>Ga0371490_1000112_pt1 | contig 85271 bp, 75 predicted proteins | sample MB2SIPfraction_FD_207959 | JGI IMG/M metagenome (GOLD analysis project Ga0371490, IMG submission 207959) | Lab enriched peat soil microbial communities from McLean, Ithaca, NY, United States - MB28FN SIP fraction | ecosystem: Environmental > Terrestrial > Soil > Wetlands > Peat | place: USA... | reverse complement strand
TACCGCCGGGAAATCCGCACGGCAGAGGCGCGCTTCCTGGCTCTCATCGTGCCCAGCCTGGTGGGCGGCTTCATCGGCGCCCTCCTGCTGCGCTATACGCCCACTGTAATGTTCGACCACATGGTGCCGTTTCTCATCCTTTTTGCAACTCTGCTGTTCATGGCGCAGGAGCCGATCCAAAGGATGCTCAAGACCGCCGACGCGGCCGCGCACCGCTCCACCAAGTGGCTGGTGGGCGGCATGTTTTTCCAGTTGTGCGTGGGTTTGTACGGCGGCTACTTCGGCGCCGGAATCGGCATTCTCATGCTGGCGGCGCTGAGCATTTTAGGCCTCCAGGATATACACGAAATGAACAGCCTGAAGGTGATCTTCGGCGGCTCGGTAAACGGCATCGCGGCCGCGTATTTCATCTGGGCACGGATGGTTTACTGGCCGTACGTACTGCTGATGGCCGTCGCCGCCATCCTGGGCGGCTTCCTCGGCGCCGGAACCGCGCGGCGGATGGGCCAGCAGGCCGTGCGCCGCATCGTGATCGCGATTGGCCTGGGGATGGCGCTGTCGCTGTTCATCAGGAAATAGGTTTACCAGAATAGCGGGACCGAGAGAAGGCCCCTTTGTGAAAAGACCTTCCTGTAATTACGGGCAAGCTAAAGCATGCCCCACCTCGCGTAAGCCGTCGCTCGTCAGGCCGCCAATCTGCACGTCGGCTATCAGGTTGGGGCTGCGCAAGGAGGCAAGTTGTACTTTGAGATAGTTGCCTGTGAGCGCTGTGCCGGGCTCGTGCAGCGTCACTGCGGAAAGCGTGCGGCCCACCATGCGCTGGCGAAACTCGCGGTTCTTGCGCTCTGCCAGCTCGCGCAACGCGTGGTTGCGTTCCTTGCGGACAGGCATCGGAACTGGGAGCGGATCGTCCGCAGCCGGTGTCCCGGGCCGCTCGGAGTATGTGAAGACGTGCAGGTAGGTGAAGGGCAAATCGTCGATGAACTGGCGGCTCTCCTCGAAATCCGCGTCCGTTTCGCCGGGGAATCCAACCATTACGTCGGCGCCGATGGCGGCGCCGGGCATCAGGCGGCGCGCCTTCAGGATGCGATCGGCGTAGTGCCGGGGCCGGTACTTGCGATGCATGCGACGCAGAATCCTGTCCGAGCCGCTTTGCAGCGGCGCGTGGACGTGCGGCGCGATGCGGGCGCTCGCAGCCATCAGCTCGAGCAGCTCATCGGAAAAGTCCATCGGCTCGACCGAGCTCAGGCGCAGCCGCTCGATGGCGGTCTCGCCGAGCAGCCGCCGCAACAGGCCCGCCAGCCGCAGCGTGCTTCCCGGCTCGCGGCCCCAGCGGCCGAGGTTGATACCGGTCAGCACCACCTCACGATACCGCGACGCCAGGCGGCCGACCTGCACCACCACTTCGTCCGCCGGCATGCCGCGGCTCCGGCCACGGACAAACGGGATGATGCAGAACGAGCACCGGTTGTTGCAGCCATCCTGAATTTTCAGATTCGGCCGCGTCCGGTCGCCGGCGGCGTCCTCGACCGGCGCGGAAAGGAACGCATGTTGGGCGAAAATGTCACCGACATGGATGTCACCGACAAGGATGTTGCCGTGGTAGGGCGCGCCCGCCGGCGCGAGCGCGATCAGCTCCGGGATGGTGTGCTTGTGGCTGTTGCCCACCACCCACTCCACGCCCGGCATGGCGGCGAGCTCGTGGGGCGCGCGTTGCGCGTAGCAACCGGTGACCAGGATCCGCGCTGCAGGGTTTTCGCGGTGCACGCGGCGGATGGTTTGCCGCACGTCTTCATCGGCGGAAACCGTGACCGTGCAGGTGTTCAGCACCACCAGGTCGGCCGCCGAGCGCTCACCGGCCTGCGAATGTCCGCCCGCCGCCAGCGACGATTCCAGGGCCGCGCCATCGGCTTGCGTGGCCCGGCATCCGAAATTCTGGACGAAGAATTTCCCCACCGTGACCTATTATAAGGAACGGTAGGACAGACCATCGGGTTTTGTGGTCTGTCACTTTTCGCCCGGGCGCGACATGTTGACAGACGACAAAAACCGATCGTCCGTCCTACCTTGGCTACCTGGCCGGCAGCGTGCCTAGGTAATTGCCGTAGCCGACCACCACGGTCGAGGACACCAGCACGATCAGGCTTACCGCCAGCCAGGTTTTCGTGCGGACGCTGGCGCCGCGCCATTCGTGCAGCGCAATGCCCCACAGGCTGCTGAAGATGATGATGCTTGCCATATGCAGCGTCCAACTGGAGAATTTGTACCTGCCCATCTGCGTTTCGCCCATGGTGTAGAAGAAGAACTGGAAATACCAGGTGGTGCCGGCCAGCGCACTGAAGAAGTAGTTATTCCACATCGGCGCACGATCCGGCTCGGCGCCATGCACCGGCAGCGCGACCGCCATTTCCTCGGCCGGCGCGTCGGTCGCGTTTTCGATGATCCTCTCTTCGCCGCGCGCTGGATGGTGATTGCGGATCTCGGCGCTGAAATATTGATAGCCGGTATGGTTCTTGATATTCAGGATCAGGCACCATACGAAGTTGGTGGTAAACCCGCCGGCCAGCAGCACCGTGAGCACAGGCAGCCCCTGCCAGAGCGTCGAGGTGCCGTGCTTGAGCGCCAGCAGCTTGATGGGCGCGCCGGCGTCCAGCCCGAAGGAGAAACAGGCGCTCATCACGCCGGAAAACGTGGCCACGATGACGCCCTTCTTCAGGTTGAATTCGCGGATGACGGCGGTCTTCTGCTCCACCGACATCTCCTTTTCCTTCGACATGCCGGCTTTGCCCGCGAACGCGATGCCCGCCATGCAAATCGCGATGCCCAGCACGATCACCTGGCCCGAGTGCGTCGGCAACACATTGGTGAAGAATGTGCCGTGATAGATGGGCGGCACCAGCGTGCCGAAGGCCGCGCAGTAGCCGAGCACCATCGCCATACCCAGCGACATGCCAAGGTAGCGCATGGTCAGCCCGAAGGTCAGCCCGCCGAATCCCCACAGCACGCCGAAAAAGTAAACCCACCAGATGGTGTCCCACTGGGTCTCGTGCAGCACGCCGAACAGGTCGTTGGAGATGGTGGAACCGAGCGCCCACGGCACGATGATCCAACTGAAAACTCCACCAACCAGCCAGTATGTTTCCCAGCTCCATTTCCGCACGGCCCGGAAGGGGACATAGAAACTGCCGGACGCCAACCCGCCCAACCAGTGAAATACCACGCCAATCAAAGGATTCGGAGTCATCGTTTAGGTCTCAGCGCGAATCCTCCATTGTAAGCGTGGCCCTGGGCGGCGTGGGAAGCGCATTCCAGCGGCGTTTCGCGGCGCGAAACGGGAGCGGATTGCGGGTGCGAGGGAAGCTGGTTCGGGTTCAGCTCTTGGGTTTGGTGAGTTGGCGGTAAAGCTTGAAGGCCGCCTTCAAAGTGGCTACCTAGGGCATTGCGGCTCTTGCCAGACGCCCCGTGTTGCCTCTTGGGTCGATCTCCGCGGCCCGGCTGAGTTCGGTGACGCTCTGCTCCGTATTGCCAACGGCCGCCCAAGCCCGACCGGCGTGGTAGTGAAATTCGGCCATCGCAGGTACATTATTCTCTAGGACATGCCCGAGCGCCTCCTGAAGCAAGTGCTCGACCTCCGAAGCGCTCCCCGAATTCACGGCCTCAGCCCAGGCGAGCGTCGAGAGCGATTCGCCAAGCGCCCCGTCGCGGACCTCAGCATCAAGCTTCGGGGCTGCTCTGCTGAGCGTAGCGGACCTGTGCGCCTGGTCGATCTCGGCAGCCTTGCGCGCTTGCCGCAGCGCTTCATCCGGCTGGGCGCCCTGGCGCAACAGTGTCTTGGCGATTTCACGATTGACGTCCCCGCTCCGGGCTTTGACGCGCATCGCGCTTTCGAAGCAGGCCATCGCCTCTTCAAACCGCTGCTGCTCGCGAAGCACCATACCCAGTATCACTTCGCAATTGGCCCTCTGCTGCGGATTTTTTTGCATGGGCAGACTCTGCCGAAGGCTCTCCTCCGCCTCCTTGAACCGGCCAAGCTCATAAAGCGCCATTGCGCGGAAGAGCAGGCACGACGACGGAATCCAATTCTTCAGACGTTCTGCTTCCCGCAATTGCCCCTCGTAATCGCCCCTGCGGTAGGCCGTCATACATGCAGAAAGAACACCTCGGTACCACCGGACCCAATAACGTTGGAGCTGCCACAGGCCCACGGCGACTAGCGCCACGATAAGTACTGCAAGAAGAGCCAATTCGTCCTCCGAGGCGCGATGTTAACAACATTGCTGGCAGGAAATCTCACCGAGAAGGCGGATTGGGAGAACCAGCAGGCGCTAGTTGTACGGAAAGCTGATTCCGGTTCAGCTTTTCGGTTTCGTGAGTTGGCGGTAAAGCTTGAAACCCAGAAAACTCAAGACCCCGCCCGCGATCGCTCCAGCCGCGATGACCGCTGTCGCGGAGAGGGCGGTCACGCCACCCTGGGCGGCGAGTTCCAGAACTCCAGCGGTCGCGCCGCCGGCGCCGCCAACACCGGCGCCCACCGAAGCCGCCGCGGCAGACTTGATCCTCTCGCTCCCGTTTTCGCTCACAATAGTCACATTTTACCGCACGTGATCTGCCGAACGGCTTTCGGGTGTTGGTGAACGAAACGTTGATGGTGTTTGCTGAAGTTGTATCCGGGCAAGAGCGCAGCGAAGAAAAGCCGAGATGACTCTCGGCTCAGCAGGCTGACAGCCCGCGCCAGGACGGACTGCGCGGGGACAGACCGCTCTGTCCACGCGGCGCAAAGGCAGCGCCTTGGGACAGAGAGGTCAGTCCCTAGTGGTACAGCCTTCGATACATCTCCGCGTTGCGCAGGACGGCTTGCACGTATTCTCTTGTTTCGAAGTAAGGGATGGATTCGACGAACTCGGCGGGCTCGCGGTAGGTGTTCCACGTCAGCCATTCGGCCACGCGGTTGGGTCCGGCGTTGTAGGAGGCCAGGGTCTGCTCCAGGTTGCCGCCGTTCTGGTCCAGCGTGGAGCGCAGAATGGCGGTGCCGATTCTCAAGTTCGCCGCCGGCTGGATGAGCACGCGCGCCGTCACGCGCCCCACGCCGGCGGTGCGCGCGAACTGGCGCCCCGTGCCCGGCAACACCTGGGTCAGGCCGTAGGCGTGGGCGTGCGAAACAGCCGCTGGATTGAACTCCGATTCCTGGCGCACCAGGCCGGCCACCAGAAACGGATCCAGGCCGCGCCGCCGCGCATCGGCGGTCAGCTCGGCGCGATAGGGAAAGGGAAACAGCAGCTCCCAGAAACGGCGCGGCGCTTCGGTCAACCGGAGGTTCAAATAGTCCGGCGCCATGGCCTTCATCATGCGCATGCCTTGATAGGGCTCCTCGGCGGCGGCCGCTCCTTCCATGGCCAACAGCGCTGGCTGCCCATCCGTGCGGGCGCCGAAGCGCAACTCATCGTCGGCCAGGTCGGTCAAGCCGGCGTTGCGCAGGATCCGCGACCGGGCGATGCGCAACTCGGTGGCCGCGGTTGCCCGCGTGGGCACGGGCTCGCCTTTGGGCAATCTCACGCCAGCCAGAAACTCGGCCACCTTGGCGGAGCCGCTCGCATTCCTCACTTCGGGCCGGAGCAGCCGCTCGCGCGCCTCGGCCGCGTAGTAGTAACCTTCCATGGCCGCCATCACGCGCTCGAAGTACAGACGCGCGGCGCCAAAATCCTTGGCCTCTTCCGCCAGCCGCCCCAGAAAATACAGCGCCGCCGCGGCCGAACCGCTGCCGGGATAGTTTCGCAAGTGCTCCCGCAGCAGGATTGCCGCATCGTCACGCCTTTCGAAATAGGCGCGGAAAGCAACCCGGAAGTGCCAGTGGGCGGCCTGCGGATCGTCGGGAAAGTTCTGGTAAGCCGCCTGGTAGAGCGGCAGGTAGCTCTGTGGCTGGTTTTGTACCCAGCTTCGGCTGGCCGCCGCCATCATCGCTTTCAGACGCCAGGCCGATTTCGGATACTGGGAAGCCAACCGGTCCAGTGCAGCGCTCACTTGGGTCTCATCCCCCGCGCGATGAGCGCACTCTGCCGCGTAATAAATGCTCTCGGCATCGGCCTCGCCCGGGTTCAGCTTCATGCCCCCCAGAGTGTCGCAAGCCGCGCCGGTGTGCCCATCCAGGAACTCCGCCGCGATGGCGCGCACCAGCGCCTGCTCGCGCTCGCTCCCGTTTAATCGCTCCGCCGCGGACTGGTATTCGGCGCGGGCTTCCTTGTACTGCCGCGCCTGGAGCAGGCGGTCGGCGCGGCGCAAGAGTTGCTGCGGGAGCGGCTGCGGGAACGCCTCGCCCATCCGCTCCCGGAGGCTACTCAATGCGTCCGCGACCCGGCTGGCGGCCTCGCCGGTGACAAACTGCGCGTTGGCGCGCTCGAGGAAATCGGCGGCGCTGGCCGGGTCGCCGCCCGCCACGTAGCAATCGGCGAGCGCGAGGCCGCCTTCCGGCTGTGGCAATTCGGCGTAGTGATCGCGCAGCAGTTTCACCGCGCCGGCCGCATCCGCCGTCTGCCGCGCGCGGGCTTCGATCACCCACGCGCGGCCTGCCAGCGGCGATGCCGGCTGGCGGTGGGTTGGATCGAGATCGCGCGCCACGCCCTCGAAATCGGCGGCTTCCACGCGTGCCGCGCCCAGGTAGTAGGCCACGTAATCCGCGATGCGCTCCAGCTTGGGGCGCGCTTTGCGCAGGTTGGCCGCCGCCACCAGGTAATCCTTTTGCTCGTATGCGACCACGCCTAGCGCCAGTTGCACGAGTGGCGCATCCTGCGGATGCATCGACGCCCACCGTTCCACCGCCGCACGGCGGGTTGGCGTGGGACCGGCGCGGAATGCGCGCGCCAGTGCCGCCAGGGTGGTCGCGGTTCCACTCGGCGCCTTCGGGTGGCCCGTCGCCGGGGCCGTCCCACTCACTGCCCGCCCGACCACGCTACAGCAGAGGACCAGGGTAATCTTTGCCAAGCAGTTCCGCATCGTCATTGGCGAGCGTGTGCACCATCTCCAGGTGAAGGTAATCGACCATGCCGGGGCACGGGGCGAAAAACTCGTCGCGAAAACTTTGCCGCGCCTCCTCGATCTCGGTCTCCAGTTCGCCGTACAGATCGCCGCGAACGCGGCCGGAGCGCACCGCCGCACCCTCGCGCAGGCGCCACTGGGCCACCCGCACGCGGGCGAAACGCTGCGCACGCAGGTGGGTCCGCTGCTCCTCGGCGGTCAGGCTATCCCAGCTTCTTTCCGCCGGCGCGATGGTCACCAGCTCGGCTGCGGCTGCGGCCTCGGCCTCGGCTGCGGCTGCTTCGGCCTCGGCTGCTGCTGCGGCTGCTTCGGCCTCGGCAGCGGCTGCGGCGGCTGCGCGAGACAGGCGGTCCCATTCCTCGCCCGCCGCCTGGGCGAGCAACTCCACCGCGGCGGCTTCCACCGATCCCCAGGCACACACCAGCCCCGGCACGCCGTCGTGGCTCGTCACCGGAAAAACCGCTACCCGGTCGTCCCCGGCGGCTGCCGCGAGGGCAGCCAGCGTTTCGCCGACCTCACTCTCCGCCGCCGCTGCGACCACCGGCTCCCGGCTCTCAATGGCAGCCTTCAGCGCCAGAGCCGCATCGAGCGCCGTCTGGCTGCCCGCCCACTGCCCGCCATCGGCGCTGGGGCGGATGCTCTCCAATGTCGCCGTGCCGCCTTCGATCGACAACACCGCCGCGCCTGCCGCAAACTGCGCCGCCGCATCCGCCAGCGTGTCCGCCAGCCCCGCCAACTCGCTCGCCTGCCAAAGCCGCCGCACCGCCTGGTTGAGCAGATTCGCGCATTCCTGGCGGGCGTGCTTCCCGACCTCTCCCGCCGCCCGCTCGACGTCGTCGAGCACCAGCGCCAGCCGTTCCGCCAGCATGGCGCGCAGAAAAGACGGGTTTGCCGAGGGGGCCATCGCTGTTGGTCATTGTAGCGTGAAGCGGCGGGCGCGAATCGTCGAGGGAGGGCAGGAGACAGCAAGTCAGGAGACAGAAGTCAGGAGTCAGAAGTCAGAATGATGGCGCAGCCTCGTTGCAGGCCTCTGGCTTCTGAATTCCGTCTTCTGACTCCTGACTCCTGTCTCCTCCTGCCTCCCTGGCTTCCGCCGTAAAAAATCGCCCTCGCCAGCGTCTAATATGAGATATGGTCGGCTGTTCGCTCGCCGCTTGTGATGTCCCAAAACCGGACAGCGCCCAAGTTTTCCGAACCGCCGCGGCTGGTGCTTCGTATAATCCAGGGAAGCACTTGCAGCGGAAAATGTGATGGCGGCGAAATTGCCGCAAATTAAGCCTATCGAGGTCTCGACTCTAACTATGCTTCGCGTTCAGCCGATCGTCGCTCTCCTGCTCTGCGCCTTCGTAGCGCTGCCCGGATTTGGGCAAACGCAATCGTTCGCCCAGGATCCCCGCCAAGGCATGGTCGCCGGGTTCACCCGGCCTTTCCGCGCCCACCCGGTGAACGCGGTGTCGTTTGCCGATTCTCCCCGTATCGACAAGCTGATGCGTGCCGGCTCCATCTACCTGTCGTTGCGCGACGCCATCGCGCTGGCGCTCGAGAATAACCTCGATCTCGAATCGAGCCGCTATCAGCCCAAGCTGGCGCTATCGGATCTCGAACGAGCCAGCGCCGGCCAGTTGCTGCGCAATTTTTCCACTGCTGTCACGCAAGCTCCCACCTCGGCCTCGCTCGGCGTCCTGTCCGGAGCCTCGCAGGTCAATTCCGCCGGCGGCACCACTACCAGCGGCAGCGCGAACAGCGGCGTCCTCAGCGGCTTGAGCGTCCAGTTGGCCGGTTCCACCATTCCCAATACGGACCCATATTTCTATATTGCCGGCGGATTTTACCATACGACTTCCATCGAGACTTCCACCGAGTTCACCGGTACCGATTTCTTTGTGCAGCAGTTCAAGAACCTGGTTTATGGCGTGCAACAAGGCTATTGGACCGGCACTACGGTGTCGCTCGGCTTAAGCAGCGTCTACGGCTCCACGCAGAATGCCCTCACCGCTCTCTACAATCCCATCGACTCCGCCACAGCTTCCTTGTCGATTACCCAGAACCTGCTCAATGGTTTCGGCCTGGCGGTGAACAAACGGTCCCTCCACAAGGCGCAAAACAACCTCAAGGCGGGCGATCTCACCGTCAAGAACCAGGCCATCACCACCGTGGCCGGCGTGGTCAATCTCTACTGGCACCTGGTGACTTACAACGATGAGCTGAAGGTAAGCCAGGAGACCCTGCGGCTCGACACACAGCTTTTCGAGGACAACAAAAAGCGCGCCGATCTGGGCGCCATCGCGCCCATCGACATCATCCAGGCGGAGGCCGATATGAAGGCCGCCCAACAAGACGTGGTGCAGCGCGAAAGCCAGGTTTTGCAGCAGGAGATGATTCTCAAGAACTACATCACCCGCAGCGGCATGGATACGCCTGCGGTCGCGACGGCGCGCATCATTCCCACCGATCACATCGAAGTTCCTCCGCGGGAGGCGGTGATTCCGTGGCAGGATCTGGTCGCCGAGGCCATCGCCCATCGGCCCGAAATCGAGCAGAACCAGATCGCGCTCGAAAACTCCCGCCTGGACCTGCTGGGCACCAAGAACAACCTGCTGCCGACGCTCTCGGTTTCGGCAACCTTGGCCAATAACGGCCAGGCCGGCAGCGTGAACAGCGCCGTCCAGGTGCCCATATTAAACAGCAGCCAGCAGATTATCGGGTACCGCCCGCTGGCCGCCAGCGACCTCAATTCGTCCCTGCTGGGCGGCTACGGAACCGCGCTCACCCAGGTCTTCGATCGCAAGTTCCCAAATTACAATGTGGCCTTCACTCTAACGGTCCCCATCCGCAACCGTTCCGCCCAGGCCGACCAGATCACCGCCGAGCTCAACTACCGGCAATCGGAGATCCAGGACCGTCAGCTTCACAACAGCATCAAGCTGGCCGTGATGAACAATTGGACCGCCTTGCGCAATGCCCGCGCCGCATACGAGACCAGCGTGGTATCCCGCAAGCTCGCCGACGAGACGCTGGCCGGCACGCGCCGCAAGTACGAGCTTGGCACCGCGACCACTCTCGACGTGATGATCGCCCAGCGCGACGACACCACGCGCCGGCTCTCGGAAGTCGATGCCCTATCCCAGCTTCAGGACGCCCGCACCAGCATGGACCAGGCGCTGGGAAAGATTCTGGACGTTCACGATGTCACCGTGGAGCAGGCCATGACCGGCCAGGTGGGCCGCGAACCCGACCTGACGGTGGTAACGCCCAAACCGTAATTGGTATCCTGGGGCTTGGCCAAAATCTACCCTTTCCAAGCCCTGCGGTACACCGCGGAAGCCGGCCCGCTCGCCAATCTGGTGACGCAGCCCTACGACAAGATCTCGTCCGCCATGCGGGAGCGGTATCTCGCGCTCAGCCCGTACAACCTGGTGCGGATCATCCTGGGCAAGAGTGAGTTGCCATCGCATACCCACACCAATGCCGAGGTTTACACGCGCGCGGCGGCACACTTGAACGACTGGATCGCTGGCGGTATCCTGGCGCGCGACGCCGCGCCGGCCATCTTCCCTTACTTCCAGGATTTCACGGTTCCCGATACCGGCGAGCGCCTCACCCGCAAGGGATTCATCGCGCTCGGCGCGGTGGAGGATTACTCAGCCGGAGTCGTGCACCGCCATGAACAGACGCTCGCCGGTCCCAAGAAGGATCGCCTGGAGCTGCTGCGCCACACGCACGCCCACTTCGGCCAGATCTTCATGCTCTATCCCGACCGCGCGGGCGAAATCGACGCGCTTCTCGACGAGGCCGCGCAGGCCGCGCCCTTGGCCGAAGTAACCGACGAGTACGGCGCCTGCCACCGCATGTGGCGCGTCACCGGTGCCGGCAGGATACAAGAATTGATGGGCGATAAGAAGCTGCTCATTGCCGACGGCCATCACCGCTACGAAACCGCGCTCGCGTTTCGCAACGAGAACCCGCAGCTCGCCGGCGCGGACCGCGTGATGATGACGTTCGTGAACATGTACTCGCCGGGGTTGAAGATCCTGGCCACGCACCGGCTCGTCAATGGCATTCATCAGAGCCAATTGCCGGAGGAATTCCTGAACCGCGCCGCCGGCGACTTCAGCGTGGTCGAGATCGGATCGCTCGAAAGGCTGCGGAGTGCGCTGGAGCAAGCCGGCGGCCCAACGGTTATCGGCGTCGCCATCGGCACCCGCCTCTTCCTGCTCGAATCGCGCCACGGAGCGGGCGAGCTCGACGTGAGAGTGCTGCACGAGCGGTTGCTCGGGAAGGCGCTTGGCATCGGCGAAGAAGCCGTCCGCGACGAAAAACACCTGCGCTACATTCGCGGCCTGGAGGTTGCCGTGGCCGAAGCCCAGGCTGGCCACGCGCAAATCGCATTTCTGCTGCGGCCCACGTCCGTTGAGCAGGTGGCCGACACCTGCTTCTCGGGCGGTGTGATGCCGCAGAAATCCACCGACTTCTACCCCAAGCTGCTCTCCGGCATGACCATTTACCGGATGGAGTAGGACAGACCATCGCTTTTCGTGGTCTGTCATTTTCTCGCCGAGGTGCGAGGCGTTGACAGGCGACAGAAAACGATCGCCTGTCAAACTGCTGAAGTGAGCTACTCTACGGGTGAATGAGCGAGGCGTATATTCGCGCGCGCAAGCTGGCCAAGCGATACCGCTCCGGCGAAGCCGCCCTGGTGGTTTTTGAGGGCCTCGACCTGGACGTGGAACGCGGCGAAATGCTCGCGCTGGTCGGGGAATCCGGGGCGGGGAAGTCCACGCTGCTGCACCTGCTGGGCGGTCTGGACAGTCCTTCGGAGGGTACGATACACTACGGAGAGAGGGAAATTTCAGGGCTCACGGAGGCGGATCGCGCGGATTTTCGCAACCGGGAGATTGGTTTCGTCTGGCAAATTCACTATCTCCTGCCCGAGTTCACGGCGCTGGAGAATGTGATGATGCCGTTGCTGATCCGGGGCGTGGCGCATGCGGCCGCCGCCGCGGAATCCGAGGCGAGGTTGGATGAGGTCGGGCTTCATGCGCGGGCTTCGCATCGCGCGGGCGAATTATCGGGGGGAGAGCAGCAGCGGGTGGTGCTGGCCCGGGCCCTGGTCGCCAGACCCTCCGTCCTGCTGGCCGATGAGCCGACGGGCAATCTGGACTTCCGGACCGGCGAAATGATCTTCGACCTGCTGGCCGGCCTGCACCGTTCGCATCGGTTGACCTCGGTTTTAGTGACCCATAATCAGGCCTTTGCGCGGCGCTGCGACCGGATCGTCACGCTGGACAAAGGTGGTCTAGTACCAGCCGGCATTACTCGGCCGCATCCGGAAGCCGGGTCAGGTTATCTTTAAGATTAGGGGGCTTCACAAATCCCATGTTTGAGCGATACACGGAGAAGGCGAGGAGGGTGATCTTTTTCGCGCGGTATGAGGCCAGCCAGTTCGGCAGTCCCTATATCGAGACGGAACATCTGCTGCTGGGCCTGCTGCGCGAGGATAAGGCGCTGGCGAACCGGTTTCTGCGCTCGCACGCCGCGGTGGAGTCGATCCGTAAACAGATCGAGGGGCATACCGCGCCACGGGAAAAGGTGTCCACTTCCGTCGATCTGCCGCTCAGCCACGAATGCAAGCGCGTGCTGGCCTATGGAGCCGAGGAAGCCGAGCGCCTCAACCACAAGCACATCGGCACCGAGCACCTGCTGCTCGGCCTGTTGCGCGAGGAAAAGTGCTTCGCCGCCGAGATCCTGCACGAGCGCGGCCTGCGCCTCGCCACCATCCGCGAAGAATTGCAGCGTTCGCAGAGCGAAAAAGCTCCTACCCGGCCCAAGGAAAGCTCCCTGTTGTCGGAATTCAGCCGCGACCTCACGCAGGCCGCCATGGACAATACGCTCGATCCGCTGATCGGCCGCGATTATGAGCTGGAGCGGGTGGTGCAGATCCTTTGCCGCCGCACTAAGAACAACCCGGTGCTGATCGGCGAGCCCGGCGTCGGCAAGACGGCCATCGTGGAAGGGTTGGCGCAGCGCATCTCGGAAGGCGATGTCCCTTCCTTCCTGGCCGACAAGCGGATTCTGGCGCTCGATCTGTCCCTCATCGTCGCCGGCACCAAATACCGCGGCCAGTTCGAGGAGCGCCTCAAGACCATCATGAAGGAGCTGATGGAGAACCAGAACGCCATCATCTTCATCGATGAACTGCACACGCTGGTGGGCGCTGGCTCGGCCGAAGGCTCGCTGGACGCGGCCAACATTCTCAAGCCGGCGCTCTCGCGCGGCGAAATTCAGTGCATCGGCGCCACCACCCCAGCCGAGTTCCGCAAGTCCATCGAGAAGGACCGCTCGCTCGAGCGCCGCTTCCAGGCGGTCAAAGTTCCTCCGCCCACCGAAGCCGATGCGGTCAAGATTCTGTTCGGCATCAAGGACCGTTACGAAAAATTCCACGCCGTGGCCTATACCGACGACGCGGTGGAAACCGCGGTCTATACCTCCAGCCGCTACATCCCGGACCGCTATCTGCCCGACAAGGCCATCGACCTGATCGACGAGGCCGGCGCCCGCGTCAAGCTGCGCCAGACCACTCTGCCAGCCGAGCTGGCCGACATCCAGAAGCGCATCAAGTTCATCGTTCATCGAATGGAAAACGCCATCGCCAATCACGAATTCGAGAAGGCGCGCTTCTATTCCGACGAGGAACGCAAGGAGCGCGAGAACATGCGGCAGCTCCGCGAGAAATACAATCTCGACGACTCCTCCACCGGCTGCGTCACCAAGGACGATATCGAAGACGTGGTGGCGCGCTGGACCGGCGTTCCCATGACCTCCATCAAGGAGGAAGAGATAACCAAGCTGCTGCGCATCGAAGAGGAGCTGCACAAGCGCATCATCAGCCAGGAGAAAGCCATCTCCGCGCTGGCCCGCGCCATCCGCCGCTCGCGCGCCGGCTTGAAAGCCAGCGCGCGGCCGGCCGGTTCGTTCCTCTTCCTCGGCCCTACCGGCGTCGGCAAGACCGAAGTGGCGCGCGCTCTAGCCGGGTTCCTGTTCGGCAGCGAAAAAAGCCTCGTGCGTTTCGACATGTCCGAGTACATGGAGAAGCACTCGGTTTCGAAACTGATCGGCTCGCCTCCCGGATACGTCGGCTACGAAGAGGGCGGCCAGCTCACCGAGCGCGTGAAGCGCAATCCGTATTCGATCATCCTGCTCGATGAAATCGAGAAGGCGCACCCGGATATTTACAACATTCTGTTGCAGGTGTTCGAAGATGGCCAGTTGACCGACGGCCTCGGCAACCAGGTCGATTTCAAGAACACCATCATCATCATGACCTCCAACCTGGGCGCCCGCTTCCTCGAAAAGCGCGGCAACCTGGGTTTTTCCGCCCCCGCGGGCGAAGGCATGCCCTCGAAAGTCGAGGACATGGTGCGCGCCGAAGTGAAGAAGGCGTTCAATCCCGAATTCCTGAACCGCCTGGACGAAGTGATTCTGTTCAGCTCCCTCACCGACGACGATCTGATCAAGATCATCGGCCTGATGGTGGAGCAGGTGAACGGCAACCTGGTGGCCAAGCAGGTGAAATTGCGCCTGGCGCCGGAAGCCGCGCGGTACATTCTCGAGAAGACCTGCGGCGACCGCAGCTATGGCGCGCGCCCGCTGCGCCGCGCGCTGCAAAAGTACATCGAAGATCCGCTCTCGGAATCGCTGATCCAGGGCACCCTGCCGCGGCCCTCGGAGCTCGAAGTGTATCTCGGCGATACCGGCATCTTCTACCGCGTGGTCAATGCCGAAGCAGTCAACGCGGAAGGCGAAGCCGCCGTCACCGCCGGCGCTGTTCCCGCCGAGCCGGCGCCAGGCACGCTGCTGTACACATTCTGAGCACGGAGCCGCGACCAGAGGGAGCGGTCGCATCGTCGATCATCCGGGTGCTAACGACGGGGCGTGACCGCTCCCTCCGGTCGCGGCTCCGTTGCGTTGGTCGCGGCTCGCGGTTGGGCTACAATCTTTCTTCGTGCATCGCTTGCTTTCCATCGTATTGGCGTTGGCGGCGGCGGGGTGTGGGAGCCGGCTTGCGTGGTATCCGCCGCCCGAGCAGCGACCGTCGCTCAGCCTGCCGTCGTCGCTTCCCTTCGGATATTTCGTGGCGATGAGCGACCCCAATGCCGGCGCGTACATCGTGGGCGGCTTTCGCGATCAGAGTGAAGGGGCTTGGCGCTGGACGCACGAGCATCCGGTGCTCCAGTTCTATGTGCCGCGCGCGCCGCGCCTCCGCCTTCTGGTGGACTTGACCTTCCCCGACCAGACCTTTGCCCAGACCGGGCCGGTGGTGTTGACCATCCGCCTCAACGGCAGGGAGTTCGACCGCGTCCGGTACGCCAAACCGGGCAGCCAGGAATACACGAAAGAGACGCCGTGGGAGTGGCTGCACGCCGACGCCGTCAACACGGTTGCGCTAGAGCCCGACAAAACCGCGGCCGGACCGGACGGCGAGCGGCTGGGGTTCGTCCTCACCCGCGCCGGCTTCGTGGAGTAACCGATGCAGGCGGCGGCGATTCTGTTCGGCGCGTTGTTCACCGTGGCAACCGCCGCGGCGCTGGGCACGCTGCTGCTGGGCAAGGCGTGTGGCGATTGGCCGGTTCGCTTCGTGCTGGGGTCTGGCGCGCTGAGTTTCCTGGTGTTCCTGCTGGCGGCCAGCGGCCTCGTCTATCCCGCCACTTTCGCAATTCTGGGTGCGGCGGCGATCACAGCTTGCCGGCCGTGGAATCGCTGGCCGAGACGGGATGGGGCCCGATCCTGGCCCAAGCCATCGGCTATCAACATCCTTTTATTTGTTATATTTCTCGCATATTTTTACATCTATTTCTTGAGGGCGCTGGCTCCAGAAGTCAGCCCGGATGGTTCCACTTACCACCTCGGGCTGACCGCTCGATATCTGCGCGAGCATGGGTTTCATCGCATCACCTGGAATCTCTATGCCAGCCTGTCGCAAGGCATGGAGATGCTGTTCCTGTTCGCTTTCGCTTTTGGCAAACACTCGGCCGCAGCACTGGTTCACCTGGCATTTCTGGTGGCGCTGGCCTGGCAGATGGGCATTTGGGGCGTGCGCCATGGCATGGCGTGGGTTGGATTCTGCGGCGCGGCGTTGGTAGCGCTCAGCCCGATGGTGGGCGTGGACGCCTCAAGCGCCTACAACGATGTCGCCCTCGCCGCTGTCGCGTTCACTCTGTTCTGCCTGCTGGAGCAGTGGGCAAAGGAAGAAACTACACGCCTGCTGCCGGCGATCGGGCTCCTGGCCGGCTTTGGGTACGCGCTGAAGTACACGGGCTGGGTGGCAGTGGCGTACGCGATTGGCTTCATCGCCTGGAAGAGCAGGCGGGCGCGCGCGGTCGCCGTGGTGGCCGCGTGCGCGTTTCTGATGGTGGCCCCATGGTTGCTAAAGAACTCGATCTGGATGCACAACCCACTCGCGCCATTCTTCAACGGCTACTTTCTAAATCCATACGTAACTATTGATTTTGAAGAAGATTATAAGAGCTATTTTCGACTGTATGATCTCGCCAGCCGCTGGCAGATACCGCTGGCGGCAACCGTGCGCGGCACGCTCGGCGGCGTGCTGGGGCCGGTTTTTCTGCTGGCGCCATTGGGTCTGGCAGCGCTGCGCAAACCGCTGGGTCGGCAACTGTGGCTGGCGGCCTTGGTGTTCGGCACCAACTACTTCAGCAACATCGGGGCTCGGTTCCTGATTCCGCCTCTGCCTTTCGTGGCGCTGGCGATGGCCATGGCGCTAACGACGCTGCCGGGAATGGCGCTGGCGGTGGTGGTGTTGCACGCCGTGCTCTGCTGGCCGGCGGTAGTGACGAAACTTGTGCCGGCCGGCTCCTGGCAACTAACGCTGACGCCGTGGAGGGACGCGTTTCACCTGCGCGATCCGGTGCGCTATCTCAAGATGCATCTGGCTCTGTATCCGGCAGTGGAACTGATAGAAAAGGCTACGCCGCCCGGATCGACCGTGTTCACGTTCAAAGCCATCCCCGAGGCGTATACGTCGCGGCGCATTCTGGTGGAATATGAGTCGGCGGCGAATCAAGTGGCGGCGCGCATCTTTCAAAGCGCTGCGACAGGGGCGGATCAGCCGAGCGAGCGGCTGCGCTTTTCGTTTCCCGCGCAACGGCTACGGGCGATCCGGGTGAATCAGACCGCCAGCGGAACCGACGTCTGGAGCATCAACGAGCTGCGCATCTTCTCCGGAGGTCACGAACTGCCGCGGGAAGCAAGCTGGCGGCTGACCGCGCACCCGTACCCGTGGAGCATCCAGGACGCCTTCGACAATTCACCGGTTACTTTCTGGCGCAGCGGCGAAGCCATTCATCCTGGAATGTTTGTGCAAGTGGACTTCAGCGGAATGCGGGAGGCCGACCAGGTGGTGCTGGAGGGTCCCACGGATCAGTACGGCATCCGGCTGGAACTGGAGGGCGAAATGGCCGATGGGACGTGGCAGCGGTTGGCCGATCGGCCGGCGGTGAGCGATGGCGCACCCTATCTTGGCTTCCGGCGTGCTGCGGCGGAAGAGTTGAAGCGGCGCGGCATCGACTACATTCTTTTGTTCCAGGACGAAGCATGGTCTGAAAACGTACGGCGCGATCGCGATTTGTGGGGCGTGGAAGCGGTGGGCGCGGCCGGCGGCGCTACACTGTATCGATTGCCATGAGACTTTTTCTGGGTGTGGATGGGGGACAATCGGGGACCGTCGCGGCGATCGGCGACGAAACCGGCCGCGTGCTGGGCGAAGGCGAAGCCGGACCGAGCAACCACGCGGCCGGCGCGGAAGGGCGCGCCAAGCTGGAGCGGGCGCTGCGCGAGAGCTTGAGCCAAGCCGCCGCGCAGGCTGGTCTCGATGCGGCGAGTGTGGAGTTCGAATCGGCGTGCTTCGGCATGAGCGGCGGGCCGGAAGGCAAGCACGCGATTCTCTCCGCGCTTGTCCGCGCGGAGCGGCTGAGAGTGACCACGGATGCGGCAGTTGCCCTGGCCGGCGCAACCGCCAGCGGGCTGGGAGTGGTCGTCATCGCCGGGACCGGCTCGATGGCGGTCGGCCGCAACGCGGAGGGGCGCAATGCGCGGGCGGGTGGCTGGGGCTACGTGTTCGGCGACGAGGGCAGCGCATTCGATATAGTCCGCCACGCGGCGGGGGCAGCGCTGCGGATGGAGGAAGGCTGGGGCCCGGCGACGTCGCTGCGCGCGGCCCTGCTCGAGGCCACCGGCTCGGTCGATTCGAACCAGATGCTGCACCGGTTCTACACGCCGGAATGGGAGCGCTCACGCGTGGCCGCGCTGGCGCCGCTGGTAGACCGGGCGGCTGGCGAAGCCGATGCCGTAGCGCAGCACATCGTCAACCAGGCCGCGCAGGAACTGGCGCAACTCGCCGCCGCCGTGCGCGGGCAATTGTGGAAGCCGGGCGAGTCGGTGGCGATGGCGTACTCCGGCGGCGTGTTCCAAAGCCGCATGCTGCTGGAGCGGTTCCGCATTCTGGTGGAGATGGAGGAGGGCAACAAGCTGGCTCCGCCGCAGCATCCGCCGCACCTTGGCGCGCTGCTCGAAGCGTATCGGGCGGCGGGGATGAAAGTGGAGCTGCGGGAAAGGGTGAAGTCGATTAGGTCCGCGACCGTGTAAGAAGTTGTGTGGGGCAGGATGATATCCTGCGCGGCGATTGATAATCGCCGCGCGGGCCGATTGCCAATCGGCCCGCAGCTTGGCAAGCTGCCCCACAAAACGAACCTCCCTCCAAGCGGCTGTGGTACAAGGAGGTTATATATGCTGGAACGAGCCTCTGGACTTCGTTTCACAGTACGGACGGCCTGCTTGGCATTCGTGCTGGCTGCCTGTGTTGCCCAAGCACAGATGAAATCAGGAGCCGCGCCTTTAGCAGAGGTGGATTCGCTGAAGACGTTTCTTCAGAGTTACCTGAGATCGTTGAACCCGGATTTTGACAAAACGACCCGATACTCAGCAACTTTCGTTGACCTTAGTGGCGAGGGAAAAAAGGAAGTAATCGTGTACGCCAGCGGTCGAGGGTTGTGTGGGACCGGCGGCTGCCGCACGTTGATATTGGCACGCAAGGGCTCCTCATACAGGGTAGTCACCCACATCACGATCACGCGACCTCCGATTCGCGTGTCAAAAAACACATCACATGGCTGGCGCAATATAAGCGTCTGGGTCGGGGGCCGAGGAATCAATCCCGGCTACGAGGCAGAGCTCCGGTTCGATGGCACGACCTATCCATCGAATCCTACCGTTCCTCCCGCTCGGCCATTGTCTGCGGGGGCGACAGGAGAAGTCGTACTGTCCGGATCTGAGGAAGGGACGCTTCTATATCCGTGATCCAGGTGTCTGGTGAAGATTCGGCGAGCGGGCCGGGCATGCCCGGCCCCTACGGGGAGACAAAAAGGCGGCCCGGGCTTGCGCCCGGTTGGCAGGCGAAAGCGCCTGCCCCACGGCTGCGCCGATTACCAATCGGCGCGCAGGATATCATCCTGCCCACGGCGCACAGGGGCTCGGTGCACGGGTTGTATCATAGGCTGTTATGGATTCGCGCCGGATGTGCCCGCATTGCCGGGCGTTCATTACCAACAAAGACAAGATCTGCCCATATTGCAATGAGCGGGTGGGGCCGCGGGCGATCGACCGGCGCAGCCCGGCGGACTTTCTGGGCGGGCTGATCCCGCACGCGCGGTTCAACACCATCGTCATTCTGCTGGCCAACTTTGGGCTCTACCTGGTGAGCACGCTGTACAGCATGCGGGCCGGCGGCGGGGGCGGTTTTTCGGGGATCGACGGCGCCACGCTATTTGCGTTCGGCGCCAAATTCGGCGCCGCCATTGCAGGCGGCCAGTGGTGGCGGCTGGTGACGGCGGGCTTTCTGCACGGCGGGCTGCTGCACATCCTGATGAACTCCTGGGTGCTGTTCGACCTGGCGCCCCAGGTGGAGGAGATCTATGGCGCCAGCCGCATGTGGGTCATCTACTTTGTCTCGTCGGTGGGCGGGTTCTACCTGAGCAATCTGTGGAATCCGCGGTCGCTTTCAGTGGGCGCCTCGGCCGCGCTGTGCGGTTTGATCGGGGCCATGATCGCGCTGGGAGTGACGCATCACGACGCCGCGATGGGAGCGATGATTCGCAGCACCTACATGCGCTGGGCAATCTACATCCTGATTTTCAGCTTCTTGCCGGGCATCGATATGGCGGCGCACGTTGGCGGCGGCATCGCGGGCTTCGCAGTGGCGTACCTGGCCGGCACGCCTCGGCTTGAAGGATCGCCGGTCGAGAGGCTGTGGCAGGCGGGCGCGTTGATCTGCCTGGGCCTGACCGGGCTGAGTTTCGCGCTCTGGTGGATTTGGTTCAGCCACACGGCATAGGCTGGCGCGCTTGGCGGCTGATCTGGGATAATTCGGGCAAGAGAGGGCGAATGCGCGTGCTGGCTCGCTGCGGTTGCAGTTGGAGCCGCACTGGCAGGCCAAACCTAAGCGCCATGCCTGCCCGAGCGGATGCAGTGCGCGCTCTGGTACTTATGGTTCAGTCATACCGCATTGTAGACTGGCGTGTTGCGGACCGATCTGGCATAATTTAGGCGATTGAGAATGAACGCGTCCGCGCGGCTGCCGCGGAATTGATATGGAAGGCGCGCTGGCCGGGAGAGGGAAATGAAGCATTGGCGAGCGAATTGGGTGCTGTTGCTGGCCGCCGTTCTGCCAGCCAGCGGCGCCGGGGCGGACAGGGCTCCGGTGTTGGTGGAATTGTTCACTTCTGAAAGCTCGGTGAGTTGCCCGCCGGCGGACCAACTCCTGGCACAATTGGATACGACGGCGGTTGTGCTGGGCGAGCACGTCACCACCTGGGACAGTGCTTTGTGGCGCGACCGTTTTGCATCGGAAGACCTGACCAAGCGTCAGCAGGCATATGCGGATCGTTTCCGACTGGAAGGCGTCTACGCTCCCCAGATGGTGGTCAACGGCGCCGTTCAGTTCAGCGGCAGCGATGCGAGCCGCGCCACCGTTGAAATTCGCAAGGCTGCCAAGCGCGTCAAAGTGGTGCCGCGCCTCTTATGGGCAGACGGCGGAGTGCAGGTGGAGATCGACGGGGCGCACGTGGGAGACCGGGTTTTCCTGGCGCTGGCGGAGGACAGTGCAACGACGGACGTGACGGGCGGGTCAAACAAAGGGCGCCAGTTGCATCACGTGGCGGTGTGCCGTCAGATCGTCAGAGCCGGCCTGGTTCCGCTCGGGGGGGCTTTTTACCAGCTCGTCAAGCTCCCGCCGCAGACGCGGAAGCAGCGCGCGATCGTGTGGGTGCAGGTCGGGGACGTAGGCGTGGTGGCGGGCGCCGCAATGATCCCGCCGGCCGATCAATAGTAAGAAAAGCCGTGGCCACGGATGAACACAGATGAACACGGATAAAAACAAAAGAACTTATCGGTGATGATCTGTGTTCATCCGTGGCTTGAAATGGTTTCACGGCTGCTAACCGCCGCGGCGTGACGGGCGAGATCTCCCCCATTCACCTGCGTTAACGGGTTACAGTTTTCCAAGGAGTAGCTTGTGGCCGCAGGCGCCAGTGCGGGATAATCGAAGATAAGATGAGACTGCGCACGATCGCGCTGGCGCTTGCATTGGCTTGCGGCTTCACCGCCGCCGGCGAAGCCAAGAAGAACGTGATTCGCCCAGCCGCAAAATCGCACAAGGTTAAGCGGGCCAAGGGCAAGCACGCCAAGAAGGGCAAGCATCACATGATGGCCAAGGCCAAGCACCACTAGGGCCAGCGGCCTCGAGCCGGTTCGGACGCTGGCGCGTCCGCTCACTCACGCGCTCGCTTGGCGCGTGTCACAAGCAACTTTGCCGTACCGACGTGGCGCACGCACTCGTGCGTGCTGCGTCGGCACTCGTGCCGACGCCTGGTTACGGAGCGCCGAGCGTGTCGAGAAGAATCTCGACACGGCACGCACGAGTGCGTGCACCACGGCTCAGTCGGAGGCTTGTGAAGAAACCGCGCCCGCAAGCGGGCGTTGGCAAGCTAAAGCATGCCCCACCACGCGCTAGAGCAAGGGCAGAACTTTATCCGGGCCGCGGGGCGCCAGGGGCTCTAGCCGCACGTAAAGGGCGATCACCGGATCGTCCTGCGCGCGCAGTAACTCGGCCAGTTTGATGTTGCCGGGGTCCAGCCCGGCGCGGCCGATCAGAGCGTTGACGGGGAGGAACCACTGGGCGCGGTCGCTCACCGTGGCGCGGCTTTGTTTCAAGTTGTTCAGCCAGGAGCGCAACACACTGTCGCGGCTAGCGCCGGAACTCATCGCGTACAGGTTGTTATACACCCAGGTCTTTTCGCGAAACACTTCGTCGGCCTGGCCGTCGGCGGGTTGCCAGGCCTCGAGCGCCGCCAGCGTATCCTTCAGCCTGGCGCGCCAAGCGTCGGTATTGTGTTGCGATTCGAGCAGCGGTTCCCCGTCGGGGCTAAAGGCCAGATCCCGCGCAAGTTCGCCCACATGCTGGCATGGGGCATCCTGGCAGGAGTGAGCGGCGGGGGCAAGACCCTCGAGCGTGTGCGGAGTGGTTTCCTGCTCCGAAAGGGGCTTCAACGGCGGCAGCAGGATCTTCTCCTTGAAGAAGACGGAGGCGCTCCAGCCGAGCACCTCACTCGGTTGGCCCGTCGCCAGGTTCAAGGTCATGGGACCGGTGTTGATCAAATGGTCGTCCGCGCAGCGATCGCCCGAAAGATGGTGAACCAGGTAGAGGCGGTATGCCTCCGCCAGGGGAAGCGGGGAGAGATGACGGCGCTTCAGCTCTTCGACCAGATCCAGAATCGCCGGCCCGGTTGGCGTGGCGTAGTAGGTGAAGGAGCGATCGTCGCCGGAGATCTCGCGCAGGCTGGCGGCCAGCGAAAGAGCGAAGGCATCGAGATCGGCATCCTTCAATCCGGCGTGCGCCAGCAGGCGCGCCACCGGCGCAATCTGCGCCGGCGAGGCGATGCCGCCCACGCGGTTTTTCAGAAGCTTCGCCACGTCGCGGTGCGCGATCTTCGAAATCGCGTCAAGGCCTTCGTAATAGCGGCCCACGTCATAGACCACGATCTCCTCGCAGCGGACCGGCGGGACCGCGGGACGGGCGATCTCCAGAAACAGCTTGGTGGCCTTGGCGCTGTCGAGCGGCAGCATTTGCTGGACGACGCGCAGGCGGAGAGAAAGAGTGTCGAGATCCTGCTGGTAGGCGCGCTCCAGAAATCCACCGGTGCCGCCGCTGCGCGTGATGGAGGCGCGGAGCTTGAGTGGGTGCTGGGCACCGGCGGCTCGGCGGAAAGCCTCGGTCAACCACTTCACACGGGCGCGCGTGTCCAGTTTCTCGTTCGACGCCAGGCGGATCATGGCATCCGCGGCGAACTCCGGCGGGGCTTTGCGCGCCAAATTGAGAATTGCGCTGGAATCGGAACCGCCGGTGGCCCCCAGCAAAAACAGGGGAAAAAGGAACAAAACAGGAGTCTTCATGGATTCGGTTACGTACTCCATTTTAGACGCAACCGGACATCCGAAAGACGGTGGACCGGAGGAGGAAAGGCAGGCGCTCAGCTCGTCGCGAAGGTGGCGGCGGTGGCCAGTTGCGAGTCGCCGGTCGACCAGATGGCTTTCACGGACGGCATGAATATGCCAACAACACTAACGCTGGCGAGCACAAAGACGGCCACGATGATGGTATATTCAATCAGATCCTGAGCCTCCTCGGTACACCAGAACCGCCGCAGATACGCCCAAATCTGCACCATTAGCCTCCACGTTCATTACAACCCAGAACTGCATCCCGCGCAAGCGAATAGTACGAACGATAGTACCAAACGACAAACGGATAATATTGACTTTATTCGTAAGTTACTATGAGTTTGCAGCGGATACTATCCAAGGTTAGTATTCAGCGTAGGTGTGTTTTCCAGCCCAAATTAAGCCCGGAAAAATCCTGCTAGTGGGCGGGATGGTGGGTGAGCCTAAGACGCCAACCTGCGTGTCACGTGAAGCCGGGCGGCCGGCTTCGCTGCGCCGGTAGACCGTCAGAAAGTACGAAGACCGCGGCTGATAAGTTTCCGCGGCGGCCTCCCAACGATATTCGGTGCGTTCGGCGGAAACGATGTCGGCGATGCCCACCAGCCGGTAGTGCTGCGGCGCGTAAGCCAACCACCAGTCGAAAATCCGCGGCGGCGATTGCGGGCGCCGCAGCCACGACATATTGCCCGCAACCCGCACTACATACTGCGGCGCCGTTTGCTCCACTTCTCCGATCATTTCGTTTTGCATGGCCAGCGCGTACGGCTGCGCCTCCATCAGTCCATACACGTAGATGTAGGACGTCGCCGAATGGCGGCGGGCGTAAAAGTAGATCTCCGGCTCCGAGCCCAGCACCGCGATGCGCGCATCCTTCTCCGAGTGCGCACGGATGTAATCGGCCACTCGAATGGCTTCCGGAAACGGATTGAGCCCGTAGAGTTCGCGGCATGCCTGGACGGGGTTGAGCCGGAAGAGAAACTCGCGCTCGAATCCGATCGACAACAGCAAGGCCGCGCCGAAGACCCAGCCCATCGGGCGATGACGGATCGCGGCGCCCGCCAGCAGCGCCACCGCCGGCAGCAGCAGGACGAAATAATGCTGGCGGAAATGCAGGCCCGCACAGACGGCCAGGAACGAAAAGAGGAGAAATGCCGTCACGAAGGCCGCGCGATCCCGGTTTTCATTCCTCCGCCAGATCGCGAACAGCCCCACTCCAGCCAGCAGCCACAACGGAGCGCTGTGTTTCAAAATGGGCAAGAAGTTCAGCACGAATGCCCAAAACCCCACGCCCAAGGAAACTTCGGAGGCGTATTGGCGGGCATAAGTGAAAGTCCAGAACCAGAACTTCGGGAAGACCCCCGCCAGCCAGAGCAGCAGGCAGGTTACCGCGAAGGGCGCAGCCGCGCCGGCGGAAAACGCTCCCAGTTTCGCCGCCATGGGGCGCCGTTCCCGCCACAGCCGCGCGGCCGCATACAACGCGCCGAAGACTCCGTAGCACAGCCCCGGCTGCTTCATCACAAACGCGACGCCGAACAGCAAGCCGCTCCACCACAGCGTGGAGGGCCGCCAGGTATCGGTGGGACGCGTCAACAGCAGCACGCCGCCGAGCGCCGGAAGCACCACGAAGTGCGTGGCGTGCGCCGCCGTTCCCATCACACCGGAGCCGAGCGAGAGGAGCGCGTACGCGGCGCAGCCGGCGAGGCCCGAGGCCGTTCCAAACAGCCGTTTGCCCAATAGATAGACCAGCAGGATGGAGGCGCAGTTCACCAGCAGTAATCCGAAATGAATCGCCGCAATGCTTTGCCCGAAGACAGCCATCAACGCGGCATACGCCGCATACGTTCCCGGCAGCTTCATGTTGCAGGCCAGCCGGTAGGGTGGAATGCCTTGCAATAGCAACTGGCCGGCATACGCGTACTCGCCTTCGTCGCGCTCCAGCGGCAAGTCGAGCAAGCGCAGGCGCAGCAGGCCGGCCGCCAGCATCACCAGCAGCACCACCACCCAAGGTCGCAGCTTCATGGTTATTTCGCCGTGATGGCAACTGTGCCAGCGCAGGTTTCAGCTATCGGGCTTCCGACCGGGGCCTCGCCGCTGGCTGCCACATCGTCAGTCTGAAGAATAGCAAACCGGATGGAAACGACCATGGAAAAAAAGCCGGGCGTCCAGGGGAGGACGCCCGGTGAGGAGTCTCCCGTAGTCTGCTCGGAGGTTCAGACTACGAGGGTGGAGGAACCTTTTATGCCAGCAAACCGCCGTGGCCCAGGCAGGCAATTTCCCAGCCCGTGATATGATAACGAGCCAACAGCGGCGGCAAAACCAGGTCGACCACATTCGGTTTGGCGGAGCGGAAGCAGCCAGGCGCGGAAACCACCGGCACTTCATCCTTGTACGCCAACAAAAGCAGGTTCCCGGGCTCGACCGGGGCCAGGAACCGTTCCACCTGTGCGCCGACGCGAATCATGGCCTGGCCAATCACATCCTCCGGCCCAGCCGGAGCCGTGGTGGATGCCACCAGGATGACGCTCGGTTTGGATCTGAATAAGTGTTGTAGGCTGCGGGCGACAGAATTCTCATCTTCCGTGCAAGAAAGCACGAAATTGGGGTTGACGCCGAACCGCTCGAGCCGCTGCCGCATGATGTTCTCGAACAACTGGCGCGCTCGCTCACCGCTGATGGGGTCGGTGTAGAGAACTCCTACGGCCGGAGAACGCACAGGCCGCGCCTGGAGAATCGGGCCGCGTTCCTTCAGAATGTTGATGACGGCTTCCAGTTGCTCCTTGGCCACGGCGAACGGAGCGCTCTTGACGGTAGCTACGCGCTGGCCGGCCAAGGCGTGACTGAAGTTCAGCGCGGTGGCGATGACCACGCTGGCGGCGCAGTTGATCTGCTTGAGCAGCTCATCGTCCACCAGCAGGCAGCAATTCTCGGTGGCCACCAGGTTGGCGCGACCGCCGGCGGCTACGCGGATTTCGAAGCTGCCGCATCCCATTTCGCTAGCCACGGCCGCGACGGCGTCATCCTCGCCCACCTCCCCATCCTCCAGCTCGGTGACCCAGATAGTCTCCATGCCTTCGGATTCCAGGACCCGGATGTCCTCATCGCTGATTACATGGCCTTTGGCCAATAGTTTCTTCCCACCCGGGCGGAAAACGGTGCAGCAAAGGATCCGTCCCGTTGAGGATTTCACGTCAACAGTTTGCGCTCTCATGGCAGCCTCACAAGAAGTTAGGATCTCAAGTGAATTACAGACTTTTAGCTCTTGAAACCTGATTGTATACCAAAGTACTGTAAACCGTAGATTATTTCTGCGGTTTTTTGGGGGGTGATGTAAAACCCAACTTTGTGGGTACGCCTGCTCAGGGGGAGTGGCGCGGGACAAGCTGGGCCGGGCATCCCCGGCCACTACGGGAGGCGCGGAATCGGCACCGGAATGAGTTGGTCGTCGGGAGTGGGCGCCCAGATCTCGGGGAGCGCTTCGGCCCAGTGGTCGGGACGCAGAACCCGCAGCACGGCGACCTCGTCGCAAGACTGGAACTTGGGGCAACGGAGGCAATCCTTCCACGCCTTGAGCGGCAGAGCGCCACGCTCGATTGCCTGAAAGCCGACCTTTTGGAAGAACTCGACCACGTATGTGAAGGCGAATACAGCGTCCAACTCGTATTGCGCGGCTTCGGCCAGCAGCGCCTCCACCAGTTTTCGACCCACGCCGTGCGTTTTGGCCTTTTCGCGTACGGCCAGGGAGCGGATTTCGGCCAGCGTGGGGCTGTAGAAATGGAGCGCGCCGCAGCCCAACAGCTCCCTGCCGGAAGTGACCACGGTGAAATCGCGGATGGCTTCCGAGAGTTCGAACTCGGTGCGCGGCAACATCACGCCCAGCGCCGCATAGTCGTTGATAAGACGGAGAATCGGACGGATATCGCGCATGACGGCTTTGCGCACGGTAAGCGGCGGCGCGCTGAGCGAATCGACAAACGCGTCTTCGTGCACGGCGCTGATCATAGGATTGGCACCTCGACCGGCGCCAGCCGCGTGCCCAGCGCCTCTCCTTGCAGAATACGCATCAAAACCCCCTCCGTCCCGCCGGGAGCGATGCGCACTTCCGCTATTCCGGCCTCGAGAGCCGCCAGAGCCGCATTGAGCTTGGCCTGCATGCCGCCGCTGGCGACGCCGCTGGCGAGCAGCGCCCGAGCCTCGTCGGCGGTGAGCACCGGCCGGACCTGGTGCGAGCCATCCATCACGCCGGCGACATCGGTGAGGAAAATCAATTGCCGCGCGCGGAAAGCCGCCGCGCAAGCCACCGCCATCTGGTCCGCGTTCACGTTATAAATATTGCCCGCGCGATCGCCGGCCACGCAGGCCACTACGGGTAGGTACCGGTTGGCGGCCAACAGCTCGAGCAGACCGGCATTCGACCGCGTGACGCGGCCCACCGCGCCCAGCGCCGGATCGAGCTGCTCGGCCTCGGCCAGCAGCGCATCGATGCCGGTAAGGCCGACCGCCAGCGCGCCGGCGCGGTTCAGGCTCGCCACCAGTTCGTGATTCACGCTGCCGGCGAAGACCTTCAATACCGCATCCACAGTTTCCGGCGTGGTCACGCGCAGGCCGTTGACGAAGCGGCTCTCGATGCCGCGCTCGGCCAGGTAGCGGGTCATCTGCTTGCCGCCGCCATGCACCACCACGAGTTGGACGCCGGACGCGGCAACGGTCGCGATCTCTCCGGCGAGGCGCTGGCGCGACGCCGCGTCATCGAGCAGCGTGCCTCCCAATTTGATCAGGATGCGGTTCACCGCAGACCCTCGGTTTCCGGGTATCCCAGCATCAGATTCATGTTTTGCACGGCTTGGCCGGCGGCGCCTTTGACCAGGTTGTCGATGGCGCTGACCACAACCGCGCGTCCGGTTTCCTCGTCCAGCGTGACGCCGATGTCGCAGAAGTTGGTGCGGGCCACGGCGTGCAGGTCTGGCGTCCGCCCGGGCTGATAGAGGCGAATGAAAGGCTCGCCCGCGTAGCGCTTTTCATAGATGGCGAGCAAGTCGTCGGCCGAATGGGCGTCGCGCGCGCGGAAGTAGATGGTTTCGAGAATGCCGCGGTCGATTGGCAGCAGGTGCGCGGTGAAGCTGAACTCGCTTTCCTCCAGGCCGCTGACCATCAGCACCTCCGGCACGTGACGGTGGCGGAGGATGGAATATGCCGAGAAGTTCTCGGTGACTTCGCAGAAGCTGGTCTTGAGCGTGGGCTTGCGGCCGGCGCCGCTGACGCCGCTCTTGGCGTCGCAAACGATGCCAGAGGTGCGGTCCACCACATCGGCTTCGAGCAGCGGGCGAATCGCCAGGTTGGCCGCCGTCGGGTAGCAACCCGGATTGGCCACCAGACGCGCGCCGGGGATGCTGTCGCGGCAGAATTCCGGCAGGCCGTAAACCGCCTCGGCCAGCAGAGCGGGCTGGGTGTGGGTTTCCTTGTACCAGGCCAGGTAGTTGGCGGGTGTGCGCAGGCGGAAAGCGCCGCTCAGGTCGATCACGCGCGCTCCGGCATCCAGCATGGCGGGCGCCAGATCCATCGAAACCTCCGCGGGCGTGGCCAGGAAGATCAGCGCAAGGCCTTCGGCGTGAATCACTTGTGGATCGCAGGGGAGACATTCCAGCGGCTCGGCTCCGCGGATCGGCGCGCCCGGACCGGATTCTTCGCGATGCTCCAGCAGGTATGTTTCAACGCCAGGGTGCCGCGCCAGAATGCGAACCAACTCGGCGCCACTGTATCCCCGGTAACCGACAATGCCGACCTTAGCTTTCATGTGGTTGTTTATTCTTTATGATGAATAATTATACCACACAGTAGGACAGACGATCGGTTTTTGTCGTCTGTCAAGGTCTCGTGATTTCGGGTAGTGTCACGCGATGCGTTGCTGGGGGCCAGTGAATGATTATTCAGCCTATAAATTCAAGTACTTGCGAGCAGATGCCATGAAGTCAGCGCGATTCGAAATCAAGGCTGGTCAATTTCATCGCGGTAGATTCGGTATCATCATAGCGTTGTCCTGGGGCAACCAAACAATGGAAGACATGAAGGCTTTCGCTCGCATCTTGGCCGATGAAGCAAAACAGAAACTGGCTTCCTTAGCAGAAGCCGACAGGATACAACTGCACAGGGCGCGCGTCTTGGATGCAGAAAGCCGAGCGTTCTGGGCTCAAATAGTGTCCGAGCTTTCACTGGGCATCGCAGAGTATGATTCTTGTTTAGCGGGGACCGCCGTTGAACAGAAGCGGCTGGTAGAGGGGGAAGGTAGTACGATTGCCATCCGATGGCGTTATCCTCGCCCCCAAGAAATTGTAGTGGCCTTCGATTTCGAGCGCAGGCTAATCACTTTCGCGAAAAGAAATCTGAATGATCCTGGAAAGGCATCTAAGGAGCTACGCCTTAATGTTGACCGGGATGACAAGCTCTTCTCTGCGGATGATCGGAACGTGCCTGTTGGTGGCGCTACCGAAACGGCTCAAGCAATACTGAAATTCATGCTGGCAGGAAGCATGGCATAGGCGCTTACGCGAGTAACTCTGTCACGCTCCAAACGTGATTGGTGATTCCCGCTTCCATGGCGGGCGTCACGCGGAGAGAGCCGTGAAGTTGGCAAAAATTGTAGAACCCAAAATGGAGCGCAACGGCCGCGCGATGGTTCTCCAGCTTTTTTGAAAAGCCGTTCGTTAGCCTGGTCATCCTTCGAATCTGCATTCTCATCGTGAGGTTTTGCCGTTCCACGTGCGAAGTGCATATCTTTGCCGGGTCTGGGTTTCCGCTAATCACGACTGGTACAGCCTCCACGACATCCGCAGGCGAGTAACGCTGTTCGCCTTCGCGCGGAGCCGCATATACTTTGATGAGTTGGGCGAAATCGCAACGATCTAGGAGCATTTCATCCACGGCTACGATGTAGGCTTTGAGGGCATCCGTAGTGAGTTGGAAACGAACGTCCGCGGATGTTGCGCGGCGGACCTTGCGGCAAAGCTCCAGGGCATTGGCGGACGTGCGGCGCCCGACCACAAAGGCCAGGACCATCTTCGTGGGACGATCGATGGCAACCCAGTTGTAGCAGTCGCCGATGTCATTGTTGTGGGCCTCTTCCGGGCCTTTGTTCTTCTCTTTGCAATATACGAAATTCCAGCATTCGTCCATCTGAATATCCGTGGCCGGAACATCATGCAGGGAATCCATGAGTTTCTCGCAGCGTTTCCCGGCGATCAGCAACAGGTCAATGATGGTATCCCGGCGAATGCCGGTCAAGCGCTCAACCGTGCGAACGGAGCATCCTTCAACCAACATCCGAATCGCCATCTGTCCGCGAGGATCTTGCAGATAATCTTCAACCGTGAAACTCGGCTTGTGGGGTTCGGTGAAAGTCTTCCGGCAGGACAAGCAACGAAAGCGGCGAAGGCCGTTGCGATGATGGCCAAAACGCTTGGATGCGTTGCCGCACTTCGGGCAAGCTGTTGAAGTCGCCGTATTTTCTTTCGTTTCCATACTTTTATAGTACAGCAGCTAGCTGCTGTTGTGCAATAGAAAATCGCTGAATTGGTCGAGCTTTTTCGCTTTATTTTCAGCGGCTTACGAGGTAAAATGGGGTTGCTGCGGGAAAAACGCAGTAAAGCCCCGGAACCGGCGAGTTATGGCCGCCAGTCCCGAGGCTTTTTTCGTGGGTTATGGTGGCCCACGGATTCGCGCCATTGGATTCCTCCTGACAGTCTCAGGATATCGGCTAAGGCATTATTTGTCAGTGCGATGTAGGTTCATCACAGGGCCATCTCGAATCTGTACGCGAACCGTGGATGGTGCAGTTTCAGTACAGTGTTGGTACAACTTCGATGCAATATTGGACGCTAGTGCAGTTTCAGTGCAACCGTGGTACGACCGCAGAAATCAGGTTTTCAGGTTCAACCCCTAGAACCTCCGCAATGGCCGCTAGCGCGAAGCGCCGCACTCGCTTGCCATGCCTCACCCTGAATACCTGCCGTCGATCAACGCCTGCCTCATCTGCCAGTTTGTCGAGTGACCACCCACGCTTGTCGCAGAATGTGTCAACGATCTGCTGGGGCGACCTTTGCTGTTTGACGGTCGATGCTGAAATGGGTAGCGGATTTGCTTTGGCAATGGTATGCGATGGCGGCGAAATGGCCGCGCCTTCTGTTCTGGACTTCAGCGCGGTGCGCACAGCCTCCGCCATCTCTTCCGCACTGAGATGGTACGTCAACCCTAGCGAACCTAAGGTTGCCATCAGTGGCCTTTCAGGGCGGATTCTCGTGGCGTGGCTGATTACCGCCCGCTCGATCTTCGATGCGAGAGATTGCCGCCAGATCGGGAGTTTGTCCCTGTTGTTGGGGTAGAAGGCCAGTTCTATGTCAAATAGTTCGACCGCGTATTTGCCCAAGAGTTTACGGAGGCTAGCCGGTTGCTTTGGCGCGGGAGGAAGTCCATCGTTAGCCCCTATGCCACCCATTCCCAAACCTGGCCAAGACGTTGAAATCGGCGAATCCTCAGCAAACGGAGCCAGCAGTTGTGCATATCGTTTTTGCACAGTGAAGGTTCTGGTCCCGATTTCTTCCCAGGTTTCAGCGTCTAGTTGTGGCCCATTTTCGTCGGCCATGTTTACCCTTGCATCCGACCCGATGCAGGGCTTACGATGAGGGTGTCTAACGTCCGCATCGAGAAGCCCCGGCCATCGCGCCGGGCTTTTCGTTTTAACGGACTATTCTAGCGGGTTGCGGGGATGGTTACTCGACTTGCTTGCGGGGCCTTCCGCCGGCCCGCGTCTGCCGCATGGCTGCGATCTTGCGGAAGTATTCGGGACCCCTCTTGGCCGTAGCCTTCCCGCCGAGCGCTCCCAGGACCATCGCGGGTTCGATTGTGAGCAGATGGTCGGACAGGATAACTGCATCCCCGAGAAGCTCCAGAGCACGCCTGGAACGGCCTTCGGGAAGCTCAGGGGAGGTTTCCAGCAGCCGTTTGGCTTCATGGATCATGTTTCGGAGTGCGCGGAGGTCTTGACGCTTTGGCATGGGTTTACCTTTTTGATGGAAATCTTGGAGTGGCCTTTGGCCGCGAGCATCCAAGCTGTGGGACGGGACAACATGGCATCGGCTTGCTTGACAGCGGATTCCACTAGTTCCCTAGCGTGCTTGACGCGGTCGGTTGGAAGCAATGTAGTGGCGAGAATGATCCGCGCTTCCTCGATCTGGCCCCGAAGCGCCCGGAGTTCTACGCGGTTTATCACGCCTCAAGAGTATCACGAGAAGCGCTTGCTGTTTAGGTTAGCAACGCAGTCCGTGACACTACCTGATTTCGCAAAACGTGACAGGCCACGAAAGGCGATGGCCTGTCCTACTGTCAGCTTTCGGCGACGGAGCGTTGGGCCAGCTCGCCGAACAGGGGGAGCGAATACGCCTCGTCGTGGGAGGCCTTGATCATCATGAAAATAGACATGATGAGCAGGACGAGGCCGACCAATCTGTCGAATGGCAGATGGGGGGAAAGATCGCAGAGGGGGCGGACCACCCACGCATTCATGAGCCAGGCGACGAACAAATAGAGACCCTGGAAGGCGTGGAAGCGCACCGTGCGATTCGGGCGGAAGCGGTCCGAGGCGAGCCAGATGATGCAGGCGATCCAGCCAATGCCGGGAACGTAGCTGAGCACCGAAGCGGTCCGCGGGGAGACGCCGGTCAGCGGGTCCTGGCCGATGGGCGGCGCGGCGTTGGCGGGCTGGCGCGTGCCGCAACGCCAGCAGAACTGGTCGTAGGCCGTCACCGGATTTCCGCACTGTGTGCAAAACGGCATCCTACTTCTCAATACGTTACGCAACCGCCGCTTGTTCCGCAAGTGGGCGGGCGAGGGTGTTAAGATTGCGCCTATGAGAATGCTTGCTGCCGCGGCGCTTGTGCTGGTCTCGGCCGTGGCCCTGCCGGCGGCTGGGAACCTGGAGATTTTCGCGATTGACGTGGAAGGCGGCCAAGCCACGCTGCTGGTTACGCCTTCGGGCGATTCGCTGCTGATCGACACCGGCTGGCCGGGCCACAACCATCGCGACGCGGACCGCATCGTAGCGGTGGCCAAAGCCGCGGGCGTCAAGAAGATCGACTGGCTGCTGATCACGCACTTCCACATGGACCATGTGGGCGGTGTGTACCAGCTTGCCGAGCGGATGCCGATCGTGCATTTTGTGGATCACGGCGCGAGCGTCGAAAAGGGCAAGGACGCGGAGATACTGTACAACGAATACGCCGCCGTGCGCGCCAAGGGTCAGCACGTGCGGGTCGAAGCCGGCGGCACCATCCCGGTGAAAGGGATCGACGTGCAGGTGCTCTCCGCGGGCGGCAACACGATCGACTCGCCGCCGGAGGACTTGCGAACTCCCGCGCGCTTCGACAGCGATGCGGCCGCCGAACCGAAGCCCAATCCGGACTGCAAGGACTATGAGCGTCCGGCGGAAACCACCGACGAAAACGGCCAATCCATCGGCGTATTGATCACCTACGGCAACTTCCGCATGCTGGATATGGGCGACCTCACCAAGGACCGGGAATACGATCTGGTTTGCCCGGCCAACAAGATCGGCACGGTGGATTTCCTGCTGGTGTCGCACCACGGCTCGAACCTTTCCAGTTCGGCGCCTTTTGTGCACGCGGTTTCGCCGCGCGTGGCGCTGGTGGACAACGGCCCGCACAAGGGCGGCACGGCGGAAGTCTGGCAGACGCTGCACGACACACGCGGCCTGCTCGACATTTGGCAACTGCACTACGCCATCGACGCCGATAAGCAGCACAACTCGCCGGACACCTTCATCGCCAACCTGGATGCCGAATGCGAAGGGAAGTGGATCAAGGTCACGGTCAGGAAAGACGGCAGCTTTACGGTCTACAACACACGCAATAAGTTTGAGAAGCCGTACGTGAAGCGGTGACGCGGCGCGCGAAAGGGCTTGCCGAAAAACGGCAGAACATGATAGGTCACGAATGAACACGAATGAACACGAATCAAAAACCAGTTCTTTGCTTTTTTGATTTTCCGATCCGCGTTCATCTGTGTTTATCGGTGGCCCCGAAGGCGCACATCCGCACCAGCGGGCACGCGCCGCACTCCGGCCCATTGGTCTTGCATAGCGTCTTGCCGTGCTGCCGCAACAGCAGATGCGCGCGCGCCAGCGCCGCGGGATCGGACGGCAGCTCGTTCCGGATGGCTTCTTCGACCGAGCGGTACATGGCGCCGTAGCTCTTCTGCGCGCGGCCGTACCCCACCCGCGTCAGCACGCGCAACCCGTTCGATTCGAGCGGCAGACCGGTCCCCATGCCGCATAGCATCAGAATCTTCTCGGCGCCCGGGTCGCCGATACAGGGGAACTGCTTGAGCGCCCGCTTGGCATCCTGGTAAGTGCCGGCGAGGATTCGGTCCAGGTCGCCGCCGAATTGTTCCAGCGTGACGCGGGCGATTTCGAGCCATCGGAAGACGCGCGTCTCGGGCCGCATGCCGCCGCGCGCCGCCAGGGTGAGCAGCGTGCCGCGGTCGGCCTTCCAGATGGCTGCGGCATTCATCCCGACCTGCCGGCGAAGGCCTTCGAAGACCTCCGCCCGCCGCTTATCGGGCAACAGGTAACAGGCGTTCTCCCAGATGACCAGCTCGAACGGCCCGGTGGCCGGTGGCAGTGCCGGCTCGCCATGGTGTTTCCGGAGTTGGCCGATGAGCTTCTTGAAATCGGGCATGCGCAAGACAGGTGACGATTATATCCGAGTGCGTGCGCCACGGGGGAAATCCTGTACAGTAGTTTTGAGGAGCCAATCCGTTTGTACACTGCAAATCCCGCCCGTTACGACGGCATGATCTACCGGCGCTGCGGCCAGTCCGGCATCGTGTTGCCGGCGATTTCCCTCGGCCTGTGGCACAATTTCGGCGGCGTCGATTCGCTCGAAAACAGCCGCGCCATGCTGTGCCGCGCCTTTGACCTGGGAGTCACCCACTTCGATCTGGCCAATAACTACGGGCCGCCGGAAGGTTCCGCGGAAGAGACCTTCGGCCGGGCGCTGAAGATGGACCTGGCGGCATACCGCGACGAGATCGTCGTCTCCACCAAGGCCGGATACGGCATGTGGCCCGGCCCTTACGGCGACTTCGGCTCGCGCAAGTATTTGCTGGCCAGCCTGGACCAGAGCCTGGGCCGCATGGGCTTGCCGTACGTCGACATCTTCTATCACCACCGGCCGGACCCGGAAACGCCGCTCGAGGAGACCATGGGCGCGCTCGACCAGGCGGTGCGCTCGGGCAAGGCGCTATACGCGGGCATATCCAACTATGGCCCGGAAGATACCGTCAAGGCCGCCCAGATTCTGCGGCGGCAGGGGACGCCGTTCCTGATTCACCAGTTCGCCTACTCGATGTTCCGCCGCGGGCCGGAGCAGGGGCTGCTCGATGCGCTGCGGCGGGAGGGCGTGGGCGGCATCGCGTTTTCTCCGCTGGCGCAGGGGCTGCTCAGCGAACGCTACCTCGGCGGCGGCATCCCAGCCGATTCCCGCGCCGCGCGGCCCAAGGGCTTCCTCAGGCCCAAGGATGTGGACGAGCGCCGCGTCGGCCAGGCGCGCGCGCTCAACGGGATTGCCCAGGCGCGCGGCCAGAGCCTGGCGCAAATGGCGCTGGCCTGGGTGCTGCGCGACGGCGCGGTGACCAGTGCGCTCGTCGGCACGAGCCGCGTCGAGCAGTTGGAGCAGGACGTGGCCACCATTCACAAGCTGGATTTCAGTGCGGAAGAGTTGGCCGGTATCGAGAAGATTCTAGCCGGGTGAGGGGCCTCACGAACAGGTAGGACAGACCATCGCCTTTCGTGGTCTGTCAGGCTTCGTCAGACCACGACCGTTGACAGACGACAAGAACCGATCGTCCGTCCTACCTCTAAAATACGCGCGGCTCTTCCCACTGGCCGGTTTCGGCGGCGCGGAAGATGGCGTCGATTACAGCCATGTTGCGCAGCGAATCTTCCAGCGGAACCGGCGGCTGGCCGCCTTCGAGAATAGCGCGCGAGAACAGGTCGCCCTGAATCGTGTACTGATCGCACGGGGCGAATTCTTCCACCATGAGGCCGCCGCCGGAGAGGTCGCGGCCGTCATCGATGCGCAGGCGCGACACGTCGTCCGCCCCCGGATTGAACGGAATGTCCACCGAGATGCGGCCCTGAGTGCCGAGGTACAGCGCGGTTTGATTCGCGGCCGCCTGCGTGCAGCAGGTGAAGACCATGTGGCCGGAGGGATATTCGAGCACCGCCGAAGTCAGCCGGTCGATGCCATCGAGCTCGGCATCGCGTGCAATGGTCGCCGCCACGCGCTTCGGCTCCTCGCCAAACACCATGCGCGAGGTCTTGATCGGATAGCAGCCGATATCGAGCAGTGCGCCGCCGCCCCAGGCGCGAACATGGCGCACGTTCTTGGGGTCGCGGTTGAAATAGCAAAACGAGCTAACGCCGGAACGCAGTTCGCCGATGCGGCCGCCGCGGACCAGCTCGATCAGGCGCACCCACTGCGGGTGCGTGCGGACCATGAACGCCTCGCCCATGACGACGCCGGTGCGGTCGCGCGCGGCGATCAGTTGCAGGGTTTCGGCCGCGTCCATCGCTAAAGGCTTTTCGCACAGCACGTGCTTGCCGGCTTCGGCGGCGCGAATGGACCACGGCACGTGCAGGTGGTTCGGCAGCGGATTATAGACGGCGTCGATTTCCCGATCGGCGAGCAATTCCTCGTACGAGCCGTAGGCTTTGGGCACGCCCAACTCCCGCGCCGCTTTCTCCGCGCGGGCGAGCTCGCGCGACGCGATGCCGGCCACTTGGCAGTTTTCGCCATGCTGCATGGCGGGAATCACTTTCTTGACGGCGATATTCGCCACGCCGAGCACACCCCAACGGACTTTTTTCATGCCCTTGATTTTAACTTTATCTGAGAGCGGCGCGGCGCCGGCCGGCGGCAGAGGCAGGTCGGGGACCGTCGGGGACCTGCCGACGCTGATAGCAAACTCGAAGCCGCGAGGAAATGTCCACCCAAATGTCCGACCGTTCCAGGTTCTGTGGCTCTTGGCAGGTCGGGTACCTGCCCACGCTTACGTCTGCGGCGCCAGCACGCGTTCCGCCATGGCTTGCTTCAGCGCCTCGATTCCCTGCCCCGTCACGCTGGAGATTTCGAAAAACGGCAGGCCGCGCTCTTCGGCCAAACGGCGCAGGCGGGCCACTCGCTCCGCGTCCTGCGCGGCGTCCATCTTGGCGGCCACCACGATCATCGGCTTACGCGCCAGCTCCTCGCTGAAACTGGCCAGCTCGCGCATGATGATTTCGAAATCTTCCTCCGGCTCACGGCCGCTCGATTCCGATACATCCACCAAATGCGCCAGCAGGCGTGTGCGCTCGATGTGGCGCAGGAACTGGATGCCCAGGCCTGCGCCTTCGTGAGCGCCCTCGATCAAGCCGGGAAGGTCGGCCACCACGAAGCTGCGGAAGTCGTCGAGCTTCGCCACGCCCAGATGCGGCTCCAGCGTGGTGAACGGGTAATCGGCGATCTTGGGGCGGGCGGCGGAGATGCGCGAAATCAGCGTGGATTTGCCCGCGTTGGGAAAGCCGATCAGACCGACATCGGCCAGCAGCTTCAGCTCCAGGCGCAGCCGCTTTTCCTCGCCGGGGCGTCCGGGTTCGTGCTCGGTCGGCGCCTGGTGAGTAGCGGTGGCGCGGCTCCCGTTGCCGCGGCCGCCGCGGCCGCCGCGCGCGGCCAGGAACCGCTGGCCCGGTTCTGTGAAATCGAAAAGGCGCACGCCGGTGGCCTCGTTGTAAACCACCGTGCCCACCGGCACCAGCACCTCGATCGACCGGCCGTCGGCGCCGGTGCAGTCGCTGCCTTCCCCGTGCCGGCCGCGCTCGGCGCGATGCTCGGGGTTGTAACTGAACTGAAGCAGGGTGTTCTGATGAAGCGTCGATACCAGGTAAACGTCGCCGCCGCGGCCGCCATCGCCGCCCGATGGCCCGCCACGCGGGACGTATTTCTCCCGCCGGAAAGCCATGCAGCCGTCGCCGCCGTCGCCGGCTTTCACCAGGATGCGCGCTTGGTCTAGAAATAACATCGTGTAGGGGCCGGGCATGCGCGGCCCTACGGAGGGAGGAATCTTACTGGACGGCGTTGATGCGGACGAACTTGCCCAAGCGTCCGCGGTCCTTGAATTCGACCACGCCGGTCACTTTGGCGAACAGCGTGTCATCCTTGCCCCAGCCGACGTTGAGGCCCGGTTTGAGCTTGGTGCCGCGCTGCCGCACGATGATCGAACCGCCGGGAACTAGTTGGCCGCCAAACACTTTCACGCCCAGCCGCTGCGCGTTGGAGTCGCGCCCGTTCTTGGAACTGCCTAAGCCTTTTTTATGCGCCATACGCCACCTATGCCAGATTCTCGCTGATCTTGATTTCGGTGAAGGCCTGGCGATGCCCGATGGTTTTCTTGTACTGTTTCTTCCGTTTGAACTTGAAAACGATCACCTTGTCGCCGCGGCCATTGCCTACGATGGTTGCCTTCAGAGTGCGCACCGACACCATGGCGCCATCCTCGAAGGCAGCCTTGACGGGCAGGTCCACCTCTTCGCCCACTTCGCCCGGCAGCTTTTCCACGCGGACGACCTCACCCGGGGAAACCACGTACTGCTTCCCGCCGGTTTCAATAATCAGTTGCATTTCAACCTCTTGCTTTGGGAGCCGGAACACACGGAGTGCGTCGGAACCACTGGAGTAAACTTAGAGTTTACTACAGATCCGGCGCCGGCCGCAAACGGCAGGGGATGCTTCAGCTTACCGCGCTCCCAACCCTCAGCCGTAGTACCGGTAGACAGGCACATGGTTTTTACGCCACGCTTTCCGCCCAGTTATGATAAGCTGTAGACTGGGTCGTCTGGGCAGCAGTTTGACCACAAAATTTGGTAACGCCGGGGCCACCAAGGGCGTCCAACCAAGCGAAGGAAAGCGGCCCATCCGGGGAGATGGTGGCATAAGACATGGCTGATCTCTCAAATTCCAATAATTCATTCGGCACCAACCCGGACGATCACCTGCGCCGGTTGCTGGTGGACGAGATCGAGGATCCCTGGTACAAGTCTTTCTGGCAGAATCTCAAAGAGACGATTAACCCGCCCAAATTGCCTCCGCTGGAGCTCACCTCCCAGCCGGTGGCGGTGAAGGATATCTGGGGGCTGTACGGACGGCAGAAGAAGTCGTTCGTGTTTTCGACGGCCTTCCAGGCTTTGGTGGTCGCGGCGGCCTTCTGGGTTTTCTCGATTCCCTCCGTACAAAAGACGATGCTGAGAGGCGCGGCGGTGTTTCTGCCCGATTTGGCGCCGGCGGATGTGAAGATCAATAAGGGCGGCGGCGGCGGCGGCAACCGCTCCCCGCTGCCAGCCAGCAAAGGTGCATTGCCAAAGGTCGCGCCGCGACAGTTTACTCCGCCATCGGCGGTCATTCAGAATCCGAATCCTAAACTGACGATGGATCCCACCATCCTGGCGCCTCCCGACGTCCAGATGCCGAACGTCAACATGAGCCAATACGGCGACCCGCTGGCCAAGCTGGGTCCTGCGTCGAACGGGCCAGGTTATGGCGGCGGCATCGGCTCCGGCCATGGCGGCGGTGTCGGCCCAGGCGGTGGCGGCGGTTATGGTCCGGGATCCGACGGCGGTTTCGGCGGCGGCGCTTTCAGGGTGGGCAACGGCGTCACGGCGCCGGTCGTGCTGTACAAGAAAGAGCCGGAGTATTCCGAAGAGGCCCGCAAGGCCAAATACCAGGGCACGGTGGTTCTCTACATCGAAGTGGATCCCAGCGGACGCGCCGTCAACCCGAAGGTGGTTCGGAGTCTGGGGCTCGGGCTGGACGAGAAAGCCCTGGAGGCCGTGCGCCAGTGGAAATTCAAGCCCGGCTACAAAGACGGTAGACCCGTCACCGTGGCCGCCACCATTGAAGTCAACTTCCGCTTGCTATAGTGGGGCAGGTCCCCGACCTGCCAAGGCGGCGTGAAGCCCGGCCTGCTCGTGGTAACGCCGGCGGTCTTGCCTGTACGGCATCATGACATCTGCGACATACGTTCTCAAGACATCCGCGACATTTTTGGGGTAAGATCCTCGGCCGAAAGCCGAGGTAACCATGCCCTGGAAGAAGGCAGATGTGCAGGAGCAACGTATCGAGTTCGTTTTGCGCGCGGCGCGGAGGAACGAGCCGCTGGGCGACCTCTGCGAGGAGTTTGGCGTTCACCGGAGCACGGGGCATCGGTGGAGGAAGCGATTTGCGGCGCTGGGCAGTGTGGTGGAATTGCGGGAGCTCTCGCGTCGCCCCCACCGCTCGCCGCGAAAGACCCGGGAGAATGTGGAAGACCGGGTCATGGAGCTACGCCAGCAGCACGGCTGGGGGGCGCGCAAGCTCCAGGTGCTGCTGGGCCGGGAGGGGATTGAGCTGGGGGCGGCCACGGTGCATCGGATTCTGCAGCGGCGTGGCGTAATCGGCGTCGCCGACCCCACGCCGGCGCTGGGGAAACGGTTTGAGCGAGAAGCTCCTAACGAGCTCTGGCAGATGGATTTCAAAGGGCTGCGCGAGGCCTGGTTCCGCCGCTACGGGAAGGTCTACCCGCTGACGATTCTGGACGACCATAGCCGGTTTGTCACCGGACTATTTGCCCTCTCCGCACCGGACGCCGAGGGGGTTACGCGTTGCCTGCGCACCACCTTCGATGAAGTGGGTCTTCCCGATGCCATGCTCATGGATCACGGTACGCCCTGGTGGAATCACTCCAACGGATACGGGCTGACACAGCTGAGCGTGGATCTGATGAAGCAGGGCATCCGGCTCTACTTCGGCGCCATTCGCCATCCGCAAACCCAAGGCAAAGTGGAACGGCTGCATCGCACCCTGGAGGAGGCCCTGCAGCACGCCACGGCACAGCGGACTTTCCCAGGCTGGCAGGAATTTCTGGCGAATTTCCGCGCCGAATACAACCATCTGCGGCCGCATGAGGCGCTCAACCTGCAGGTGCCGGGTGCACGTTACCGGCCTAGTCCGCGCTGCTGGAATCCCGCGCCGCCGGCATGGGATTACGGCCCCACCGCCCTGGTGGCCGGCCTGAACACGTAGGGCAGCCTGGAATACCAGCGCCAGCGATACTACGTTTGCAGAGCCCTGGCGGGCGAAGAAGTAGCCCTGGAACCGCTGCAGAACCGGCTGCTGGTCCGCTACCGCAGAACTTGGATCCGCGAGATTGACTTGCACACGGGAAAGTCGCTGCCCATCGTCAGCAGCCGCCACCGACTCCCTCACCCTTGAGCGGGGGCTTCGCCCCCGCACCCCCCAGGATTTACCGCATTCGTGCCAAGATGTTCAGCAGGGCCGGAGCGATGCTCCGGCCCCATCTCGGCCTCCGGGATCGGCGCTCGGGTTGCTTCCCAGCAGAGCCCCATCCTCCGCCCGGCTCGGCTTCATCTTAACGAACGAGCCAACACTTGGGAAGCCTAACCGATGTCGCGGATGTCTTGAGAACGTATGTCGCAGATGTCTTGATTACGCACAGGTCTTGCCGCCGGTTTTTTTCTGCAACGTCACAAAACACCGGCGGCAAGACCGCCGGCGTTACCGAGCAGTCACCACCCATCTCCCCCACTCTTCCAATCACTTAGCCGTCAAAACCCTTGACATACCCTGCATACTGATATTGGGACTGTGGCGCCAGGCTCCGCTGCTAGTCCTTACTTGCTGGCCAGCAAGCGTTGCACTCAGGTGTTGCTGAACTTCCGGCGCCCCTTAAAGGCATGCGGGGTCCCCCTCGGGCTGGACTCTCGACGGAAGACTTTGGGTTTCGAAACCTATAACCGCCGGCGGTATACGGATAGCTGTTATCGCCGCCCGCCGGATAACAGAGAGTAAGGAACGAATCGGCAAGGATGTGCCCGCCATCCAGCGGGCCTAAATCATCGAAGTTTCTACTCGAATCATCGGGTGGCCGATACGCACGGCGATAAGTCCGACAGCCCGGCCACCCGCAACGCACTTATATCCCTCTTACCCATTCTCAAAGCCCGCAGTGTCCTCTGAGGGGCCTGGCATGGGCGCGCCTCACTCGTCTACTCGACAATTGCCTGCATCACGGCGTTTTCGAAATCGCGTTGCACTTGTGGGACTTGCGTCTGGATCATGATTATGGTGACCATTTTTTCCTTCGGGTTGACCCACACCTGCGTGCCGAATGCGCCGTCCCAGCCGAAGCTGCCGTTGGAGACGCGCAGTCCCGCGGCCACGTTGTCCTCCACCACCTGCACGATCAGGCCGAAGCCCATCCCGTGCGCGGGCCGGCCCAGCTTGCCGTTAAACATATCGCCGACGTGATTGGAGGCCATCAGCTCCACCGTGCGCGGACCGAGCAGGCGCTTGCCGTTCAGCTCGCCGCCGTTCAAGAGCATTTGCGCGAATTGCAGGTAATCCGCGGCGGTCGACATCAGGCCGCCGCCGCCCGAAAAGTACGTTTTGCTTGAGAAGCCGTCCTGGTTCGCGTCTTTCTCCAGGCCGTTGGGGCTCTTCCGGTACAGGGTGACGAGACGCGGCCGGCGGTCGTCGGGCGGATAGAAGAAAGTATCCTTCATGCCGAGCGGCTCGAAGATGCGGGTTCGCAGGAACTCGTCATAGGTCTGGCCGGAGACGATTTCGACGATGTGCGAAAGCGTGTCGGGGCCGGCGCCGCCCGAGTAGGCCCACTGCGTTCCCGGCTGGAAATCGAGCGGGATAGTGGCCAGCTTCGGCACGTAGCTCGCCAGCGTGTCGGCTGGCCCGCGAGGCGCCATCGTCGCCGCCAGCTTGACGCCAAAGCCGCCACTCACCGTACTCACCAGCCCCGAGGTGTGCGTGAGCAGATCCTGGATGGTGATTTCGCGATTGGCCGGCACCGTGAAGAAATCGAGTGCAGCCGCCGGCGCCGCGCCAGCGGGCCGTTCGCGCGGCATCGCGACTTTCACGTCGTGGAACTCGGGTATGAACTTCGATACCGGGTCGTTCAGGCGGATCTTGCCCTCTTCCACCAGCATCAGCACGGCCACGCCGGTGATCGGCTTGGTCATCGAGGCCAGCCGGAAAATGGTGTCCTTTTCCATCGGCTTCTTGGATTCGATGTCCATCAGCCCGTGCGCTTCGAAGTTGACTACGTGCCCGCGGCGAGCAACAACTGTGACGGCTCCGCAAATCTCCCCCGCGTCGATGTGGCGCTGGATCGATTCGTGAATCCGTTTCAAGCGTTCGGATGACATGCCGGCATCTTCCGGCTTCGCGGCCGGTTGTGCCGCCATTACCAGCGGCCACGCAACCATCATGAGAGCGAGACTTCTGAGTGAGAACATATTGGGCATCTCGGTTCATATTATCGGATACGGGTGGAGGCGCCGGAGGCCGAGGACCGGGGTGGAGGCGCCGGAGGCCGAGGACCGGGACGGCCGAGGACCGGGACAGACCGCTCTGTCCACGCGGCGCAAAAGCGGCGCCTTGGGACAGAGAGGTCTGTCCCGGTGCGAGAGTTGCTAACATAGCGGCTTCGTGATTCGATGACCACCGTGACTGCCCTACCCACCAGCGCAGCTCCGTTTCAACCGGAAAGCGCGCCGGACTATCTGCCAGCCGCGATTTTGCGTGAGCTGCAGCTCGGCCGGCTACGCAGCATCGTAGACCGCGCGTGGGCGAATGTGCCGCTGCACCGTTCGCGCATGAAGGAGCGGGGCATCGAGCCCGGCGATCTGCGGAGCCTCGAAGACATCGCCGCCCTGCCATTCACCACCAAGGCCGATCTGCGCGACACCTACCCGTTCGGTCTGTTCGCCAGCCCGATGCGGGATATCGTGCGGCTGCACGCGTCCAGCGGAACCACCGGCAAGCCGATCGTGGTGGCTTACACGCGCCAGGACGTGGATGTCTGGACTTCGGTGATGGTGCGCAGCTTGGCCACCTGCGGGCTGCACGCCGGCGACATCATACAGAATGCGTACGGCTACGGGTTGTTCACCGGCGGCCTGGGCGCGCACTATGGCGCGGAAGGCCTGGGCGCCACGGTGATCCCCATTTCGGGCGGAAACACCGACCGCCAGATCATGGTGATGCGCGATTTCGGAGTCACCGCCATTTGCTGCACGCCGAGCTACTTTCTGCATCTGATCGAGCGCGCCGGCCAGCTCGGCGTGGATATCCGCACGCTGCCTCTGCGCGCCGGCGTCTTCGGCGCCGAGCCGTGGACCGCATCCATGCGCCGGCGCATCGAGAGCGCGTCCGGCATTCAGGCGTTCGACATCTACGGCCTGTCGGAAATCGTCGGGCCGGGCGTCGCGGTCGAGTGCCCGCACCAGGACGGCCTGCACATCTTCGAGGATCACTTCTACCCGGAAATCGTGGACCCGGAAACGGGCCGCGTGCTGCCGGAGGGCGAAGAAGGCGAACTGGTGCTGACCACGCTCTCGAAGCTCGCCATGCCGATGATCCGCTACCGCACGCGCGACATTACCGCGCTGATGGCGGGCGCCTGTCCCTGCGGGCGGTCGCTGCGGCGCATGCGGCGGATCGGGCGCCGCAGCGACGACATGCTGATCGTGCGCGGCGTCAACGTATACCCGTCCCAGGTGGAAGCGGCGCTGCTCGAAGTGGAAGGCACCCTGCCGCATTACCAGATCATCCTCACTTGCGAACATGGACTGGATCAAATCGAAGTGCAGGTGGAAGTGACGCCCGAGACGTTCAGCGACCAGATCGGCGTGCTCGAACGGCTGAACCAGCGGATTTCGGACTCGCTCGAACACGTGCTGGGAATTCGCGCGCAGGTGACGCTGGTCGAACCTCTCACCATTCAACGCAGTGAAGGAAAGGCCCGGCGCGTGATCGACCGGCGTACGGTGCAGGCATGAAACTTCACCAGCTTTCCATATTTAGCGAAAACAAGCCGGGCCATGTCATCGCGCCTTGCCGCCTGCTGGCCCGCGAAGGCATCGATATCCGCGCGCTGGCGCTGGCCGATACGGAGCGTTTCGGTATCCTGCGCATGATCGTCTCGGAATGGAGCCGGGCCAAGGAACTGCTCGAGCAATCGGGCTCGGTGGTGAAGGTCACCGAGGTGCTGGCCGTCGAAGTGCCGGATCGTCCCGGCGGGTTGGCTGACGTTCTCGAAGCCTTTATTGGCACCGCGATCAACATCGAATACATGTACGCGTTTCCCTTCGTGCGCGGCGAAAAGGCGGTTCTCATATTCCGCTTCGATCAACCCGACGCCGCCATCGAGCGCCTGCAAGAGCGCGGTTTCCAGGTGCTCTCGAGCGGCGCGCTGGAAGAGAGATAGGGCAGCGCGGCAGACGCGTTCGCCCTGCCCAACTGGTCTTTTCCTCCTCGTCAGCCTCGCTCGTGGTATCCTAAAACTGGGATTAAACACTGAATGCGCTGGCCGGTCCACGGCGAGCGACCGCTGTATTGGGTCGGCTCAGCGAAACGAGACTTGCTCAAGTTTCCCGAGGCGGTCAAGGACGGAATTGGCTCTGCACTCAGCGTCGCTCAATTCGGTGGGAAGCACCCTTCGGCGAAGCCGTGGAAAGGAACGGGTACGGGCGTACTGGAGATTGTGGAAGACCACGACGGAAACACGTATCGCGCCGTTTACACAGTTCGTTTTCGCCTGGCCGTTTACGTGTTGCATTGTTTTCAGAAGAAGTCGCGCAGGGGCATTCAGACATCGAGGGTTGACGTGGGACTCGTTTCACAGCGCCTAAGACAGGCCCAGCAGGATTATGAGGACCGATATGGCAGCATCTAGCACTGAACGTAGTGGAAGAGTTGTACGGAGTTCGGGGAATGTATTCGCCGACCTCGGCTTTGCGGACGCCGGTGAACGGCAGACCAAGGTCCGTCTGGCCATGGCGATCAACGAAGTCCTGCACCGCCGCGGGTTATCGCAGGAAAAGGCAGCGGAGCTGCTGGGCATCAACCAGCCGAAAGTCTCGGCGCTTTCGAAATATCGTCTCGAAGGCTTTTCCGTGGAGCGCTTGATGCGGCTGCTTACGTCACTCAACCAGGACGTTGAAATTGTAATCCGCAACAGACCACGGGCTCGCAGACCGGGCAGAGTTTCTGTCACCGCGGCGTGAGCAGACTCACAGACGTCCTTTCTTGAGCTGACCGCTGCTGCAACGTCGGCGGCGTAGTTTCGCCTGTCAACCCGCCCGTTCCGCCCTGCGAGCGAACTTCAATAGCCCGTAAACCAAACCGCCGGTGATGACGATCACCATTCCGGGCCAGGTGGTTGCCGGACGGTACGCGAAGAGGATCAGCAGCACCACGGATGCGCCCAAGATGTACGCCGCCGGAAGCACCGGATAGCCCCACACCCTGTACGGCCGCTCTGCATCGGGCCGTGTCCGCCGCAGCCGGAACACGCCTGCGGTGGTGAGTATGTAGGACAGCAGGGCCGCCGAAATCACCCAGTCGAGTAAGTTGCTGTATAGGTTTCCGTAATGCTGAGTAAGTGGGTTGTAAGTGCGCGGCAGCACCAGCACGGCCGACCAGATACCTTGCGCCACCAGGCCCCATGCCGGGACGTGGGCGCGGTTCAACACGCCGGCCGGCGCGAAGAACAAGCCGTCCTTGGCCATCGCATAATATCCGCGCGCGCCGGCCAGCACCAGGCTGTTGACGCAGCCGAAAGTGGCGACCATAATGGCGGCCGCCATCAGCACCGGACCGTAGCCGGGGAAGAGTTTTTCGAGCATGGCGGTGGCGACGCGGTCGGCGGGAGCGTGCTGAATCTCGGGAAAAGAAAGCACCGCCAGGTACGCCACATTGACCAACAGATACAGCCCGACCACCGCCGAACATCCCAGCGCCAGGGCCAGTGGAATATTGCGTTTGGGATTGCGCACCTCGCCCGCCACCATGGTGATGTCGTGCCAGGCATCGGCCGCGAACATCGACCCGGATTGCGCCACGCAGATTGCCACCACCAGGCCGAAAACGCTCGCCGCCGGCACGCCCAGCGCCGGATCGAACGCGCCGAGGCGGAACGGGTGCGTGAAATTCGTATGCACGGCGGCCGCGTTCCATCCCAAAACGAGGCCCACCACGATCAGCGCGCCCAGCGCCAGCGTCTTGGCCGAGGTGAAGATGGTCTGCACAATTTTGCCGTATGCCAGGCCGCGCGTGTTGGTCCAGGTGAGCAGTGCGATCACGCCGATCGCCACCGCCTGCGCCGTCGAAAGCGAAAACGCGTAGCCCGAGGAGACGTGAATCGGCCGGACCAAATAGTGGTCCTCGGCCACCGCCGGCAGCACGATGGAAGAAAAACGCGCGAACGCCACGGCCACCGCCGCGATGGTCCCAGTCTGAATCACGGTGAAGAAAGTCCAGCCATACAGGAAGCCCCACAGGGGCGAAAAGGCCTCGCGCAGGTAAATGTACATGCCGCCCGCCTGCGGCATCATGGCTGCCAGCTCGCCATAGGAAAGCGCCGCGGCGACCGTCAGCAGGCCGGTGAGCACCCACGCCATCAGCATCCAGCCGGGGCTGCCGATGAGGCGCGACATGTCGGCCGAGACGATGAAGATGCCCGAGCCGATCATCACCGCCATCACCACCAGCGTGGAATCGAAAAGGCCGAGGCCTTGCACGAATTGCTGTTCCGGCTGCTTCGCGGCGGTGGGTTGGCTCATGAGTTGTCTTTCTTGCGGCGTGGGCTCATCGCGGATGCCCGAGCACGACGACGTCGGCGCGGGGAGAAAACGAATTCGACGGAAACTGAAAAATCCGCGCGCGATAAATGCCGTGCCGCGCCAGCGCCAATTCAAGCGATGTGCCCAGAACGCCGAGCCCATATACCGCGCTGCGCCGGAAGTTGATGGAGGAGGCCTCGGCGAAATAGCGCGTGGGGCAGGAGATTTCGCCGATGCGCGCTCCGATCAGCACCGCCTGCGCCAGCATCTGGTTGTCGAAAACGAAGTCGTCCGAATTGCGTTCGAGCGGCAGCGCTTCGAGCAACGGGCGGCTGAAGGCGCGGAACCCGGTGTGGTACTCGGAGAGCTTGGCCCCCGTCAGCAGGTTCTGCGCCGCGGTGAGAAACCGGTTGGCCACGTACTTATAGCGCGGCATTCCCCCCCGCAGCGCGCCGCCGCCCAGGATGCGCGACCCGAGCGCCAGATCGTAAACGCCATAAGCGATCATGGTCGCGATCGGCGTCACCAGCAACGGGTTGTACTGGTAGTCGGGGTGCAGCATCACCACCACGTCGGCGCCGCGCTCGAGCGCGATGCGGTAGCAGGTCTTCTGATTGCCGCCATAGCCGCGATTCTTGGGATGGACTTCGACGGTGAGCCCCAGGCGCCGCGCCACTTCGGCGGTGGAATCGCGCGAATGATCGTCCACCAGAATGCGGTCGTCCACGATCTCGGGCAGTTCCCGCACGGTGGCTTCCAACGTCTTCTCGGCGTTGTAGGCCGGCAAAACGACGGCGATGCGTTTTCCGTTGATCAAGGCCGCACTCCCTAGCAGTGTACCCGGTTTGTGGGGCAGCTTGCCAAGCTGCGTGCCGATTGACAATCGGCACGCGCGGCGATTGTCAATCGCCGCGCAGGATTCCATCCTGCCCCACATGCTCTTGTTGACAAGACCGCCGGCGTTACCGGGGCCTACTGTCCCACCACGGCGCGCGCCTGCTGGATGGCCGGGTCGCGCTCGGCGTCCACTTCGTCGCCCTTCTCGACGCCGAAGGCCTGGTTGAAGATTTCCGTCTTCAGGCGGTTGGCCACGAAATCGCGCTCTTGCGACCACTCCGTCATACTGGGTTCGATGTTGCGCGCGGCCAGGAACACCTGAAACTGGTCCATCAATTCCGGAGTCACGGCAAAATCCTGGCTGATCTTGTGGTCGCGCAGATACTCGGTGGCGAAAGTGGTGAACGATCCGGTGGCTTCGAGCGCCGCCCGCAAGCGGTTCATCGCCGGCGGCCCCACGGCGATATCCGGCCGGATGCCGCCGCCACCGGTCACCACGCGGCCGCCATCGGTATGGAATTCTTTGGCTTGGTTGGGATGCGAAGTGGTGGCGGCCAGCTCAAACTGCGCCGCATCGAGCGGCTTCTGGATGGACCGCCCGCTGGGCGTGTAATAGAGCGCCGTGGTCAGCGCGAGGCCAGTGCCCTGGCTCAGCGGAAAGACGGTCTGCACCAGCCCCTTGCCGAAGCTGGGTTCGCCCAGCACGGTGGCGCGGTCGTGGTCCTGCAAGGCTCCGGTGACGATCTCCGAAGCGCTGGCGGTCTTGCCGTTGATCAAAATCGCCAGCTTGAAACCGTAGGGCTTGGCGCTCGCCGGGACGGTTTGCGCCTTTTCCGGCGTGTGCCGCCCGCGCACCGTGAGGATGGTCTGGCCGGGCCGCAGGAACAGCGACGCGGTCTCGAGCGCCGCCGTCACCAGGCCGCCGAGATTGTTGCGAAGATCCAGCACCAGGCCGGTCAGGCGGTCGCCGCCGAGCTTCTCGATGGCCTCCTTCAGCCCCTCGACGGTGTGGTCGTCGAAGCTGGAGACGCGTATGTATCCCACGCCCGCGCCCAACAGGAACGCGCGCTCCACGCTGGGCGATTCCATCTCGGCCGGAATTAGTGTGAGATCGAGGATGTGCGCCGAACCGGGCTTGCGAACCGCCAGCCGCGCAGGCCGCTGGCGCGATTCCGCCAGCAGCTCCGCCAACTGGTCCAGATCCAGTTGCGCGATCACGTAGCCGTTCACCGCCAGGATTTCATCCCCCGGCGACAGCCCCGCCTTGGCCGACGGCGTGCCCGCCAGCGTCTGCAGCACAATCACCCGTCCGGGAAGGATCGACACCACGCTGCCGAACCCCTTCTGCGTGGATTGCTCCATTTTTCGGAGCTGCTCGAACTGGCTGGGATCGAAGAAGACCGAATGCGGATCGAGCACGCGCAGCAGGCCGGGGATGGCGCCCTGATAAAAAGCCTGTTCCGAAGCTACCGGGTCGGCGGCGTTGGCTTCTGCCGATGCGTACACGGAAATGAGGGATTTGATCTGCGAATCCAGGCCGTCCGCGGCGCTCAGCGTCAGGACGGCCGCGAAGAGAGCTGCGGTGAGACGCACCATCAAACCGGCCAGGCTGGCGTGATACCGACCGGAACCCTCGGGAAGGGAACCGGCTGCAACAGGCCCTCGGCGAATCACTCTGGGTGTTCCAGGCGTGGCCGTTCCTCGCGCATCGGCATCCGGGTTGTGGGAAGGCCCGCCATTGAATTTGTCCGTATTCTAATTCTATCGCGTGAAGCGGGTGGCCTTCCGCTGCCGCTGGCGGTCGAGCGCCAGTTCGATCAGCCGGTCGAGCAGCCTGGGGAACGGCAAGCCGCTATGTTCCCACATCTTCGGGTACATGCTGATGGAAGTGAAGCCGGGAATGGTGTTGATCTCGTTGATGTAGAGCTTGGCGGTAGAATTCTCGAGCAGGAAATCCACCCGCGCCATGCCCTCGCAGTCCACCGCGCGGTAGCATTCCACCGCCAGCCGCCGCAGCTCGGCGGTGGTCTGCGGCGGCAGATCGGCCGGTACCTGGGCCTGGGCCAGGTCCAGAGTGTACTTGTCGTCGTAATCGTAGAATTCGCGCGAGGGCAGAATTTCGCAGGGCAGGGAAGCCGCCGGCGCCTCGTTGCCCAGCACGGCGCATTCCAGCTCCCGGCCCGCGATGCCGCGCTCGACGATCACTTTGCGGTCGAACTCCGCCGCCAGCGCGAACGCCGCCTCCAGCTCGCGCGAGTTGTGCGCCTTGGAAATCCCGACTGACGAGCCCAGGTTGGCCGGCTTCACGAAAACCGGGAACGGCAGGGCGGCGCAGGTTTCCACCACGTTGGCCGTCCCGCGCGGCAGCGCCACAAAGTCGACGACTGGCAACATCCGTTCCATACAGACACGTTTGGTCATCTCCTTGTCCATGGAAACGGCCGAGCCGAGCACGCCGGCGCCCACGTATGCCAGGCTGGCCAGTTCCAGCAGCCCCTGCACCGTGCCATCCTCGCCGAAAGTTCCGTGCAGCACCGGAAACACCACGTCGATTTCCGGCTGCGCTTCCGGCTCGGGCAGGATGGGCCGCGGCGACCACTTGCCCTGCTGGTCGATAAAGTACTCCAGAATCTCGTACTTGTCCCGGTCGAGGCCGTCGATAATGGCGCGCGCCGAGCGCACCGATACCTCGTGTTCCCCGCTGCGGCCGCCGTATACGACCGCTACTCGCAGCTTCATAGGATGCGTTTTCCCATTCCCGACATGATGAGCTCGACCGCCAGATCGGCCGTGCGGTTGGATTCGTCGATCACCGGATTCACTTCCACCACTTCCATCGACACCATCTTCCCCGAATCACAGATCATTTCCATTGCCAAATGCGCTTCCCGGTAAGTGGCGCCGCCGCGCACCGGCGTGCCCACTCCCGGGGCGTCCTTGGGATCGACGAAATCCATGTCGAGCGAAAGGTGGAACCCATCGGTCGCGTCGGTGGCCGCGCGAATGGCTTCTTCCATCACCGTGCGCAGGCCGCGCTCGTCGATATCGCGCATGGTGAAAGCCCGCACGCCGGAATCCCGCACGTTGGACCGCTCCATTTGATCCACGTCGCGCAGGCCCACAATCGCCGCGTGGGCGGGGCTGACCTTGGGATGAAAGCCGAACAGATCCACCAGCTCCGGCGCGCCGCGGCCCACAATCGCCGCCAGCGGCATCCCGTGCACATTGCCGCTGGGGCTGGAGCCGGGCGTGTTCATGTCGGCGTGCGCGTCCAGCCAGATCAGCCCGATGCTGCGTCCCTGGCGGCGAAAGTGGTGCGCCACGCCGCTCATGGTGCCCACCGCGACGGAATGGTCGCCGCCCAACACCAGCGGCAGCCGGCCGCGCTCCAGCGCGTCGATCACCTGAATGCCCAACCGCTCGCACGCGGCGGCAATTTGAGCCAGGTACTTGGCATGCGCGTCGCCTTCGGGGCAGCTCTCCGCCTGCTCGACCGCAATGTTGCCCAGGTCTTCGACCTCGTATCCTAGCGCCGCCACGCGCGCGTTCAGATTGGCTACCCGCAGCGCTGACGGGCCCATATCCACGCCGCGCCGGCCTTGCCCTAAATCGAGCGGCGCACCGATCACCGCGATGTGCGAATGTCGCATAGGAATATGGAACCCGGCATGCCAGATATTCGAGCGCGTGACCGCGTAGTTTTCCGGCGCACCGCTCCCTCGCGGTCGCGGCTCCGTTCCGGACGGCGACCGGTCGCAACTTCACTCCGAGCCGCGACCATCAGGGAGCGGTAGCCGAATAGAACCGAATCTCCGGCCACTCTTTTACGCTTCCTCCAGCCGCTCAAAGATTCGCATGATGGCGTCCATCGGGTGGGGAAGCTCCGGCTTCTCTTTCAGTTCCAGCACCAGGGGAAACTGCCCGGCCGGCCCGCGCAGCAACTCCATCGTCTGCTTCCAGTCCACGGTTCCCCCTTCGCTCTCGAACGGGAACAGGTGCTGGTCCGTCTTGCCGTCGTTGTCGTGAATATGTGTGGAGCGGATGCGCGGCTTCATCAGCCGGAACGCCTTCTCCACGCCTTCGTTCATGTTGGCATGGCCGGTATCGAAAACGTAGTTCAGCCCGATGTGCGTCAACTCCTGGAAAAGCAGAAGACGCTCCGCGCTCGAGAGCTCGTTGGGGATGTTCTCGAGCAGAATGTCCACGCCGCGCTGGCGCGCGAACAGGCTCAGCTCTTCCAGCGCCGCGAAAGCCGCATCGAACTTGCGCAGATCGAACTCCTCGCCGCCCACCCCGATGTGCTGGACCAGGTAGCGGAAGGGGATCACTTCGGCAATCTCCAGCGCACGCTTGATTTCATCCACCATCTCCAGCCGCTTGCCCTTCACCGGCTCGGTGATCGTGATCACCGCGTGCGGCCCCGAGCGTCCCCAGATCTCGTCCGTGTACATGGGCGAGTGCAGCGAGTGCACTTTCAACTCCGAGTCGCGAAACCAATGGCCGAGCTCGGCGATCTGCGCCTTATCGCGGTAATCCAAGTGCTGCCGCGCGCAGAAGATCTCCACTGCCGGGACCCCGGCCTGCTCGATGCGTTGCAGCGTCGCGCCGGTCAACCGGTGATTGACAAATACGTGCGTCGAAAGTACATGGTCCATAGCGTTCGTTCAGTCCTTTCGAGCCGGATATCCTCGCGCCACGGCTTCGAGGGCGCCGCATCAAGTAAGATTCTATCGCGTGGCGCGGCCTGTCAAGGCTGCTGAACCGAGATTCGTCTCGGCTTTTCTTTTCTGGTGGCGAAGTGCGAAGACTGTGCGTGGTCAGCCAAAGAAGAAGAGCCGAGACGACTCTCGGTTCAGCAGGCCCGACGGCCCGCGCCACGGCGCTTCCATTCGAAGAGCACGATTCCTGCCGCCACCGACACGTTGAGCGACGAAATCTTCCCGGCGAGCGGAATCCGCACCAGGGCGTCGCAGTGTTTCTTCACCTGCTCGTGCAACCCCTTGCCTTCACCGCCCAGGACGATCGCCGTGGGCAGCGAATACGCGACCTGGTCGTACGATTCCGCGCCGCGCTCGTCCAGCCCGTAGATCCAGTAGCCACGCTCTTTCAGTTCCTCGAGCGTGCGGTTGATGTTGGTGACGCGCGTCACCGGCAAGTGCTCGATAGCGCCGGCCGCGGCTTTTGCCGCCACGTCCGTGAGGCTGGCCGAGCGGCGCTCGGGGATGATGACGCCGCCCGCGCCCGCCGCGTGCGCGGTGCGGATCACCGCGCCGAGGTTGTGCGGGTCCTCCACGCCATCGAGCACCACCAGCAGCTCGGCCCGCGCCACTTGTTCGAGCTCCGCATACTGGCGCGCCGCGCCCATCGCGATCACGCCCTGGTGCGCCGAGCTCGCCGCCAGCCGGTCGAGCGCCGAACGCGGCTCGAAGCGCACCGGCACGCCCGCGCGCCGCGCCAGGTCGATCAACTCCTGCAGACGCGGGCCGCCCGCGCCCTGCGCCACCAGCAGCCGCTCCAGCGGATGTTTGGCGCGGAGCGCTTCGGCCACCGGATGGATACCACTTAAGATCGGCATCAGGCTCCCGGAAGGATCTGCAAGCCGTTGTTGAACCGGTTGGTGAAGTTGGCCATCGCCGCCACCAGCGTGATCTCGACGATCTGCTCCTCGGTGAAATGCGCGAACAGCGCTTCGCGCGAGTCTGCGGCCGTCGCCGTGCGCGTCAAATCGCGTACATAAGCAATCGCGGCGCGCTCGGCGGCGTCGAAGGGCTGCTCGTCGCCGGCCTGGAGCGCCCGCAATTCATCGTCGGTGACGCCAGCCTTGCGTGAGCTCGCCGTGTGCGCGGCTGTGCAAAAAGCGCACTGGTTCGTGTAGGAGCACGTCAGGTACACCAGCTCTTTCACACGTTGCCCTACCGCACCCGGACCCATAATCGCGCCGTACAGCGGTACGAAACTTTTCAGCACTTCGGGCCGGTGCGCCATGGCCCGGAAGAAGGCGTTGGGCTTCTTCGACCTGCTCTCGAGATTGGCCAGAAATTCGTTTTGCGCGGGGTCCACGGCTTGAATTGGAATTGGCATAGGTACCAGTATAGAAGAGGTAGGACAGACGATCGGTTTTTGTCGTCTGTCAAGGTGCGGCCCTATCGGGGCGTGACGGGGTCGAAAAACTACCCCGACCTCTCGAAACCCCGGCAAGTCACCGGCGACAAGATCGCCGGCGTTACCGGAGTTTCGCCGGACGGCGGGGCATGACAGACCACGAAAGACGATGGTCTGTCCTACCGCGCCAGCGCGTGTGCGGCCAGCAGGATCAGAATGCCCGTGAACGCGCCGATCATCTTCATCGCGGTCCAGGAGCGGAGGGTTTGCGGCACCGTCATTCCGAAGTACTGGTTCACAATCCAGAAGCCGGAATCGTTGACGTGCGATGGGCCCGAGCCGCCGCAGCACAGCGCCAGCACGATAATCTCCGGGCTGTAGCCGGGAATGCCTTTGACGATGGGCGCCACGATGCCGGCCGCGCTGATAATGCCGACCGTGGCCGAGCCCATCGCCACTCGCAGCACCAGCGCGATCGCGAACACCACCAGCAGGGGCGATACCGCCGACGTTACCAACAGCCTTCCCGCCACCGCGCCCACGCCCGAATCCACGATCACCTGCTTGAACGCGCCGCCGCCGCCCATGATGCACAATAGCGCGCCCATCGGCGCCAGCGAATCGGCCGCCATCTTCATCGCCCGCTCGCGCGAAACCCCGCGCCGTAATCCGAAGAAGTATAGCGACGCCAGCGCGGCAATCGTCAGCGCGGTGAACGGGTGGCCCAGAAACACCGCGACGCCGCGCAACGGCAGGTTCACCATGGTGGCCAGGGCGGCGCCGAAGATCAGCCCCACCGGCAGCAGCAAAAGCAGAATCACCATCCACACCGGTGGCGCGTTTCCTCTTTCGGTCGGGGGCGCGGCCGACGCGATCTCCGGTACGCCAACGTCGATGCGCTTGGCTATCCATTGGCCATAGAAGATGCCCGACACCACCGCTACCGGGACCGAGAGGGCGATGCCGTAAAGAATTGTCCGCCCTATATCGGCACCCATCAGTTGCGCCGCGGCCGTCGGCGCAGGATGCGGAGGCACCATCGAATGCGTGATGGTGAGCGCCGCCGCCATGGGCAGTCCGTAGACCAGCAGCGACCGCTTGGTCTCGCGCGCCAGGTTCCACACCAGCGGCACCAGAATGATGAAGCCGACCTCGAAGAAGATCGGCAGCCCGACCAGAAACGCGGCGACCAGGATGGCCCAAGCCGCGCGCTCGCGCCCGAAACGTTCGAGCAGCCAGTCGGCCAGCGCCACGCCGCCGCCCGACGCCTCCAGGTAGCGGCCGATCATGGCGCCCAACCCGACCACCACCGCGATGAACCCCAGCGAATCGCCGAAGCCCGTCTGGATGGATTTGAGCACTTTCTCCGGCGGCATGCCCGCCGCCAGGCCGAGCGCCATGCTGGAAATCAGCAGCGCCAGAAACGCGTGCAGCTTGGCGCCCAAAATCAGGAACAGCAGCAGCGCGATGGAAGCCGCCGTGAGCAGGACCAGGTATGTGCCATTCGCCGGCATGGAGCGCCCATTCTATCGCGATCGGCGGAGGCCGCGCGTCGGCTCGCTTCTATAAAGGTTAGAATAGCCTCCTGTGACGGTGGTCCCAGCTCCGGTGCGCACGGCGTTATCCCGCAAGGAGTGGCGCATCCTCGCGCTGCTGGTCATTTCGGGTTTCTTGAATTACTTCGACCGCGCCAACCTTTCCGCCGGCGCCACCAATATCCAGCGCGATCTCGGCTTCAGCAACTACGAACTCGGGCTGCTGTTGTCGGCTTTTTTTTGGACCTACGCCGCGTGCCAGTTGCTCGGCCTTTCCGGCTGGCTGGCGGACCGGTTTAACGTCGGCTGGGTTCTCGCCGCCGGCTTCTTCCTGTGGTCAGGAGCTACCGCCATCACCGGCGCGGCCCACGCCTTCGCGGTCGTGTTCGCGTTACGCCTGGTGCTCGGCGCCGGCGAATCCATCGCCTATCCGGCTTACTCGCGCATTCTGGCGAACCACTATCCCGAGCATCACCGCGGCCTGGCGAACGCGCTGATCGATGCCGGAACCAAGTGCGGTCCCGCGCTCGGCACTTTGCTTGGCGGGCTACTGATTGCGCGGTACGGCTGGCGCGCGTTCTTCCTGGCTCTGGGCGGGGCCAGCCTGGCTTGGCTGGCGCCCTGGTTGCTTTGGATGCCGCGCGGCCGCGGCACGGCGGTTCCCGAAGAAATGCACTCCACGCGCGCGCCCACCATCTTTTCCGTGATCCGCCGGCGGGCGGCGCTATTTACCGCACTCGGCCTCTTCTGCGCCAACTACTTCTGGTATTTCCTGCTCACCTGGCTGCCGCCGTATCTGGAAAAGGAGCGGCACTTTTCGAAAACTAAAATGGCGTACGTGGGCTCGGCGGCCTATATGCTGATTGCCATTTCCGCCGTCATCTGCGGCCGTCTGTCGGATGTCTGGATCGCGCGCGGCCACACGCCCAACCGCGTGCGCAAGACCTTCGCCGGCCTGGGCCTCACACTCTCCACGCTGATTCTGCCGGTGGCCGTCATTCGTAATGAAACCGCGGCGATGGCGATTCTCATGCTCACCTGCGCTTGCTACGGCCTGTTCAGCTCCAACATTTACGCCATCACGCAGACGCTCGCCGGCCCGCGTGCGGCGGGCAAATGGACCAGCTTCCAAAACGGATTCGGCAATCTGTCCGGCGTCGCCGCGCCCTGGTTCACCGGCTGGATCGTGCAACGCACCGGTGAGTTTTACCTGGCTTTCCTGGTGGCCGCGATGATCGCCCTATGCGGAGCAGGTTGCTATGTAATCGGCGTCGGGCCGATTCGTCCAGTGGATTGGGATGAAGGCGGCGAGCGATGACCTGTTAGCTGCCGACCGCTCCCTTCGGTCGCGGCTCCGTTGCGCACGAGTGCGAGCGGCGTCGAGACTCCTTCTCGACACCCGATCGAGTGTGAGACGCCCTGCGTCGGCGCGAGTGCCGACGCGGCAAGATCGAGTGCGTGCGCCACATCCGGAGCACATTCGACTCACTTTGCAATCGCATCTTCCACCGACACCCGATTCACTTCCAGCGTGCGGCCGAGTTCAGCATCGAGCGCGATGCGGCCGTGCACGTACGCGGCCGCGGCGGCCAGTTCGGCCGATTGCGCGTTTGCCAGGTCGCGGCGCGCCGCGACGACGGTCGCGATGGTGGAAGTGCCGGCCACCCACTTCTTTTCCTCGCCTTGCAACAACCGCTCGAGCAGCCCGCGGCTCTCGGTCGCCGCCTTGTAGCGCGCGCGCGCCTGCTGGAGCGCCAGCACCTGGCTCGAGATGTTGACTGCCAGGTCGTGACGCGTGCGCTCGGCGGTCAACTCAGCTTGCCGCTGGCTCAGCACGTCGATCGCGTGATCGGCCTGCGCCTGCGTGTTGCCGAGAGACGCGGAATAGTTGACTCCCGCGCTCTGGTTGGGAAAATCGCGGCGAAACATCTGCGCCAGAGCAGTGCCCAGTCCTCCCACGAAATTGGCCGAGGGCGTCTGGCCCGGCACGGCCCTGCCGGCCTGGCCGTAATTGCTGGCCGAGGCCGAAACTCCCAGGCTTGGGAGGACGCCATTGGCGGTGCCTTCGGCCGCGATACCCGCCAGTTCCACCCGGAGATTAGCCAGCGCCACTTCCGGACGCCGGCGCTCCGCGCTTGCAATCAGCTCGTGAAGGCCGGGCAGATCGTCGGTCTCCGGAACGTCGAGCGGGTCGATGGCGACGATTTGCGCCGCCGCCAGTTGATCGTCGGCCACGGCGCGGAAATTCAGATAGTCCTTCAGAGCATTCTGTTGGACGGTGACGCTGTTGCGAGCTACCACCAGGAGATGCTCGGCCGCCGCCGCGGCGCTCTCGGCGTTGACGCGGTCCAAGGCCGGCGCCGCGCCGGCCGCGATTTGCCGCTCGGTGTCGGCCAGAAACTGCGCCGCTACATCGCGATTGCGCTGTTTGTACTGCAGGTCGTTGGCGGCCAGCGAGAGGTTCCAATAGGCATTCAGGACGCCACTCACCACGGCCATCAAACGCGCGCGAAAGTTCTCGTCCGCGCCGTCCACCCGGCGGCGGGCGACGCGGATGAACCGTCCGTTGACGCGCGTGCCGAAGCCGTAGAGCAGGTTCTGCGAAACGGAAACTCCCAGGCTAGTGAACGAGGTCGGATCGAGAATATCGGTCGGCACCGATTCGTTCAGATACGAGTCGCTAAAACTCACGCGCGCCGTTCCCCCTGTCAACAGGCCCTGCGACGTCTGCCAGTTGTAAGAACGCGCGTCGTCCACCAGCGAGTACACGCCGCTCTGCACGAGAACGTATTGGGGCGAGGTCTGGTGCGAAAAGGCGTCGGTCATCGAAAACACGGGATCGAGTTGAGGCGTCACGGGACCGATTTGCTGGATGAGCACCGCGCCGGACGATGCGGTCGAAGTCAGCGACCCGCCGCCCTGGCTGCCGGCGACGCCCTGGCCGCCGCCGAGCGTGACCGATTGCGAGTTGGCTCCGGTGACGCCGCGCAGCGCGCCGCCCGATTCGGCGCGCTCCACCGCCCAATCCGCCATCACCAGGTTGTAGCGATCGGTCTCGAGATCCAGGCTGCTTTCGAGCGCCAGCGCAATCGCGTCGCGGGCCGTCAGGTGGATCGTTCCTGCCTGAATCATGCCGCGCAGCCGGCCAGCGCCAGTCAATCGCAGCGGGGGCACGGTCACCGGTTTGTAAGAACGGACGAAGGGCGGCCCTGGCGGCTTGATGGGAGCGATCGGCAGCGGCGATTGCGCGGCGAGGGTGCCGGCCAGGGCGAGCCAAAGGGCAACTCTCCATGACGTGAGACAAGGTGCTTCTTGGTGGGGCAGCTTGGTAAGCTGCGTGCCGATTGCCAATCGGCACGCGTGGCGATTGGCAATCGCCACGCAGGATACCATCCTGCCCCACAGGTCGCCACGTGCAATCGTTCGCATGGCGGCTCCTATTTCTTCCCCGGCAGCGTGGCCGGCAAGGCGGAATGCCGCTCCACCTGCCCGCTGGCCGCTTCCGCCATGCTGATATCGTTGCGCTCCAGCGTCATCCCGACCGCCTGGTCCAGCGCGATGCGCGCGTGGGTGTAATTGGCCATCGACTGCACCTGTTCGCTTTCCGCCGCTACGACGTCGCGCTGCGCCTGGATCACCAGCGCGTTGGTGGATTTGCCGAATTCGTACTTTTTCTTTTCCGCCTCCAGCGTTTCGCGTGCCAGCTTCAGCGTCTCGAGAGCGGTTTCATATCTGGAGTGCGCCTGCTCGACGCCGATCAGCGCGTTCCGCACATCCACGCTCACCTGGGCGACGCTTTTCTCGAGCAACAATTCCTGCTGCCGCATCTGCAATTGGTCGGTCGCGTAATCGGCCTGCGCGGCGCGGTTGCGAATCGGAATGGTCAGCGAAAAGCCAGCCGTGTAATTTGGGAAGTCCCGCCGGAAAATCTGCGCCAGCATGCTGCCGTAGGCGCCAAAGAAATACGGGTCGGCAACGTTGCCGGGGATCGTATTGAGCGGGTTGGGCGCGCCCACCAGGGCCTGATTGGTGAAGGACGCGAAGGCTTGCAAACTTGGCTTCAGCGCGCTGCGGTCGCCGTTCAGCACCAGGAGCTGGCTTTGGATGTTAATGCGATTCTGCTCCAGGTCCGGCCGCTGGGCGAGCGCCTGCTTCACCAGGTCTTTGAGCGGCGCCAGGCCCTCCTGCTCCGGCACCTGGATCGGATCGAGCGTGACGATGTGCGCATCCTCCAGCGCCGGGTCCCCGATGCCGTTGCGGCTGAGCGCGCTTTTGAGCACGATTTCCTGCTGCAACAGGTTGGTCTCGGCGATCAGCACGTCTTCCGAGCGCGCCGGAATCTCCGCCTGCGCGCGCGTCACTTCGATCGCCGCTATCGCGCCCGCTGCCAGCTCCTTCTTGTTGTCGTTATAAAGCTGCCGCGCCGCGTCCAGCGAGAGCCGCTTCAGGCGCAAGTCTTCGTTGAACGCCACCAGGTCCCAGTACAGATTCAGCACCGCCGAAACCGTGGTGGTCACCTGCTGCTTCAGTTGCAATTCGGAATAGCGCGAGTTGTTGCGCGCAATCCGTATATACCGGTTGTTGACCGAAGCGCCGAACCCCTGCAGCAGGTTCTGCGAAATATTCAGGTTGAGGCTGCCCTGCGTCAGAGGATTCAGCAGCAGCGTGGGAACGTTTACGGTGGCCCGCGTGCTGTTGTAATTGAGGCTGAAAGCGGCCCCGTTCATGAATTGCTGGCTATATCCGGCGTAGAAGCTTTGATAATCCTCGACCAGGGAATCGGTTTGGTAAAGCACCGGGTTGCTTTCCGGCTGCGTGACATGGCCGAAAGACGCCGATGCGGAGACGACCGGATCCGTGTACGGGATGGGCGCGCCGATCAGTCCCGTGATGCCGCCGCCGGAGCCCACTCCCGCGCCGCTGGCCAGGCTGGTGCCGCTCACGTTGATGCCCGCCAGGCTCACCGATTGCGGTCCCGGCGCGATCGCGGTCGAGGGCGCCCGCAGCGCGCCGCCCACCCGCGCGCGGTCGATATCCTGGCGCGCCATCAGCGGGCCGTAGCGCTGGATCTCAATATCGATGTTGTTCTCGAGCGCCAGCGCTACCACATCGCGCGCGCTCAGGTACAGGCTGCCGGATCGGATCAGCCCGCCGAGGCGTCCCGAGTTGGTGAGATTCACGGCGGGCACCGCGCGCTGCTGGTAGGCCCGAGTCAAAAAGCCCAGCGGCCGCGGGCGTGGAGGCAGGACGGTGATGTTGGACGGCTGTGCCGAAGCCGGCCACGCCCACGCCAGGAGCAAAACCAGATAGGAGACGCGGAACGGACTGCGCGAAGAGAGAGTCATTCCCCATCCGCGGTGCAATCCTCGGGCCGATAGCTCAACGTGAGCACGCCGGGCCTAGGTGGGCGGCGATGCCGAGTTTTGAGTACGCCCTGAAAGTGGGGCAGGCGCTGCCGCCTGCCAACCGCCGGCAACTCAAGTTTGCGGAATGGAGCCAGCCAAGCGCCAAGTCACAGATGGGAAAGTCGTCCAGGCGATGTTAGAATTCCGAGGGGGAACGGTCTCATCGGTGGAACTTAAGGGTTGGCAGGCGAAAGCGCCTGCCCCACCGTAATCCAGTAGCTTACGGGAATTCGCGTGCCGCGCCGGGGACGGCAAGATCCGGTCCCGCCCACTGTCCCATTTCGCGACGAGGTGTTCGCATGCGAACACTCCGCCCTTACTGCCGGTGGAACTGATCGCCCGGCCGCCAGTCGGGCAGCTTGTCTTGATTGGCGATATCGGTGCCGAGGATGAACCCGAACTCGCCCGCCTGCGCCACCGAGGTGAAATCCCAATCTTCGTGATATTCGTCGGACGGGTGATGGTAGTGCAGTGTGTTGTATTCCTCCCACAACTTCTGGCCATAGCCGGGCGGCTTGCCCTCGAACTCCGTTCCCACGCCGATCGAAAAGGCGGGAATGCCGGCCCGCGCAAACGAGAAATGATCGGACCGGAAGTAATGCCCTTGCTCCGGTTGCGCGTCCGGCTGGATGGCGAGCTTCATCCGCCTGGCGACTTTCTCCGCCACCGGCAGCACGCTGGTTCGTTCCGCGCCGCTGATCACGATTTGTTTGGCGCGGCCCCAGGGAAAGACCGCGTCGAAGTTGAGATCGATGGCGGTCTTCGCGGCCGGAATCAGCGGGTGTTGCGCGTAGTATTCCGAGCCCTTCAGCCCGCCTTCTTCCGCCGTCACGAAAAGAAACAGCGCCGACCGCCGCGGCTTAGCTGGCAGCGCCGCCCACGCGCGCGCCAGTTCCAGCACGATGCCGCAGCCGGTGGCGTTATCGATGGCGCCGTTGTAAATCGAATCGCCATTCACCGGCGGGCCGATCCCCAGGTGGTCCCAGTGCGCGGTGTAAATCACCGCTTCGTCTTTCAGCTTCGGATCGCTGCCCTCCACCAGCGCCACCACGTTGCGCGTGTTCAGCTCGCGCACGTGCGAGACCATCTTGCCGTGGATCTTGATCCCCAGCTCGATCGGCCGGAAGCTGGTCTTTTCGGATGCGGCGAGCATCTCATCCACCGTTTTTCCCGCCAGGCCCAGCAGCTTCTCGCCGGCCTCGCGCGACAGCCAGCCGGCGCAGGAAAGCGCGGGCGCTCCGGCGGCCAGCTTCACGTACGGCAGCTCGCGCGCCCAGGAGCCGCGCACCACTTCCCAGCCATAACCGGCGGTCGGCGTGGTGTGGATGATGAGGACGGCCCGCGCGCCGCGCCGCAGCCCTTCCTCGTATTTGTAGACCCAGCGGCCATAGTAAGTGAGCGCGCGGCCATCGAAGAATTTCGGATCGTCGGAAGTGGGCTCGTTGGTGAACTCGACCAGCACCTTGCCGGTCACATCCACGCCCTTGAAATCGTCCCAGCTCCATTCGGGCGCGGTGATGCCGTGGCCGACGAAGACCGCGTCGGCGTCGAAGGTGGTGCTGTCGCGCTGGCTCATGTCGATGCCCACCAGGTCGTCGAGCAGCTTGAAATCGATGGTCTTGCCCGCGGCCGTCGCGGAGATCTCGGTCTCCGGCTGCGTGGCGACGCCCACCAGCGGCACCTTCTGGAAGTAGGTGCCATCCGCGGCCGCCGGTTTGACGCCGGCCGCGGCGAGTTGCCGCGCGATGTATTCCGTGGCCAGGTCGCCGCCCCTGGTTCCCACGCCGCGGCCTTCCAGCAGGTCGCTCGAAAGATACTTCACGTCTTCGCGAATATGTTGCGGGTCGATGGGTCCCGGCTGCGCGGCGCCACACCAAAACGGCAAGCTAAAGCATGCCCCACCAAGAGCCAGCCAAATCGATTTCTTCATAGCTGTTATGCTATCGCACGCGCTGCACGCTCGCTCTTGCAACCGCCAGGTCTCTCGCAGTGTTTTACGGCTCGCGCCGGCGGGCTTTCACGAAATCGATTTCCTGCTGCTTGGGAATGCCGGGCTCGAAGCACCGCCGGCAGCGCGCTTCGTACATATCGTTGGCGCCCACCACGATCAGCTCGTCGGAGCCGCGCAGCCGCTGCGTGTGCTTGGCCGGGTTGCCGCAGCGCACGCACACCGCCAGCGTCTTGGTGATGGATTCGGCCTGCGCCAGCAGATCCGGAATCGGCGCGAACGGGCGCCCCAGATAGTCCGTATCCAGGCCCGCGACGATCACCTGTTTGCCGCTGTCGGCCAGCCTATTCGCCACCTCCACCAGTGACGGGCCCATGAAATTCGCTTCATCCACGCCCACCACTTCCGCGCGCCAGTCGATGCGCTCCAGCATCTCGCTCGCGTCCGAGATCACTTGCGATTCCATGCGCAGATCGCCGTGGGAGACAATCTCCTCGGCCGAGTAGCGGTCGTCGATTTTGGGTTTGAACACCGCGACCCGTTTGCGCGCGATCATGGCGCGGCGCAGGCGCCGGATCAGCTCTTCGCTCTTGCCCGAAAACATGGGCCCGCAGATTACTTCAATCCAGCCGGCGTTGCCCGTGAGGATATCCATACTCGACCGTTCAGCATCCCACAGTTAGAGCTCCGCCGCCACTGCCGCTACACGCTCTTCCAGCGCCTCGAGGCCGCCCAAGAAAAAGTGGTCGGCGGCTTCGATCCACTCGATCCGTTTCGGCGCGGCCCATCGGGAGAAGGCGGCTTCCAGATCGGCGCGTGGCCCGAATTGATCGTGCGTGCTCTGCACGAAGATTTTCGGTGTCGCGCAGCGCTCCAGATACTCGGCGGCGCCCATGCTGGTCGGGAATCCGCCGGCGAGCAGAAAGCGCGCGCCGCCGGTCTCGCATCCCAGGCGCGTGATCACCCGCGCGCCGAAGGAAAAACCGGCCAGCGCGTACGGCAGGGCTGGATACCGCGCGCGCAGCCACTCGAGCGCCGCGCGCGCGTCTTCGATTTCACCTTCCAGGTCGCCGTACTTTCCCCGGCTGCGGCCAACCCCGCGGTAATTGAACCGCAGCACCACTAGCCCCGCGCGGCGCAATCCGCGCGACAGCCGGTAGACCACCTTGTTGTGCAGCGTGCCGCCGAACTGTGGATGTGGATGGCAGACCACGGCCGCACACCACGGCTCGCGCTCGTGCGGCTCTTCGAGCAGCGCTTCCAGGCGGCCGGCGGGACCGGCGATTTCGAGCGATTCAATGCGGCGCGTCATGGGCGCTCGATGCCTATGTCCCTGCCGAGGGGCTCACCTGAACACCAACCCGAAAACCTGCACGACGATAGCGAAACCGTAAAAGCCACTAAGCCACAGGACGCGCCGCGAAGAAGTCCTCCCCTTTAGGTAAACGGACCATTCAACTACCAGGCCTGCACCGCCGCATCCGATCACTACCCAGCGTAGCCATGAGCCGCCGAGGAAGTGAGCCGAAACCGGCCCGAGTAGAATCGCGAGATTGCCCATTAGTTCCTCCGCCGTGCGCGCGAGTCAGCGACGCGCATCCGGCCAGGGGTTTCAGCGACGTCCCAACCGGCGCCGCCGCTAGTTCGTCCGGTAATTCGTGAACTGCATGTCGAGTCCGAAATCGGCCGCTTTCAGCAGTTGAATCGCCTGCTGCAAGGTGTCGCGGTCGCGCCCGGAGACGCGCACGAAGTCGCCATTGATGGAAGCCTGCACCTTCAGCTTGGCGTCTTTGATCGCCTTCACGATCTCGCGCGCCTTCTCGGTCGGGATGCCCTGTTGCAGGGTCACCTCCTGGCGCACCGTGGAACCGGCCGCCGGCGTAACCGTGCCGAAGCTCAGGTTCTTCAGCGGCACCTTGCGTTTCACTAGCTTCGACTCCAGAATGTCCACCACCGCCTTGAGCTTGAACTCGTCCTTGCTCGCCAGCACCATCTTGCCCTCTTTCTCATTCAGCTCGATCGAGGAATGAGAGTCCTTCAGGTCATAGCGCTGCTGGATTTCCTTCTGCGCCTGCTGGATCGAGTTCAGCACTTCCGGCATTTCGATTTTCGAGACCACATCAAAACTGTTGTCAGGCATAGTCTATTCCTGCGGTCCGGGTTCTTCCTCTTCAGCCGGAAAATCGTCCAGGCCGAGGATCGAGCCCGGGCGGCGGCGCAGCGTCGTCACCCGGTGCGCCGGTTCCGGCCATGGGCTCGGCTCCTCCTCCGCCGGCGCGGCCTCGGCATCCATCGGAATCCCCTGAGCCGGCGACGCGTCGGAGGCCGCAGCTGCGGGGCTTTTCGTTTCCTGGCTTTCGAGCGCCACCAGCACGTGCCGGGTGATCTCCTCTACCATGGCAGCCATCGAAGCATCGAGAGCCACCGTAACCGCGGCGCGCACCTGCTCCAAATCCACCACGGCCACGAACGGCACCACCGGCGGTTTTTCCGGCTGCGGGGTGGCATGCAGATCGCCGGATCCGCCTTCCTGATATTGGCGGCGCGCTTCCTGCGCCCGTTGGGCCAGCGGCCTCACCGACGCCAGCAGCGCGGAAGCTTCGAACGGCTTGCGCAGCACCGCGTCCGCCTCAACCCGCTGCGCTTGCGCCTCGTCCACGTTTTCCAGCACGCCCGCCGTGAGGATCACACCCACGTGCCGGTGCTGCGGGCTCATCTTGATGTATTGGCAGATGTCGTATCCAGTGCGGCCGGGCATCACCGTGTCCGCCACGATCACGTCCGGATCCACGTCCTGTAGCCGGATCAACGCCGCTTCGGCGTTGCTGACGGTGACTACCTCGTAGCCTTCCTCGGCCAGGATGCGCTCGCCCATACGCTGCGCGTGCGGGCTGTCATCCACCAGCAGAACGCGGCTCATTGCTTGATGGTACTACCTCCGGCGTCGGCCGGCTGTGGCTGCGGCTGGGGCGGGGCCGGCGCAGTGGTTTCCTTTTTGTTCTTGTTCTTCTTGGCCTGCTCTTCCTGCGCCTTCTTCTGCGCCTTGGCAGTCTGCTGCTGCTTCTTTTTCGTCAGCTCCTCGTGCTTCTTCATCAGCTTGGCCATGTCCTTCGCGGACATCTTGCCGGTGTGATTCTGCGGCAGCGACGCGTCCGGAACGGGCCCCTTGGTGAGATCCGCGGCTGGTTTCTCGACCGCGCCGCCGGTTGTGGCGGCCGGCGCCTGCGCCGTTCCCGGGTTCTGCCGCGCGTCCGGCGCCGAGTCAATCAGCTTGCTCTCGTTCACCGTGGATACGGTCACATCGCTGCCGCCGCCACCCGCGCTGACTCCCGTGTTGCCGGCAGCCTCACCGCCCTTGGCCGCTGCCGGTATGCTTACCGGAGTGTAGGGCTTGAGCGTCTCCATCCGCGGCGATCCGGATTTGGCCGCGTTCAGAATGTCGGGCTTCGAGACGAACGGCTGCACGGCCTTGCCCAGCAGGCTCCGCTTCTGGCGGTTCTCCAGCTCGTATTTCTGGCGCGCATAAGCCACCGGGTCGGCCTCCGGCACCGGCCGGTTCATGGTTTTCAGGTGACTCGTCGCCTCGCTCACATGCGGGCTCAACGGATAGTCGCGCACGATCTTGCTGTATGCCGCCGCTTCCTGGTCCTCGAACCGGTCGCCCATGCGGTGATAGGAATCGGCCTCGATCATCAGCGCGTCATCGGCGCGGCTGTATAACGGGAACTGGTCGGTCAGCGCGGTCAGCCGGTTGGCGGCCGCCGGGAAGCTCCCCTTGCTGCGGTAATAGAATGCGCCCACCCTGTATTCGGCGTCCGCCAGAACTTCCTGCGCCGCGCGCAGATACTGCTGCGCGTCGGGAGCGAACTTGCTGTTCGGAAACTGCACCAGGAGTTGCCGGCATTCATCCTCGGTGCGCCGCGCGTGCAGCGGGTCGCGGTCGGCCTTGTCCATCTGCTGGTACTGCATCTTGCAGACTTTTTCCTGCGCCTCGGCGGCTTCTTCCAGTTGCGGGTAGAACAGGATGAAATCCTTGTATTCGGCCTCGGCTTGCGCCATGCCATGGCTGCCGCCTTCGCGATACCAACTGTCGGCCACCGCCAGCTTGGCTTTGGCCAGGTATTCGCTGGTGTCGTAAGTGTTCATCAGCGTTTGCAGCGTCAGCCGCGCCTGCTCGTAGCGGGCGTGTTCGATATCGTCGACGGCACGGTCGAACAGCACCTTGTCCGGCTGCTGCGTGTCCTTGGTGATGGGGTTCTCGTATTTCTTCTTCGCGCAGCCGGGACCGAGCACCAGGGCGCACAACGCCGCCACCACGGCAGCCGTACGGATGATATTTCGCGACATAAAGAATTCCGATTTCACTTCACTTCTCCAGCAATCCCGCCAGCCGGCGGTTTTTCCATCAGCACCGCAGGGCGGTCGCCTGGGCGGCAATCTCGCGCATCTCGCGCGTGGCCGATTCCGCATTCGGACTGTGAAAGATGGCCGACCCTGTGACGATCCAATCACACCCCGCGCGCACCGCTTCCGCCAGGTTCTCCGGGTGGACCCCGCCATCGATTTCAATCGGGAAAGCTAACTTCTTTTCGCCCCGCATGCGACCGAGCTTGCGCGCCTTTTCGAGCACATACGGAATCAGCTTCTGGCCGCCCCACCCCGGGTTCACACTCATCAGCAGCACGTAGTCGGCCACTTCCAGCACATCTTCCAGCACCGCGACCGGCGTAGCCGGGTTCAGCACCACCCCCGCCATCGCGCCGGCCTGCTTGATCATTTCGAGCGTGGCGTCCAGGTGCCGGCAGGCTTCATAATGCACCGAAACCGAATTGGCGCCCGCATCGATGAAGGACTTGGCGTACCGCTCCGGACGCTCGATCATGAGGTGGCAGTCCAGGTGCGCGCGCGTGGCTTTGCGAATCGATTCGACCACTGGCTGCCCAATCGTAATGCGGGGCACAAAATGGCCGTCCATCACGTCGAGATGGAGGATGGTGGCCCCGCCGCGCTCCACCGAAGCGATCTCCTCGGCCAGGCGCGCGAAGTCCGCGGACAGAATTGAGGGAACGATTTCAACCATTTGCGGATTCTTCCGATTTTATCACAGCCGCCCAGAAACCATCGCCCGCGTCGCGTCCCGGCATCCGTTCCCACATCGTGACGGCGCGCCCCGGCGCAGCCTCCGCTACCACTTCCCGGTTCTCTTCGGGCTCCAGTGAGCAGGTGGAATACACCAGCCGCCCGCCCGGCTTGAGCGCCGCCAGCGCATTCCTGAGCAGCGCGGTCTGGCGGCCGTGCAAATCGGCCAAATCGTCCGGCCGCAAGCGCCACTTGATCTCGGGATTGCGCCCAAGCGTGCCCGTTCCCGAACACGGCGCATCCACCAGGATGCGGTCGAACCGCCGCGCCAGCGGCAGCGGCTCGGTGCCATCCAAAACCACCAGGCCGGCGCCCATCCCTCGTAACTCGCGCAAGCGATGCCAGTGCAGGTCGCAGGCCACCGCGCGCACTCCGGCTTCGAGCGCCTGCGCCGTCTTATTGCCCGGCGCCGCGCACAAATCGAGGAAAGTGTGTCCCGGCTCGAGTTCAAGCAGTGGCACGATGGATTGCGAGCCGATGTCCTGGAAGCGCGTGCCCGCGGCGGAAACACGTACGTACTTTTGCGGTTCTTCGAGCGCCTCGAGCGCGATGGAGCGCGCGGCCTCCGGTCCGTGATGCCGCTCCCAGCGCTCGAGCAGCCACTCCGGGCAGGAAAGCTCCACCTCGCGCGTGGGCCAGTCCACCGGCGTTCGGTCCACTTTGCGCAGCACCGCGTTCACCATCCCCGCCGCCGACCGCTTGCGCGCCCGCTTCACCAGCTCCACGCTCTCCGCCACCGCCGCGTGCGCCGGGATGCGCTCCAGGTAACGAAGCTGGTAGACGCCCATGCGCAGCGCCAGCCGCACTTCCGCGTCCAGCCGCCGCGGTCCGCCGAAATGTTCGATCAGAAAATCGAGCTGCGCCCGGTGCCGCAGCACGCCGAAGACGATCTCGGAAGCGAGGCCCGCGTCGCGCGAATCGAGCGCCGCCGTCGCCGCCAGCAGCAGGTCGGAAGCCCAGCCGCCGGTCTCAACCCTCAGCAGCACGGCATGCGCGGTCTCGCGTGCAGACGCAATCGTCATTCCTTGGGCAGCGTAGCAGATATGAGTGGAGGCGCGCTGGCGCCAACATTAGTTGTCTGCGCCGCCTGCCGCTTGACAGGCGTACTGCTCGGGCTTATTAGTAAAACATCTGACTAAGGCATCAACCTATGCGAAGTTAATGGTCATCTGGCTCCTCGTAACAGCTTCGGCCAGCGCCGCAACCTGGCAGAGGCATGTCCTGGCGCCAAAAGGGGACTTCTTCGATTCTCCGACGCCGCACGCGCTGGCATACTTCACGCGCGATCCATTCCTACGGGATGATGGCGACGACTTCTGCACCAGTTGCACGCCGGAGGACAAGGCCACCGTGCACACGCGTCACAGGTTCCAAACCGAGGTGCGGAGCGTTGGGAAGGTGCAGGGGTTCGCGATCTATGATCTGTTCTATCGCTTTGACGACCACATTGACAGCGGACAGAGCGACTGGAAGTCGATTCTAGTAGAGAACCCACCGGGACGGTACCGCGAGATTTACCACCTGCAGCCGACCCTGGCGGAGATCGGACCGTCATTTCTCCTGAAGGCGGGCCGCGGTGAGATCCTCGGGACGCGCGATCAGATTGCGGGAACTGGCGGCTTCTATTACGAAGACTATTTCTGGTTTGAACCAGGCGGCCCGGTTCGGATCGCTCTCGACCCCATTTGGAAGGCCGTGCAATCGATCCCTCTTCCGAGCGGTTTCGCCATTCGGAAAGGCTACGGTTTGGACATGGAATCGCTGACCTTTCACATGCCGGTGTGGAGGGAACGCGATGGCAACTGTTGCCCAACTGGCGGAACGATCGACGTAAAGTTCAAGCTTGATGGAGGCCGGGTCGTTGTAACCAGCAAACAATTCGATCCGGACGCCAGCACCGTTAAGCCACCCGGTTGAGCCGGAAAAGGTCAAACCGGGCGGTTTCTGGAGCCTCGCTTTACCGCTGGCGCTCCTGCTGGCCGCCGCTGCACTGGCCGCTCTCCACCCCGCCTGCCGCGCCGCCAAGGTCGAACCCTCAGTCGCCTTGCGGAACGAGTGAGGCACAGAGATCGGCTAGATTGCCCTTTCCGGCATGAGCCGCGATTCAGTTTTCGACCGGCAGATTCGGTTCTATCGAAGGGACCGCGCCCTACGGTCGCGGCTCCGTTCGGAGGCGCGACGATTAGGTGCCGTACTCCAGTGCGCGATCAGTTTTGCAGCCACACCCGTGCTGAAGCCGAGCTTGGATCGCCTTTCGGCTATTTCCCCGCCGCTTTCGGCTGGATGGCAAAATCCCAGATCTGAATGTTCAGGGCGTCCGGTGTGTACTCGATTACCGCGTACTCGCCTTCCGGCAGCGGATCTTTGGGCCAGATCTTGTATAGCCCGCCCGGGTCCAACTCCCGCTGCAAGGTTTCCACCAGCGTGGGCGTTTCCTCCACATCCTTATCGACCGGCAAATAGACCAGGTTCTCCACGATCCGCACGGTTCCCTTACTGGTCAGCCTGGCGACGCCGAAGCGTTCCGGCTCGGAGAGCTGGATGTAGAATTCCTGTTCCGGGTTGCTGAAGACGTTGGCCGAATGTGCGCCTTCGATTTCGAGCGTGCCCTTGCCGCTCAGCGCCTGCCCGATCGGCGCCAGCACCTTCAGCACCTCCCGTTTCTTGTTGATGTGGACCGAAGCCACGGCAACTTGCATGGTCTTGGTCTGGTCGCCGTCCAGCCAGTACACGCCGGGAGCTTGCGGGATGCGCGAGGTTTCCTTTTCGATGGCCTTCACTGCCGCGGCCTCTTCGGAAAGCGCCTTGGAATCCTTGGCCAGCTCGGCCTGGCGCTCGGCAGCCTCTTTTTCGGTGCGCTTCAGATCCACCAGATCGAGCGGGATCTCTTCCCAATCGCCACGCTCCACGCTGTAGTAGCGCACGCGATCCTCGGTCACCTGATATTCGCGCACCAGGTGGTAGCCGCCCTCCTTCAGATAGAGCCTGACGTTGGCCGCCCACATCGCCACCGCGAACAGCAACCCGACGATCACGCTCCGCCGCATATCCTCTAACCACTACTGTAACCGCAAACCCGGCCGGCTGAAGCAGGGCTGGTATCGATCGGATTGCATACGTGCGCTTCCCATACGAATCGCTCCGGAATCATCCCGATTGTCCCCAGCCACGTCTCCACCAACTGAGGCCATCCGGTTATCGGAAACTTCGTGCGCCGCAGCCCAAATGCATGCCCGCCCTGCGCGTACAAATGCATCTCCACGGGAACCCCGGCCTTCTTCAGCGCGACGTAGTAAGCCAGCGAGTCGTTTACGTTGTCCACGTGGTCATCCTCCGCTTGGAGCAAAAACGTGGGCGGCGTTTGGCTGGTGACAGGAACATCTGGATTCAACTCGAATTTTTTTTCATCCTCCATCCACAAATGGCCTGGATAAAGAGCCACCGCGAAATCGGGGCGGCAGCTTTCCTTGTCGGCCGCATCCACGGCCGGGTACAAACGATGCCCAAAGTGCGTGCTCATCGCCGCCACCAAATGCCCGCCGGCCGAAAACCCGAGCACTCCAATCTTGTGCGGATCGATATGCCACTCCGCGGCGTGAAAACGCACCAGCCCGACCGTCCTCTGCGCATCTTCGAGCGCCATCGGGGCCTTCGGATTCACCTGACATTTACATCGCTCATCCCAATGCGGCCCCGAGTATGGAACGCGGTACTTCAACAGCACACACGTAATCCCTTTGGGCGTCAGCCAATCACAGACCTCCGTGCCTTCCAGATCGATGGCCAGAATCTGATAGCCCCCGCCAGGGAAGACGACCACCGCAGCACCCGTATTTTTCCCCGTGGGCGAATAGACCGTCATCGTCGGCCGCGAGACGTTGTCCACCTCCACCACAGGCATACCGGCAATCAGATCGCCCTTCCCCGACGACTTGGCGACCTCCGGCCCCGCGATCGGCTGGGGATCGGGCGCCGCCCCCGGCCATATCGGCACTTGCGTATGTCCCGGCGATGGCTGCCAGATAGTCTGCTGCGCGCCGAGACCGCCAAACGCAGACACAACACAGAGACTAAAGACGACAGGCTTCATCACAATCCCCAACAGCTTAATCTAAAATGAAACTGTGCGCATCCTGCTATTCAGCGGCAAAGGAGGCGTGGGAAAAACCAGCCTGGCGGCGGCCACTGGTCTCGAGCTTTCGCGTCTGGGCTATCGCACGCTGGTGATGAGCGTGGACCCGGCGCACAGCCTGGCCGACGCCTTCGACCTCGGGACCGGCCTGTTTCACGGCCAGACCGGCGACCCTTACGCCATCAACGACAGCCTGGCGATTCACGAAGTGAATATTCAGAAGGAGATCAAGCGCCACTGGGCGGAGATCTCCTCGTACGTGGTTTCGGTGTTGCGCACCACCGGCATCAGCGACGTGGAGGCGGAAGAGCTGGCTATCCTGCCGGGCATGGAAGAGCTGAGCGCGATGATGTGGGTGAACCAGTTTCGCCGCGAGCAGCTCTATGACGTGATCGTGCTCGATTGCGCACCCACCGCCGAATCGATGCGCTTCGTCAGCATGCCCACCACGCTCGAATGGTACATGAAGCACATCTTCCCGTTCCAGCGCGGCATCATCCGCGCGGTGCGGCCCATCGCCAACCGCGTCTCGCCGGTCGAGCTGCCCACGGAAGGTTACTTTTCCAACATCCAGCAACTGTTCGCCAAACTGGATGGCATCGCCGAGCTGCTCGAGGATCCGGCCTCGACCAGCGTGCGCCTGGTGACGAATCCCGAGCGCATGGTGCTGCGCGAGACCCAGCGCGCTTTCGTTTATTTTTCGCTGCACGGCTTGACGGTGGATAGCATTATCGTCAACCGCGTGCTGCCGCAAGCCGTGACCGACGCGTGGTTTGAGGAATGGCGCGCCTCGCAGGCGCGCGTGCTGGAGGAAATCGATGCCTATTTCGCGCCCGTCGCAGTGAAGCGCGTCCCGCTGTTCACCCACGAAGTCTTAGGGCGGGAGCGGCTGGAAGAGCTGGCGCGCGCTCTCTACGCCTCCGGCGAGGACCCGGCCCGCGTCGAACGCACCGAGGCGCCGTACACGTTCACCAAGCAGGACGGCCACTACGAGGTGAAACTGCGCCTGCCTTTCGCGGCCAAGGGCGAAGTGGGATTATTTAAGAAGGGCGATGAGCTGGTGGTGGAGATCGGCACGCTGCGGCGTCACATTGGCCTGCCGACTTCCATGGCTGGCCTGGCGCCCACCCGGGCCAGGCTGGAAAACCGTATTCTGACCGTCGAAATGAAGGAGAGCTGAAGATGGCTGAAAGCAACAACCAAACCGCCGGCGAGGGCGCGCAGGCCGCCGCCCGCGGCTGCTTCGTGTGCAACGTGGCGATGCCGTTTCTGGAACACTTGTGGCCGGCCGAGGCGGGCGATCACTTCCGCGCCTCGCGGGTCGAGTTTCTGAAGGGCATCCGCAGCCTGATCGACGACCGCATCGCGCACCTGTCCAGGGAGGAGCACAAAGGCACCCGCGTCACCGTGGAGTGAGCTGTGGGGCAGGTCCCCGACCTGCCAACCAGAAAACCCTCTGCGCGCCGGTCGTCTGTTCGACCCAAGAGTTATCCGCGGCGGTTGCGCCCCCGGTCAAGTGGCCGGTTTTGAAGGCTGGTCGGGCCGCCGAGATTTGAACTCGGGACCTCTTGCACCCCAAGCAAGCGCGCTAGCCAGGCTGCGCCACGGCCCGAAGTGTCTATTGTACACGCCCTCGAGCCCGTTATCCAGCAGCATCATCTTTGGTTAACACGCGCGCTCTAACTCCCGCGCGGTAATGAGAGTACGGCCATCGCGAATTGTTACCGGTGCGACTTGTTGTGGGACCATAACACCGCTACACTTGCTGCGTAACGGTCTGATGGTTTTTCGGTTACACTGACTAAAATGCGCTCCCAAACGCTGTCTGAGAGCCCCACCAACGGGATGGGCAAGGATCGGTCAACCCGCCGCCGGCGGAGGCTGAGTATTCCGCGGAACCTGATCGCGGCAGGAGCGACCGGCTCGCCACTCGTCTTCGGTCCGCTCGCGCCGAACAGGAGATTCAATCCGTGAGCAACCCAATCGGGCCGCGCCTCGATCCAGACATGGAGTCGTTCGCCGCGCGTTTGGCGCAACTCGAACAAAGCCTGGCCGCCATTGCGGACCGGCTTGGCAGCTTGGAACAGAATCTCGCCACCCTCGGCCAGCAGGCGTCGGATTCGCGGGAACGGATGGAGGCGGATATCCGCCGGATCGAGAGCCAACTGGCGGAACAGGCAACGACCCTTGCATCTTCCCGAACGGCGGTCGCCCAGACCGACGATCTGGTGGAGCGCGTGGTTGAGGCGCTCGAATCGCTCCAATCCACGGTACTCGAGCAGCCCGAAGCTAGGGCAGCGGGGGTGAACTGAGATGGCTGCCAGGAGTGAGGTTCATTCGACGCAGCCGGCAGAGCGCAGCGCCACGCCGGCGGCCGGAGCGCGAACGCTGGCGGATTTGCTGGCTGCGGGCCCGCTGCCTTTACCGGTGGCTTTGGCTTATGCCAAGGAGATCGCATCCGGCGCCGCCGTTTTTCACCGCGACGGACGCACTTCCGGTGCGCTGATTCCGGCCCGCATCGCGGTCGGACCGCATGGGCCGATCCTGCCGCGGCCGAACGGCATGTCGCACCTGGCCACTCCCTCGTCGGATCTGCATGATTTTGGATTGCTGCTTCATCAGATGCTGACCGGACTGGATCCCGCGAATTATTCCCCGCCGGCCAGCACCGATGAGGACCTGGAACCGTCTCCGGCGATGATCAGATCGGCGGCCCTGCGCCTGGTGGAACGGTGCTGCTGCGCGCCGGACCAATCCGACATGCGGCACGTGTCCACTGAGTTGCGGCTGCTCCAGATCATGGTCAGCAGCTTCGACCCGGACGAGATGGGTGGGCCGGCCGCGGAAGACCGTCCGGTGGAACAACCGGCCATCCCTGCGGCGCCCGCCAAACCCGCGCCGTCGCGCGCCCATAAGTCCGGTTGTCCGTCCTGTGGATCGCCGGAATATTTCCCGGCCCATAAGCTCACGCTTCTGGAGAAGGCGCTGGCCGTAGTGGACTTGAAAACGTATCGCTGCTACGGTTGCTGCCAACGCTTCATTAACTTGTTCGGCCTGCACGTGCCGCGGCCCGAGAGTGGCTGACCGGCTGGCTGCGTCCTTTCCACCGCCCGCCTCCGCCGAACCGAGATTGCCACGCCGAGTGCAAGGTGGCGGCCAGATAGAATAGCGCCACCAGGGGGAGACCCGCCGCCTCGTACGCCGGACGGCCGAAGAAGCGCAGCGCCGGCCAGTAGCAAAACGCCATGACGAGCCACGCCGCCGCGCCCAGCCAGCGCGCGCGACCGGTAGCCGCCAGCGCCAGCGCGGGCGGAGCCGCGTAAGTCAGCAGCAGCCCGGCTACGGTCGCCGCCAGCAGCCACGCCGAGTGGTGGAGCTGGGTGAAGGCGCTGCGCGAAATCATCCGGCCGGCTTCGCCAAAATCCGCGTAGCCGCGGAGACTGCGCGTTTGCTCGCTGACACCCAGCCACACCTTCCCGCCGCGCCGTTTGATGGCGCGCGCCAGGGCGCAATCGTCGATCCACGCGCCGCGGATGGCGCCGATTCCGCCAACGCGGGCGAGCGCCTCGCGCCGCACCAGCATACATCCGCCCGCCGCGCCCGCCGTAGCCCGCCGCGGATTGCGAATCCAGGCCGGCGGGTATAACAGAAAAAAGAAGAAGACGAAGGCCGGCATCAGCGCCCGCTCGGCTGTGGTGCGGCAGCTCAGCCGCGCCATGTACGATACCAGGTCGTAGCCACCGAGTTCGGCCCGCGCCACCAGGTCGCTCAGGTTGGAGGGCGGATGCATGATGTCGGCGTCGGTCAGGAGCAGGAACTCCGGCGCCCGCCGCTCCGCTTCCGCAACACCCTGGCTCACGGCCCAGAGCTTGCCGGTCCATCCCTCGGGCAGTGGCGCCGCGCGCACCACCGTCAGCAATTCGTTTCCCGCCGCAGCCCGCGCTGCGTCGGCCGTGCCATCCGAGCTGGAGTCATCCACCAGAACAATGTGGAACTCGCCGCCATAGTTTTGATGCACAAGCGACCGGATCGCCTGGCCCACCACCTCGGCTTCGTTACGCGCCGGAATCACCGCGACCACGCCCGGCAGCGGCGGAGCGGACGCGTCCATTCGCTGCCCGGATTCCATGCGCCAGAATCCACCGCGAAAGGCCAGCAGGTAAATCCACACCGCGAGCGTGGTTGCGCCGAGGAGAAGCGTTGTCATTGAGCCGGTCACTCAGAAGGGCAAGGGGCCCTGATCGCCTTGCGATTCCTTCGGCGCTTTCTTGAAGGCAGAAGTGTCCACCAGCGGAATGTTGGGCTGCTTCCCTTCGAACAGTTCCCGGATCGTGAGGATCTGGATCTTGGGATACTTGCCGTATAGCGTCTCGTAGTGGCCGGCCTTCACAGCCTCGGTCCGCATCGGCCCAGTGGAATCTGCCAGCGTTATGAACACGCCGATCCTGGCGTTTTCGCGGTCCACAACATGAGCCAGATCGCGCACCATGGCCACGTTGACGTTCTCCCCGCCCTTCACGGAGACGACGGCCTTTTCGGTGACCTTGCCTTCGGGCTTGAAATAGATCAGCCCGTCGATTCCGGAATCCGCGCCTTTCTTCCTGCCGGCGAATGGGACCGCGTTCACGAGCGAAACAGCCCACCATTGGAATTGATACTTGTCGCGCGCGGCTAGATCGCGCGCGCCGTCCAGGTCTTTGGGCGTGCCATGGACCTCGTACTTGATGCCAGGAAAAGCATCCTTCAAGCGTTTTTCGATGAGGGAAATGGCGAGATGGGTGATGTCGATTCCGATCCATTGGCGATGCAGCTTGTGGGCCGCGTGAATAGCCGTGCCGCAACCGCAGAACGGATCAAGCACGACGTCGCCTTCGTTCGAACTGGCGCTGATAATCCGCTCCAGAAGAGCAAGTGGCTTCTGCGTTGGGTACCCAAGCCTCTCCGCCGAGAGGTTGTGCATCGTCTTGACATCACTCCAGATATCCTGCACAGGAACCCCGGGGGCGTCCTCTGGGTAAATCTTGAGGCGCGGCATCCCGCCCTCCTTCTTGGGCCAGTGGATTCTCCCCCGCTTTTCCAACGCGTCCATTTTCCCCTTTGCCATGGCCCAGCAACGCGATGGCGGCGGTTTGATACCATGCCACTCGTATAACTGTCCGGTTGAGGCCCTCGCCATGGACGCAGTGAGATCCCGCCGAAAATAACGTCTTCCCGACGAATCGACCTGGTCAAAGAACATTTCGAGGTATTCAGCGGTATATGGAACGTATTGCTGATTCCATCGGAACGTCTCCGCCTTGCTGTAGAAGAAAATCACGTCGTGGACTGCACCGAACTTCCGGATGACGTTCGCATGCGCAGAAGTTCGTTGCCAGATGATTTCGTTTCTGAAATTGCTGGGAGCAAAGATCGCATCCATCAGAATCTTTAGATAGTGGCTCGCGGTGGGGTCGCAGTGAAGGTAAATGCTGCCAGTTGGCCTCAGGACGCGGCGCAACTCTAACAGACGGACAGTCATCATGCTCAAGTACGCCATCATGTCGTTCTCTCTGAGGAACGACCGAATGGCTCGCAACATCTCAGCCGCAGCGCTGTTGCCGCCCGAGATTACTCCGTCGAACGCCAGCTCCGCCTCATCGCCCCAATGCCAGGTGTCGTCGAAAGCCGAGATTTGAGCTTGGGAACTCTCCCCCGACGCTCCATGAAAGAGCACATTGTAATCCTGTCGGCTGTTGAACGGAGGGTCGAGGTAAATCAGGTCCACGCTCTCGTCGTCAATGCAGCCGCGCAGAACGCTGAGGTTGTCGCCGTAGTAGAGGCGGTTCATGATCGGGTAATCGGCGGGCTGGCCGATCTCGTTTAGGATATCAGGCTTCGCGCCTACGGTTCGCGCTCTGATGTAAGCAAGAATAGGCAAGCTAAAGCATGCCCCACCGCGCGCTACACTGTTGTCTGGGAGCACGCGAGCGTGGCTACGATTGCATCCACGGCGTCCGAAGACGCGAGCAACCAGCGATTCGAAGGCCTCGCACCGGAGCAACTCATCCGCGCTTTCCGCCTGATGCACACCGCCCGCCGGCTGGACGATAGGGAGGTGACGCTGAAGCGGCAGAACCGGATCTTCTTCCAGATCAGCGGGGCCGGGCATGAGGCACTCCAGGTGGCCGCGGGGCTGGCATTGCGCGCCGGCGACGATTGGATCTACCCCTACTACCGCGACCGCGCGCTGTGCCTGACGCTGGGCGTGACGCCGCTCGAGATGCTGCAACAAGCCACCGGCGCGGCCGCCGATCCGGCCTCGGGCGGCCGGCAGATGCCCTCGCACTGGGGCCATCCGCGGTGGAACATCGTCAGCGCGTCGTCGCCCACCGGCACGCAGTTCGTGCAAGCGGTGGGTTGCGCGGAGGCGTCGCGCTACCAGGGCCGCGCGGGCGAAGTCACGCTGGTCGCGTGCGGCGAGGGCGCCACCAGCGAAGGCGAATTCTGGGAGGCGCTGAATGCGGCCTGCCTGGGCAGCCTGCCGGTCGTCTTTCTGGTGGAAGACAACGGCTACGCCATTTCCGTTCCCGTCGAGGCGCAGACCGCCGGCGGCAGCATTTCGCGGCTCATCCAAGGCTTTCCCGGGCTGCTTCACGAGGAAGTGGATGGCACGGATTTTCTGGCATCGTATCGCGCGATGAAAGCCGCCGTGGAATGGTGCCGGCAGGGGAAAGGGCCGGCGCTGGTGCACGGGCATGTGATCCGGCCGTACTCGCACTCGCTTTCCGACGACGAGCGCCTTTACAAAACCGCCGCCGAGCGCGCCGCCGAAGCGGAGCGCGATCCGGTTCTCCGCTTTCCGAAATTCCTGATCGACGAGGGCGTGATCGACCGCTACATGCTGCAAAGCATCACGCACGAAATCGACGAGGAGATTCATGCCGCCACTCACCAGGCGCTCGACGACGAAGGGCCGGCGCCGGAGACTGCGCTGAGGCATCTTTATTCCGACACGATCGATCCGACGACGGACGCCTTCAGCGTGCAAGCGCATCTTAGCGGTCCCCCGATGACCATGGTCGATTTGCTGAACACGACGCTGCACGAGGAAATGCGGCGCAACCCAGCCATCGTGGTTTTCGGCGAAGACGTGGCCGATTGCAGCCGCGAAGGCGCTTTGAGCGAGGTGAAGGGCAAGGGCGGCGTCTTCAAAGTCACCGCCGGTTTGCAGCGTGAATTCGGCTCGCGGCGCGCGTTCAACAGCCCGCTGGCGGAAGCCGGCATCGTGGGCCGCGCCATCGGCATGGCTACGCGCGGGCTGAAGCCGGTGGCCGAGATCCAGTTCTTCGACTATATCTGGCCGGCCATGATGCAGATTCGCGACGAGCTGGCCACGCTGCGCTGGCGATCGCACAACGGGTACGCCTGCCCGGCGGTGATCCGCGTGGCGATCGGCGGCTATCTGAACGGCGGCGCCATGTACCATAGCCAGTGCGGCGAAGTGGAGTTCACCCACATTCCCGGGCTGCGCGTGGTGATGCCCTCGTGCGCGATCGACGCCTGCGGCCTGCTGCGAACCGCGCTGCGCGCCGACGATCCGGTGCTGTTCCTGGAACATAAGCGGCTGTACCGCGAACCGTACAACCGCTCGCCGCACCCGGGAGCGGATTTCACGATTCCGTTCGGCCGCGCCCGCCTGGTGAAGCCGGGGCGGAGCCTCACCGTGGTGACTTATGGCGCGCTGGTGCAGAAGGCGCTGGTGGCGGCCGCGCAGATCGAGCGGCGCGCGCCCGCGGCCAGCATCGAAATCATCGATCTGCGGACGCTGGCGCCTTACGATTGGCCGGCCATTCGCGCCTCGGTCGAGAAAACCAACCGGGCGCTAGTGGCGCATGAAGACTGCCTGTCGTGGGGCTACGGCGCGGAGCTGGCGGCGCGCATTGGCGACGAGCTTTTCGATAAGCTGGACGCTCCCGTGCGCCGGGTTGGCGCGCTAGACACCTGGGTGGGTTACCACCCGCAACTGGAAAACGCCATTCTGCCGCAAACCGGAACCCTGATCGCGGAAATGGAGCGGCTGCTGAGTTACTGAGGGCACGTAAGGAAATTGACGGTTCAATCGCCGACCGACCGCTCCCTTACGGTCGCGGCTCTGAACGTATCGGAGCCGCGACCGTAAGGGAGCGGTCGGTTAAACGGCAGAGCCGGTCGCCGTCCTTATAACATGCCAATAAGTTACGGATCACTTATGAAGCACAACATACTTGAGATAAAACTACCCCGGGTCTTCGCCTCCTTTCTCATTTTGACGACGGCGGCGTTCGGCCAGACGATTGCGGTGCCAGTGACAATTGGCCCGGATGCGGACGGGAAACCGGCGGCAGCGGCATCCGTGGCGGCGAAACCGCCCGCTGGCGGATGGGCATTCGAAGTGGCGACCATCAAACCGGCCAAGATGCCCTCGCAGGCCGACATGATGAACGGCAAGATGCATATGGGCATGAAGACTGACGCAGCGCGCGTCGACATCGGATTCATGTCCTTGAAGGACTTGATCGGCATCGCATACAAAGTCAAGGACTACCAGATCTCGGGACCGGACTGGATGGGCGCCATGGACGAGCGATTCGACGTGCTGGCCAAGATGCCGGAGGGCGCCACCAAAGACCAGGTGCCGGAGATGTTGCAGGCGCTGCTGGCCGAACGGTTCAAATTGACGATTCACCACGACACGAAAGAGCGCTCGGTGTATGCGCTGGTGGTGGGCAAAGGCGGTTCGAAGATGAAGGAATCGCCGCCCGATCCGCCGGCGCCGGCCGCGCCCGATAAATCCGATGCCGCTCCGGGCGAACCCGCCGAAGCCGCGCCAGCCGCGGACGCGAATCCCCAAGTCAAGGTCCAGAGAAGCGCCGACGGCTCGTCGGGAACGGCCAGCATGCACGGACCGGAGGGGAACATGAAAATGAGCTACAGCACCGCCGGCATGCATATGGAGATCGAGAAGATGACGATGGCCAAGTTCGCCGAAGCGGTGTCGCGATTTGTGGACCGTCCCGTGGTGGACATGACGGAATTGAAAGGGAACTATCAGGTTGCGCTGGACATCTCGATGGAGGATGTGATGAACGTGGCCCGCAAGTCCGGCGTAGCGATACCGGGAGCCGCGCCCGCGAGCGGCGACGCGCCGCTGCCTTCCGACGCGGTGTCGGATCCAACAGGCTCGGTCTTCAAGAGCGTCCAGCAACTCGGCCTCAAGCTGGAACCGCGCAAGACGCCGCTGGACCTGATCGTGGTAGACCACGCCGAGAAGACGCCGACGGAGAACTAGCGCCTGCCGCACCTGCCTCCGCTCCCTCACGGTCGCGGCTCCGATCGCTCAAGCGGACTATAATTGCCCTATGCCTGAAACTTCTTTTCCGCGCCGGAACTTTCTGCGAGGGGTGACCGCGGCGACGGCGTTATCGTACTCGCGCGTTTACGGCGCCAATGATCGTATCCAGCTCGGCCTGATCGGCTGCGGCGAGCGCGGCCGTTACGACATGGGTAATTTCGTCAAGACCGGCACGGTGGAGGTGACGGCGCTGTGCGATATCTGGGGCGCGCAGATCGACAAGGCGAAGCAGGATGCGCCCAACGCGCGGACGTTCAGCGACCATCGCGCGCTGCTCGATAACAAGGACATCGACGTGGCGCTGATCGGCACGCCGGACCACTGGCACGTGCCGATCGCGATCGACGCGCTCAATGCGGGCAAGGATGTGTTCGTGGAAAAACCGCTGACGCTGACCATCGAAGAAGGGCCGGCGGTAGTGAAGGCGGCGCGGATCAACAACCGCATCTGCCAGGTGGGCATGCAGCAGCGCTCGGGCAAGCATTATATCGAGGCCAAACGCGAATATATCGACAGCGGAAGAATCGGCAAGGTCACGCTGGCGCGCACCTGGTGGTACGGCAACGGCTACCATCTGCGCAGGGCGCCCGATTACCTCAAGACCAAGCCGCAGGATCTGGATTGGGCGCACTACCTGGGCCGGCTGAAATGGCGCGACTGGGACCCGCAGCAGTATTGGAACTGGCGCGCGTACCTGGATTTCGGCGGCGGGCAGGTGACGGACCTGTTCACCCACTGGATCGACGTGGTGCACATGTTCCTGGGCTCCGATGTGCCGTCCTCGGCGGTGGCGGCCGGCGGCGTGTACAACTACAAGGATGGGCGGACAGCGCCGGACACCATCAACGTGCTGCTGGAATACCCGGCGCAGTTTACGGCGACGTTTGAAGCGACGCTGGCTCCGGGAATTTATGGCGCGGCGGTGGAGATCGCCGGCACCCAGGGACGGCTGTACATCGACCGGCAACATTACGAGTTCCGCGCGGCGGGGCGCGGCGCGGCGCCGGTGGTGGTACAGGCGGCCGGCAGCATCGACATGGACCACGTCGAGAACTTTCTGGAGTGCGTGAAGTCGCGCGCGCTGCCGAATGGCGACGTGCTGGCCGGCCACCGGTCGGCGCAGGCTTCGCACCTGGGCAACATCGCCTACATGCAAAAACGGCGAATCGATTTCGATCCGGTTCGGGAAGAGATCCAGCCGTTTTAGCCCGAATTCCGAAATTGGACGCCTCGTATCGATACAAGGCCTGTTGTTTCATGGCGCTCCGCTGTGGGAATGCCACTTTGCCGGAGTTGACTTCGGAATTCGGGTTTAGCCGGCTTGGCAGTTTGCGCCACGGTGGTACACCGGGCTTACCAAGCGGCCTCGATCAGCGACACTCCCTGTCGTGGAAGGGTGAAGTTCACGCTCAGTTTCCCATCCTGGGCTGACACCCACTCGGGCGAGCGGAGCAGTTCCAACTGGCCGGCGGCTTCGAGGCGCGCGTATTGTTCGGCGGCTGGTTGCTCGGGCGATCCCATGCGCCGCCAGGCGGTGTAGGCGTTGCTGTGCTCCTCATCGATGCGATAGTGGCGCACCAACACGCGGCCCGCGGCGGCCGGGATGCCGGTCACGGTCAGGTTGACTGCCGCTGGCGGCGCAGGGACATCGTCGTCGTGATAGTTCCAGACCAGCGTCGCGATCTCATGGGCGGAGCGGACGGCGATGGCGTCGATGTGCGGCTGGCCGCGCACGCCGCTCGCGATCAGCTCGTCGAGAGCAACCGCGCCCGCCGATTCGACGCGGACACGCTGGCCGCCCGCCATCATTCCCAACATGCGGAAAATATTCAGCACGGGCTTGTCGATGCCGTTGGTGGCCAGCGTGCGAAAGCCGGCGAAGTAGGGCTGATGCTCGAATTCGAAGGCCCAGGTCAGCATGCCGACGAAGTTGGCGTGATGGCGATCGGCGAGCTGCAACATGGCGCCCAGCGCGGCGGCGGTGTAGGCGGGGTAGAGCGGGCCGTTGCGGTAGGCGTTCTGCGGATTCGAGCGCGCCGAACACGCCGCGCAGCCTTCCGGATCGGCCTCGCTGAGCACAATCGGCAGCTTGACGAACGCGGGAAACTCGGCGATCACGCGCATTCCCGCGTCCACGTCCTCGATCTCGCGGGCGAGGCCCATGCGCACGTGATTGTCCACCATTTGCGGCTGGCCCTTGGCGTGGTAGGTGATGAAGTCGAGCGGCGTGTGTTGGGTGGCGCAGTGCGCTAGGAACTGCCGCAGATAGTCCGCCGCCTTCGGATTGTGCGGGCTGGTAGTGGCGGGACCGCCGATGCGCGCCGCCGGCAGCGCGCTTTTCACCGCCGCGGCGGCGTAGTCGTACAGCCGGTCGTATTCCTCGGCCGTGCCTTTCCAGTAGCCGATGTCGGGCTCGTTCCACACCTCCCAATACCAGGTCTCGACCTCGCCTCGGCCATAGCGCTGGATGGAATG
>Ga0371490_1000111_pt1 | contig 86012 bp, 88 predicted proteins | sample MB2SIPfraction_FD_207959 | JGI IMG/M metagenome (GOLD analysis project Ga0371490, IMG submission 207959) | Lab enriched peat soil microbial communities from McLean, Ithaca, NY, United States - MB28FN SIP fraction | ecosystem: Environmental > Terrestrial > Soil > Wetlands > Peat | place: USA... | reverse complement strand
CGTTTCGCGCGGAATTGGTGGGCATTTTGGAGATGACTGGGAGGGCATGAAGAGAGTTATCAGTTTTCGGTTTCAAGTTCCTGAGAGGAGAAATCCAAGACCCAGGTACAAAACCGGTAACTGGGGCACCCGGCGAAACCCAATTTCAACGGTCTGCGTGCGCTAACCACAGGAGGTCCTATGTTCAAGAGGCGGTGGATATGGTTTGGAGAACTCGTGTCGGATGAAGGTTTTACTCTGAGGCACGCCAACAGGACCGTCAGATACACCGATGAACGCGGCTCTTTTGAGTTTGGGTTTGAGGATGGATTCCTGTTTCCTTCGGCTTTTCAAGTGGCCGGCGAGCCAACGACACTGAATCAGTCTGAACTAGACGAGATAATCGACCGTGTCATTAGGGGTATCCGCTCAGAAGGTCGTACTGTTCGGGTGTATATCCCAACTGGGTAAGACCGGAGCATTTTTGCAAGGTCCCCGCTACGAGTGAACGGAGGGTTTTGGAGGGTGGGCGTACGTCTCCGGTGTAACCCGGCACTGAACAGGAATATCAAAAGGCTATGACTACTTATGACATTGTGTGCATTGGGGCGGGGCCGACCGGGCTGGCTTGCGCCATGGAGGCCAAGCGCGCGGGGATGCGGGCGCTGGTGATTGACAAGGGTTGCCTGTGCAATTCCATTTACCACTATCCGGTAAACATGGTGTTTTTCACCACGCCGGAATTGCTGGAGATTGGCGATTTGCCGATGGTGTGCGGCGGGGAGAAGCCGACGCGCACGGAGGCGTTGAAGTATTACCGGAAGGCGACGGAGCACTACGAACTGGAATTGCGACTGTTCGAGCGCGTGATGCGCGTGGATGGGCACGACGGCGCGTTCATTGTGGTGACGCAGACGGAATCGGGAAGGGAAGAGCGGTACGCGGCGAGGAAAATCGTGGTGGCGACGGGCTACTACGATTTGCCGAATGAGATGGGCGTGCCGGGAGAGCACCTGCCGCATGTGTCGCACTACTACACGGAACCTCATGCGTATTGGCATGAGGACGTGGCGGTGATTGGCGGAAAGAATTCGGCGGTGGAAGCAGCGCTGGATTTGTGGAGGAACGGCGCGCGCGTCATGCTGTTGGTGAGGGGCGCGGAGTTGGGCACATCCATCAAATATTGGGTGAAGCCGGACATCGAGAACCGCATCAAGGCGGGACAAATTCGCGCGATTTTCCAGGCCCGGGTGAAGGAAATTGTGCACGATGCGGTGCTGATCGAAGATGGAAGGGCGACGCGCCATGTTCCGGCGAGGCAGGTGTTTGCCCTGACGGGGTATCACCCAGATTATGAGTTTATCGAGGCGGTGGGAGTAAGGCTGGACCCGGAAAGCCGGCGCCCGTCGCTCGATCCCAGCACGCTGGAGAGCAATGTGAAGGGGATTTACCTGGCGGGCGTGGTGGTGGCAGGCCGCCATACGAACGAGATCTTCATCGAGAATGGACGATTTCATGGAAAGCAGATCGTTCAGGCGTTGAAGTAGACGACTTTGGGCCTCGTTGGGAAAGTGCTGTGAGCGCCGGGGACTCTAACAAAGAGGTCACAGAGGGAAGAGCACAGAGGACACAGAGGAGAGTAAGGAAAAAGCGGGTTTGCTGGGGTTGGGAGGGGTTTGTTAGACTGAGAGGCCTATGGCATCGCTCCTATGGGAATTTGGGGAATCGGCCGTGGCGCTGGTGAAGGGCTTCGCCGTCACGTTTAAGAACATGCTGCGGAAAACGGTGACGGAGAATTACCCGCACCAGCCTGTGAATTTCCAGCCGCGATACCGCGGGATTCATGTGCTGCAGCGCGATGAAGACGGGCTGGAAAAGTGCGTGGGTTGTTTTTTGTGCGCGGCGGCGTGTCCGGCGAACTGCATTTATATTGAGGCGGCGGAGAATACCGACGCGGACCGGATTTCGGCCGGGGAACGCTACGCGAAGGTGTACAACATCGATTATTCGCGGTGCATTTTCTGCGGGTATTGCGTCGAGGCGTGCCCGACGGACGCGATTACCCATGGACACGGGTTTGAATTGGCCACGTATGACATCAATTCCCTGGTGTACCGCAAGGAACAGTTGCTGGAGAAAGTTGGCGGGGAGATGCCGGCAGGGGCAAGATCGTAGAAACCGGAAGTTAGAAGTTGGAAATTAGAAATTAGAACCGGCGGGAGGAAGAGCGCTCCGAGAAATCGGGGCGCTTTTTGTTTTTTTTGGCGCGTGTCGTGAAAGAGAAATGCCCTAGCACGGAGTTCACAGAGTGCACAGAGGTCGCGGAGAGGAAGGCGGCCGAGTCAAGTGTATACCCGATAAATACGTCTTATAATATATATACAGGTGCCAGGACGTAATGCAGCGAGGTGAGTTGTGCAGGGCGCTGATACGGGCTTGGCGAAGAGGGAAGCGCGGACATGCGGCAGCGAAGCCGCGCCAGATGAGAAGCGGGCGAGCCTTACCGGGTGGTGGAACCGCGATGATGTAGATACACCTCCCCTGATGCCGCCGATGATTCCCGCGGCAGCCAAAAACAAACCTAAGAGACACGAAACCGTGCGGCGCGCGGGCGAAACGTCAGGTTCGCCCGCGGGAAGCGCGCGGCGGAACGATACGATCCCCCAAAAAGTTATCGGACGCACGGCGCCCCTTGTTTTCGGGCGGTGCGGACGCGGGAGCAGTCACTTCGCCGAGGACGGTGCGTTCGCGCTGATCCATCAGCCAGCGCGCCAGCATGGCCGCTGTATTTTCCTCGAGGTACTGATCCAGGAGCGCTCCCAATTCCTTGCGCAAATTCGCCGCATGAGCGAGGCGGGAAAGTTCGTAGCTCTGCAGGGTATTGCGGGAAGCAGTGAGAAGGAATTCCCAGGGCGGCTGGGTGTAGTAGGGGTTCACGAAAACCTCCCGGACCAGGTGCTGTGGAAAAGATGGGAAAACAGTACCATCAGGACATATATAGTTACTAGTAATCCTAAGGTTACTAGGCTGTGGAAATCTGTGCAAACAGTGAAAAACGTTTTGCGCGCTTGCAGTGGCTGCGCGGGCGATTACGAGGATCCCGACCGCACTGCTTGGGAGCCCGATCCCGAAGAGAACGAAGAAGATACGGCGATTGAAGAAACCCTCGAAAAGGAAGAGCCGTCAGCGCCTGAGGACGAGGAGCGGCCCGAGATGGAGTGAGTTGTCGGCTCGGCTGACGGACTGGTGCCCGGGAATTGGGGATTTTGACGCGGAGGAGATGGCGGCATGAGGAAACTGCCGGATTGGCAGGTGTTACAGCCCGTGTTGAAAACGCAGCGCGAGATTTTGCAGGAGGTGCTGCTGTGCGCGGCGCGCTACGACGTGTGGATGACCCTGGAGGAACTGGCGCACAAGACGCGCTATCCGGAGGCCAGCATCTCCGCGCAATTGCGGCACCTGCGCAAGGCGCAGTACGGCGGATTCGAAGTGGAAAAGCGGCGGCGCCTGTGGGCGGAAACGACGCGGCCGAGCGCGCACGAAAAGGTGTGGGAGTACCAGATGCGGTATGGGCGTTGGGACGGAGCGCAGCAGAGGGAAGCGGTTCACTGAAGTGGCAGGGGGCTGCGCGCGAGATTGGCGGAGCAGGAGGAGGGAGAACGGAGAAGAGCGGAGGAAAAGATGAGCGTGAAGCCGGAGATGGCGTTTGATGTCTGCTGGGAAGTGTATCGCGGCGCCAGGGAAGTGCTGGAAGCCAAGCGGGGGATTACAGCGCTGACCTGGGAGGTGGATGCGAAATACTCGTGGCGGCCGGATCTCCGGCCGAAGCTGAAAGATTGGGTGGCGGATTTTGCGCTGGCGGGGCAAGCGGCGCTGGAGGGTCCGGAGCGGGCGTCGCGCATGGTGCTGTTCCGGTTGTATTACCTGGGGTTGACGCCGTACGAGCGCGCGCGCCATTTTCTGGGCTTAAGCGAGCGCAGTTGGGTGAACTGGTCGGAAGAAATCCGCCGCCGCTGCGGCGAAGAGTTGCTGCGGAGGGATTTGTTTCCGCCGAAAAAGTATTTTGGGGGAGGGGATTAGGTTGGCTTCTTCGGCCGCTTCATCGTTGCTTCCAAGCACGATGAGACAAGCCACTGGAGGGAGTGAAGGATAGTCAGAACAAGCAGGGACAGAAATGCAAAACCGAGCAAGGGATCGAGGAGGGCGGCAGTGGTTGGAGCGGCAAAACCCCTGTCCAAATATCTGAGGGATTGAGCTGTTCTAAAAGCTTCGTCGGTGAGGAACAGACCGAATAAGAGAAGAAATAACAGGTGAAGCTGTCGCGAGTTATGCAGACGTGCTGAAAGCTTGCGATAGAAGGCCTCAGTGTCTGCTGCGGGCGTGATACGTGCCAATTCCTTAAGTGCGAGAAAGACTCTCGACAGTGAAATGAGTGAGTAAATGGTTGCTCCAATGAGACAAAGAAAGTAGAACTTGGTCTGCAGTGGCCAGCAGGCCCAAAGGGTACGGAAGTTCCACTCAATCAAAAGGAGATTCATCTGTTCCTAACGACACCACTGCCCTGCGTTTTGTTCCCGGCGGCAATGCACCCCAAGAAAAATGTCGGTCCAAGAGAAGAGAATGCCAAAGGAAAAAGGTCATAGGATCTGCGGCGTCGCCCTGCGCTACATTAGCAGAGGATCGCCTTGGCGGAGGAGCTTGCCCGATTCGGAGGACGGCACGCGGGTGTTGGTGGCGAAGCGATAGAAATGGTCGAAGCGGGGGCGCGGAGACCACGGGGGAAGCGTGGCTTCGCGGAGTTGGGTGAAGCGCTTCTGGAAGCCATCGAGTGTGATGCCAGTAAAGGGATCGCGCGGGGGAACGGGGCAGCGGGCGCAGGGGTTACTGCCCTCGAAATGAACTTCGCCGATTTGGAAGCGCACGGAACTGGGCTCGTCTTCGCCGAAGAGCTGGTCTTCCCAGAAGGCTGGCACGCCATCGATTTCGAGCGTGGTGCGGAAGCGGAGGCGGACTTCGTCCAGCGTGAGCCCGGGGAACCATTCGCAAACAGCTTGGAGCGAAGCGGTGGAGACGATCGTGGGGCCGTTGGCGATGGTGTCGTCGGGAAAACCACCGGGAGAATAGCGGACGAGGATCTGCTGCTCGAAAAACACGCTGAACCATTCGGCCGCGTCATCGTGGCCTTCGGGGAATGGGAAGGTGTGCGCGGGAATGCTGCGCCGGTCGCCCGGAACGAAGAGTGTGACGCTGCGCAGATCGGGAGAAAAGACGGCGCGGATCAGGTGAATCGCGGGAGTGCGCTTGCCATTGACCCAGCGTCCATCCACGGAATAGAGCGCCCAGGCGCGGTCGAGCGCTAGGCCGCCGGAAGGACCGATGCGCGCCTCGCTGACGGTGATGGGGTCGAGTGATTTGATGGGATGGAGGCGCAGATTCGCGATGCGGGGGGCTACATTCGTAAGAGACACAAAAAGAGTTTAGCAGAGGTTGACGGCAAGCCGCCGCAGGCCAAATCTACATGGAGTGAAAGGGAAGGCTGAAATCGAAGAGGGATCCCTCGACTACGTGACCCGACGCGCCCAAAAACGGTGCGAAGAAAAAACGTCGGGCCACTCCGCTCGGGATGATAGATCTACGGTAGAAGAGTAATGCGAGAAAAAACTCAGGTCTGAAGTCTGAGCCGGAGCATCCGTGGGCGGGGGTGGGAGAGGAATAGGAGATTGGTGGCGCGCGGGCAACCGTAAAAGCGGCGGCCCTTCGCCGCTCAGGGTAAACGATCCGCCCTTCGTGGCTTAGGGCAAGCCGCACTCCAAATTAGCTGCCGGCGACGGCGACCAGATGGCGTTGCGTGCGAATGGTGCAGGAAGCGGCGGCAAGTGCCTTGTTGCGGGCTTCGACGGCTTGCGCGAAGGTGAGGAGCGGCGAGGTGTTGATGGAGGCGACGGCACCACCGTGGGCGAAAGCAACGGAAATCTCCGCAGGCGTGATGTGCTCCGGGAATTCGGCGATGGCAAGGAGGTCGAAGCGGCCGGTGGTGAAAAAGGTGGCATGGATGGAGCCGCCAAGCTTCTCAATGGGAGCTTGAACCACCGCCGCACGGTCCTGCGGACTGTGAGGCAACTGACTCCAAGCCTGATTGGTAAAACTTATCTGGAGACAATAGCGGGACATGGTGGTCTCTTTCTGGAAGAGGGCGAAAGGCCTGGGGATGTAACCCTGCGCCGCTGTGACGCGCGTGTCAAGACGAAAGAACAGATGTGAGCAAGAATTAATTCTGGGCATTGAATTTGGAAACCAGATCCCGGGGAAAGCGAACTGGTTGTGACGCGGGAAACAAGAATAACGATATTGCTAAATGCCCTAGGGAATTTATGGAGTGAGAGGCGTCAGCATGTTGGTTAACCGATTAACGGCCGAAAAAAGGCGGACACAGGCCGGGGCACTCCAAAATATCCTGCAGGTAGAAAATATTTTTATGGGTGATGAAGATTTCTCTTGACAAGTTAGTGAAATATGGTAAACTATGGAGCGTAGAGAAGTGTAACTGCCCTGGACGCGTTCCGGGGCTTTTTGTTTTTTGGGGCGCCGCGCAGGAGTGGCGTAGGCCTAAAAGCCGACCCCGGCCTTCCCCTTAGCAAAACGAATCGACAGGAAATTGAGAACAGTTTGTGGCACGCGGAGAGGTGTGCCTGAGGAGAGAATATGCCAACCTATCAGAATGCGACGCCGCCGAGTGCGCTGTATCCAGGCGACGTGGGATATAGCTGGAACAATGAAGCGTTTCCCGGGGCGACCACCTCTGGGTCACAGTTTGCGTTGAGCACGCCGGGAGGGTATGCGCCAGAGACAGGATTCGCGGTGCGGTGGCAGACGATTTATGGAAGCGCACCCTCGGCCGTCAATATACGTCTGCAAGGAGCCATGGCGGATGTGGATGCGGAGTACATGGACCTTGACACTTCTACAAATACGGCGGGCGAAGGGCGCCAGGTGACGGGAGTGCAGGCGAAATTCCTGAGGATCAAGCTGTACTCCTCGACGGGCGGGAGCGGACTGACGGCGAAGATCCTGGTTTAGGCGATGCGCAGCGATTCACAGGGCCGGGCGATTCAGATCGGGCGGTATTTGAACACGCCCCTGGTGCTCAACGTGGGCGTGACGAGCGCTTCGATACAGTTGAATCAGAACCAGCACTACCGGTTGTGGGGGAGCGTGGATCTGTTCTTCCAGTTCGGGCCAACGGGGGTGACGGCCACGTTGAACAGTCATCCGGCGGCAGCGAAGCTGGATTACCTGCATTACACGGATGATACCAACACGACGCTGGCCGCCATTGTCAGCAGCGGGACGGGCGTGCTGTTCATCAGCCAGATTGACGCTCAGGGAGTGTGACGTGCGTGAATGGATGCGATTCTGTTGGCGCTTCTGGCGGATGCGGCAGACGCACGTGTGGGAGAAAGCGGCGCGCGCGGTCGAGGAAGTCCTGCGGCATGACACGTTGCAACAAGCAGCGACGGCGCAGGACTGCGTGACGTTTTGTCCCCGGTGCGGGCAGATTCCCGATGGAGACCGGAGGATGGAAGAAGCCCGGGAGCGGTTTTTTGCGAGTTGGAAGGGCGAGGCGCCGAAGAGAAGCGAGTTGGATTTTGCGTTGGCGTGGGAGTATTTCCGGCGGAAGTGAGCGGACTGTGATGAGAATGGCGGGTATCAGAGATCAGTTATCAGAGAGCAGGAAGCGAGCCTCGACCAGCGGCCAGCGATCGGGAAAGTAAGACAAGAATAGAGGCTTACACAGACTTCACGGAGTGCGCAGAGAACACGGAGAAGAGGGCCGCCGAAAGAGCGGAGAGACGACGGGTGCGATGGATTCGAGGTTGAAGGGATATGCGGGGAGGGTGACGCACCCGACGCTGGCGCTGGAGCGGGCCTATTGCACGATCTGCGGACGGCCGTATGGCTGGGTGAGCATGGAAAGCTACGCGCACGTGGCCCCGGCGGAAGTGATTGTGGTGTGCGACGGATGCGATGAGAGATATGGACGCATGCCGTTGCCTGAATTGGAATTGAAGCGAACAAAGGAGAGTTGACGTGCCATTTTATTACGCGGTTTCTTCGCAACAGAATAGCAACGCCACGGCGAACACGGATACGCTGCTGGCGGATTTGAAGACGGCCAGCGCCAACGCGGGATTGCGCGCGTATGTGCAGAAGCTGCAGGCAGGGTCGTACGCAACGCCCGCCGACAATGCGATTCGCCTGCGCTTGCACCGGCTGACATCGCTCGGGACGTATGCCTCGGGAACGTCGGTGACACCGGCGCAATTGGTGCCCGATGCACCGGCCGCGGCATCGCTGGCGTCCACGCAACCATCGTTGGGAACTGGGGCGCTGAGCGCAGTGCCGGCGATCCAGCTGGCGTTCAATCAGCGCGGAACGGGGTTGTGGGCGGCGTTCACCGTGGACGAGGCCATCGGCATTTCCGGCGCGAACACCGGCGTGAATGGACTGGTGGTGCTGGATAGCCAGTCGACGGGGACATCCGTCCCGGTGAACTTCAAGATCATTTTCAGCGAGTAGCGCGTGGCGACGACAACATGGGTTGCGGGGCTGTACAACGACGTGACGCTGCAGCCCGCGCCCGCAAACCGGCAAATTCCACCAAGCTTGCTGGATTTGGAGGAGCGGAGAATCCTGCTTCCACCGCTTCCGGCCGAAGCGGAATTCTTCTACGACGAGTTGGGCGGGTACAAGGCGACTGAATTTCGCGCGGGATTGCAAGCCAACGCGGAGTTCGATGCACAATGGATCCTGCTGGGACGGCCGCCCTCGGTATTTGACGAAGTGGACTGGCAGCGGTTTGCGGGGACGTGGTTCGCGCAAACGACCACCGAGGCGGATACGGGTCTGACGCCACCGCAAGCGCCAAAGGCCTTTGATGAAGTGGACTGGCAACGATTTGCGGGGACATGGTTCTCGCAAGCGACAAGCGAGGCGGAGACCGGGCTGACGCCCATTGTGCCTGGGTGGGCCTGGGACGAGACCGATTGGCAGCGAGCGTTCGCGCGGTTTGCGGCCTTTCCGGCGGAAGACGAGCAGCCGGAGAAGCTGCCGTTCACACCGCCGCCCGTGCCGAATCTCGGCTGGGACGATTTTGAGTGGAATCATGATTTTGGCGCGCGAGGGTTGGGGATGTTGGTGGTGATGGACGAGTTTGTGAACGCGCCGGCTGGCGGAGGAACTGGCGGCAGCGCGCCCAGGGGAAGAGCGGCGAGATTAGGCTTCACGATGCCGGCGTTCCGGTAACGGGGAGAGTTAACAGTTCACAGTCGAGAGTTCACAGTTTTTGAGGAATAGGGGTGCGAGAAGATCTAACGTAGAGTACGCAGAGGTTCGCAGAGGAGAATAGAAAAACCCAGGAGCACAGTCAGGAGTGACTGTGCCACAGGAGGCTGTGCAGCGATCCCTCCACTGCGTGCCGCATAAGGCGCGGCACTCCGGTCGGGATGACAAAGCAGGAAAGGGCAAACCCAAGACCCAGGTAGAAAATCAAACCTGGGGCACCCAAACCCAAGACCCAGGCACACACTCCGTGCCGGGGTCCCCGGCAAGCTATCGCAATGAAAAAGTGCAGGGCCTATTACCCGATCGCAGGGTCGCGAACGGTTTGGATTCCGTGTGTCCAGAGGGCGGAGGCGGGATCAAACTTTTGCCGGAGGCACGGGGACGCCATCTTTGGAGCGATGTTGGGGGCGGCAGTTCACGAGCCCGAAATGAACGATGAAGCGCCCTTGGAAACAGACAAGGTGAGCCGCAACCAGCGGGGCGCGCGGCGGAGGACGTGAGTGGGGTTGCCCGTTCGCATGACGCTGAAGGGGTTTCGGGAAAACGAGAGTTCGATGTCCGGAGTTGTGCTCGTGGTGGGCCCGGCCCCGCGAGCCGGGGGAGTGCCTGCGTCAACAAGCCAGGCGACGCGCGAGTCGCCATTGGGCGCAACTGCCTCTGACGACGGAAGAGTGGCTACCGCCGGCGGGGATGCACCCTCCACTGCAGCCGCTGCGGGCCGCGAAACCAACGCTGAGGTGGCTGATTCCATGGCTAAGAAATCCACGGGCACTCCCCCAAAGAAAGATCCGGAGAGCACAGAAGCGCTTTGGGAGCGGAGGATGCATCTGAAGGGCGGGCCGGAGCTACCCAAGGACGGCTGGGAATTCCTGCAGGTGCTGAATCGGAAGATTGATGTGATGGAGTTGATGAACCTGCTGCTGAGGTCGCCCGACGAAAAACTGTCGGGGCGATTGCTGGAGCAGGGACTGGAAATGGCCTACGAAAAGACCGAGCGGGCGGCGGAAGAGAGCGAAACCCCGGAGTGGAATATTCCGCGACCAGTTAGAGACTGAGGAGGAAAAATGGCAAGCGCAAAAGTAGTGTTTATCGGGGAAGTGGCGCAGATCGCGGGAGTGGGCGCGGTCGTGGCCGGGGTCGTGTTGAGCCTGCATCATTGGGGCGCAGCGGCGGCGCTCATCGGCGGATTCGCGGCGTTCTACGTTGGCAAAAAGCTGCGCGGGGCCTAAGGATTCACGTTGGGCACAGTGATGGCGCGCGCGCGCAAAGGGCAAGAGAGCAGGGAAACCGAGTGGTACAAGCCCTTTGCGAGGCAGCAGGAATTCCATACTTCCGGGGCAAAGTACCGCCTGTTTGGCGGAGCGGCAGGACCCGGAAAGACGAAGGCGCTGCTGGCGGAGGCGATCAAACAGGCGCAAGAGGTAGCCTGCAGCGACACCCTGCTGCTTCGGCGGACGTTTCCGGAACTCGAAGGATCGCTGATCGCCCAGTTCCGGCGGGATGTGCCGCGAAATCTATACCGCAGCTACAACGAAGCGAAGCACATCGTTACATGGAAGAACGGCTCGACGACGCGCTTTGGCTACTGCCGCAATGAGAATGACGTTTACCAGTACCAGGGCGCGGAGTTCATGTTCATCGGCGTCGATGAGCTGACGCACTTCACGTTGAAGCAATGGCAATTTCTTACTTCGCGGAACCGGTGTCCCGTGCGCTACTACACAAGCGGGAACAACACGGGGAAGCGCGTCTTCCCTTGCATGGCGGGGGCGACGAACCCCGGCAATATCGGCCATGCCTGGGTCAAAGCGCTGTGGGTGGACAAGGCGCCGCCGCCGGGATTCGAGCGGCCGGAGCAGTACGATCCGGCAGATTACGACTTCATACGCGCGCGGATTGCCGATAATCCGATTTACGCGAACGACCTGAATTACCGCAAGACACTCGAGGCGCTTCCGGAGCAACTTCGCAAGGCGTTTCTGGAAGGGAACTGGGACTTTTTCGCCGGCCAATACTTCGATCTTTTCGAGATTGGGCGGCACACGGCGCGACCGGAAGAGATTGGGATGCAGGCGTGGTGGCCGCGGTGGATTTCGATTGACTGGGGATTCCAGCATCCCAGCGCGGTGTATTGGCACGCGGCGGAGCCCTTGACAGCGATCAGCAATCAGCGATCAGCGACCAGAAATCCAGCGCCAGGCAGCGATGCGGGGGGCGACACTGCGGCGAGGATCATAACGTACCGGGAGTTCGTGCAGAACGGGCTTTCGCCGCGGATGCTGGGGCAGGCGATTGCGGAGCGTTGCAAGGACGAAAAGATCCAGGAGATTTACCTCTCGCCGGATGCGTTTGCGCACCGCACAAGCGAGGCTTCGATTGCGGAGCAGTTGGGAGAGGTGCTGGCAGCGAATGGATTGCCGCGTCCGTCACTGGCGGATGACGACCGGATTGGCGGATGGCAGTTGATGTACCAATTGCTGGAGCAGGACGCCTGGGTGATCACGGAGAATTGCGGGAAGTTGATCGAGTGTTTGCCGCAACTAGTGCGGGACAACCGGCGCGTTGAGGATGTGCGCAAGGTGGAAGGCGACGATCCGGCGGACGCGGCGCGGTATGGAATAGTTCCCGGCGCAAGATACGCCGGTGTTGGGGCATCCGCCAGAGGCGGACCCGGGGCGGGGCAGGCTCCGCCCCTTTATTCTCAGGTGCGATTTATGCCGGGTATGCCGCTGGGCGAACAGATCGCGCGGCAAGTGAGCGCGGAAGACCCGACTTCGCGGGCCATCCAGTTTCAGAGGCTGGAGGCGGAGGCGCGGAAGCAGTTTGGGCCGCAGAGGTTGCCGCGCAGGCGGTGGAATTGGTGAAAGCCGGCGCGAGATTAGAACGGGGCGTCCGGGTCAATTGCGCGGCGAACGGCGAGACAGACCTCCTGCATGCGCCGGTTCGACAATGGGCGGGGAAGTCTGTCCACAAGCTGCGCCTTGCGGACAGTACTGATGAAATAGCATTTCAACCAAGAGACAGCAGGCAGCCCGGATTCCCCAGGTTCCATGCGGATTACGGAAGGGCCCTCGATGCCCCTTGAGCTGAAAGGCACGACCAGGATGGAGTCGATGTGGCAGCTGAGGTTGCGCGCATCGACGGAGAGAATGACCACCCAGTGGCGGATGGGAGGGTCGCCGAGATTGGCAGCCCAAATCTCCCCACGATGGGAGACGGGCCACAGAGGATAGGCGTCATTCATCGAAGCTCACCTTCCCTGATTCGTGAGCCAGTGCAAGCCCTACGGCGTTGTCTTCTGCAATGTTCTCCTTTGACAGAGATTCGTGGTAGGCGGCGGTAGCGGCTTCCAGGCGGCGGCGTGACTCGGCGCGGCGAGCGACAGCAACCGCGCGATCGACGGCCTCGGCGAGGTTGGCGGCCTTACCCCGGCGAACGAGAGATTTGAGGAAGGCATCGGTCTCCGGGGCTACGGTGGTGGAGATTTTGCGGCGGTTGGTGTGGCTTGACATGGCGGTTTCCCTTGCTGAACTAGTATAGCATGGCATCTGACATTTGTAAGACATTTTGTCTGACATTCTATCTGACATGATGACCACTCAAAGCTTGATCCGGGGCTTCTTTCGGACCCGGTATGTGGGTTTGCTGGAAGAGGAAGTGGCGCGTTTGCGGGGGGAGAACCGGGCGCTGCTGAATTCGCTGTTGGGGACGGCGGGATTTCCGCCTGTGGAGTTTGCGGAGCCGGTGAAGCCGGTGGAGTTGCCGAGATTGCGGCGGAGATCGTGGCAGCAGATGCAGATGAAGAAAGAACAGGAAGCGATGAGGGGATGACGGGCGGGAATTGAGGAGACAGAAACCCAACAGAGAAGAAGAGAAATGCAAGCAAGAAGGACGGTAACACAGAGCTCACAGAGATAGGGAGACAGAGGGCGCAGAGAAGAGGGAGCGAGGCGTTTGATCGTAAGAGCCCACCCTTCGCGAAGTTCGCGAAGGGTGGGGCACCCTCAAGATCATGAGTTGGTGGCGCTGGAAGAAGAACCCAAGAGCACAGTCAGGAGTGACTGTGCCACAGGCGCAGAGAAGAGATTGTGAGAGACGGCATGGACAACGCGATCACAAATTGGGAAGCCGGGATGACCGCGCCGGCGGATGGCAATGCGGGGGCGGGAGACGTGGGGGCAAGTTTCGGAGAGATTCCTCGCCCCGACGAAGCGTACGGGGCGCAAAACCCGCGCTTCGCGGACTCCGTTCGGAATGACGGGCTGCAGAGTCAGGTGAGCCAGGGAGTGGACCTGGGGCCGAACTTCGAGAGGCTGGAGGAAGAACGGCCGGAGCTGGTGAACGCGCTGCGGGAACTGGTGCGGCAATACCGCGTGGAGGGCGTGGCGGCGCGGATGCACGAGATCCGACGGATTCGGCAGGCACGGCTTTTTTGGCAGGGCTTGCAGTATGCCTGGTGGAACCCCAATGACATGAACTGGCACCTGCCATTTGAGCAGAAGTTCAACGATGACCGCACGCTGGAAGAGATGCCGCGGTACCAGTTTGTGACGAATTTTTATCAAGGATTTGGGTTGTCGTTTGTGGCGGTGCTTTCGCAGGATGTGCCCAGCGTGCGCTTCTACCCGCAATCCGCACAATCGCTAGTGGATATTGCCGCGGCGCGCGCGGCAAGCGACGTGGCGGAGCTCATCGAGCGAAATAACCATGTGGAGCAACTGCTGACGTCGATCGGATATTTTCTGTGGACGGATGGGAAGCTGGGCGCGTACGTGCGGTTCGTGAAGGATGGGCAGCGCTTCGGTTTTCGCGAGGAAGAGATCCTGGCGGCCGTGGAGATTCCGTTGGGGGTTGACACGTGGGTTTGTCCCTCCTGCGGCAGGGAGACCCCGGTCGTGGGATATGAGGAAGTACAGAACGGATATCCGCGTTCCGCGATCAGCGATCAGGAAACTATTCAAGACGCAGGGAACTTGCCCCGATCCCTCGACTCCGGTCTGCAGAAGGCGCAGACCTCCGCTCGGGATGACAATTTCGGATTTGGCGAGAATGACGGAGCGGTAGGTAGCGGCGCTGGGACAGGACACAACCCCGAATCGGCGTACGCCGTGGACCTGGCTGGGGAAAGCCTCGCCCCTGAAGGGGTGAGCTACACGTGTCCGGGGTGCGGGGCGGAGTTGGGCGAAAGGGATTTGCGTAGGGCGGAGCGAGTGACGGTGCCGCGTGTCGTGGAGACGCGGCGCGTGGCGAACGGCCAGGAAGTGATCTCGATTGCGGGTGGGCTGGAACTGAATACGCCGGTCTGGGCGAACGAGATGCACGAGTATCCGTACCTGCAATGGCAGGCGGAAGTGCACCGCGCAAAATTGAAGGCGGCGTATCCGCTGGCTGCGGGGAAAATCGAGTCGGCGCCCTCCCAGGGGCCGGAGGATGTGTACGCACGCGTGTCGCGGCTGAGCGTGGAGCAAGGGTTGCCGTCGATTCATCCCGGCGACGCGCTAATGAACCTGATTACGTTCGACCGCACGTGGCTGCGGCCGTGGGCGTTTTACGGAATTGAGAATGAAGAGGTGCGCAACGAACTGCTGGCGCTCTTCCCGGATGGCTGCTACGTGGGGTTTGCGGGCGATGTGTACTGCGAGGCGCGCAACGAAAGTATGGACGATCACTGGCGGGTGCTGCACGCGCTGCCAGGGGACGGGCAGAACCGCCCGAGCGTGGGCGATTCGCTGGTGCAGGTGCAGGAGCGCTACAACACGCTGAGCAACATGCAGGCGGAGACGTATGAATACGGCATCCCGCCGATTTACGCCGATCCGCAGGTGTTGGACTTCGATGCGCTGGCCAACCAGGTGGCGGAGCCTGCAGCGCATTTCCCCGCGCGAGCGCGCCCGGGCCAGCCTTTGGCGGCGGGATTTTTCCAGCCGGCGCCGGCCCAGGTGCCTCCGGACTTGGTTCGCCACCAGCAGGATTTGATTGGGCCGGTGTCGCAATTCTTGACCGGGCTGTTTCCCGCGGTGTTCGGCGGAAACATGGAGGATGTGAAGACGGCGAGCGGCTATGCAATGGCTCGCGACCAGGCCATGGGGCGATTGGGATTGGTGTGGCGGCGGCTGAAACAGTTTTATGGCGAAGTGATGCTGCTGGGGGTGGACTGCTTCCGGAAAAACCGGCCGGAGGATGTGGATGTGCCGCTGCTGGGTCCGGATGGGACGCTGGACGCACGCATGATTCGGGTGGGGGATTTGAAAGGAAATATCTGCGTGCATCCGGAGGCGGATGAGACGTTCCCGCGGTTGAAGTCGCAGCAGCGCGGCGTGCTGCAGCAGTTATTTGGGCTGAAGGATCCGCTGATTCAAGAGGCGTTGGCGGAGCCGGCAAATCTTGGGTACATCAAGAATGTGCTGGGCTTGACGGAGTTGGTGATCCCAGGAGAAGACTCGCGGAATAAGCAGTTGCGAGAGATCCAGGTGCTGTTGGGAAGCGTGCCAATCGTTGTACATGTGTCCGAAAACGTGACTCGTGATTCGTCCGTGGCTGGCAAAGCAGAGAATCCAGAGGGCTCGCCGAACGATTCCGGCGGAACACGGGACACGGAACACGGGCCACGAACTGTCGTGCTGCCGTCCGTGCCCGTGGATTTACTGCTTGACGATCATGCGGTGGAGTTCGAGGAGTGCAAGCGGTGGGCCAATTCGGAAGCCGGGCAGTCGGCGAAGATGACGAATCCCGCGGGGTTCGCGAATGTGCGGGCGCACGCGGAAGCGCATTTGCGCGCGATGACGACATTCGCACCACCGACTGACTCCTCGACCCAGCAGCCGCCCGCCGTGCGCCGAGGCCAGGTCAGTCCCCCGCCGGCCCCGGCTCCGGTGCATGAGCCGCGCGCGCCAATGGTAGCTCGGACGCCCAGAGAATCTTCAACACGCGCCGACGCGGAGCGTGATGGTCAGGGGGATCACTGGGTTACGATTAACGGCAATCACGTTTTGATCAGCGAGCCCCAGGGGAAGCAACCGGCGCAGGCGCAGCCGGCTGCGTCTATAAAGGTTCTGAACAAAGACGTGACAATTGCCTACGACCCACGGCTCTCCGTTGAGGAAAAGCTTCGAGCCAGCAAAGAGATTGCCGCTGCTGTGGACCTGCTCAACAAGAATGCCGACAAGCTAACAGACGACGAAAAGAAAGCCATCGGGGAGATTTCCTCGGTATTCGAGACCGCTTCCGACAAGGACAAACTCGGTGCGACCGGCAAGGGCTCCATGACTTTGTCCAAGGACTACATGGAGGCTGCCGGCGTTTCAGCTGCTTGGCTGGCCTCGCTCTTTGGGCATGAAGGGCAGCATTACCTGAACTCTGGCAAATATTCGGGTACGGAACGATGGAGAGACGAGCAGTCTGCAAGCAGGGTTCAGCTCGGCATCGGGAACAAGATTGGTTTCAGTCCCAATGAGAGAAGCTCTCTCCAGAATTGGATGGATGACAAAAATCGAGCAACGATGCAAGAGCACATGGAGAAGGGATACACTTATTAGCAAGAGGTCCGTCATGCTCTTATTCGTGAGATTCTTTCGGATTTGTGCTTTCGCGATTTTCCTTTTTCAGACAGGCGACAATGCGGCTTCCACCCGGGTTGCACAGCAGAAAGCGACACCCCGCCCGGCGCGGGCGATCAAGGTGACCGTTTGTACGGACCATGGGAAGTATTCCCTGAACGATGACGTAAGGGTGAATGTTTTGCTCGAAAACGCCGGCGAGGAGACGATCTACGTTGATAGGAGGATGTTCTGTTGTGGAATTGGCACCGGTCTCGGCTTGGATGTCCGCGATGAGCAGGGTAAAGATGTTCCACTACCTCACCTCCAGGAGGAACTGATGCCTCCGCCGCCTAGCGAGGACACATCCATCCTCGTTCGCTTGGACGCAGGGTTCTTCTACGGGAGATCTTATTATCTTGTGGCCAGGGATTTCTTTCCTAAGCCGGGGAGGTACTCCCTCCGATTCCTATACCGAAGCAGGCTTCCCAAGGAAATGGTCGCGCCGCAATTGCGCGACCTGCCCGCGCTCTGGGACGATACCCCATCGATCCCCTCTGACCCGGTCTGGATCGAGGTAACTCGGTAGGCGCGCGGAATGTGCGCGGGCACACGCGGAAGCGCATTTGCGTGCGATGGTCTCCCAAGGCACAAAACCTGTACCTGGGCTGGCTGGGTTATAGGCCGTCCGTACAGTTGACATGTATCAGGAGGCGCAGTCAGATGGTAATTGCATTTGGTGCGGCGGAGGGATTCGGACCCCTTTCTCCGGGTTAGCAACCCGGTGCTCTCGTACTTGTGAGCTACCGCCGCACCTCGATCATAAACATGAGCGTGAACGAACGGCTACTGCACATCGGATGAAATTAGGTACAGTGGTACAGGTCCGCAATTGACTGACCCTTAGGTCAGGCGTTTGTACGGTTGTCCTTGGGTACTACGGAAATTAAGCGAAGAATTTAGGCCGCGAGAGATTGCGGCTTTTTTATTGGGAGAAACGACGTGAGTGCAAGCGTAGCAACCGGGGTTGGAACTGGCGGATCGCTGCAGGAAGTGTTTGCGCTGACGGATGAGCAGATCTTGGGGATGGAGCCGGAGGGAGCACCTGGGGCAGCGCTGACGGACGAGCAACTGCTGGAGGACGCCGGAACGAGCGTAGAACGGGGCGCGGCGGAGAACGTTGCGGACGGCAAGGGTGCGACAGGGGACCTGACGCGGCAAGAAGTTACGGAAGCGGGGAAAGCGCGTACGGAAGAGAGGCGGGGGGCGGATGAAGGTACCCCGAGAGCACAGACAGGAGTGTCTGTGCCACAGGCACCGCCACAATGGCTGGCGGAGAGAATGCGCGATCCCTGGCATGGGGATGAGGCAAAGGAGTTGTGGGAAGGCGCGGTGCAGGCGAGGCAGGAGGCGGCGGCTTATCGCGAGGCAATTGCAACGCCTGCCGAGGCTCGCGCGCTGAAGGAGATTTATCCCGGCGGAGTGAACGAGGCGAAATCGGCGGCGGAACGCGCACGGCAGTTGGATGAGTTTGATGGCGCGTATTTTGGCGCGGCGGGGAAGCCGGCGGAGGAGATAAGCGCGGCCAGGGTGCAATTGGCGCAGAGATTGATGGAGCAGGATCCTGCGGCGTTTCGCGAGATGGTGGCCGCGGGAGTGAGATTGCTGGAGGCTCGCGGCCAGTCGTCGCCGGGCAGCGAACAGCGGCAAGACGCGGGGAGCAAGCCAGGGTCCCTCGACTCCGGTCGGCAAAATGCGCAGACTTCCGCTCCCTTCGACTACGCTCAGGGCAGGCGGGATGACAACAGTCAGTTGGATCGCGGGCCGGGGGCCAGGAAAGGCCTCACCCCTGAAGGGGTGAGCTACAGGGACGGAAACGATGGACAGCCGGTTGTGCCTCAGATTCCGCCGGCGTATGTGAATTTTGAGAAGGCGACGAATGCGGAGTTGGAGAAGAGCGTGGGCGGGGCCATTGCGCGAGCAATCGAGCAGGCGCTGCCAAACCTGAGAAGCCTGGATCGAGCGGGGCGAGACGCGGCTTCGCAGGGCACACCTTTACAGGAGAGATTGGGCGCGGCGGTGCGCGAGGAGGTAGAAGCGGCTCTCAAGAGTGACGCGCAACTAGGCGAGCAAGTGGCGAAAATTCTGGGGGCGCGGCGGTTTGACGATGCCACGCGGGCCCAGGTGGTGCGGGTAATTGATGGGCGGGCGCAGCAGTTGGTGCCAGGCGCGGTAAAGCGGGTGGTGGGGAGCTGGACGGCGGCGACGCTGGGGACAAAAGGGAAGAGCCGAGCGGCGGAAATGGTAACTGGTGATTCGCGAGAGGCGCGCGAAACCACTGCGAAGCCGGCGCCACGGACGGGGAAGTCCGGCCAGAGTTCCGCACACGGCGAGAGCTCGGAGCCGCGCGCTGGCGGACGAACGGGGAACCGCGGGCGGGTGGATTACGGGAAGTTGAGCGACGAACAGATTTTGGATTTGTAGGAAGAGTTCAACGCAGAGATCACAGAGCGCGCAGAGTTCACAGAAAAGACAACCCAAGAGCACAGGCATGAGTGCCTGTGCCACAAAAGCAACCGAAAAGCCGCAGGGCGCTCGGATTTGCCGTGCGCGAAAACGAAGTTTTGGCGCCTTCTCGCAAGACGCCTGCCTGCCCTTCTGAAGCGGGGCAGCACATCTAAGGAGAAACAACAATGCCAGCACAGCAAAACGCGAATGTCATCGCGTTGCAGCTCGAGAAGGTGCGCGACAAGGTACCTTTGCTGTATGAGCGCGACGACATTCTTTTGACGATGATCCAGCAGCGCGGCGACGTGGAGAAAATCTCTTCACGTAACTTGCGCCTGCCGTTGCAGGTCAATCCCGGCGGGAAGGCCGGGTCGTACAACGCAGACGGAGGCGACCTGGGCCGCGGCTCGGGAACACAGTACGACGTGGCGCAGGTGTCGCCGATTTTCTTCCGCTTCGCGATTGAAATCACGAAGCTGGTGGAATACGCGACGACCGGAAGGGAACGCGCCATTGAAAACGCGGCCAAGCGCGAAGTGGCCAACGGAATGAAGCAGTTTCGCGCGTTCCTCGACAAGCTGATCCAGACGGCCGGGAACGGTGTCCTGGGCACGATCAGCGCGGTGAGCGGGACAACCTTCACGATGACGGTGCCCTGCGGCGCGGCGCTGGTGTATCCCGGACAAACAATTCAGATTTACGACACCACGTTGACGACCAACCGCAACATCGCGGCAAGCGTGACAACCAACGTGGTGACGGCGGATCCGATCACCACACAGCAAATCACCGTGGACAACGTTCCCACAGGGACGGTGGCGACGGACGTGATCGTGCATGACGGATTGAGCGGGGCGCAGCCGGTTTCGTTGTATGGAATCAAGTATCACCAGAACAATTCCACCACGGGAACCTGGCTGAACCTAAACCGGGCGACTTATCCGGTGCAACTGCAGACGCCGCGCGTGAACGCGGGTAACGCGGCGCTGACGCCCGCCAACGTGCGCCTGGCGATCAACAAGGTGCGCAAGGCGTTGGGGATCAATCATCTGAGCAAGCTCATCGCGTACATGGCGGTTGAGCAGGAGCATGCCTGGGAAAATCTGGGCATCACGGTGAGTTCCATCATCAAGGAAGGCGGCGGCGGAAGCGCCAACGACCTGGATCTGCTGTTCACGGGACGAAAGACTATGAGCGGCATTCCCATCAAGTCCAGCGTAAACGCGGACCAGACGCGCGTGGACTTCCTGGATCTGGCGCACTGGGGCCGCGCCGTGTTGAAGGACATTGATTTTTACGAGGTCAATGGCAACACGGTGTTCCCGATTTACGGGGCAAGCGGCGGACTGGCCGCGTCTTACATCTTTTATTTTGACACGTCTTTTCAATTGTTTTCGGACAGCCCGCGCAGTGGCGCGTATATCGATACGCTGGCGCGGCCAAGCGGCTACTAAGAGTGACCCGTGTCATCCCGAGTGAGCGAAGCGAGTCGAGGGATCGCGGCTGAGCCGAAAGGGCTTGCCGCGATTCCTCGGCTACGTCCCGGCGAAAGACGCCGGGACTCCGCTCGGAATGACAATCTTCAAAATTTGGTGGGAAAGATCCAGGTCGTACGAGAGACGCACGAGACGCCAGACGAGGTTACGCGGCGTCTAGAAGCTGCCGGGGGACGGAATCGCTTCGGCGAGCCCAACTATCGTGTAGTTTGGGGCTGGAACCGGTTGGCATGGATTGGCGGGAAGTTCGAGGACCGCGGTGCGCACGGGGATTTGGTGCGGGAAATAGTGGAATTGCGGCTGGAGCCGAAATATCCGCAGGTGAACCGTTGGCACGTGGAACGCTGGGTGCCTCCGGAAACGTATGGGTCCCCGCGGGAATGGTACGCGAACACGGTGGAGACCGCGAATGGAGCCAGCGTGCCGGCGCTGGGCCCGTATCCGGAGCGGGGCGAGTACGAGCATTGTTTTACGCTGCAAGGGCCGAAGGGCGATTTTGTGCAGTTGACGCCGACGATTGTGGAGCACGTGGCGCGAGCGGTCGAATGGGCGAAGCGTTTCCCGAAGGCGAAACAGCGGGGAATGTTGTACGAAAGGGAATCGCGCGAAGAGCGGAAGTACGAGGAGTGGGCCTACACCTTAATGGATGACGCGGCGCCGGCGCTGCACGGGCAGCCGTTTGTAACAGTGAAATGAAGAGGGAAGCAAAGGAAGTTGAGAGGCAGAGGATGTAAAGGAGTCGAGGTAGCGGGCACCATTAAGGGGAACAATATCGCGTGCGATTTATCGCTCTCCAGCCTTTCCGTCAATTGCCTCATTTATCTCCCGTACCTCATTTCCCTCCTTTGCTTCATTTCGCCCAACTGGAGAACTCATGAATCGGCTTCATGTTTGGCTAAAGGGAATCGTGGCGGCGGGGATTAGCGGAGCTGCCGGTGGGGTGATGACCGGGCTGGCGGCGGTGGGGATCGATCCGGCGCATTTTAATTTGCAGGCCGGAATGGGAGCGACAGTCCGGATTGGAACGGCCGCAGCACTGATCAACGCGGTGATTGGCGTGGCGGCCTATTTGCAGAAGTCGCCGTTGCCGGACTCGAAGTGAAACAAAAAGGGGCAGTCAGTAAAGACTGCCCCGAAAACCACTGCGTGCGCTGGACACGCCTCTCAAGCAGTTCGAGTTTATGGCTCTATGAAGCACTAGTCAAGAGTACTTATGGGGGCGTTGCTCTGGGCGCGCTGAAAGCGGTACGGAGAATGTGGGACTCGAACCCATGGGGCTGTTGCCAGCCTTCAGCGCTTGAGAGGCGCGTCCAGTACCCCCACTGGGAGCATTCTCCGAGACGCGCCGACCCCGCTCGTATGTATATGTATATAGTAATAATGTCAAGCTGATAAGAACTTCGATGCTTTGACGGGAGAATGGACAATGCCCGTAGTTGGATCGAGTGCGTATAACACGGCGGGGCAGATAACGTCACTGGTGAGGTCGCTGCTGAATGATGCCCAGGGAAACCTGTTCACGGATACCTTGCTCTTGCCGTATCTGAATTCCGCTTATCGCAAGGTGCAGCGCGCGATTGGGAACGCCGGCGGCGGGGGATTCATCCAGGATGACGTGCTGTTGGTGGTGACGGCGGTGGCGGAGCAGGATGCTTCGCTGCAGGTGTCGCTGAGCGACGCCAGCGCACCGCCGAATCAGCTCCCGACGGACCTGCTGGTGCCGCTGAAACTTTGGGAGCGGCCGAATTTGTCCACACAAGAGTTTGACGAGATGGTGGACCTGACCAGGCACGGCGGGCTGCCCTCCCGCGTGCAGGACGTCACCCTGAGCGTGTGGGAATGGCGCGCCGACGGACTGTGGTTTCTGGGAGCGACGCAGGACACGCAGATCCGCTTGCGGTATTTGAAAGCGTATCCCGATTTCACGGATGCGACCTCACCGGTGCTGGTGCGCAACGCCCAGGAAGCGCTGGCGTATGCCACGGCAGCACTGGCGGGATGGGCAAGGGGCAGTCCGCTGGCAGAGAAGTGGGACGATGCGGCGAGCGACGCGATCGAGGACTTGGTCGTAGCGGCGGTGCGGAGGGAGCAGCAGAGCGGCCGCAGGCGGCGTCCGTTTTCGACGAGGAGCGGATATACGCCGTTTTGAGAGCGTTTTCAGTTGTCGGTTTTAAGTTTCAAGTAAAGAGTTTTCAGCAACACGGTTTTCATCTAGGAGAGGGGTGCGGGAATGGCAATTACGATTTCGCTGTCGCCACTGAACGTGGACAGCAGCGCAAGCAATTTTGTGTATGCGGTGGCGACGCTGACGTTCTCGGGAAATTATACGACGGGCGGAGACACGCTGGATTTCACGCAGGTGGCGAACCAGTTGCCGTCGGATACGATCGTGCAGGCGTTTGCCGGAAGCCAGAACGGCAATAGCATGTACTACACGGCCGTCCAGGGAAGCGCGCTGAACACCTGGAAGCTGAAATGCTTTCTCGGCGGAGGAACGGAGCTGAGCGCGGGGGCGTATCCGACGACCGTGACGTCGGACATTGTTCAGCTCAGCATCACGGCGAGGAAACTGTTGTAGGGCGCTGGAAGTCGGATCAGGGATATCGGCGATCAGATATCCGCGACCAGGAGACGGTTCTTGGAGGCCGCTCCCGAATTGGTGGTCGCGGCTGGCGCTGAAGCCGGAGTTGTCATTGCCAGCTGGCAAGAGAGAAACCTCAGGTCTGAAGGTCTGAGCTACAGGACTGCGAAGCACATGATACGATCAAAAGTCAGTATGGGTATGTTGTGGGCGATATTGGCGCTGGCGCTGCACGTGTTGCCGGGAGTGGTAGGGCCGGCACAGGGGCAGGGCTCGCGCAAAGACGACATTGTATTCAATTCGCGCGGTGTGCCGCTGGCCGGTGCGACGGTCCGGGTGTGCGCGATGCCGGCGAGCGGGCAGCCGTGCACGCCGCTGGCGCTCATTTATTCCGATCCGCTTCTCACGCAGGCGCTCGCAAATCCCACGACCTCGGATGGCATGGGGAACTACACGTTTTACGCCGCGCCGGGGCGATATGAGATCGAGATCTCCGGCCCCGGAATTACCACCAAGCAATTGCCAAATGTGATTCTACCAAGCGATCCTTCCTCGCCAATATTCAGCAGCATTTCTTCAACGGGTGCGATCAACGCGTTTACCTTGAGCCTCACCGGCAACCTGACGGTGAATGGCAGTACCACGGTGGCCGGGAATATGGCCAGCGGCACGCTGAGCCTCTCGAATCAAAGCACGCCGCCGGGCACGCCGAGTGCGGGCTCCGTGAATTTGTACACCAAGACGGTGGACAAGCGGCTGTATTACAAGGACGAAACCGGGACGGAGGTGGGTCCGATTGCGACCGCCAGCGGCGCGCAGACGAATACGCCGAACACGTTCACGGCGCAGCAGAGTTTCAACGCCGACACGCAGTTTGGCGGACCGAATCCCTACTATGATCTAAGAAAATTTGGCTGGTACACCAGCCCCACGTACTACCGAAACGGGACGACCGGAACCATGTCGGCTTCGTCCTCGACGCTGACGCTGGCAAGCGCGCTAGATTTCGCTAACGGACAGGGCGTGGTGGTTCTTGGCGCCGGCCCGACGCCCACGATTGCGACGCCAACGACCGTGACAGCGGCGGCTGTGGGCGCAACCGGTTCGACAACCTATTACTACTGCGTGGTGGACGAAGACTACATGAACGGGCGCACGGCCTGTAGCGCGGCGGGTAGCGTCGCGAACGCAGTGGCCACGCTGGGGATGCAGACGAATACCATTTCAACTTGCAATCGCGCTTCGGGTGTTGTGACCTGCACGACTTCGGCGGCGCACAACTTCATCAACGGCTCGCAGATTGAGATTCAGAGCTATTCCACGGGCGACCGTGGCTTCGAGGGCGCGTTCACCCTGACCTCGGCCTCCGGCAGCACGTTCACCTATAACCAGTATGGCGTGGCGGATACCAGCGGCACGGTGACGTATGGCAACGCTCGCGTGGCGGGACAGGTAGCGGTGAAATGGGCCGCTCCGGCTACCTACACCGTTCTGAAGCACCTCATCTATCGCTGCACGGGCAGTTCCTGCGCGCTCCCGGCGAATGCGGCCAACTACAACCTCGTGGGCGTGGCGCAGGGGCAGGACAGTTATTTCCTCGACCGCGGCTATACGGTGAGCGCGGCGAACGTGGACAATGGGGACGCTTTCCAAACTGCTCCCACAGCTACATCGAATGGCTGGCTCTCGACAACGATTACTTCGGGAGGCGGAACGACGACTCTGACGCTGGCGGCAGCAGCCACGAATGCGGTTTCCGGCGCGGTTGTGAAGCATGACAACGCACCAATCATCAAGGCCGCGTGCGCGGCAATCCCGGCGAACACGGGTGCGCCAATCCTGTTTGCGCCCGCAACACCGGGAGCCGGGGCCTACAATTACGCCCCATTCTCATCCTACTTCAGCTTTGGTTCGACTCCGCTAGGGGGCCCGGCGGCAAACTGCCCCGGAGGAACGGAGATTGATTTTCAGAGCGAACTCTGGCTGAACGCTCCCATGCAGCTTGGACGTAATATCACGATGCGCGGCGGGGCCGGGGGCCAACTGTCCGTGGGGTCGGGTTACTTTGAAGCCCCCCTGACGCTCATCGCGGGCTACGCCTATCCGATGATCTACATCAACGGACAGTCTTCAACCAACGATTTTCTTGCCAACCTCAAAATCACCTGCAACCAGGGCTACCAGACCTGTCTCTACGAAGACGAAGCCTCGAACGGCGATGGTCCCACCGACTTCCGCTACGACGATGTGTACCTTGTCAACACGAACGGCTACTCCAACGTTTACGTCGCCAAGGCGGGCTTCGGGCGGTTCTGGACGCGCGGCATCTGGCAAACGAGCGCGAACGATTTCACGACACCAACGGCGGCATTGTTCACCACCAACTGCGGCACGGGCGAACAAGCCTACGCATCGTTCCCCTCCATCGGCTACACCTACCTCACTTCCATCTACGGAGGCCTGCTGATCGATGGTTGCCAACCGAGTTACATGAGCGCCGGGTTTGGGCATTGGACGTTCACCGAAATGCTCACGGAGAATGGCTACGGTCCGGGAATTCGCGTGAACTATCCAGGCCCCGGAGCGGGTTTCAACGTCTACGATTTTAGTTACGCCGACCCGCTCGGCGGGTTTGCGACCCCGGCATTTGACATCACGAATGTGGCAGGCAACGCGGACATTCTCATCACCAACGCGGCGTGCGCGACGGGCTACCAACCTCTTTTTGAGGTTGGCAACACGGGCACGCAATACAATGGCATCCAAGTCTTCGGCGTTCCCTGCTCCTATCTCGGCGCCAACAATGGCATAGTGACTTACGCCCAAGACTCGTTCACCGACCAGTTGAACTGGAATACCCGCCTGCAGAACGCCTCGCACGTCGCGTACATAATGACTCCTCCCGGAGCGCCAGCAAGCGCCACGGTGAGTGCTGGCGGCTTAGTCCCCGTCGGGACGCACACGTACCGCTTGACCGCTGTGGACGCGGACGGCAACGAGACATCGTGGGGACCAGCCATTTCCGCGACGACCACCAGCGGCAACCAGACCGTGACCATCACCGCCCCGGCAACTTTTCCGAACGGCGCTGTCGGCGTGAACGTATACCGCGATTCCTACAACGCAATCCTGAACAACGGAGCGAGCTGCCCCGTGCCGGGTATCTCTACACCGGGAGGAACGGAAATTGACAGTTCCGCGGGCGCGTACTGCAGCGGCTCGGGACAGTACGGCACCAATTACGCGGGGTCTTCTCTACTCTCCTCGAACGGACTTTCCACGTACAAACTCCATCTGGGCAGTGAAGCCCTCACGGCTTCTCCTCGCGGCGAACAAAACATCTTCCTTCCCAGTGCGTTGACTTCGACGTGGACGGGTTCGACGTGGACGCCCGATAAGGGTGTCACGGTTACGCGGGTGCAAGTGCAGGCGAAGACGGCGCCGGCCGGGTGCACGACCAACGCGGTGGTGCGGCTCACGGACGGCACTAACCCCGTCAACGTAACGATTTCCGGTGCGGCCAACGATTCCGGCACCATCGCGCAGAACTACGCGGCCGGGACGCCGTTGACGTTGAGCGTGCAAACGGCCGCGGCGGGCTGCACAACTTCACCCGCCGACGCAAATGTGACCATCCAGTACCGCATGCAGTAGAGGCAGAACTCAGAAAACGCGAAACACCGCATTACCCTAGGCTTCAGAATTCACGAAAACAATTCGAGGAAAATATGAACACGCAGAACGATGTCGTTGCGTTGGTGAATATCTCCACGCAAAAGTGGCCGCCGCGCCAGCGCACCTATTTTGGCTCGCTGGAGATCCGCACGCCGCAACCCGGCGAGGCCTTCGCGGTCACCCCCATTCGTGCCTGCAAAGGCATCATGGACCTGGGGGACAAGCGCAGCATGGAATTTCCCATCACCGCGCGGGAGATCGCCGATGATTTGGCCAGGGAGATCAATGGCGATTCAGGCGAGGGAAGCTTTCACGGCGTGTTCGTGGCGGCAGGGCCGCTGCCGACGGAAGCGGAGCTGGCGGAGGCCCACAGGAAGCTGGATGCGTTTCACCGGCGATTGGTGGACGCGGCGGACCTGGAGTGGGAGCGTTCGCACAATCCGATGTTCATCACGGACCTGGAGAGGCGTGCGGCCCGGGAATTGAAGCTGGATAAGCCCTGGTTGTATGACCCGAAGCCGCAGGCGGAATGCCCCGCGTGCGGCGAAAAGATCAAGGCCGGCGTGGCCGTGTGCCGCTCCTGCCGGGCGATTCTGAACCGGGCGAAGGCCGCGGAGTTTGGGTTGATGCCGAGAGAAGCGGAGCAGCCGGTGGACTTCATGAAGCTGAGAGAAAAGGGAAGCGCGAAATAAAAAGGGCGGCGAAGGTTCGCCGCCCACAAAATGCAACGTGCAACTGGGCACGCCTGAGAAGCAACTTCAGGATAGCAGATATCAGCGATCAGAGACCAGCGATCTGTCTTTTTAGCGATTCCTGTCATGCGGACAGTCGCGCGAATTGAGCAACCTTCGATGAGGCAATTTACAGCCCGGACTCGCTGTTCGTGTGTAAGTTTGTTCATGAGCACATTCTACTAAAGCCGCTTTAGCATGTCAAGTAAAAAATGCTACAATTAGTTCAAGATGGTGGTAGGCTTTGCAACGTCGGGATAGGTTCAGGCATCAAATAAACCGCTTGGAGTAAATTATTATGGAAAATTTGGACACGAAGCAGATTGTCGAACAAACAATCGAGAAAGCCCTCCACGAAAACCCAGATATTCGCGTGGTTCTCGAAATCGCGGCCCGCGCTCGCGAAATCGAAGCTAGGGAACTACCACGAGAGCTTGGTACGGCTACCGATGTTGTGGCGATACCGAATAACTCCCAGTGTGCCTTGTAATCAGGGAGTATCTTGGAAAACTAGCGAAACCTGATTTCCCGACTCGAACAGTTTTGTCTTTATAGACCCAACTTGAAGCGGGATATTCATCTGTATTTCGCACCTGACGTAATAATCCCAAATCAGTTTCCACAAATTATCATCTTTATCGAGGACTTCAATCTCTAACCCAAGTTTCTTGGCTGTCGCACCATCAATGTATTGGCCGTGAACCGGGAAAAGCTGCTTGGATAGCAGTTTTTCAGCGATTTCATTTGCTTTCTTGGAACGCTCTTTCGCATCCGGGAAGGTTGGATTGAGCATGAATTTATCGAGTAGCGTGACGGCTGTCGTCTTTGCAAAACCGATCTGCTTTTCCATTTCGTCCGTGAATGGAATATTGAGACCGCCAAGTTGTTGGAGCAGTCCAATAGTTGGTTCCTTTTTCTTGACTGCCTCTGCAATCTGATTCATCAATTTGTCCCGTGCCTCTATAAAGGCAAATGCAGAAACCCATTGAGTGATTCCTGATACAGCTATCGGCACCTGTGGATCAATTGGGCCGAGTTCAGAACAGTAACCCATCAGAATTTGATCAGCGCCAAGTGTGAGTACCGTTGCTGCGCTCTTGGCGATATTCGGGACAATCACGCGTAATTTTCGGTTTTGGCCCGACAGATGCGCTCTGCACATATCTACCATTTTTTCGATGATGGTGCCGTCACCACCGGGGCTGTGAAGTAGCAGGTTTATCTGGTCAGCGCCAGAAATTGAATTCAGAACCGCTTCAAGATTCGGAATGTCTGCGGTATTCATAATTGTTCGCGCATGATTAAACCGCAAAACATAGCTCATCAGACGGTTTGCGCTGCCGTAACGCGCCGTGAGTGCCCCTTCAATTTCGTTGATGAGTTTTTGTCTCTTGTGGAATTGATCAACGTTGACATTCAATTCATTCAGAACACTCATAAAAATAGGTGACTTCTTGAGTTTGGCCTCTGGGTCAGGGGGTGGAGCACTTGGAGGTATTGGCGGTGTTGCCATAGTTGCACTCCTCTCAATTGAAGGGAAGACATGATACTGTATTAGAAAGAAATAATCTATGACTTCTTCGATTTCTTCCAGCGGGCCTTAGCGGCTATTTGTGCAATTTTACGGCGTTGCTTCGGGGTCATAGTTTTCATGCGGCGCTTCCCACCAATTTCACCCCCCTTGCGCCCTATCGCAGACATATAGGCGGATAGAGTGGATGAAAGCACGGGGAATGTTTCTGGTGTCACCTCTTGGGTAGAAATATCCCCTATAAGGTGAGCCAATTGGTTTACATCGGCGGGGCGCTTCTGCTTATTCCGCTTTGGCATGTGCGTACGATGCCATACCAAACGCTCGCGCTGCAAGTCAATTTCTTGGGGTGTCCGAATCAAAGTAGCCCACTACCAGAAGCGGTGGACCGCTAGGGTGATGGTGGTTGGGAATTGATCGAGGCGCGGCGGGGCGGAAGTGGCAAAGGCTCCTGCCCCCCACGGCGTCAAGCAGAAAGCAGCCGCTACACGAAACTTCTTGTAGAAAGAACCTTTTTGCCAACTCGTTAGACCGTAAAAGCGGTAGCAAGACTGCCGCACTCCAAAAGAAGAACATATGTCGACGATTGGATCATTGGATGCACCGATTGAGATTTTCGGCGGGCTGGTCAGCGACATGTCGCCCGCGGATCTGCCGCATGGGGTGTCGCCCGCTTGCCAGGACGTCGTTTTCAGCTACGGCGGCGTGATGACGCGGCCCGGGCTACAGGCGCTGTTTGGGCCGCTGGCGGGAAACCCGACGGTGAATTACGTGAAAACGTACACGACGCTGAACGAGACGCTGCGAACGCTGGCACTCGATGGCGCTGGGAATTTGTATAAGGAGATCACGGAGGGGACGCTGACACAGTTTGCCAGCGGCCTGGCCGCGAACGCGTATGCCAATTCCACGACCTTGTTCGGCAGGGAATATCTGGCAATTAGCGATGGCATGACGGGCAACGATCTGCCGCGACAGTACGACGACACGAGTTTCGACCGCGTGAGCCAGTGCGGACCAGGCGCCGGGCCAACGGTGGTCGATGAAAATGTGATTGTGAGCATCGTGGCCAGCCCCAATGGCGCGACGCAGCCCGCTGCGGTGACGATCGTGGCGAGCCCAAACGGGTCGACGCAAAACGGCTACCTGGTAACCATTGCGACGAGCGCCGCGCACGGATTGTCCACGGGCCAAAGCGTCACGGTGGCGGGCGTCGGCGTAGCAGGATACAACGGCACGTTTGCGGTGGTGTCTGTGCCGAGTTCGACGCAATTTACGTACATTGCGGGCGCCGCGGGGCTGGCGAGCTCCGGCGGGGGCACGGCGGCTTCCGCGACGGTCACGATTCAAACGAGCGCCGCGCATGGCTTGTCCGTGGGACAGCTTGTGACGATTGCCGGCGTGGGTGTGAGCGGGTACAACGGCACGTTTGCGATCGCCAGTGTGCCGGATTCGATGCACTTCACCTATAGCGCAACAACCGGCGGCCTTGCGGCTTCCGGCGGGGGCACGGCGGCCGCGGCTGGGAATGTCGTCACGGGCGTGCACCAGGTGTGCGTGATGTTCCAAACGCGACAGGGCTATTTAACGAAACCCGGGCCGGCGACGAACTGGACGGCCAGCGGCGGGAAGCGTGCCGTGGTAACGAATATCCCGACCGGGCCAAGCAATGTGGTGGCGCGCATCTTGTGCTTCACGGGGGCGGGTGGCGCCAGCTTTTTCTATGTGGGCGGAGGCGGAACTCTGTTCAGTGGAAACATGATCATCAGCGACAACACGACGACCTCGCTGGTGGTGGATTTTTCCGACCCGATTCTCCTGGCAGGGACGAACGTGGATGACATGTTCCGGCTGATAGAACTTGGCGACTGCGCCGGGGTGATCGGCTATTCGGAACGGCTGTTCTGGTGGGGCGAACGCAACAAGATGGACAACTGGGTGAACCTGGGATTCGACGGCGGGTTCACCGGGCCGTCCCTGCCACACTACCCGTTGGGCTGGACACCGGATGCCACGTTTGCGCCGGGCGGGACGGACGAAGAGAATTTTGTGGTATGGGGCGCGGCGTATTCGATCGTGGGGAACGGATCGACCGCCACGCGCGGATTGGTGACCCAGGGCGCGGTGCAGGATGCTCTGGGAGCGCCGCTGATTCAGGCGAATGCGAGTTACACGGTGCGGGCGCGGTGTGCGTCGAATGCTTCGCTGACCCAGGGAACGCTGCACGTGCATCTCTACAGCGCGAGCGGGGGAATCAATACCACGGGACTGCAACTGACCGCGGCGCAACTGACAACGAGCTACGTGGAATACAGCGCGCAACTGACGGCACCGCTGACCGTCATTCCAGGGGATCTGGTGCTGCGCGTGTATGCCGATGGCACGCCGAACCAGAACGGCCAGTTCTACATCGATTGCATCGAGATTTTTCCGACGACCCAGCCCGTAAATGCATCACTGGTGCGGGCGAGCCGCGTGGAGGATCCGGAGAGCTACGATGCGCTCGATGGGATGCTGAGCGTGGCGGAGAACAACGGGCAAGCCATTCGGGCGGCGTTTGAGCTGCGAGAGCGGCTGTATTTCGTGAAGGAACATTCGATGTACGTGACGCAGGACGACGGAACGAACGAGCCGGCGCTATGGACAATATCGGAAGTTTCGCAGCGCGTGGGCACGCCCTCCGTGCGGGGCGTTGGCTTCGGCGAGGATTGGGCGGTAATCGCGCACCGCACCGGGTTGTACCTGTTTTCCGGCGGCGAGCCCGTGAAGATTTCGCAGGAAATTCAGCCCACGTGGAACCAGATCAATTGGCAGTACGCGCAAACGCTGTGGGTGACGGTGGATACCAAAGAGCGCCGCATTTACGTGGGCGCGCCATTCGGAAGCGCGACTACACCGAATCAGGTGCTGATGCTGGACTATCACGACCTTGATACGGCCAGCGCCTTGTCATCGAGTCCACCGGTCAACATCACCTATACGGGGAGAAAAGCGGCGACGGATAACGCGCGCAAATGGTCGCCGTGGTTGATTGCGGCGAATTGCTGCGCCTTGCTTGAGCGCGCCAACGGGACGGCGGCGGCCGCGTTCGGCAGCGGGAATCCCGGCGTGGGCGGCGGCGGACCCACGGGGAAGATCTACCAGCTAAGCGACACGCAGTATTCGGATGATGGTACGGCGATCGCGAGCTACTACACCACGCACTATTTTCCGGAGCGCACGGTGGAAAGCTCGCTGGGATTGGGCGCGCATAGGAAGCTGTTCAGTTATTTGACGATGTACGTGGAGGGCGCGGGAAATTTGGGGCTGACCAGCTATGTGGATTCCTCGAGCGCGGCGCAGGCGCAGCAGCCCTTGCCCCTCAGCTCACCCGGTCTGGAAGATTTGGAACTGCCGATCAATGTGCTGGGGGAACGGGTGGCGTTTCAGGTGAGCACGAACCAGGTGGGCGCGTGGTTCAAGCTGCAGCGCTTTACGCCCAGTGTGCGGCCGGATCCCTGGGCCCCGGTGCGCGGTGTGAATTAGGCCATCGCCCCGGATGGCGGAAATTGGGAGCTGAAGATACATGCTGACGGTTGCGCAACTAGCACCCCTAAAGGACAGGGACCCGTATTTGTACGAGACGCTGACGAAGATAGTGTCCGCGGTGAACGCTACGAGCCAGAACGCGGGCGTGGACCCAGCGACGCCTTCGCCCGCGCCCGCGCCCATTGCTTCGCTGCAGGTGCAGGCAGCAAACGGATGGTTTGACCTGTCCATTGCAGATCCGGCGGCATCGCGGCCGGGGCTGTTTTATTTCGCGGAGTCGGATGTGACGCCGGCGTTTTCCGCGCCACGCGTGCACTTCCTCGGAGCGGCGCGAAACCTGTATCTGCAATTGGGGAATCAGACGCTGTATTGGCGCGCCTACTCGCAGTACATCGGCTCGCAGCCCTCAGCGCCGGTTAGCTTTGGATCGCCCCCCATCGCCGTGGTGGGCGGAGGTGCCAGCGGGCCTGCTCCGCTGCCCTCGAGCGGCAGCGGCACCCTGCCGAACGGGCTGCTGCGCGGCGGAAATGGATTCGGGACGCCCACGGGCGCGCGCATTGTAAAGCAAACGATTCTGTAAATTTCTATTGCTAAGGACGAAGGAGCTGCCATGCCAAATACCATATACAACGCCACTTGGGATTTTAGCCCGGGGGATACGGTGACGCTGTCCGCAAGTTTTACATTTGATCTGAACGATCCGAGCGACACGCAAAATGTCGCGAGCGTGTTGACCACGCTGCAGGGAAGAACGCCGCGCGTGACCCTGACGCAGTCGGATCCCGCCACCATTACGGTGACGGTCACGATCTAAAGTAACGCGCGGGATGACCTTGCGGATACGGGAGTATGACGAGGGAGACCTGGAAGCGCTGCGGGCGATTCATGCCGCGCAGGGCTTCCCGTACGAGTTTCCCGACCTGCGCAATCCGCTGTTCCTGACCAAGCTGGTGCTGGCCGGCGACGAATCGGATCCCGCCGAAGGGAAGGGAATTGCCGGCGCTGCCCTGCTGCGGCTGACGGCGGAGGCCTATCTCCTGCTCGATCCGAAACGCGGCACGCCGAAAGAACGCTGGCAATGGTTGCTGGAGTTGCACGAAGCGGCGCGGCGCCAGGCCTGGCAGCGCGGGCTGGAAGACGTACACGCGTGGCTGCCGCCGGAAATTGCCACGAAGTTTGGCAGACGGCTCGCGCGGCTCGGCTGGGTACGCGACGATGAGTGGACGCCGTACTGCAAGCGTCTGGGCACAACATTTGAATTGATCAAGGGACGCGAAACATGAAATCACTGGGCGATATCTTCCGGGCCGGTCTTCATCATCACATAGACCGCGGGTCGTCGGGCGCCGCTCGCGACAGTGGAGCGGAATCTCCGTATCTGCTGCTTGGGCAGAAATCATCCGCGCCCCAGGCACGCCCTGCTGCGCCGAGCCGCCAGGAGATTCTTAACTATCTAGGCGAGTTAGCAGATGAATATCGTCTGCCGCGCAAACTGGTGTATGCTTTAGCCGATGCGGAGAGCACTTTTCAGGCGGACCGCGTGAGCCCCAATTACGCGCACGACAAACACGGCCATCCCCCTCATGACAAGCGCGGAAACCCGATCATCAAGAGCACCGACTACGGAGTGATGCAGATCAACAGTTCCAACATCGACCACGGTCCCGTGAAGGACGCCCATGGACATCCATTCAAAATTGGCGATGACGTCAAGACGGATTGGAAGGCTAACGCGCGTGCCGGCGTCGCTCTCCTGGCTCCAGCCTACAGGCTGGCAGAATTGGAACAGGGTCCAGGCGCTACGGCAGAGGACCATGCTCAACAGGCTTATTCCCAGTACAACGGCGGTCAGCCACGAATGCGCGACCGTTACTTGAGGGAAAGACGAGATGGAATGCCACAAGATGGCGCGGACCGGAACTTTCTGGAAAAGTACAGACAGTGGTGATAGAGAGGTTGTTCACCCCATGGGGTGCGAGAAATGCCTTTGCCTGTAAGAGAGCGGTCTAAGGCTCGACTGTTATTTCTGCTGCTCCGACTGGCCGCTGTGGCTGGGATCATGGCGCTTATCCTCTGCGGCAGCGCGGTAGTTGCTGCCGAAAAATGGGAATGCTGGAAGGGGAGTCACAAGGTCATCAGGAATCTGTCGGGCATTCACTTCACGTTTACGCCCACAAAGGACGAGGATGCGATGGATTGGCCTGGGTGCCACGTCATGGTGCAGGACGCGGCAAAAAAGGTGATCCTCGCGGAGGACGACGCAGCCTTTACTATCCTCGACACAAGACTGGATTGGAACGGGGACGGCAAACCTGATCTTATTCTTAAGGCCTATTCGGGGGGCGCTCATTGCTGCTGGACCTTCTACTTCATTTCGCCAGGTCCAAATGCCCGCCTAATGGTGAAACTCGAGAATCAGCGCGACGCCGATTTCCTGCAAGACGAGAAAACCGGGAAGCCCTATCTAGCCATTGAGGACGGCGCATTCGATTACTTTGACGGACTTTGTCATGCATGCACCCCATTCCCGGAGGTCTTTCTAAGAATCGAAGGCAATAGGTTCGTGGACGTCCATTCGGAGCACATGGAGGAATACGATGGAATCGTTCAGGACAATCGGAAAGCCTTGACTACTGAGAACATAAAGCAGGTCGTTTCGATGAAAACTAACCCGAGCGAAACAGAATCACCAGTCGTGCGGGAGTCAGTCAGAAAGATATTACTAATCGTCTTCGCGTACCTCTACAGCGGCCGTGAGGATCAGGCGCGGCGCGAACTTCAGGCCATGTGGCCGCTATTCGATCGGGACAGAATGTGGAACTTGATACTGGAACACAGGCGCGAGGGAATCTTGCGCTACGTTCAACGCGCGCCAGACATGCCGTCTGCGCCGCTCCAGCAATAGCAATCCTAAAACTTCGGCGAAATTGGAAAGAGTTGGATCTCTTGGAGGTAATGCCATGGGACGCGGGGCACAGGCACAAACACGGCAGATGACGGACCAGCAACTGGCGCAGACCAACGCGCTGAACCAGCAATTGCTGGGACAGCAGCAGTCGTTGGGGAACCAGGTGGGCACGCAGTATCAGAATATTGTGAACAATCCGGGATATAGCGCCGCGACTCAGGCGGCGATCACGGGTCAATCACAGGGTGCGCTGGCCAGCGCCTTCGACTCGCTGCAACAGTCGGCGAATAACCGCGTGGCGCGGACCGGAAATTCCGCGGGTTACGCGGACTTGACGGACGAACTGGCCCGGCAAAAAGCCAGTCAGGAAGCGACTACGGCGCAACAGAACCAGGTGAATTTCGCCAATACCGCGATGCAACAGCAGATGTCGGCGCTGCAAGGCTTGTCGGGGCTGTACGGGGTTGATGCGAACCTGTTGGGGAAGACCTTGGGGATTCCGTCACAATTGTTGAATGTGCGCGCGAACGCCTCGCGGCCCAGTGGGTTCTTCTCATCGCTGGGATCAAGTGCGGGCGGGACGCTCGGCGGTCTGCCAAGTTTGTTTATGTAGTGCCGCGCTTGCGGTGCTTCGAGGCTTGAGGCCGCACGCTCGACGACCCGTCACCAGGGCACTCCATCAGGGAAGTCCTGCCCTGACGCTGCAGTGAAACCCAAGGGGCCCCCAGCATGTTCTCCATCTCCTCCGCAATTCTTCTGGCAGTGGTCTCGATCGGCGCGCAATTTGTGGTATTCCTGCGCTGGATTCACCGGCGAATGCGCGACGACGAAATCAATCGTGTGTTCCTGCGCGACCTAGCGTTATGCCACCTCCCACGCATCTACCGCGCACTTTACACCATTGCGGAACGGCAGGGCATTGAGCTGGAAGAGCTGCCTATCGTGAACTATGTGGACCTGCAGAATGGCGGCCGGCGGCACTGATGCCTCTCGATGCAAAGCTTATCGAACTGGCGCGGCATGCCGGCCAGGCCGAAGGGCTTGATCCCGCACTGGTGTGCGCCGTGGTGGAGCAAGAGTCCAACTGGAACCCCTGGGCGATGCGTTACGAGCCGCTCTTTTTCGCCAAATACGTTGCCCCGCTCTACACCAACAACAAAGTGGGCGCCACGGAAGCTTATGCGCGCGGCATTTCCTGGGGCTTGATGCAGGTGATGGGGCAATTGGCGCGCGAGAAGGGCGTGGCTTCGCTGTTCCTTTCCACGCTGTGCGATCCGGCGGTGGGCTTGGCAGTGGGTTGCAGGATTCTGCGTCAGAAGCTCGACGCGGCAGGTGGCGACACCACGCGGGCGCTGCTCGCATGGAACGGCGGAGGGAATCCGGATTACGCGGAGGAAGTGCTGGCGCGAGTGGCGCGTTACCGGTAGCGGCGCTAGTGTGCCGTCTCGGAAGTTCATTGCATTTTTCTTTAGGAGGCCGGGGCTTCAGCCCCGGCGTAAAGCCCGTAGACTGAATTGGGCTCGGTAGACCCCGGGCTTCAGCCCAGGGCGCGAAGCGCTCCTGAAGACTCTGAACTTTTGCACGAAATTTTCGGGACACAACACTAGCTAGCAGAAGAGAATGTCATGAAATTAGGATTCTGGCTCAAAATCGCGGCAGTGCTGATTGCCTTGGCGACGGCTGTAAGCGTGTATTACGCCTGGCGCGGGACGCAACATGAGCAGGCGCAACTCAAAGCGGAGCTGCAGGCCACACAGAAGGCGTTGGAGGATGCCGATGCGCGCCAGCAATCGCGCAATGCGGAACTCGCGCAGCTCCTGACCCAGCTCAACGAAAAGAAAGCCACGGTCCAGAACCCGGCGCAGATTATGAAGGCCCTGCCGGACGTCCTTCCACTGCCCACGCCTCTCACTCTTCCAACTAAGACAACCGGCGCGGGCCTTCCAGCCTCCCTTGGACAAGCCAAGCAGCCCATCGATACCCCGAACCCCAAACTTCAGTTGCCCGCTGAAGACCTGAAGCCCCTCTATGACTTTGCCGTGAACTGCCAGGAGTGCGAAGCGCAACTGGCCGCGACCCTGGCAAACCTCAAGGATGAACAGACGAAGAGCCAGGCGCTCAGCAGGGAACGCGACACCGCGCTGCAGGCGGCACGTGGCGGCTCGGTATTGCGGCGCGTTGTGCGCGCGGCGAGATGGTTTGTGATTGGCGCAGCGGCGGGAGCAGTGGCGGCGAAATTGGCGCGATAGGGGCACGATCATACGCTGGCGGTGATGCAGCTCCGCGAGGAAGGCGGAGCCACGATCTTCGGCCAGGGTTTCAACGCACCCACACAGGTGGAAGCAGCCCAAATCTTTGGTGATCGCTGAACCGCAGCGTACCACAGCCAGGAAGGAGCCGGGCTCGTTCCCAGACCCATCCTTAAAGAAAGGAGGACCAAATGCCCACACCGACAAACACCTACACGGTGACTGTCGCAGACGCACACAGCCACACCGTACCTAGCGCGGCGATCCCCGCCGCCACGAAGCAGGAAGCCGTTCGTTGCGTGTTCTGCGAAGGAGATACACTCTTCTCCGCACTCACGCAGACCGATACATGGACCATCACCGTGACGCAGCCCTAAGTTCCGGACTGGCGCGCCCGTGTCCCTGAACGCGCGGCGAATTGCTACGAACAGCCTGCCACGGCGCGCCTTCTGTCAGGGCATTAACAAGCTCACCCCATAGCCCCAGGAAAACCCTCCGCCCTAGCAGTAGGCCCGGCTGGCGCACCCCCCGCGCCAGCCGGGGAAGTGCCTGGCAATGAGACCGGATATCCACAGAAAAGACGGAAATAGCGAAAGAAAGGGCTTGACAGCGCGTCCTATAACAGATATTATGTTAACTAAGAAGGGAGGCTCTTTTTCGCTCTTCCTGCCACCCTCTAACTAAGGCCTTTCTTGCCCTTAGTTGTTCCCCCTACAGCTACTTTTTCGGTGCGCTCTTCCCCGCCTTGATTTGCGCCACCTCGTAATCAATGTATTGCTGAACGGTGTGCGGATCCGCGCCGGAGATTCTGCGTCCGTTAACGAACACCGTCGGCGTGGCGCGCACTTCGAGCAACTGACCATTGGCAAGGCTGGCGTCGACTTCGGCGGCGGCTTGCGGGCTGGCTAGGCAGGACTTGAAAGTGTCTGTGTTCAGGCCCGCGCGCCCGGCGAGATCCAGCATTTTGTCCCATGCGGTGGCCGCGGAAATAAGGTCCTGGTTGTCGTAAATCAGGTCATAGACCTTCCAGAAGGCCTTGGGGTTCTGTTGGTAGGCGCAACGCCCGGCCAAGGCGGCAGTACGCGCCCAGGGGTGGATAGCGTCGATGGGAAAATCCTTGAAGATGACCTTCACCTGGGGGTAGTTGGGCAGCAAGCCGCGCAGGGCGTCGTGCAGGTTGCGGCACACCGGACATTCGAAGTCGGAGTACTCAACGAGCGTGATGGGAGCTTTGGGATCTCCCAGGACGGGAGCATTGGCGGTCTGCATTTTGGCAATGTTTTCTGCCAAGGGGTCGGTGGTGAGGTCCGATAGTTCGCCCCGCAAAAGGTAGCGCCCATCCTTTGTCAAATACATCTTGATCTTGTCCGAGCCTTCCGCAGACTTCACCTCGATGGGCACCTCGAGGAGTCCGGAGGTGCCCAGCTCGGTGGGTGTGCTCACGGTGATTTGCACTTCCGCGCCCAGGGCGAAATAATAGCGAAGAAAGACTTCGACCTTCTGGGCTTGCGACGCAGCGGTGGCTGCCGTGGGTTGTTGCGCCATGGCGACGGTCGCGGCGAGTAAAAAAAGTACGAGCAGCCTGAGCTTGAATCTGTTTTTCACGGGAGTCCTCTTTATATTTCCGTTCGTGTTCATGGGATAAAGCGCTGCGCTATGGGAAACGGCCGTCCAAAACCGAATGCGCGCGAGGTGATCTTCAACCCTGGAGCGGCTTGCTTCCTTTTGTACTCGTTGCGATCCACACGCAGCGCGATGTCGCGGACGAGCTTCAAATCATAACCAAATTCGGCCGCAATCTCCTCGGGCGTTTTCACTTCCTCAATATAAGCCTTCAGGATGGTGTCCAGCACGTCGTAGGGCGGCAGGGAATCCGTGTCCTTCTGATTGGGGCGCAACTCGGCCGAGGGTGGCTTTTCCAGGGTCGAGCGGGGGATCACTTCCCTTTCGCGATTGATGTACTGGGCCAGCGCATAGACCATCATCTTCGGCACATCGGAAATCACGGCAAGCCCTCCCGCCATGTCGCCATAGAGTGTGCAGTAGCCAACGGCGATCTCCGATTTATTGCCGGTGCTGAGAACCATCGAGCCAAACTTATTGGAAAGGGCCATCAGGTAATTGCCGCGGATGCGCGCCTGGATGTTTTCTTCGCTGGCGTCCGGCGGGCGGTTGCCAAACGCGGGGGCCAGGACATGATTGTAAGCGTCGAAGACGCCGGCGATAGGAATTGTCAGGAACTGAATGCCCAGATTGTGCGCCAGGGCCTTCGCGTCGGTCTTGCTGCCCTCGGAGGAGAATGGCCCGGGCATGGAGACGCCAAGGACGTTCGAGCCACCGAGGGCTTCGACGGCGAGGCAAGCGACCACTGCGGAATCCACGCCGCCACTCAGACCAACAATGGTTTTCGAGAAGCGGCATTTGCGAACGTAGTCGCGGGTGCCGGTCACCAGCGCTCGGTGGGCGTAAGCAATCTCCGTGGCGGGCTGTTCGTGGAGGTCGCCCTGGCCGGTGACGGTATCGAAGAGGACGATGTCTTCCTCGAAGGCTTTCGCCTGAGCGGCCACTTCCCCGCTGGCGGTCAGGGCCAGGCTGCCGCCATCGAAGACCAGCGAATCGTCGCCGCCAACCTGGTTGACATAAATCACCGGGCGCTGGTGATGGATGGCAATCGAGCGGAGCATGTCCACGCGGAGGAAACGCTTGTCAAGGGTGTACGGCGAAGCGGAGAGGTTGATGAGGACGCTGGCGCCCTGGGAGATAAGTTCAGTGACGGGATCGCGTGCGTAGAGCGGTTTGCTCCAGAAGGTTTTGTCGTTCCACACGTCTTCGCAGACGGTGATGCCGAGCTGCTCGCGGCCCATGCCGTAGACATATTGCTTCTCGCCGGGCTGGAAGTAGCGGGACTCGTCAAAGACGTCATAGGTGGGCAGAAGCATTTTGCTTTGCTCGAAGACTACGCGGCCTTCGCAGATGAGCGCGGCTTTGTTGGCAATGGACTTCCCTGCCCTGGCGTGGTCCACGCGGCCGGCGTAGCCTACGATGGCCGGCAGCGGCAATTGCGCGGCGACTTCCTTCAGCGTGTCGTGATTGCGCTGGATGAAGGCGGGGCGTTCCAGGAGATCGAGCGGGAGATAACCGCAGATACAGAGTTCCGAGAAGACCGCGAGTTCCGCGCCGCGCCGCCGGGCTTCCGCTGCAAGCGTAAGAATACGTGAGGAATTGCCTTCAAAGTCGCCGACCGTGGGATTGAATTGGGCGAGGGCTATTTTCATCCGCGTTACAGATTAGGATAAGTGGGGCCTGTGTAGAATGCAAATGGCAGGAGTTGTGGGACACGGTCAGTTTCCGGCTACGGCGTTTCTCGGGACCTTGCGTTATTATTCATGGCGAATCGCCGCACGCTCACTTCTTACACGCACACCTCTGGAGCCACTCCGAGTGCCCCTCTCGGTCGAGGCTAAGGATGTCAACCTTCTCGCCAACTTGGGTCAATGCGCTCGTCTTCTGATTCAAGAATTCCAGCCATCGCCAGTCGCGCTCTGATTTCGGGAACGTCTTCGATTTAATAGCCCATTCTTTTCTGGCCGCGTTGGTTCGATTGGAGTGCCCTTCGATCAGTTCCTGTGTGATGACATTTGTCGTGTACGGCAGATCACGCGCCCTAAGAATGTCAATTCGATGTTCGACCTGCTCAAGGCTCGGCTCTTTGAACCGTACGCACTCAAGTATGAACTCAGGCTTGCCCTCAGTACTCCAACCAACGAAGACGCCAACGGTAAGGACATGGTCGGGATCTCAGGCAACTAGTGAACCCGCTCGCAAGCGATCAGCTACGGACAAGTTGCTGAAGTATCGCTCAGCCCTTTCGAGCCAATTGCGAGCAGCGGCTTCCATGTCTTTCTCGTGGCCGCGATATGCAGCTTGCGCCTCGATTTTCGTGTCCCATGCTGGTCCATTGGGCCAGGTCGACGAAAAACCCGAGATTGAGGCCGCTGCGAAATCGTAATTGCCGAGGAGGACAAATTTGCATTGATCTTCGTGCCGAATTCCCGTCGCGTCAATGCCGAGTGTGTCAGCGGCAATCACAATCTTCTCTTCGTCCAACTTAGCGACTATGCTGGTGGCGTGAGCCCCCGAACCCAAAATGCTCACGCAAAGCACGCAACAACAGACGTAAAGACCAACTTTCGACCTTCGCACAAACTGAGAAAGATTCATTCTCTCACCGACGTGTTGCCAGCCCGAATGACATTGGGCAACAGCAGGATCGTGGCAATACTAGGCTATGATCTTTCATGTAGGGGCTATTGTCGATACATCCCACATTGCGGATTGTTGGCGGGTACCACTCAGATGACGGGCAAACCAGAAGCAATCGAAAATGCCTGGTAAGTCCTGCGAGCTCAACCGGTCGATGCAACACCTTCTAATCAGCTGATCCGACAATAGTTCCCCTAGAGAACTGATCTGTCAGGCGGTACTCACTCAAACCTAGACAGGATAGTGTTTCGTTGGATTCAACCCTCGCGAACGACTTTAGCTTTTGAAGCTCCGGCAAGTGGACTTTGAGCAAGTGTTGCGTCGACACATTGAGATCACCCCGGAGACCGGACATGTGCGTTCCAGTACCCACTTGTACGCTTTCCGCGTTAACCAGGACATGTGCCGTTAAGTGGGAAGTTGAGTTTTCCGCCAGCACATCTCACTGAGAATACTTTAGTGCTGCGATCGTGGCGAAAGTTGCATTTTAAGGTAAACCTACCAACATGCACCCCTCTTGCCTCATTCGGGAGGCTTGGGTTCTGCTTCGGTTGGTGCAGCATCTTTCTTGGGCGGGTTTAGACTGCCGAGATTTAAGCCGTTACCCACAGTCGTGATACTGCCGTCCGGAATGAGTTTTCCCAGATTTGAGATCAGCGGAGCCAGATCCTGAACCTTTCCTTCGGCATTGCCGATATTCAGACCATTGCCAATGATGACCACTTTGCGGTCCAGAATAGCCTGAAGCAGTTGACGCACGAGGGAAGGCTTTTCTTGCGGTTCAGGCAAGAGCTCGACCCGCACGTCGTCGCCTTCCACGACCAGAAATCCGAGCGGAACCTTTGTCGAGCTCATGCCGCCACCTGATGCGATGTTGGCATCGCCGCCAACAAGCTGGAAATTCAACGAAGCAAAGGGAATGATAGCCGTTCCCCCTGCGCGAATGGGCTCGCCCACCAACGAACTCGACCTTAATTGAGAAACGAGCTTGTCATACTCGCCCAGCGGCCTATCTACGGGCACTTGGGCACAGCAAGAAATTCCCAACAGCAGGAGTGCTGCGAATAGGAATGTGGATTTTGATTTCATAAGGGTAGCCTCACTTTACGTCTGATTTAACGAGGTTGATGAAGCGAGTTCCTTTTCCGGTAATGGCGACAAAGCCCAAAGGCCGTGCTTCACCACTCATCCAAAACAGATTGGCTTGAGACTTGGCACTTTGCGGGGCGGTTGCTTCAGTCGCCGCCTTGTTGGCCGCACTGCCGAATTTGACGTCGATCATGAGGATCGGGATTAGCGTGACAGAACCAACTTTGATCGGCTCCCCTATGACAGTTTTTACGTTGAGATCGTGACTCAGGCGCTGAGCTAAGCTGTCAACGAGATCCGATGTTCCGGGCGGTTGGACAGGCTGTGCCTTTTTTTGCGGTGCATTTTGAGCCATTGCGAGAGAGCCAACCAACAGGAAAAACATCATTGAGAAAATGATTTTCTTGGCCAAGAGATACCTCCATTCTTGAGTCCAGTCGAGGCGGGATTCCAGTGGGTCCGCGAAGACCCAGATGTTGTCCGATGCTCATGCGTTTTTACGCTACCGGGGCCACGCGGGTCTGTGCCGAGGGTCACTCCGGCTAGAGCAGTCGAACAATGACTTCGGCCAGGAGTAACAAAGTCCTGGTAAGTCGTGCGAGTTCAACCGGTCGATGCAACATTGTCTAATCAGTTGATCCGACAATACTTCCTCTAGAGAACCGATCTGTCGGGCTGTACTCAATCAGAACCTAGCTAGGGTAGTGTTCCGTCTGATTCAACGCTCGCGAACGATTTTAGCGTTTGACACCACTGCAGGTAGACTTCGAGCTTGGTGTTGCGTCGACCCATTGAGACCACCCGCCAAACCGGACATGTGGCCCCTAGGACCATCGAGCGACGAGCGCGCCGCCACTCGGACACAAAGGCCACGCTGACCTTGCGCGCCAGCGCGGAGCGTCTCAGTGATCCAGGTAAAAGCCATCCCTGGTTTGCACGATCACGTCCTTTTGCTTCACGGTGAGATGCAGCTTGTGATAGCCCACGGGAGTGTCCGCTTTCACTGGCGTGTACCCCAGGCTGTATTGATAGCGTAGCTCTTCATCGATGGCGTCGTAGATTTTGTCGATGGGCTCTTTCTTGGAAGCTTCAAAGAAGCGTCCGCCGGTAGCCTCGGCCATCTGTTTAAGAACTTTCTTTCCGTCGGGATGTGATTCTTCCGTGCGTGGCGGATAACCGCCTCTTCCGCCTCTCCCGCCCATTCCGCCGCCGCCCATGTGTGGGCCGCCGAATCCGCCCCCGTTTCCATAAGCTTCTTTATCGGCAAACAGGATGCAATAAACGAGAGTGTCGGCGCGCTGTGCGGTCGCGATCGCTTCCGCCAGATTCTCTTTGCTGCCGTGGTCCACGCCATCGGTGAGGAGGATGACGGCCTTGCGGCCCTGCTGTTTTTTCATCAATTCATCAGATGCCAGGAAGACCGCGTCGTAGAGCAGTGTGCCGCCACCGCCGTAGCCGTGTGAACCGCGCCCGCCGCCACCGCCGCTGCCGCCCGAGGAGCCACCGCTACCGCCTGAGGAGCCTCCGGAGCTACCCTGGGAGAATTGGGGGGTATCAATTTGATCGATGGCCGCTTGCAGCTTTTGCCGGGAAGATGTCAGGTCCTGAAGAAGCGTAACTTCACGGTCGAATTGAATGACAAAGGCTTTGTCCTTGTCCACGCGCAAAACCTGGTCGAGAAATGTGCGGCTGGCGGCGCGCTCCTGATCCAGAACGCGTCGTTGGCTCATGCTAGTGTCCACCAGCAATCCAAGAGTCAGCGGGAGATCCGATTCCTTCGCAAAATAGGTAATCGTCTGGGGCTTGCCGTCCTGTTCCAGCGCGAAATCATCCTTGGTCAAATCGCGGACGATGTTTCCCTTCTTATCGCGCACGGTGGCAAGCAGGTTGACGGCGTTGACATCCAGAGTAATGGGCGCACTCTGCTGGCTGCGCACGGGTAGATCTATAAGGAGGAGTGGCACGGCGAGGAAGAGAAGGCCTAGCTTGGGCCATCCCCGTTGATTCTGCTTTGCGCTAACGGATCGAATTTTAGACACTCTCTTAGACCTCCGCCTCATCATGACCATGGACCAGTGCCGTTCCAACTATTTGGGCCAAATGACGGTCCAAGCATTCGACACGAACACGGAGAGACTATTCTCGAGGGGATTTGCTGCAACAAGTTGGAACGGCACTAGCGCTTCCCTTCTGCTGGTTGTGCACCGTTGGTTAAGGGTTACCAGGCACAATTCAATGCACTATCCTTCTTGACGATAATTCCCTGCTCGCCCCCAAAAGGTTCCCGCAACCGGAAATTGACCTACTTCCGGGGCTGTTCGCCGCCCAGGGATGTGCTCGTCTGTTAGATGCGATTTCTCTTGCTTGTGTGAATAGGGGCGTGCGCCGGAGGCGGGCATCTCTACAAGGGGAAAACGGAGGCGATTTAGACGCTGAAAGAGCTGCCGCAGCCGCAGGTGCTCTTCACGTTGGGGTTGTTGAACTTGAAGCCCGCGCCCTCGAGAGTCTCGATGTAGTCGATCTCGACGCCGTCGAGGTACATGGAGCTCATCTGGTCCACGGCGACCTTGAGGCCGTCGAAGTCCAGGATCTCGTCGGTCTCATTGGTCTGGTTCTCAAATGCCATGTGGTACTGGAAACCCGAGCAGCCTCCGCCCACCACGGCAACTCGTAGCGCCGTGGGCACAGGGTTCTGCATGCTCATGATTTCCTTGACCTTGCTCGCGGCAACAGGCGTCAGGTTGATCATAATTCTCTAGGCCTCCGCTCGCGGAATCCTCCGCGAGGAACTTTACTTACACAGTATAACACAGCCCGAATTGGCGCAAAGTGGGCGTTCCTACGCGCCACTTCCCTGCCCGGAAACAGATATCAGTGACCAGATATCAGAAGGCAGGTGTCGGCGAACGGGCGACCACCGACGGCAAGGGCCGATCGCGCAAGAGCAACCCAGGAAAAAGCTCCAGGCTTGAAAGCCTGAGCTACAGTAAAATAGATGCGCTTATGAAACACAAAGTTACGTTGTTACCTGGAGAAGGCATTGGGCCGGAAGTTTCCGCAGCCGTGCGACGCATTCTGGACGCTTCCGGCGTGCAGATCGAGTGGGAAGAGCTAGCGGCGCGCGCCAAAAACACGGACAAAGGCACTACGGGCGCGGAAGTGTTGAACATGGCGGCGATTGAGTCTGTGCGGCGGAATCGCGTGGCGCTGAAGGGGCCTATGGCCACGGCGATTGCCGGGGGCGCACGGAGCGTCAACGTGGCGCTGCGGAAGAGCCTCGACCTCTATGCCAATCTGCGCCCGGTGAAGAATCTCCCCGGCGTGAAATCGCACTTTGACGGCGTGGACGTGGTGATTGTGCGGGAGAACACCGAGGATTTGTATTCGGGGCTGGAGCACGAGGTTGTCCCCGGCGTGGTGGAAAGTCTGAAGATCATCACGGAGAAGGCTTCCACGCGGATTGCGCGGTTTGCGTTTGACTATGCGCGCAAGCACGGGCGGAAGAAGATTCACGCCATTCACAAAGCCAACATCATGAAGCTGGGCGATGGGCTGTTTCTGCGATCGGTGCGCGCGGTGGCGGAGCGGTACAAGGATATCGAGTACAAAGAACTGATTGTGGACAATGCTTGCATGCAGATCGTGATGAATCCGGACCAGTTTGACCTCCTGTTGCTGCCGAACCTGTATGGCGACGTCATGAGCGATCTTGCCGCGGGGCTGGTGGGCGGATTGGGCGTGGTGCCCAGCGGAAACATCGGCGATGAGTGCGCGATTTTCGAGGCGGTGCACGGCACGGCGCCGGACATCGCGGGCAAGGGCCTGGCAAATCCCACGGCGCTGTTGATGAGCTCGATCCTGATGCTCGAGCATCTGGGCGAGCGGCCAACGGCGCAGCGCATCGAAGCAGCCCTGGTGAAGGTGTACAAAGAAGGCAAGCACGTTACGAAGGACGTGGGCGGAACAGCAGGCACGCAGGAATTCACCGACGCGGTGATTGCCGCGCTGCCGAGCGCCTAAGAGCGATCATATGAGTGGTTCTCGGGAGGGCACGCTTCAGCCATGCTGGGAAGCCCCGCAAAACCAGCGGTTTTAACCCCTGAGGTGCGCGCCGCGAAGGGCGCAGCTAAGGCGAAAAGTCGTTTCTTTAGGAGGCAGGGGCTTCAGCCCCTGCGTAAGACCCCCGATGCCCATGGGCCTTAGCCCCTGAAGAAACTCTTTCTAGCATTTTCAACCAGCACCCCACACTCAAAAATCCCTTGAAGACTCCTCCGAAATTGCAGTAGGATTTCGCGCCATGGCTAAACCAGCAAAAGCAAAACCTAAAACCAAAGCACAAACGCATGCCCCGGCGCAAGATAGCGACTCGCTAGAGAAAGTCTACTCGGAGATCGAGGCGATCTTGAAGCGCCATGCGCCGCCATTCCGGTTCGAGGATTTGGGCGTACGTAACAAAAAAAGCGCGCATATAACGGTCCCGAAGCCGATGGTGGTTCCCGGGTCCTACGGCGGGAAGCCGGTTCACGTGCCGCTGGCGGCTGTGATCTTGCAGAAGGGTTACGTCGGCCTGTATTTGATGTGCGTCTACATGAACAATGAGGCCAAGAAGAAGCTCTCGCCCAATCTGATGAAATTGTTGCAGGGCAAGTCGTGCTTCCACGTGAAGAAGCTGGACGATGCCCTGCGCGATGATATTGAGGCGGCGTTGCAATTGGGCACGAAGACTTACAAGGAACGCGGTTGGTTGTAGATAGGCTCAAGAGTTGAATCGGGCCGCAATTTCGCGGATTTCCTTATTCTCAATGATGCGCCTGCGCAGATTTTCCCGCGTGGCCTGCAGCATCGCGCGGCCCAGCCCGCTGCCAGAAACGTACAGGCTTGGAAACGGCTTGAGCACGCGCAACACCGGAAAGACCGCCTTGTACAACCTCGGCAAACTGGCCGAAGGCGGCGCGTCAATGAACGCCGGCCTCCAGCAGTCCGCGTCCACAAGTTCCATCAGGTCGTGCTCGGTCTGCGCCTTCACGCGCGACCAAAACATCCGGCTGTCCGCGCGAGTTCCCTTCCCGCTGATGTAGTGAAATGCCGCTCCGGGGCTTTTCGCTTTGAACATCTGGGCCGCCGCCAGCGTGTAGGAGTAGGTGATCTTGCGGTACTCCTCCTGGGAAACCTGCGTCGCGGAAACGCCCAGGCAAAATAAACACGCATCCACGCCGCGAAAAGCTTCCTCCACCGTCGCGTAATTCGCAAAATCCTTGTGCACAAACGTCCGCAGCTTGGCACTCGTGTGCATCAGCGGCCGCCGCGTGATCGCGCGCACTTCCTCCACGATGGACGCACCCAGGCAAGCCTCCAGCACGCCCCCGCCCGCCGATCCCGTCGCCCCAAAGAGTAGAACTCTCATGGGATTCTCTCCCCGCTCCATTCAGATGCCAGACGCAGTGAGGGATGTTACACGAATAAAATCAATGCTGGCTGTAGATTTGGTAGATCAACAATGGCATGGAACGCGAAATCGCCAGTGTTTATAAGGCTATTTGTTACTCTACGCATCCAGCAATCTAACGGCAGTCTAAGCTAAAATGAGCGCTCACTGGCTCTCTTCTATAAGACCAGAGACAAGTTGCAAGTACTCACTCAACTTTGGCCCTCCGAACGCAAACGGGAGTGCTGCAAACTTCTCACTTAGGAAAGGGAGCCCACTGAGTACTGCCTCGGCATCGGGAGCGAGCAGGGCTAGATCGAGTTTTGAATTAAAGAGTGCGGCGCTCTTCAGCCTGGTTAGGGCATCGTAATCTCGAAATGAATACCCGATCGTCAGAAGAAGCCGGGCGTGTTCGCTGCATCTACCATAATAGTCGTACGCCGTAAAGTACGGGTCGTTCATGGCAACTTTTCGTGTAGCTGGGTAAATCAGAATATTTCTATAACTGGCCGAGTCAATCATTTGGTGGAACGGTGGGGTTCTTATTATGATGCCTCGTTTTTTTGCCAGCACCCAATCCACTGAGCCGTGCATCTTGAAAAGCACTATGTTTCGTTTGTTGGGTTTCAGGTTAAAGCCGTGAAATATGTCTGCGTCCCACTGATATTCCCGAGCGGCATAAATGTGCCTAAACCCATCAATCAGTTCGTATTTGTCGGAGTTTTCAGTGCAAAATGTTTCGATTGCTGGGTCGTAATTCGTAGTGAAAATCGGGAGGCAATATCGCTCAGAGTCAATTTTAGAGAATATCGTCTCGAACAGTGACTCATACAAATCACTTACTGCCTTTCCCGCAACGCTAGAATACTGTTGAATGATCTGGTACTGGATCTGGGTGCGCAACCCCTCAGCCTGCTCAATGGTGAAATTTATATATGACCCGCTTCTGAAAGTTGAAACTGTATCGCCGTATTTCAGGCTACAGATCGAATCTATTTCGTCTAGAATCTTTTCCAGATCGTTCTCACAGACTGTTGCTAAGTGGGCCAAATGGCCCTGCTGGTCAGCAATTTTCGAGAGGATATCTGTGACAAACGGTTGCATCGTCGGCTTGCCGAGAGGTTGAGAGGCGCCTGCTCCAAGAAAGAGAATTACCGGAGACTCTAAAATGAGTTGATTAAGCTTCATGGTTAGATAACCTGCTGTGCATACTCTATCAGCAGCAAATCCAAAGCACTAGTTCAACTCTTCCTGCCCTGCATTGCCCCGGGTTTGCCGGGGAGAAACTTGGTTCTAGCGAGCGCTGTGACGTGCTGCTTTACCTGAGCCTTGGGGGAAGTGCTGCCCAGTCTCGGAGCAGGGGAGGCAGCCCGAGACCATACTTTTTGGCCGTTTGCAAACCGGCGAAAAGACTTGCTTAGTGACCATCTCTGAGTTATAGAATCTGTTATTAGAATAGATATGTTAGTTAACCCGTTCACGCCTTCTGAGATAGCCAGCAACCCCGAGGATTTCTTTGGTCGCTTTCAGGAATTACAGTCCCTTGAACGCGGGCTGACCCAGGGTTCCGTAGCTATCCAAGGTGCGGTCGGGATTGGCAAGTCTTCTCTATTAGCGAGAGCCCGCCTATTGATGGAGGGATTTGATTCACACCATACTGCAAAGACCGTTGTCGCCGTTGGTGATAAGGACGTAAAGACCGTCGACGATGCTGCTCGGCTACTCTTGGAGTGCTTTATGCACGTCGATGAAGCACATACGAAAGTCGCTTTTAGATTGGGCTCCATTTTTGAGGTCGAATCGGCTGAGTTATGTCGGAATTATGCCAACGGGCGACACTTGGCCTCCCTAAAGCGAGTAGTTGAAAAGGAGTTTCTCGGCTCTCTGTTGGAGGATCGTGAGTCCCTCGTGCTCGCCGTTGATGAGGCCGATAAGTGCCCCGTTCCGCTCGCAAGATTAATCCGGTCGATTTCGACTCATACACAGCATCAAGGCGTCAAGCGCGTTCGCTTCTTGCTTGCAGGCGTCAGCCCCTTCTTCAGAAAGATGGTCACGGAGGACTCGGGTGTCGGGCGGTTCTTCTACAAAACCGTCACTCTAAAGCCAATGCGTCCGGAAGAGGCGACAGAATTAATGGAATCTAAACTCGCCCTTGTTTCGGATGCTGCTGCAGAAGAAGGCGTCGACCTCAGAGTCGACCCGGAGGTCGTTACGCGAGTCGTATCACTCGCTGGCGGACACCCACATCTGTTGCAACTACTCGGCTCTCATCTCGTAACGCATGAAATTGAAGACCCAGATGGCACGATTGATTCAAGAGACCTCGTCAATTCACTCCGAAGGATTTGTTATGAGGATCGCGTGCGTGCCTACGATTCCACTATGCACATGCTGGATCTCTATGGAAGGCGAGATGCGTTAAGTTCTGCTTTTCAACTCGCCATGCCTGGCTTTCCGACAAGGATCAATCGTCGAGCGGCCGCCGAGTATCTCGGACTGGATGAAGTTAAATGGTTAATGGAAAACGATATCCTCTGCATAACATCCAGAACGGAATACGGGCTTGTGGACGAGTTTCTCAGAATTCGATTCCTCTTTGACCAGGCGGAGAGCGCTGCTGATCAGAAAGAGATGGAGAAGGATATTGTCTCAGGAGTTTCTCTTGATAGATATCTCGAAAGCGAGATCGATGTTGATGAAGAGGATTCACGGCTCGATTATTTGGGATTCGAGAGCAAGAAGGACGCGGCAACCGATAATATCAATGACGAGACTGACGGCGACGCATAAGCTAATTCTCACCCACTCCTGCCGGCCACCGCTTGTCGATCCTCTCCAGCACGAACTCCGCCTCCCGAATCGCTTTATCGACAAAATCCTGCTCTGTCAGGTTTGGTTTGTCCGACTCGGATGTGAGTTAGTGTCTGCTAGTGGGAGTACAACTGATAAACCATTACGTAGACAATGACACCGGTGACGCAGACGTAGAACCACAGCGGAAGCGTCCAGCGGGCGATGAGCCGATGCTTGTCGAAGCGCCCCAGCCAGGCGCGGCGCAGCGTGATGAGAATCAGCGGCACAATCACGATCGCCAGCAGGGTATGGGAGAGCAAAAGCGCGAAATACACCGGCCGAATCCAGCCGTGGCCCTGGAAGTGGATCACTTGGTGAATGCGGACGTGGTAGATGACATAGGAGATCAGGAAGGCGCAGGAGACCGCAAAGGCGGAGATCATCAATTTCTTGTGCAACTCGCGTTTGCCGGAACGAATAGCCGCATAGCCCGCGGCAAGGAGAATCGCGCTGGTGCCATTCAGCGTGGCGTTGAGTGCGGCGTGGGAGAACATGGGGCGGACCTTTCGTGGAATGAGGATGTCGGGTCAAGGTTATCAGATATCAGACATCAGATATCAGGAAGAGGCGACCAGCGACCAGTGATCAGCGACTAGGAAGCGACCCCAAGAGCACAGACAGGAGTGTCTGTGCCACTACCGCGGCAACTTGTCGTACATCATGAGGCCCAGCAGGATCGGGATGTGCAAAACGGTGGCGTGCATCAGCCATTTGGCGCGATTGTTGGACTTGGAATTCGCCGCCCACAGGCACACCTGCACAAGGCCGGTGCAACTTACCAGCGCGCCAAAGAAATACAGCACGCCGGCAAACCCCATGATCGCGGGCAGCAGGCTGACGGCGACCAACGACGCTGCATAAAGAATAATCTGCCGGAAAGTGCGCGTGCCATCCTTGTCCACAACAGGCAGCATGAGGATGCCCGCGCGGGCGTAGTCTTCGCGGTACATCCAGGCGATGGCGTGGAAATGCGGAAATTGCCAGAAAAAGAGAATGGCGAAGAGCAGCCACGCGGGCGTGTCCAGCTTGCCGGTGGCCGCGGTCCACCCAATCATCGGCGGAATAGCGCCAGGAATCGCGCCAATGAAGGTGGCCCAGACGGTGCGCGTTTTCAGCGGCGTATAAGCGAGCAGGTAGCTGAGGCAAGTGAACACGCCGAGCAGGCAAGGGAGAAAACCGGCAACAATCGCAAGATCCAGAGCACCCGCCACGCATAGGAGCAGACCAAACCGGAGCGCTTCCGCCGCCGTCAACTGCCCGCTGGGAAGCGGGCGCGAGGCGGTGCGCCGCATGGTGCCGTCAGTCTCGCGCTCGATGTAGTGATTCAACGCTGCCGTGCCCGCGGCAATCATCATGGTGCCGAAGATCACGTGCAGCAGGTGCAGCCAATCCACGGGACCGCGCGCGCCCATGTAAAAGCCTGCGGCGGTAGTCATCAGTACCAGGAAGGACACATCCGGCTTGGTGAGCGCGATGTAAGCGCTCAGCTTGCCGGGTTGCGTGAGTTCCGTGGTCCGGGCCGTGCTCATTGCGCGGGCACCTCACCTCGCGTCGTCGCCAGGAGCACTTCCCTGTTTCGCGGAACAAGCCGGTAACACAGAAGCACGGTCACGATGGAAACAGCAAAAAGAATTGCGCCCACAACGGTGTGCACGACTGTCGAGAACACCATGAACGGCATGGGCTGCGGGTCATTGGCGCTTTGGATGCGCGCCCACAACGCGGTAAGCCCAAGAAGAATTTGAATGCCAACGATGCTGTGCAGGAGCACACGCGCGCGGACCATCTCCCGCACTTGCGGGAAGCGGCTGCGCAGCACCAATGCCGTCCAGACCACCATGAGGAGCACGAGCGGTGCGCCGTAGACGTGCGGCTTCAGCGAAAGATATTTGTGGCGGAAGCCCGCGCCAGCCAGTATTTGCGCGAAAATGACAAAGGCGTTGAGTGTCACGATGGAGTGAATCGGTGGAGTGCCGCGGTCTTCGTATTGCGGCAGATTCTCCATCCACCAGCGGCTGGTAACCACGGCGATGCTCACCAGCAAGGCGAACACGAGTTCCGCCGTGCAGGCATGCATCACGGGAAGCCAGTAGTGCAGGAGTTTCAACACCGTGAGGCCGCCGAGGCCGCCCTGCAGACAGACGCCCGCCACGGCAAAGGCGCCCAGCCAACGGACCCCGGGGCGTTCATCTTTGCGCCACAACATAAACGCCAGCGCGATGACCAGGAAGCCGAGGGCCGCGGCAATCAGCCGATGCGAATGCTCGAAGGCGATGCCGCCAACCATCGGTGGATTGAGCGAGCCGTAGGAGAGCGGCCAATCGGGTACGGCGAGCGCCGCATCCTCGGAAGTGACCAGGGCACCGGCGGTCAGCAGGGCGACGGTCCAGCACACCACGAACAGGGCGTAGCGATGTATGCCAGGATGATAGGTGGCTTTCATGAATTTCGGGCCCCAAGTCCCGAAATGTGGATTATAGCGCAACGAAATCCAGAACGTGTCCCCACACGCCCCTGAACCGGCCAAAATCTGTCATTTCGACCGGAGGGACGGCGCCTTTTGCCGCCCCGGAGCGGAGAAACCTCTCCTCCACTTCGAGTTTCAGGATAAACGAATGTGCCGCGCGACACTCCGAATTCAAGCGGTAGCCGAGGAACGCGGAGGCTCATCCGCAGGGACTTCGACGGCGCGGAGGACCAGGTCCTTGAGCGCAGCGATGAACAGCGGGCTATCGCCGACGGCGGGCATCATGCGGAAGCGCTCGATGCCCCATTTTTTGGCGTCGGCGCGTCCGTCAATGTTGATTTCGTGCAGCGTTTCGATGTGCTCGGTGACAAACGAAATGGGCACCACCAGCGCTTCTTTGATGCCTTCGTGGCCCAGGCGTTCGAGTGTGGCGAGGAAGGAAGGCTCCAGCCACTTTGCCGGGCCAACCTTGCTCTGAAAGCACAGCAGATGCGTGCGCGGCCAATTTGGATATTCCCGCGCGCCTTGCTCGCAGACCAGCCGCACGGTCTGCTCGACATGCTTCGGGTAGGGGTCGCCCTTTTCGACCAGGCTCATGGGCAATCCATGCGCGCTGAAAATCAACTGCGCGCGGGAGCTATCCGGAAACTGGCGCAGAATCTTCCCGATATTTTTCACCAGCGCTTCGATGTACATCGGGTGATCGTAGAAATATTCGATGGTGCGCTCCGGCAGAGTGTCAACCGGCTCGCCATAGACGCGCCGCCACTCCTTCAGGCTGCTCATCGTAGTGGCGTAAGAATAGTGGGGATAGAGCGGCAGGAGCACGAGTTCATCGAGGCGGCCAGCCTTCTTCAATGCGGAGACGGCGTCTTCCGTGAGCGGCTTCCAGTAACGCATGGCGGTGAAGGCGACGGGCTCGATGTACGGCTGCAACGCGGCCACGAGCTTGCGGCGCTGGCGCTCCGTGAGAATCCCGATGGGCGAACGGCGGCCGATCATGCCGTAGCGCTGGGCGACGGGCACACAGCGCTTTTTGGCAATGTAGCGGGCGAGCGGGCCGCGCATGAAATTCAGCGGACCCAGCGGGATGATGTCCGGATCGAGAAAAAGATTGCGGAGGAAGGGCTCAACGTTCTCCAGCGAGTCGGGGCCGCCCAGTTGAAAAAGGACGATGCCAACTCGTTTCTTGGCGCCAGTGTTCAGGTTTGCCATTGCAGTTCCCTTCCGCCGGACATGGAGCGGGCGCTCTCCGGTCAAATACCGAAATCAGATATCGGATATCAGGAAACGAAGCGAAAAGCAGATCCCTCTCCCGCTTCGCGGGATCGGGATGACAAAGGTCGGGGTTGTAGCAACGCTTCCCGTCATGCGCAGTCATTTGGCGCAAGGAAGAGAATTCTTTAGGCGCTCCACTTCGGCGCGGAGATCGGAAGTGCGTTTGGCGATGGAAACATAGAATAGAAAGAACACGGCCCAGCCAATGAGGTATGCCGCAAACACGCTATTGAGATTTTTCATTGCGCCTCCGCTTCCCGCTTCAGGATTTCCACTTCCGACCTCATTTTTTCCAGCGCGTAACGCTCGACGATCAGAAACGCCATAAGAACGCACATGGCCAACCCGGAGAAGAACAGCACCTTCCGCATGGTGGGATCCAAGCCAGACCCCGGGCCGCCCATGATGACCGGCGAAGGATGCTGCGTGCGCCACCAGCGAATTGCGCCGAACACCAGCGGCACATCAATAAAAGCAAAAATGCCGAAGAGCGCGCTGAGCAAGGCGCGCCGGCCTGGTTCCTCGATTAGAGTTCGCAGCAGCAAATACGATACGTAGAGCAGCCACAGCACAAACGTGGAGGTCAGCCGGGCGTCCCACGTCCACCAGATGCCCCAGACGGGATGCGCCCAGATCGGCCCGGTGATGAGCACGACGGTCGTGAATACAAGCCCCACCTCCGCGCCGGCCACGCCCAGCCAGTCGTACTTCGGCTCGCGCTTCCACACGTACATCAGGTTCCCAATGAAGCACACAAAAAATGCCAGCAGCCCGGCCCAGGCGCTGCCCACATGAAAGTAGAAGATGCGCTGGATCGGGCCCATGGTGCGCTCTTCCGGTGCCACATAGAACGAGGCGTAGGCCGCCGCGATGACCAACAATATGGCGACCGCGCCGAGCACGATGCGTTTACCCATTGCGGATTACTCCTCCAGAAGATATTCGCCGAAAAGCCATAGCGCCGTCAAAAAGATAAGGTCAAACACGGCCAGGAATCCAATGCCCTTCCACTGCACAATCGGCTCGCGATCCAGAAGGCTCGCCGTCACCAGCGTGCTGACCACCAGCACCGGCGTGAGCAATGGCAGCAGAAGCAGCGGCAACAGCAATTCCCGCATGCGCGCCTGCGCGGAAATGGCGGAAATGGCGGTTCCAACAATGGAGATGCCCAGGCTCCCGACGAACAACACCAGGATCAGAACTGGGAGCTTGGACCACAGCGGAATGTTGTAGAAGATGGCGAAGAATGGCAGCATCAGCAGTTCGGTCAAAAGGAGAAAAAGCGTATTGGCGATGAGCTTGGCGAGGAAGATCGCGAAGGGGTCGCTGACGGCCAGGCGCAGCGAGCTGAGCGTATCGTTGGTCTGCTCACGCAGAAAGCAGGATTGAAACATTAATGACGACGCAAACAAGATCGCCAGCCACAACAACCCGGGAGCGAATTCCCGCGCCTCCTCGGTGCCCGGATTGACCGCAAAACTGAACAGCACCAGAACGATCAGGATGAAGACGGCGGTGGTGGTCAGCAGTTCGCGCGAACGGAATTCCGTGCGCAGCTCTTTGCCCAGGAGGATCGCCGTGTTGGAGAGGAGACTCATGGCGTCGCTCAGGCACTCCCAAATGTGAGGATCGAATGCAGCGACGCGCCGGATTTGGTGTCCGCCACGACGCTGCCTGCATCAAGTTGCACGGCGCGCGTGGCCAGCGCGGACATTTCCGATTCGCCGTGAAGGCTCATGAGCACCGTGCAGCCAGCGCGATTCAGTTCGCGCAAGGAATGCGCCAGCCAGGTGATGCCGGGCGGATCGAGGCCCGTGGCGGGCTCATCGAAGAGTAGCACCGACGGGCGATGAATCAAGGCGCGCGCAATGGCGATGCGCTGGCGCATGCCGCGGGAGAAAGTGCGCACCAGAGAATCGCGGCGTTCCATCAGGCCCACTTCGCGGAGCAGTTCTTCGGCGCGGGCCGCGGGATTTTCGACATCCTGAAGTTTGGCGAAGAGCAGCAGATTCTCCTCGGCAGTCAGCTCGTCGTAGACCATAGTGGCGTGAGCGACATAACCGGGACGTCCGTTAGCGGAGGGCGCGTAACCTGCGCCGGGAAAACTCAGCTTGCCTGCCGTGGGCTTCACGATTTGCGCGGCGATGCGCAGCAGCGTGGTTTTGCCGGAGCCGTTGCGCCCCGCAAGGACCACACATTCGCCAGGTGCAATTTCAAAAGAGACGCGGCGCAGAGCGAAAAGTCCGCCATAGCGTTTGTCGATGTTCTCGAAGCGAAGTCCCGTTGGAGGCATGCGCAGCGCAGTCACAAAAGGTTTTCCGGTACGCCATTTTCAAGCTGGGGGCCTGGTCAATACTAACCCAAGAGAAAGACACTCTTGCGGACTTGATTACTCCCTAAAAGCGGCGGCGAGCCGCCGCACTCCAAAAAGCTCAACCCTTGACCAGATCGCGCAGGAGCTTTTCGAAGCGGGCGCGTTCCCGCGCGTACTCTTCCTCGGAGATGGTACCGGCTTGCTTGCGGAGTTCCAAGCGAAAGATGGACTCCTTCAGCGCATCGAGGCTCGCACTCACTTGGGCGCTCACCTCGGCGACGCTGCCTGGTGATGCGGCAGTCGGAGCGGCTCCAGCAGTCCGCTGGATGGCGGTCCGCTCGACAACCCAGCGCAGTAGCCATAGCGTCACCCACGGAATGGGGATGATGAGAATGCAGGCCAACCCGCCAACCAAGAACCGCCAGAGCACCTCGTGGCCCTTGCCCCGCCAGACAAACCTGACGCCCTCCGCCTGGACGTTGGCGGCCAGCCAACGATACAGCGCCGCGCCGGCCCACGCCCAGCCGATGATCGTGTATATGGAAACCATGACCAACAGCGACCATCCCAAAAATCCGACGTAACCTCCCGCGAAGCGCAGGCGCGGTCCCCCGCTCCACTCCACTCGCGACCAAAACCACTTCAGGATCTGCAGGCCAACCGCACACTGGATCACCAGAATTAGGATCGCGATCGGGATCGAGATCGAGGCTCCGGGAGCGGCCAGGCTGACCACAATACTCGCCAGGGCCAGCAGCGCGCACAAAAAGGCCCAGCCAAAAACCTCTCCGCCCGTGCCTCGGAAGGTCGCCGTAGTGCCGTCGCTGAGACGCAGGTTCCGGCAGAGCCAGCGCCCCACCGCTGCCATTACCCACGCCACCGGGACCAAGACCAGGGCCGACAACATCCAAAGCAGGATCCAGCCCAGCATCTGCCCAGCGGTGCCTGCGAATGAGACACTAACCCAAGGGGGTATGGCCGGCAGCTTGCCGGCCGAATAGCCGCACTGAGGGCAGAACGCGGCGCCAGCTTCTACTCTCGCTCCACAAGATGTGCAGAAAACGGGCGCAGTCGCGAGTTCCCCAGCGGGGCCTTCGGCCAGAACCACTTGTTTTCGTGAGAGCATAATCGCGCCGAGGGCAAACAACGCCGCAAGGCCGATCATCAGCGGCCATTTCAGATCGTCCAGCCGCCCGGGAACCGCTTGAATATTTTCACTCTCCGTGCGCGAGTTCCCTTCTTGCCCGCCCTGTTGTTCTTGCGTGCCGCCGGCGTCGGCGGCTTGCGGATTGCCAATGCCTGAGAGCTGCACGAGGAAGCTCGCCTTCGCGGCCAGCGGTTCGTGTGTGTACACCATCATGCCCTGCTCTTGCCCGGCAGGCTTCAAACCGTCGCCCGAAACGCTGACGCCCGGCGGCGCAACGACGAGCATTTTCAAGCCGCCATAAGTGGCCGGCAATTTCACCGTGGCGGCGTTTCCGGGATAGGCGAGTTCGTAGGACAGGCGGATGCTCGTTTCGCCGGGACGGAACGGATACGCGATGGCATAGCGGCCCTTGCCCTTATCAATGGACGCTTGCGGCACGGCCATGCCCAGCGAACTGATCGTGCTGACTTGCTGCAGTGTGGCCTTATCCGGAATCGTGAAATCGAAATTGCCTTCGCTGCGAAAATAGGCGACCGGGGGATTGGAGCTGTTTTGGACGTGATACTCTTCCGCCCCGATCAGTTTGTCGCCGTTGGGCTGGAAAATGATGATGTGGGAATCCGCGCTGATGGTTCTCGCATCCTTCGTCGTTTCGTAGATGTCCACATCCACTTCCGGGCGCCCCGGCGGAAGAAACGTGTTGAACGAATTGTCGTGATAGGTGGCGCGAATCAGGATGGGCCCCGTGCCGATGGCGTCGCTCGTCACCGTGAACTGGCCCTGCGCATCGCTTTTGCTGGAGCCCACTTCCACCATGCCCGCCGTGGGATTCAGCAGCGTGAGCGGAATATCCGGCGCGGGCTTGCCGGTGGTGCGATTGATGACCGTGCCGTGAACGGTGCCGGCAACCGCGCCAGATGCGACGAGAAAAGCGACGGCAATAGTGAGGAGAATTTGCGGACAGAAGCGATTCATCGAACGCCCCGCTCCGTCGTGACGGCCTTGCCGCCGCGCGGTCGCCGCACCTGGAATTCAGTGGCCTGCTCGATTTCCGTGAGCACCACGGCGGCTTCGTTTTCCAGCGTGGTTTTCATCGTTTCGTAGTCGCCTTCGGAATATTTTCCGGCGCGGTATTCGAACTTCAGGTCGCGCAGGTTGTCGTAGATGGCATCGCGGCGCTCCAGCAATTGGTCGAGCTTGGTGCGGTGCGGGGCCAGATCGGAGGCGTCTGGATGAATGTAGAACACGAAAAGAAAGGTGGCCACAGCCAGGCCAACGCACGCACCGCCAACGGCCAGGTCCTGCGGGTTTATCGCCAGTGCGAGAAACACTCCTGCGAGAATCACGTTAGTCCTCTGTCTCCCGGTCCGCTTGGGCTCGCCCGCGTTCCATGGCTTCCTGGGAAATCTTAACACCCGCTGCGGTGACGGGGGCAGCCGCGTCCACCCCTGCGGCCTTTGGCTTCTTGCGCCACCTGGAAATCACGAAGAGCACCAGCACGGCGCCGACAACGAAATAGATCACCGGCATGGCCCACGCGATCAGGCTGAAGCCGGATTTGGGCGGCTCCGCGTAAACCGTGGTGCCATATTCCTGGACGAACGCTTGTGTGATGGTGACTTCGGAATCGCCGCGATTCACCCACTGGCCCAATTCCTTCAGCATGGCCGCGGACACGGTGCATCCGACGTGGTTGCACTGCGTAAGGATCTGCCCGCAACCGCACATGCACAGGAATTTCCCGCCAATAGCTTTGACGCGGTCCGGTTGCTGTTGCTGGGCCACCAGCGGTAGCACGCCGAGGACAACCACCAGGGCAAGCACGAATAGGCTACGGCGCTTAATGCCGTTCCAGCTTGTCTGGACCCCGGTTGAACTTGCAGGCCGACCGGCATCTCGTACGAGAAGGCGGATCGCACGTTTGGCCCATTTAGTTGGAACGGCACTAATCATGGCCCTCCCTCAAAGTCACTGATGGCGTCAGCGCTGGAGCCACGGGCGAGGCCGCCGGCTGCGTCGCACCGGCAATCACCAACGCGGCGCGGCGGTTGGGCATCAACGCCAGCAGCGTGCCCATCACCACCCATACGCCGCCCAGCCAAATCCACTTCACCAGCGGATTCAGGAAAGCATGAATCACCGGGAGATTTGTGTCCGGATCAATTCCGGCGAAAACCACGTAGACATCCTCGCGCAAGGTGGAATAAATGGCGACCATGGTGCCGTTCGCCTGGTCACGGCCCTGGAATGCGCGTTTTTCCGGGTACAGCAGCATGAGTTGCTTGTTGCCTTTCAGGACCTCCACGATCATGCGCTCCGCGGTGTAATTTTTCTCGGGTTTCGTGTCGGCGCTCTGCAGCACCAGCGTGTAGGGACCGAGCTTCATGGATTCGCCAATATTCATGGTCTTCTGGACGTCCGTATTGAACGCGGCGCCCGCCAAACCAATAAAGATCAGCACCATGCCGAAGTGCACGACGTAGCCGCCGTAGCGGCGCGTGTTGCGCATGGCGAGTTCGTGCGCGGACATCATCAGGCTCATGCCGGAGCGCGCGGCAATCACTTTTGCCCCGCGGTAGAACTCCATTACGATGGTCCAGAAAACGAAGCCGCAAAGGAAAAGACAAACCAGTGAGACCGCATTGCGGTAGTCAAGAACATAAGCAAGAACGGCGGAAAGCGCGCCGACCGCGAGGGGCCAAGTGAAGTTGCGCTTCAAGCTGTCCGTAGATGTCTTGCGCCAGGCGAGAAGCGGCCCAACTCCTGTAAGGAAAAGTATGGCGAGGCCGATGGGAATCATGATTTTGTTGAAGAAGGGCGCGCCCACGCTGATGCGCGAGGGCGTGAACCACTCCGTAAAAACGGGGAAAAGCGTGCCGGAAAGAACGGCAATGCAAGCAACCAGAAACAGCAAATTGTTAAATAGGAAGCTGGACTCGCGGGAAATCAGCGAGTCGAGCTGATTCTCGCTCTTCAAATAGTCGTGATTCTTGACGTAGGCGACGAAACACACCACCAGGGTCAACAGCATGAAACCGACAAACCAGGGTCCGATCTGCGAGTTGGCGAAGGCGTGCACGGAACTCACCACGCCGCTGCGCGTAAGGAACGTCCCCAGTATGCACAGCAGGAACGTGCAAAAAACCAGCCAGACGTTCCACACCTTCATCATGCCGCGCTTTTCCTGCATCATTACCGAGTGCAGAAACGCGGTGCCCGTTAGCCAGGGAAGAAGCGAAGCGTTCTCGACCGGATCCCAACCCCAGTAGCCTCCCCAACCGAGCACGGCGTAAGCCCAGTGCGCGCCAAGAAGAATGCCGATGGACTGGAAACACCAGGCGATCATGGTCCATTTACGCGTGAGGTGAATCCACTTTTCGCCGGGATAGCGCGCCAGCAACGCCGCGAGTGCAAAGGCAAACGGAATGGTAAAGCCAGTGTAACCGGAATACAGATTCGGCGGATGGATGACCATCTCCGGGTACTGCAGCAGCGGATTGAGCCCGTTTCCATCCATGCGCACGAACGGTTCCAATACGCCGCTGGCACTCACGTTGGCAAGGGTCTTGAAGGGGCTTTCGACGAAATTGTTCAGCGTGAGAAAGAAAATCTGCACGCCGGCGAGAATCACGCCAACATAAGGCATCAACTCGCCGTTCTTATGGCGATAAACGATAAGAACTGAAATGACGTAAACCGCGAGGAGGAAGCTCCAAAACAGCAGAGAACCCTCCTGGCCGGACCACAGAGAGGCAATTTTATAGAACGCGGAGAGATCGCGATTGCTGTGGGAAACAACGTAAGCCTGCGAGAAGTTGTCGCTGAAGAGCAGATATTCGAGGCTGAACGTGCCGATGAAGATCAGCACGCAAGTGGCGATGCCCGCCTGGCGCGTACTCTTAACCAGCAGCGGATGCCGCGTGATGATGGCGGCAATGCCCCCCACGAACGCATACACGGCGCAGACAAACGCCAGCAGAAGTGTGAACGAACCGAATACATCCATGAGCCTTCCGCCTCTCCCCCGTAGGTTTTTCTGCTGGGCGCGCTACATGCTGCTCTGTTGGGTCGTGCTGGAAGTTGCGGGCTTGTCTCCCCCGGGTGCCGCTTCGTACTTGGAGGCGCATTTGGCCTGAACGTGTTCCGCGACGAACTGGCCATTGGAACCCGGGTGGCCTTCTACCAGTGCCTGGGACTTGTCCACAAATGTATCGGGAAGCGGATCGCTGCCGATATAGCTGACGGAAAGGGTCTTGCCCTCCTCTTCGAGCGCGAAATCGGTGCGTCCGGCGGAGTGATGGATGCTGCCGGGCACCACTGTGCCCGAGACCCGCATGCGGTGGTTCCGTGCGGAGCCCTGAAGTTGCTGGTACTCGGCGATGGTGTGGTAGTAGGTCTTGCTCTCGCCGTAGCCCATCCAGGCCAGAAAAGCCAACGAAACGACGATCACGCCGATACCCACGCCAAATTTAGCCCGATTCTGCACAAATCACTCCTTGCACAGCCCGCTATACTGTACAGCCTGCGGGGAAAGCCGTTTCTTTAGGAGGCCGGGGCTTCAGCCCCGGCGTAGAGCCCTAAGAGCCAATGGGCTTTAGCCCCTGAAGACAGTCTTTCCGGTATTCTTCCGCAACCTCTGTAATCTTACCATAATCGACAGCATGTGCGACGCACTCACAACTTCAGTTAGCCCATCACTATCTGCAGTGATACTCGTCACACAGGCCTTGCCAGTCACGGTAAGCTCCCTGCGGCCAAGGTACGGCGAAAATCCTCCATTTCGCTCTCACTGCGCCTACCATCTAGCGCCCACGGCCCGTACTGGCCTGTGAACACGGGACATCCTAAATCTGCCTCCGTGAACCTCCCTGCCAGGGCGGCCAATTCCCTGGAAAACAGCACTAGCCGCTTGGGCTTGAGGGACCTGCGAATGCGCGCCATCGCGGCGGGTAGCTGTTTTTCGAGGAGTTGCTGGGCGTCGGCGGTCGCCACGCCTGGCTCCAAAGGGCACTCCAAAACATGCGTGAGAAACAGGCCGCGCTTCTGGAGTTCCGTTAGCACGGCATCGGCGGACTTTCCCTCCCTGGAGATTTGCAAGGCATCCAGCAGGTTGGCCGCTTCGCCCTGGTAGTTCCCTTCCGGGAAATAAAGAAACGCGGCGTCGGCTTCGGGGGCAATGCCGCCGAGGAGCAGCGCCTGAATGTGCACGGGACGGTAACGTGTAGTCCATTCCAGCCGCTGCAGCCGTCGCGCCAGGTGCGCCGCCGACGCGGTCTGGCCGCACGCATCGCACGGGAGCGAAAGTGCCGTGGTCATGGTCTTCAGAAAGCGTAGTCCAACCAGGAAGTTGGCGCAAATAGACCATAGGACAAGTAGTTTCCGAGTGTCGCTAGCCGAAGGTCAGGTTATGTTCATCAATGGCCCCGCTGGCATTTAGATGCTCGATTTCGGCATCTGACTCGAACTGATCGGCAAGTCTTTCCGCAAGTCGGGTATGCAAGATCTCCTCGGCAAGAGCGTAAAAAGAAGGCTTCCACCTCAAAGCGCCGCTGACCGTCAACCATTTTGCGGAAATTGACCCACTAATCCACGTGCCATTACCGGAGAAGTGAATAATGGTCAATTTCACGAAGTTCGCGAATTCGCGAGGGACTTGGGGTTTTGTGGTGCGCGCACTCCAACGTTTTCAAGAGTTTAGGTCTGGCCTTCGTATTGCTGTTTGACTGATGCACGCGGAGATTCTCTCCTACTCGCGCAGCCGCGGATTGTTTGCGCGGCTCAATTGGTGAAGGGCGTGGTCATTCGGCCCGAAGACGATCTGAACCGGGCCGTTTGCTACAGGAGCGCATGCGCGCTGCTAGCCGACAATAAGCGTTCCTTGCAAATCTCGAACTACCGGAGGCAGACTATGGATTACAACGCGGATATAGAAAGTCAGCACAAATGTGCTCACAAACAATGCCGGTGCCAGATTCCATCCGCGCAGAAGTATTGCAGTGACTACTGTGCGAATGCTGAAGAGGTGGACGAAGTCAAGCTCCAATGTCAGTGTAAACACAAGGCGTGCGCGCTGGATTGAGTGCCTTGCCGATCGGCAATACGTAGCGGAGGCAGTTTTGCTCGAGGGAGATGAACGATGAAGGCATACGAACTACTTCGAAAGCCGCTTTTGTATGCTACCGCTGTGGCGTTGTGTTTCGCGGGGATAGGGAGCCTAGGACCTCCCTTGGCAGCTCAAGGAAATAATCAGGACGAGGAACTGCAAATGGGCCAGATGGTCTTCGACGCACTGAAAGCCAAGGGTGAAATCATTGAATCGTCCCCGCTATACGACCAGTTGCGACCCATTGCCGACGCCATTACCCGAGCGGCGCAGCCGCGATACAACCATCCGTTCAAGTTCTACCTGGTTCATGAAGATCAGCCGAACGCATTCTCAACTCCGGGCGGCAACGTGTATGTCGTCGATTCGCTGCTGTATGCCGTGAAGAATACTGACGAACTCGCCGGAACGCTGTGTCACGAGGTCTCCCATACCATCCATCACGATACCATGGCGTTGATGAAGGAGCAGGAGAAAATCTTGGCGCGCGAAGTCGGGGCGGCTGTTCTCTTGGGACCTGCCGCTGATATATTGGCCATCGCCCTCCTTGGTAAGCTTCATTCTCAAGGCTACTCCCGAGACGTGGAGGAACGAGCGGATCTGACTGGCTCCGATGTTTGTGCCTCAACTGATTATTACAACCCTTGGGGTCTGATATGGCTGTTCCAGGATTTTTCCAGCGCGAACACCAAACAAGTACCGGAGCTCCTATCGGACCACCCCAACGATCAGCACCGGATCGATGCCTTAAAGAAGCATTTCCGGCAGAATCCATCGGTCTTCGGGAAATTCAATTCTGATCCGAAGTCGGCTATACCTTTGTCAGTTCCCAAGAACGCTCCCGAAGTGTTCTTGCACTGAAAATCGATTTAACCGTGCTGCCGGCAAACGACAGTGCGTCAAAAGGAGAAAAAAATGAGTGTTTTTTCTGATTTAGTGGTCGCTAGCATCGAGCAAGCCAGGAAATTCTGGGGCTGGTTTCTCGCGATAGGCATTCTGCTGGCGATTCTCGGTATCACATGTATCGTAAAATCACAGACCGCAACCACTTTTTCGATCCTGGCGCTAGGTTGGATCCTTGTGGTCAGCGGAATACTGTGGCTCATAAGTTCGTTTTACGCCATCAGTTGGCAGGGATTCTTTTTGTACCTGCTGAACGCCATCCTTCGCATAGTGATCGGATACCTTCTGATCAGTCACCCGGGTGCAGCCGCGGCAGGAGTGACCGGGTTGGTTGCTTGCCTCTTCATCGTGGGAGGTCTGTACCGGGCAGCCGGGGCGACTCTCATTCAATTCCCGACGTGGGGATGGACGGTCTTTGCGGGACTCGTCGCTCTCGTTCTCGGCATTTATCTTCTGGCGACTTGGCCTACAGCTACCACCTACTTCCTTGGTTTGGCGATCGGCGTCGACCTGCTATTAGACGGAACAGCTCTGGCAGGTTTTGCCGGCACCATTCGCAGCGGCTTGCCCAAAGTGCAAACCAAAACTCCCTGAGCCCAACGATACTCAATACCGCAATGGACGTGACACCCGCTTCCACGCGACCGTGGGGGAAATGTATCCACGCCAGTTGAGATCGTACCGAAAGCCGATGCGAAACATGTGCCAACTACCGCTTCCATCAGGCGAATTGTAGACGAGATAAGGCGGCCAGGCCAGTCCGATGCTCGTGCATTCGGGATTTCCGATTAAGACGAAAGGTGGCTCGTGCTCCGACTTCCATGACAGGTGGCGTTGTGCCCAGCAAACGACCGTCGCTCCGACCCGGCGGTCAGATCCCTGGTTAATGCAGCCCTGGCTCACGGGAGCCGCAGGCGCAACGCAGGGTTGCGTGGGCTGAGCGTGGAACGCGAGTGCAAAGTATAAGCCGACGCATGTAAAGGAGGCGGCAAGACACGCCGGAGCCCGCCTCCGCGGCCTAGTGAGCCGGTCTAAGCGCCACGCATGTTTGATCATCCGCTCTGCCTGCCTTCCCTGCTGCGCCCAAGATGGCCGCCAGAACGTCTGAGAAATGGCGCATGGCTGCGGAGCGACCTTAAGCAGCATTGCGATTTCGACCACATTCGGGAATCACTCCCGGTTTGTCGGTAACTCGGAAACAGGCCCCTGCCACAGGACAATGGTGAATGGCGGCATGTCTGTTTTCTTTAATTGTGTCGCGGGAACGGCCAAGAAACCGCCGGAAATATTACTTGGAAACGGCAGCGGCCGAGGATGATGGCAGCTTGGAGCGCAGGCACCACTTCAGCTCCTGGCTCATATCGGTGATTTCCATGCCGGGCATGACAATGAACTTGCAGGACTGCATTTCGCGGGGCTCGTCGTCATCCGGCAGTTGGCAGGTCACGCGACAATACTGACAATCCTGATTCCAGCAGAACCGCCCGTACGGGATCGTCTCCGGGCTGATGAACTGAAAGCAGCGCAGCAGCGAATTGCGCTCGGGCACCTGAAACTTCTTTCCCATGATGGTGATCTCCACCAATTTTTCGTACGGACGAAATGGTTCCGACATGATTGTGCCCTGCTCCCTGTGCACTCCGTGTGGCGGCATCGTGCGGACTCCCCCGAGCCTGCAAATCGCCCGATGCTTTATCAGGTTAGTGCGGAGAATGGACGCGAACAACGGCGGGATGTTCGGAGCGTGGCTAATGTGCTACGGGGGCCAGTACTGGCCGCACCAGCACTACGGCCTTATCCCTGTAGCGCAGACCTGAGGCTTTCTTTTGGGTCTCTTTTGCTTTTGTGGCACAGTCACTCCTGACTGTGCTCTTGGGTTTGCCTGGGTGCCAGCAGCTCGTAGGGGCGCAGCATGCCTGGCCCCATGTCCGCACGACCTCTGTCCATCGGTGGGTTTGGAGTGCGGCGACCTGTTTACCCTGCTTGCCCCGAGCTTCGAAGGGAGATTCGAAGGGCCGCCGCTTTTACGCACTGAGCAGCTCCGCAAGAGTGTCTTTCTTTGGAGCACGGATCGACCGGCCCCGCCTCGCAGGGTCATCTCTCGGGCTACGCGCGAAAAACAATGCGGTGTCAGCGGATGATGTCGAAAAACTGGCACATGCGCCGGTACTTTTCATAGCGTGCCTGGACCAGTTCTTTCGCGCTTTGGTTGGTCAGCACAAGAAGCTGTTTCTCGAGCACTTCGGCAAAGAATTTCGCGGCCGCCTCGTGATCGCTGTGAGCGCCGCCGTCGGGCTCGCGAATGATCTCGTCAATGATGCCCAATTCGTGCAGGTCATTGGCCATGATCTTCATGGCGATGGCCGCGGTTTCCGCCTTGGTGGAATCGCGCCAAACGATGGAGGCGCAACCCTCCGGCGAAATCACGGAGTAGAAGGCGTTCTCCAAGATGTTCACGCGATCGCCGACGGCCACGGCCAGCGCTCCCCCGGAGCCGCCTTCCCCGGTGACGGTCACGATGATGGGAATAGGCAACCGCGCCATCTCCCGCAAATTGTGCGCGATGGCCTCTCCCTGGCCGCGCTCCTCGGCGTCAATGCCGGGATACGCGCCGGGCGTGTCAATGAAACACAGCACCGGGCGGCCGAATTTTGCGGCGAGCTGCATGACACGCAGGGCCTTGCGGTAGCCTTCGGGCTTGGGCTGGCCAAAATTGCGCATCACGCGCTGTTTGGTGTCTCGCCCTTTCTGGTGGCCGATGACGGCCACGGGGCGCCCGTGGAATTTACCCATGCCGGCGATTATCGCTTTGTCATCGCCAAAGCTGCGATCGCCGTGAATCTCGATGAAATCGGTAATCAGCAGGTGGATCCAATCCAGCGTGTAGGGCCGTTGCGGGTGTCGCGCAATCTGCGCGCGCTGCCACGGGCCCATGTGCGCGTAGAATTCGCGGCGGAGCTCCAGCACCTCCTGTTTCAGGCGCTCGACTTCGGCTTCCCCTTCATCGGTGGCCGCCAGGCGCCGCAACTCCTCGACGTCCTTTTCCAGGCGCTCAATTTCGCGCTGCCGTTCAACCGTGGATGTGCCCTTCTTCTCTTTATGTGCTGCGCACATTACGCCACCATCTGGATCGCCTGCTGGCCGCAAATCTGCCGCACGGCGTCAATCAGTTCCTGCTGGATGCGAATCCTCTTCTGCGACTGCAAAAGCGCCACCTTGCCGTCGGGCGAGAGCAGCTCAAACACTACCGTACTTGGCCCCGGCGCGCTTGCAAATAAATGATCGAGCTGTTCGAGGGTGCCTTCGTCCAGCCGCGCGAGATCCAGGCGCACCCGGAATTCGGAGGCGGCGCGATCGGCGATGTCCGTAACACGGCGGGCTTCCTGCAGGGAGAGGCGCGTGCCCGCTTCTTCCACCTGCACACGCACCTTCAGAAGCAGCGGCTCGCCGCGCTTCAGGATATTCTCCAGCCGGGCGAAGCTTTCCGGAAATGCCAGGAGTTCCTGCACGCCGGTCATGTCCTGCAGAGTGTAGATGGCCCAGCGCGCGCCTTTTTTCGAGCGCATGGGACGCGTGCCGACGATGAGCCCCGCGACGCTGATCTCTTTGCCATTGCGCTGCCCCTCCACTTCTTCCAGGGAAAGTGCGCCCAGCTCCTTCAAACGCGCGACATATTTTTCCAGCGGGTGGCCCGAAACGTAAAACCCCAGCATGGCGTATTCGCTGGCCAGCCGCTCCTCTTCACTCCAGGGGGCGGCTTCGCGCAACTCGAAATGCACCTTGGCCTCTGCCGCGCCGCCGCCGAAAAACAAACCGTGCTGGCCCGATTCCCGGCTGCGCGCGGCACGCTGTAGCGCCGCCACGGCGTCGTCCACGGAAGCGACCATCGGCTCGCGCGGTCCCAGCGAATCCATGGCGCCGGATTTGATCAGGCTCTCAAAGACGCGCTTGTTCAGGAACCGCGGCTCGATGCGTTCGCAGAATTCGTACAGAGACTTGAATTCGCCCTGCGCGAGACGCGATTCGCGTATCGCCTTGGCGTTGTTCTCGCCGACATTCTTGATGGCCGCCAGGCCGAAGCGAATGGAAGCGCCCACGGGCGTGAAGTACAGATCGCTCTCATTCACGTCCGGCGGCAGGATGGAGATGCCCATGCCGCGCGCTTCGTTGATGTACTTCACCACCTTTTCCGTGTTGCCGGTTTCGGAGGTTAGCAGCGCGGCCATGAATTCCACGGGATAGTGTGTTTTCAGGAAGGCGGTCTGGTAGGCCAGCAGGGCGTAGGCACAGGAGTGCGACTTGTTGAAGCCGTAACCCGCGAATTCTTCCATCAGATCGAAGATGCGTACGGCCTTCTTTTCGGGAATCTTGTTTTTCTCGCAGCCCGCCAGGAATTTGGCGCGCTGGGCGGCCATTTCCTCTTTTTTCTTCTTGCCCATGGCGCGGCGCAGAATGTCCGCTTCGCCGAGAGAAAAACTCGCCAGTGAGTTGGCAATCTGCATCACCTGTTCCTGATAGAGGATGACGCCGTAGGTTTCATCGAGAATGTCTTTCAACTGCGGCAATTCGTAGCTGGCCTTGGTTTTGCCCTGTTTGCGATTGATAAAGTCATCGATCATGCCGCCCTGGATGGGGCCGGGGCGGTACAGGGCGTTGAGCGCGGTCAGGTCTTCGATGCGCGTGGGGTGATACCGGCGGAGGATGTCGCGCATGCCGTGGGATTCAAACTGGAAGATGGCCGTGGTATCGCCGCGAGAGAAGAGCTTGTAAGTTGCTTCATCGTCGAGCGCGAGATTGTCAATTTCGATTTTCACGCCGCGGTTCTGCTGGACCATTTTGACGGCGTCGTGCAGCACGGTGAGCGTGGTCAGCCCGAGGAAATCCACCTTCAGCAGGCCGATGCGCTCCAGCGCGTTCATGTCGTACTGCGTGGTGACTTCGTCGCGGTTGGTCTTGTAGATGGGTACAAGCTCAGTGAGCGGCTGCGGTGAAATGACCACGCCGGCGGCATGTGTGGAGGCGTGGCGTGCCAGACCTTCCAGGCGCAAGGCCACCTTCATCAGGTCGCCCAGCTTTTCGTCGCTTTCAATCGCGGCCTTCAACGGCGGCGATTCCTCCAGCGCGGTTTTCAGCTCAATTCCCAGTGTGGCGGGCACGAGCTTCGCCAAACGGTCCACTTCGCCATAGGGAATGTCCATGGCGCGGCCCACGTCTTTGATCGCGGCCTTGGCGGCCATGGTGCCGAACGTGATGATCTGCGCGACGTTTTCGCGGCCGTATTTGTGCGTGACGTATTCAATCAATTCGCCGCGCCGCCGCATGCAGAAATCAATGTCGATATCGGGCATGGAGACGCGCTCTGGGTTCAGGAAGCGCTCGAACAGCAGGTTGTACTGCAGCGGATCCACGTCCGTGATGCGCAGCGCATAACTCACCAGACTGCCCGCAGCGGAGCCTCGTCCCGGGCCCACGGGCACTTCCTGGGCCCTGGCGTAATGAATGAAATCCCAGACGATTAGGAAGTAGCCCTCGTAGTGCATCTTCTTGATCATCTCGATTTCGGCGGAGAGGCGGCGCTCGTAATCGGCAAGGGGATTGCGCAAGGCGCCCTGCTGGGCGCGGCGTTCCAGATACGGCACGCGCTGCGCAAAGCCTTCGCGAGCCATCTTCTCGAAGTAGCTGCCGGGCGTGTGGCCTTCGGGAACCTTAAACTCCGGCAAGGCGTTTGGGATGTAATCAATCTTGACGTTGCATCGCGCGGCTATGTCCACGGTGCGGCTGAGCGCGTCGGGCACTTCGCGGAAAACCCTGGCCATTTCCTCGGCGGTCTTGAAATAGAACTGGTCGGTGGCAAATTTCATGCGATGCGCGTCGCTCATGGTCTTGCCGGTCTGTATGCACAGCAGCACTTCCTGCGCGTGCGCATCTTCGTGGTGCAAATAGTGGCAATCGTTGGTGACCACCAGCGGAATGCCGGTTTCCTTCGAGAGGCGAGCCAGTTCGCGGTTGACGCTCTGTTCGATCTCGATGCCCTGGTCCTGAATTTCCAGGAAGAAGTTCCCTTTCCCGAAAATGTCCCGCAGCTTGTAGGCATTCTCCCTCGCCAGGTCGAGCTTTTCTTCCACGACGCATTCCGTCACCGGGCCACGCAGGCAGGCCGAGAGCGCGATCAAACCCTTGCTGTGTTTCGAGAGAAGATCGTAATCAATGCGCGGCTTGTAGTAGAAACCCTCGAGGAATCCCGCGGAAACGAGCTTGATCAGGTTGTGGTAGCCCTCCTGGTTCTCGCAAAGGAGCACCAGATGATTGCTGCCGCGCGACCCTGGCTCCATTTCGCTGCGCTCGCCGCCATTGGGAGGCCCGCCTTTTTCCCCACGGTCGTGGCGGCTGCCCTTGGCCACATAAACTTCGCAGCCGATGATGGGCTTGACGTCGCGTTTGCTGGCTTCATGGAAGAAATTGGCGGCGGCAAACAGGTTGCCGTGGTCGGTGACGGCCACGGCCGGCATTTTCCGGCGCGAGGCTTCGTCGAGAAGCTCGGAGATTTCGCAAGCGCCGTCCAGCAGGCTGTAGTCCGTGTGGAGGTGCAAGTGAACAAACTGCGGATTGCCCATGGAACTTGATTGTAAATCGCCGCACGCGGAAATGCGAACGCCTTTCTCGCGTTTCCCACAGCGCGCCATTACAACCTGCTGAACGACTGGGAGAAGTTGTCATCCCGAGCTGTAGCTCAGGCCTTTAGGCCTGAGGGATCTGCTTTCCCCGCCAGGCCGACTGAAAACAATCTCATTTCTCGGAACAACACAAACGCCAATCTTACGAACTATTTCTTGCCTTTGGCCTTCTTCGCGCTATTTGCTTTTTGCGAGGCCATGAGCCTCGCCTTGGTGCTGCCCTTGTCCGCGCCGCCGTGTTTCGCCGCCGCTGCGCCCGCGCCTGCTTTTTCACCCCCCTTGCCGGGTTTCTTTTCCTTTTTCTTGGGCGCTTCCTTGATGCCGGAAAGCCGGCGCAGCATTTTTATGCGTTCTTCGGGCGTTTTCCCGCGCCCGTTCAATTGCGCGGCAAACACTTCCTGCACCACATGGTCGAACTTCGGCCCCCGCGGCATGCCCAGTGCTTCCAGTTCGTTGCTCACGGCGGTCAGCGCCATGCGGATCGGGCGCCACTTATGCAGGAATGCCTTCAACTTGGATAGCGCCGCCGAGTTGTTGGATTCGGCAAGGAGATAGGCCACGTATTCCATCGGAAGCTTTTCGATGTAGCGGTAGGCTTCGATGGGCGTTTTCGTCTTTCTTCCTGCCAGGTCCTTCTGAATCTCGTGAGCCTTGTCGGGAAAACTCTCGATCACGTCGATTTCCGCGGAACGGAAGCCCAGCTTCGAGAGCACATGGCTGACCTCGCGGTCCTTGAGCCTGCCCAGAATCGCCAGCATCATCGGCGTGGCCAGGCGCGGGCGGAATCCCGCCATGAACAGGTCATCGCGCACCTTGATCATGCGATTGATGGCGTCGTAATCCGGGTGTTTCTTGGCCAGCAGCGGGTGCACGCGGTCCAGCAGGTGGTGCGCTTCCCATTCCTTCAAGGTGAGATGCGGGCGCTCTTCCTTCGCCAGGGCGCGCAATTCTTCCCCGGCGTCCTCGGGCGTGATGGTCTGGTGCAATTCCCTTTCGATGGCGAGATTGAACCATTCCTGCGTCCGCGATTCGAGTTTGTAGCCCATGCGCGCGGCCAGCCGCAAAGCGCGCAGCAGGCGCACGGGCTGATTGGTAAAGCTGTGAATCGTGAGCGCGCGCACTTCGCCGTGCTCGATGTCCGAAAGGCCGTTGGTGGGATCGAGGAGCAAACCGCGCGATGCGGGATTCAGCGAAATGGCGATGGCGTTTAGGGAGAAATCGCGCCGCCGGAGATCCTCCATGATGGTGGACCAGCGGATTTCGGGACGCGTGCCCGGGCGCACATAGTAATCGTCGCGCGCGGCGGAGATGCTGCCTTCGTAATCGCCGCTGAAGAGAATCTCAACCTGGCGCAGCTTTTCGTCCTCGGATAGAACCTTGGCCCCGCCCTTCTCCAGTTCGCGCGCCATCTTCGAGGGATTGCCTTCGACGCTGAAATCCAGATCGCGCAGGGTGGCGCCGGTAATCAGGTCGCGCACCGTGCCTCCAGTAAGATAGATATTGAGGCCCATGGCCGCGGCCAGCTCCTGCACGCGCAGCATAGCCGCGCGCTGTTCGGGCGAGAGCCGGCTTTCCAGCAAGAACATGTAGTCTGGCATTGTGCTCCTTCCGCTTCAGGGTGGTCATGCCCAAGAGGGCTGCCGCACCCGCGATGTATTGCCGCCCGCACGTTAGGCGCGCGGGTGATGTGCCTTGTAAATCTGCTTCAGTCTTTCCTCCACGACGTGGGTATAGATTTGCGTCGTGGAGATATCCGAATGGCCCAGCATCAACTGGACGGAGCGCAGGTCCGCGCCGCGTTCCAGCAAATGCGTTGCAAAACTGTGGCGCAGCATGTGCGGCGTCAAGCCCATGCGCATGCCCGCTTGCCTGCCGTACGCCGAGAGAATCTTCCAGACACCGACGCGGCTCAGCGGCCCGCCGCGCCGATTGATGAAGAGCGTGGTAACGTTCGCCTGTTTCGCATTCCCCAAAAGCTTGGGACGTGCGTCGCGCAGATAACGTTCCACGAGGGCGATCGCTTTTTTGCCAATGGGCACGATGCGTTCCTTATTCCCTTTGCCGATGCACCGCACGCAGCCCGCGGCGCGGTCCATGTCCATCACCCGCAGCCCCACTAGTTCGGAAACGCGCAAACCGGTGGAGTACAGCACCTCGAGCATGGCGCGGTCACGCAGCCCCAGCGGTTGCTTATCATCGGGCTGCGCCAGGAGCCGCTCTACTTCCTCCAGGCGCAGGTACCCGGGCAGCGAGCGGCGAATCTTCGGCGATTCCAGGTTCAGGGAAGGATCTTCCGTGCGGAACTCCTGCACCAGGGTGAAGCGGAAGAAATTGCGCATCGTGACCAGGTTGCGCGCCACCGTGCGGCTCTCCAGCTTCTGGCGGTACAGGCTGGCCAGAAAATCGACCAGGTCGTCGCGCGAAACGCTTTCCACGGTGAGCTTCTTCTTTTTTCCGAATTCCTCGAATTTCAACAGGTCGCGCCGGTACGCCGAAACCGTGTTGGGCGACAGTCCTTTTTCCACCCTTACGTGGGTCAAAAACGCCGCGATTGCCGTGGCAATTTCCATCAGCTTCCCGCCAACCCTTCCGCGGCTCCCGTCCGCCGCATGGCAATCCCGTACACCTCTTCGACTTCCGGACAGTGGAAAATCCACGTCAGCCCCACATAGAGCAGCGTCGCTCCCAGGATCATCCCCGCGAAAACGATCAATTGCAGGGAGAAGGCGCCTTGGAGCGCATTCCTCGCGTAATAGTTGGCGATCATGCAGCCGGCGCCCATGATCACCGAGCACAGCGAAATCTTGCTGATGGAGCGCAGAATTTCCAGCATGCCCAGCGAGCCGTAGCGCAAGCGGAAGATGATGAACAGCGTGAAGAAGTCGAAGAAGGTGGCCAGCGCCGTGGCCAAAGCGGGGCCACCGTTCTGAAACCGCCTGAACAGGAATTGCAGGAAAATGACGTTGAGGACGATGTTCAGAACGAAAGAAATGGACGCCACGATCACGGGCGTCTTGGTATCGCGCGCGGAATAAAAGGCCGGCACAATCAGCTTGACGCAGGCCAGCGCCGGCAAGCCGATGGCATAGTACAGCAGCGGGCGCGCGGTCAAACGCGTGGATTCCGCGACGAACTGCCCGTGCTGGAATAGCACGCGGATGACTGGCTCGCGCAAAATCATCAGTCCCATCGCCGCGGGCACCGTGATGTACGCGACGATGCGCACCGCGAAGGTGAGTGTTTTCTTCAATCCATCGTAATTATTGGCGGCCGCATGGTGCGCCATCATCGGCAAAATGGCGGTGGCCACGGCAATGGCGTAGCCGCCGAGGACCAGTTCTGTGACGCGGTCGGCGACATACAGAGCGGTAAGGCTGCCGCGAGGCATGCGCGCGGCCTTGGCAAAGTAGGTGTCCACGAAAAAATTGATCTGCGAGATTCCCAGGCCGAAGAAGCGCGGGAACATCACGCGCGCCACGCTGCGGATTCCCGGATGCGAGAACGAAATGCCGAAGTCAAAGCGCATTCCCCGTCTGACCATCTGCGGTATCAGGATTAGGAATTGCAGCGCTCCGCCGACCAGCACGCCCACCGCCAGCGATACCGCCGGGCTATGGAAGTAGCGCCAAACCATGGCGGTAGAAAACGCGATGATGGATAGGTTTAGAAGGACGGTCGTGGAAGCAGGCAGGGCGAAATGGCCGAAGCAGTTGAGAATGCCCATGCCCAGGGCCGCGAGCCCCACGAAAAAAATGTAAGGGAAGACGATGCGGTTCAGGGCGATGGCCTCATCCCAACCAGCAGTGGAAAACGGTGCGATCACCTGGCGCGAGAAGATCACTCCGATTACGGTGATGACGGCCAAGACCAGCGCCAGGGTCCAAAACAGCTTGTTGGCGAAGTCCCAAAGCTCTTCCTTCGAGCGTTCCCGCATGTACGTGGTGAAAACGGGAACAAAGGAAGCCGCGACTGTGCCCTCGCCGACTAAGCGCCTGAAAAGATTGGGGATGCGGTAGGCCAGAACAAAGGAGTCGGCGCTCAGCGTGGTGCCGAGGAGGAGCGTGATACGTTGGTCACGGACGTAACCGAGAACTCGGCTTGCAATCGTTACCAGCGATATGATCGATGCCGATTTCAGGATTTCTTTTTTATCGGACAAGGCCTGGCTCTCAAGACCTAACCCCAATAAAAACAATGGGTTGACAGGAAAAACGTGTTTAAATTAACATAACTTCAATCATTCTGCAATGGTTTCGTCGCCAGAAACGGAAAATTTCGCTTTGAAAACGCGTACCCCAGCCACCACCCACAAAAAAGTGGTGATTGAACTTCTCGACCGCACGGCCATCCGCGGATTCCTGAACCCCTCTCGCCTGGCCCATGCCGAAGTGCTGGAACTGCTCACCCCGGATGGCGCGCGCGAGGAGATCGAACTCGCCAAAGTGCGCGCGATTTATTTTGTCCGCGATCTGACGGAAGATTTCGAGCCGGAACGCAAGTCGTTCCTGAGCCGCCCGAAACTCGATGGCCTGTGGGTGAAGCTGCGCTTCCAGGACGGCCAAATCCTCGAGGGCGTGATTCCCAACGACCTGCTAACCTTCCTCGATAACGGCCTGCACCTCACCACGCCCGATTTCAATTCCAACACCGACCGCATCTTCGTCCCGCGCTCCGCCCTCTCAGAATTGACCGTCCTCGGCGTAGTCGGCATCGCCCGCCGCAAACCCGCCGCAGCCGCTGCAGCAGTAGCAGCCGCGCAGCCCCGCCTCTTCAACGAATAAACGAGTTCCGGGTAACTTTCCGGCCAGCGCGCTCAGTGCACCGGGTTGCCATCGGCGTCGATCTTGTGAACTTCGCCGATGTTCAGTTCGCGGATGCCCGCTTCGACTTTGCTCATGTCGCCTACGACCACCCAGATGAGATGGCTGGGCAGGATGTACTTTTTGGCGATTTCGTTCGCCGTGTCTGGAGTAACCGCCAACACTTTCTGCGTATAGGTGTTGTAATAGTCCTCCGGCAGGCTGTACTGCAGGATTGTGCCGTACGCGGCGGAAAGTTGCTGCACCGTCTCGAACGTTCCGGGGAGACCGAGCGTGGCGTCGGACTGCTCGTCCTTGAGCTCCGCCTCCGTGATCGGTTTGCCGCCCACGATGTTCTTGTACTCCGCCACCAGTTCGGCAAAGGACTCCTTGGTCTTGTCTGTCTGCACCGGCGAAAAACTGTAGTAGGGACGCTGGCCGCGCGCCGGCAGCAGCCGGGAGCCCACGCCATAAGACCAATGCTTGTCTTCACGCAGATTCATATTGATGCGTGAACTGAAGTTTCCGCCGAAGACGTCATTCACCATATCCAGCGGCACTTCATCGGGATCGTTGTACGGCGGCGCCAGTTGCGCGGCGACAATCAAGCTCTGCCCGGAGCCCGGGCGGTCAATCAGATAGACCACATCCTTTTCCGGCTCGGGAACCTGCGGGATAGTCCTCTTGGCCACGTCTCCCGCCTTCCATGAGCCGAAGAGCCTTTCGAGCTTGGGCGTGATCTCGGCCAAGGTCGTGTCGCCAACGATGAGCAACGTGGCGTTATTCGGCTTGTACCAGGTGTCGTGGAATTTGGCCAGGTCCTCGCGGGTCATCTTGCTCACGCTGGATTCGGTGCCCGTGCCGACGAAGGCCCCGGTGTAGGGATGTCCCTTGCCGTAAAGCAGCGTGGGCACGATGCGCAGAGCCATGGAGCGGGGCGTGACCTTCTCCCGCTGAATGGCGGCAAGGCGGTCTTTCTGCAAGCGCGCGAACTCCTTCTGAGGGAAGGCCGGATGGAGGATTAAGTCGGCATAAATTTCCAGGGCCTTGTCCATATTGATCTTGAGGGCGTTGAGATCGACGGACGCGTAATCCAAATTGGCGCCGGCGGAGAATTCGGCGCTGAGCGATTCCAGTTCTTCGCCGATTTTCAGCGAATCACGCGTCGGCGTGCCCTCTTCGAGCATGCGCTGCGCGAAGCTGCAGGTGCCCCGAGCATCCGCGGGGTCCGCGGCGTAGCCGCTTTCCACCAGCACCGAGAAGTTCACTACCGGCGCGGTGTGGCGCTCCGCGAGGACGACTTTCAAACCGTTCGAGAGCGTGGCTTTCTGCATGGCAGGAAGATCGAGCGACATCGCGGAGCCTAGTGCGGGCTCCTTCGAGCGATCGATCGGGGCGGTTGTTTTCAGATTGGTGGGATACGGCTGCACTTCCAAAATGTAATCGCCGTCGCTCAGCCAGTCGTTCGCGGCCTTCTTCACCGTGGCCGGGGTGGCTGCCTGTACCCGCTTGAGATACTCCTTGTAACAATCCGGATTCCCCGTGAATGTCTGGCAGCGCGCGAGGATGTCACTCTTGCCGCCGAAGCCGCCGATGCGCTCCATGATCCGCGCGTACTCGCCGAAGATTTGCGTCTTGGCGAGTTGCAACTCGGCCTCGCTCGGTCCGTTCTTCAGGAAGTTTTGCAACTCCTCATCCGCGGCCGTTTCCACTTTTTTCAGGTCCGCGCCCGGTTTCGCGGTCAGGGTGAGATAAAACTGCCCCGCGATCTCGTTGTTATTGTCGGTTGCGGTGGCGCTGGTCGCCGTCTGATCTTTGTAAACCAGGCGCTTGTAGAGGCGCGACGTCTTACCCGCGCCGAGAACCTGTGCAGCCAGATCCAGCAAGGCTTCTTCGGGTGAAGATGACTGGGGCACGTTCCAAACGCGATAAAGACGCGCCTGGGGCACGCGATCCTGCACCCAGTCCCGGTGCGTGCCGCTCCGTTTGGCCACCCATACCGCCTGATGATCGATGGGTGGGCCGGGCGGGATCCCGCCGTAGTACTTCTCGACCTTTTGACGCGCTACTTCCGGAGTAATGTCGCCCGCGATGACCACCGTGACGTTGTTCGGGCCGTAATAGGTTTTGAACCATTCCTGGACGTCACTCAAAGAAGCCGCATCCAGGTCTTTCATCGAACCGATGGTCGTCCAGGAATAAGGATGGCCCACCGGATAAGTGTTCTCCGTCAGGAGCTGCCGGGTAACTCCGTAAGGCTGGTTTTCGCCTTGGCGCTTTTCGTTCTCCACCACGCCGCGCTGGAGGTCCAGTTTCTTCTGGTCCAGAACGCCCAGCAAATGGCCCATGCGGTCGCTTTCGGCGAACAACACATAGTCGAGCATGGAGGTGGGCACGTTTTCAAAATAATTGGTGCGGTCGCTGTTCGTCGTTCCGTTCAGGTCCGTGGCGCCGATGCGTTCCATCGCGTTGAAGTAGGTGTAATTGAAATTTTCACTGCCGCTGAACATCAGGTGCTCGAACAGGTGCGCAAACCCGGTTTTCCCGGGCTTCTCATTCTTCGAGCCCACGTGGTACCACGTGTTCACCGCCACGATGGGGGCCTTGTGGTCCTCGTGAACCAGGACGGTCAGGCCATTGTCGAGCACAAACTTGGTGTAAGGGATGTCCGGGATGGGGATTTTCGACGAAGCGGCCGCTGGCGCCTTCGCCTTCGGAGCAGAATCGGACTGCGCGAACGCCGGAACGAAGCCGAAGATCGCTAGCAGTACGGCGACAAGGAAACTCGCCAGACCTCTCAATGTCGTATTTCTCAAGGAATTCCTCCCGCTCAGACTTATCACTCCCCACTGAATGGACGGGGCGTCGGGTGAGTATGTTAGCAAAGAAATGTCGACTTGGAAGCCGGGGCTAAGTCCTGCCAGGCCAGGTCATCGCAAACTGACCCATTGCCAATAAATCCTCCTTCTGTACTTCCCTCTCGGCGCTGTGCGAGACTCACAGTTTGCGGAGGCGAAGCGCCCATGAAACTCCAGGAACTGGCACAAAAACTTGACTGCCGTTTGGAAGGCAATCCCTCGGTCGAAATCACCGGCGTCGCCGGGATTGATCGTGCGCAATCCGGAGAAGCGACATTTCTGGCGAACCGGCGCTATTCGCCGCAACTGAAGACGACGCAGGCCTCGGCTGTGTTCGTTGAAGACGGCGTGGCGCTCGAACGCGCCTCCGGCCTCGCGCCCCTGGCGGCTTTGCGCACGGGGAATCCCTATCTCGCGTTTGCGCACGCGATTGAGCTGTTCTATCAACCGCCATCGTACCCCCCAGGAGTGCATCCGACCGCGGTGATCGCAGCCACAGCGCGAATTGGCGGCGGCACGCATATCGGCCCCTATTGTTTTGTGGATGAGGACGTGGAACTCGGTGCGAACGCGGTGCTGCATAGCTTCGTGACCCTCTACCGGGGCGCTAAAATCGGAGTGCATTTCTTCGCGCACGCGCATGCGGTGGTGCGCGAGCACTGCCGCATCGGCGATCGCGTGATCCTGCAGAACGGCGTGATTGTCGGCGGCGACGGCCTGGGTTTTGCCAAGCGCGGGGACGGCACCTGGCACAAGATGGCGCAGTCCGGGCCGGCGATTCTGGAGGACGACGTGGAGGTGCAAGCCAACGCCTGTATTGATCGCGCCACCGTGGGCGAAACGCGCATCGGCCGCGGCACAAAGATTGATGACCTGGTGTTGGTGGGCCACGCATCGCAGGTTGGCGCGAACACCCTGCTGTGCGGTCAGGTCGGCTTGGCGGGCTCAACGCACATCGGCGACAACTGCATTCTGGCGGGGCAGGTGGGCATAGCGGGACATTTGACCGTGGGCGATGGCGCGGTGATTACGGCGCAAAGTGGCGTGCCCAACGACGTGCCACCGCGCTCGCTCTATTCCGGCTATCCGGCAGTAGAGAATCGCCAGTGGCTGAAGATGATGGCGGCGTTGAATCGTTTGCCGGAATTACAGCGCCGCGTCCAGCAGCTAGAGGCGGAATTGGACTCGCGCAAGAAGTGACGCACCTGATTGCTCCTGCCTAGCCAGCCATTTTGGAGTGCGGCGCCTTGGCGCCGCTTTTACAATCGCAATCCTAGCATCCAAACCCATCACCAACTCCGAAAATTGTCATTCCGACCGGAGCGGCCCGATTCCTTCTTCCGCGCCGCCTTCCGGCGTGTCGGGCCGCGCAGCGGAGCAATCTCCCTTCCGCCTAGGAGCCCCTCCGGTACGACCCGGGCGCACCCTCCTTCTACGCCGCCCCAGGAAACCCCAACGGCCGCTGATCCGGCGGGAGGGCCGCCGCAATCTCGTCGTGCAGGCGCCGCGTGAGGGCATCGCGTTCCTCAAACGTGTACTGCGTCGCGTCAATGGGCGCCAGAAACTCCACCGTGATTTCGCCCGGCTTGATGTTCAGCTTGCGTTTCTCCATCACGCGATGCGCGCCGGAGCATGCGATGGGCACGATCGGCACTCCCGCCTTGATGGCCATCACCGCGGTTCCCTTCTTGAGTTCCTGCAAGCGTCCATCGCTGCTGCGCGTGCCTTCCGGGTAGATCAGGAACGATTGGCCCGCGCGAATTGCTTCCGCGGCTTTTTCCATGCTGACGATGGCGGAATCGCGGTTGGAGCGGTCCACGGGGATGAAATGCGCCAGACGAAACGCCTGGCCCACAATGGGATAATCGAAGAGCGAGCGCTTCGGCAGAATGGCGATGCGGCGCGGAATGGACCACACCACCGCGGGCGCATCCGCGGAGCTCGTGTGATTCGCGGCAAAAATGCAAGTGCCGGGCGGAATGCGCTCCAAGCCCTTGACGTGGACGCGCACGCCCACGCAACGCATCAGAAACACTACGCCGCCCACACCCGCCCAGTACAGCGGATCGACATGGCGTGTAACGAAGGTGTAGATGAGCAGCGGCGGCCCCAGCACAAGGGTATAAAGCGTCACAAAAACGCAGATGAAAGCCCCGCGCAGCATGCTCTAGGAAAAACTCTCTCCAATCCTCGGCGCCGGGTCAAGTGCTCGTTCAGCGATTCCCGGCAGCGACCGCATCGGTGCTGCCGCGCAGGAGGCCCTCGCGGATGCGCCGTGCGCGCTCGCCGGCATTGGCGCTTTCCGCAACCTGGTAGAACGTTTCGTGCCGCTCGCCGAGTCGTATGTCGATGTTCTGCTCCTTATCATCGCGGCGCACGCGCAGGTGCAACGTGTCGCCTGGTTTTTGTTGGCTGAGCCAACGTTCTGGCCTGTGCGGAGGCTCGCCATTGTTCCAGCGCACAATTTCGTCGCCGACGAGGAGTCCGCTCTTTGCCGCGGGTCCATCGACGTCGATCACCCTGACGGTCCAGGGGCCAGTGGGATCGCGTTCCAGCGTGAAGCCCATTACCGCGTGGGTGATTTCCCGCTCGTGTAATTCGAGGCCTGCGCACGCCAGCACTTCGGTATAGGGCAGGGGCTCCATGCCGGCCACGTATTTGGCGAAGAAATCCTCCATCGGAACTCCAGTCACTTTTTCGGCGGTCAGCCGAATGTCCAGACTGTCGCGATAGAACTTCCCTTCCTTGGCGAAGTCCCGGTTCATGGTGCGCAGCACGTCGTCGAGGCTCTTTTGGTTGTCCGTGCGATCGCGAATCAGGATGTCCAGCAGAACGCCGAGCACTTGGCCCTTGGTGTAATACGAAACGCTGCGCTGCGGCTGGTTGTAGAGTGCGTACTTCTCCAGCCAGGCGTCCAGGCTGGATTGTTCCGCGCTTTGCCAGTGCCCGGCGGGGCGGCTTTCGAGTTCGCTGATCTGGCCGCTGAGGTCCTGGTAAAACTCCTGCTTGCTCCAGAGGCCCGTGCGCACCAGCGCATAAGCAGCATAGGTGTTGGTGACGCCTTCGGCGAACCACAACGCGCGCGTATACATCTCGTGCGTGTAGTCAACGGGCTCAAGGGAGGCGGGGCGGATGCGTTTGACGTTCCACACGTGGAAAAATTCGTGCGCAGCGACGTTTTGCAGGTACGACGCAGATGACACGTAGATTGCCGTGCAATTGGCATGCTCCATGCCTCCGTCGGCGCCGTTGGTGGCTTTGCCCAAGTGCAGAATGAAGGTGTAGTGGTTGTAAGGGGCGCCGTCCATCATCTTGACTTCGTACGTCACGACTTTCCGCAGGGTTCTCTCAACATCCTGTTTTTTCCAACTGTCGCCATGAATCACCACGCGAACCGAAGGTGTGACGTCAGGCAGCGTGAACTCCTCGAATTTCGACGCTTCCACCGGCGCATCAGCAAGCGCGTCGTAGCTGGCCGCTTCAAGCAGGAACGTGTGACTCTCGAAGACACCGCCGCTCAGCGTTTCCGATGCCACACGCCACTGGCCCGGCACGTCGGTGAGCGTGATAACGCTCTTTTCCGCGCGCCGCTCGGGCACGTACAACAGAATCATCGCTGGATTAATGAAAGCGTGATCTTCGCTGAGCTGGCTATTGAACGGGCCAGGATCGTCCCAAAACGTGTCGTAGCGCACGGTGACCGTGCCGCTGCCCGTGAGGTGCCAGGTCAGCTTGTCCAGCTTCTCGATCGGCACGGTTTTGCCGTCCACAAAGGCTTGCACTTGCTGCACGTGGCTGCTGAAATCGCGAATTTCGTACAGTGCGTTCCAAGCGGGCATTTCCAGCTTCAGATCGTCCTTCACGTCGGGAATTTCGATGGAGACGTGAAAGAGGTGCTGTTCCGGATGAGCGAGGGAAACGGTGTAGCGGATTTCCGCGCGTGATGCCGGAGGAGAAATCAGCAGCAGGCAAAGAATCGCCGCCGCGGCTGCATACGCCAACCTTCGCGCTCTTCGCGTCACTTCGACTGCGCCTCGGCGGGAATTTGTCTTGCCGCCAATTTCTTCAGAAGTTTCTCGCACAAGCCATCAAAGCTGCCATTGGACATCACCAGCAGCAAATCGCCGGTGCGCGCTTCGGCGGCAAGAACTTCGGCTATAGCGTCGGCTCCCGGCAGGACACGCGCGTCCTTGCCCAAGCTGCGAACGGCGGCCGCCACCGTTTCCGGGTCGAGCCGCTGCTCGTCGCTCAATTGTGCGGCGCGATGCACGCTACCCAGCAGCACGCGATCGCCCAGCGCCAGCGCCGGCGGCAGCGCATCCTGAAAAACGCGGCGGCGCATGGAATTCGAGCGCGGCTCCAAAATCGCCCACACTCGACGGTTCGGCCAGTGTAGGCGCGCTGCTTCAATCGTGGCGCGCACGGCGGTCGGATGATGCGCAAAATCGTCCACCACCACGATGCCGCCCACCTCGCCCTTCACATCCATGCGCCGCCGGACGCTGCGAAAGGATGCCAGCGCCTGTTGCAGGGCCTCGCGTCTGATTCCGCGCCCCTGCGCGACGACGAGCGCCGACAGCGCATTCAAAACGTTGTGGTGTCCCGTGGCAGCCAGGCGAAATTCCCCGTAAGCCTCGCCCTTGAATTTGACGCAGAACTTCATGCCGTCGCCGTCGCATTGCACGTCCGTGGCGCTCCAATCGTTGCCGCCCTCCAGGCCATACGTAATCACCGGGCAAAAGGCTTTTTCCGTGGCGTGGTGCAGCGCTTCGCCGGCATCCGCGTCGCCCCAGACGACGATGCGCCCGCGCCGCGGCACCAAATTCACCAGCCGGCGAAACGCTAACTGGTAGGCGCCGAAATCGGCGTAAATATCGGCGTGATCGTATTCCAGCGAGGTGATGATCAGGTCGTCCGGGTGGTAATGGAAAAACTTCGCGGCTTTGTCCCAATACGCGGAATCGTACTCGTCGCCTTCCAAAATGAACTCTTCGCCGCCGCCGAGGCCGTAGCTTTTGCCGAAATTTTCGGCGATGCCGCCCACCAGAAAATTGGGCTTCTTCCCTGCCACCTGGAAAATCCAGGCGAGTATGGCGGTCGTGGTGGTTTTTCCATGTGTGCCGCTGACAACGATGGAATGTTTCCCGGGTAAGAATTCTTCTTCCAGAATTTCCGGCAGCGAGTGGTATTTCAGCTTGCGGTCGAGCATCTCCTCGACTTCCACGTTGCCGCGAGACAGGGCGTTGCCAACCACCACAAGGTCGGGCGCTGGCGCGAGATTCGCCGCGTCGAATTTGTCCGAGAACGGTATGCCCAGCGACTCGAGCAGCGTGGAGGCCGGCGGATAAACGCCCGCATCCGAGCCCGTCACGCGATAGCCGCGTTCGCGCAGCATCCCGGCGAGCGGCGCCATGGCCGAACCCCCAATCCCAATCATGTGGATGTGTTTTGCCTTGGCCAAGTACAATTCCCCAGTTTATTCGACCACTGCCGGCTCCAGAATTTCGAGTGTGCCTTCGCCTCTTGCATGCAATTTTGCGCGCACGCCCAGCGGAATCGTCAGCATGGGCCGCTTGGTATGGCCGATGGGCGCGCCGTAGACGATGGGAACACTGAGCGGCCCGAGAATGCGCTCGCAAATTTCGGGAATCGTGGGGCTGCCTGCCAGGGGAGGATCGCCCTCCGGGAAGTCCCCCAGCACGACGCCATTCACGGCCTGCAATTTGCCCGCTTGCCACAAATGCCGCAGCGCGCGATCCACCTGATACGGCTTCAT
>Ga0371490_1000110_pt1 | contig 86961 bp, 67 predicted proteins | sample MB2SIPfraction_FD_207959 | JGI IMG/M metagenome (GOLD analysis project Ga0371490, IMG submission 207959) | Lab enriched peat soil microbial communities from McLean, Ithaca, NY, United States - MB28FN SIP fraction | ecosystem: Environmental > Terrestrial > Soil > Wetlands > Peat | place: USA... | reverse complement strand
CAGCGGATGATCATGGATCGTAGCTACGACAGTGATGGACTGCGCAAAGAACTGCGTCGCCGGGGTATCGAACCGATCGTCCCGCACCGGAAGGGTCGGCGCAAGCCGCCCCTGCAGGATGGGCGCGTCTTGCGGCGCTACCAGCGGCGATGGATAGTCGAGCGCACGTTCGCTTGGCTGGGCAACTACCGGCGATTGACCGTGCGCTACGATCGCTCGCTGACAATCTATCGTGGTTTCTTTCATATCGCCTGCTTCATGATCGTCTTACGGAGGGTTTTGAAATAGCTTCTACTATGGTGTTATTTTCGAAGCCAAAAAGGAAAACCCGGCTAACGGAGCAAACTTCGATGTTACTAAGAACAATTAGACGAATTGGATGGTTGCTGATGCTCGTGGCATTCGCGCTGTTCCCGTCCCTCGCGGTTGCACAGGGCGAGCTGAAGCCAAACATCGACGTTACGCAGTACGGAGGGCGCGCGATCAACGTAGCTCTTTCCAATCAGACCACTGCGACGATCAGGTCTGGGTCAAACACGGCGGTTCTCGCCAGTGCAAGTATCTTTCAGAACGGTGATGGGGTCGTCGTTTATGGAGCGGGGGCAACGCAGACTCTTTTGACACCCACAGCGCCAACCATTATGCCAGGACTCATCAAAAGTCCAAGCGTGCTTTCTCCGGTTGCGACGCTGCCAGCCGCATCATCGACGTATAAGTATGCGATTGTTGCAGCCGATCAACATGGCGGGCTGGCGCCAGTTAGCAGCACAACGACGATTACAAATGGTCCGGCAAAACTTGGTGGCGTGCAGATCACCGTCACGAGCATGTCGCGGTCGAAAGATGTGATTACTGTTCAAACCACGACGAATCATGGGTTGGTTCAGGATGCATTAGTCCATCTTTCGCAGTGCTCCGACGCGAGTTTCAGCGGCTATTACAACGTTTCCACGATTGTTGACAACACTCATTTCAAAGTCGCAGACACAGGAATGGACACGCGATCAGGGGCGAGCAGCTCTTGTACGGGGGGAACCGTCGCCTATTTCGTTGCGAACTCAATCACATGGACGGCTGTGACGAACGCTTGGGAATACTACATCTGTGCACAACGTCCAGGAGACGGTTCGTATCACCGCATCGGCGTGTCGATGCCTTCGGGATCTACATATCCTGTCACGACTTTCCTCGACTTCGGCTCGCCGCTCACAGCCAACGCCAACCTGCCGGACTATGCGGGAGACTCGATTTGCACGGCAGAAACAGCCACCAATGATTATCTCTCCACAACCATCACGGGAGGGGGTGGGACAACCACACTTACTCTGGCAAACTCCGCCTCGAATACAGTGTCCGGATCAACCATCAAGTTCGACGATGCACCTACAATCTTAGCGGCAGCAAAAGTAGCCCTCTCATACGGCGCATCTCTCTATATCCCCAACTCTCCCATCGCCAATGGGTCGTTTGTCATCAACTCCTACCTCGCGCTACCAAATGGCTTGCACATTTCACAGAGCGGTCCCTTGACGCTGAATCAAACCGTTAGGGTGGGAGGGGTGGCTTGGTCAGGGGCGAGCGCGGGTGGTAGGTCGGCTGCCGACTCCTTCACATGGACTCCGCAGATAACCGTGGCCACAGCCAACCCAGGAATCTATGGTTACAACTCCAATTATTCGTTGTTCAGCAACATCCTCCTTTCGGGCATAGGGAACACAAACCAAAACATCTTGATGCTTTTCGATGATTCCCACAACGTCTCGTGGGACTACGACGGCTTGGTGACGAGTTCTGGAAACAACGACGATACTGGCATGGCCGTCATACTGCGGAGCGCGGGCAACGGGTTTGGGTTCTACTTCAAAAAGACCAATTTCTCAGGAGGCCCTGACCAAGTTGTCGATCAGAGTTGGTTCCCTGAATTGTACATGCCCGGTGCTCTGGGCGGAAATGGGTTGACCGGAAACTGGAGTATGCAAGATTGCTTTTTCCACGGTCGCGGGATCACTCAAGATGCATATGGGGGACCGGGATTCTCAGTTGACGTTAACAATATCTATGACCAGGGAATGATTACGCCGTTTTTGGCTGTGGCTAACGGCACGGGTGGTGAAGGTGGGTTCATTCACCTTAAGAACATTCACATGGATACGTCAGTTTCTCCCCTCTTGGCAGTATTGAGCACGGGTGGGAGCAATTCCGCTTCCGTAAAAATAGAGGACTATTTAGCTGGTGGTCAGGAAGTGGGTGGCCCGCCTAACGCAGTGACCGGACAGCGCGTAGTGGATTTGAAGGCTGATAACATATTGAGTCCGTTGGGGCAAGACAGGAACGCTTTTGTTGGTGCAGTGGGAACGCTCGACATCCCGACCTACGGATACGGAAACCACCAACTTTACAGCATCTTCGATACAGTTGATGTCGCGCCTCCCTACACGATTTCGTGGCCGCTTCCTGCTCCAACTGGCGTAAGTGTGGAGGTCGCTACCGGAGGCTCTCTCACTCAACCGCTCAACTATAAGATTGGTGTAACGGCTGTGGGATTCGACGGGGGAGAGAGCGCCCTTTCTGTCACATCGAGTGCGACAACTTCGTCCGAAAACCGAACGATCAACATCACATGGAGAGGAGTTCCAGGAGCAGCAAGCTATAATGTCTATGACGAAACGCATGGTACGGCTGCGAATGGCTGCACAGGTGTTACTACACTCAGTTGCTCATATACTTCCGTGACATGCTGCACCCACCACGGTCCAACCGCCGCTGGCACTGGGACAACAGTCATCGGACCCACATCAGTCATCACGCCATCGCTGATCCTGACTGGACCTCTGAACACAAATGTGAGCTACAAGGGAACAGTGAAGGCTAGCCCTACTGCGAATCGAATTTACTCATTCCCTGACGGGAACGCTACGCTGGCGATTCCTGCATCGTTCACGACCACTTCGGGAGCATCCGACAACGTGACGATTCAAGGCGTGACATCCAACAGTCATTGCGAATTGCAGCCTACGAACGCATCGGCGGCGGCCAACCTGTCTACTACCTACGTCTCCGCTAAAGCTACGAACCAGATTACGGTTACGCATACGAAGACATCAGGCATGACGTTCGATATTCTTTGTACGTCGAATTGAGGATGAAGGAGGCAGAGCCTCGTGGCACATAACACGCTGTAGTCCTCTCTCCGACCGCTTACTCGTGCTAGTTTGAAGGTGGGCCAAAAATTGGGCACAGTTTCGGAGGCTCAAATTCCGCTCTCTAGGCAGCCAGGGTCGCGTATCCCTGAACTTGACGGCTTGCGTGGCATTGCGATCCTGCTAGTTTTGCTTTACCACTACGTTAGCATTCCCCCAGGAGGAGCGCCTGCGCCGCTGCTCCAGGCCCTCTTCGCGATAGGTTGGTCGGGCGTGGACCTTTTCTTTGTTCTTTCCGGCTTCCTGATTGGTGGAATTCTGCTAGATGTTCGCCAATCATCCAATTACTTCAAAACCTTCTATGGGCGTCGAATTTACCGAATTGTGCCCCTCTACTATTCGTGGGTTGGCGCGTATTTTATCATCACGTTATTCTGGCCGAACCCAGAGACTTGGCGTTCCGTTCCGATCTACGTATTGTTCCTGCAAAACTCTGTAAGGATCAATCACGCGGTTTTAGGGACGGCGTGCCTTGGAGCCCTGTGGTCACTTGCGGTTGAGGAGCAATTCTATTTGGTAATCCCGTCGGTGATTCGGTTCCTTTCGAGACGCAGTCTCCTCTTGATGCTTTGCAGCGCAATCATTTGTGCACCGCTTTTTCGCACGGTACTGCATGATCATTTGCTAACTCATCCAGCCGCCGCGTATATGCTCACTCCTTGCCGGGCTGACGCGCTCGCGATGGGTGTACTGTTGGCATTCGGTTGGAGAAACGAGAGGTGGAAGGCAGCCTTCTACCGCTATCAGAAGCCCATATGCGGCACATGCTTTTTGCTTCTCTGCGCGTTCCTTTATCTGGCTATCTGGAGACCCTCGCAGTACTCGCTGGTAATGTGTTCATGGGGCTATTCAGTCATGGATGCCTTGTTTGCGAGCCTGCTGGCAATGGCTGTCATGCTACCCAACAGCCTGTGGTCGGCAGTTTGTCGTTTTCCCCTTCTTGCTGAAATGGGTCGTGTTTCTTACTGTGTCTATGTGATCCATGCAGCCGTGAATCTTGCGTGCCACGAACTCGTTTTTCACAGCCTGCCTCGATTCAACAGTTGGGAAACGGCTCTCCTATCGCTGTTTGCAGCGGCGTTGAGCTACGGTCTGGCGGCACTTTCTTGGAGATTCTTCGAACATCCGTTGTTGCGCAAAGGTCACGCGTTGAAGTACTGAGATCGCGTTTCGATGCAAGGGTAGGCTTAGTGGCAGGGCTGTTGATTATCATTAGGAGAATCGCTTTGGCACTCACCGCGGTCCATCCAGGTGAACACCTGGCCGAAGAACTAGAATCGCTCGATAGGAGCGCGGCTGGACTGGCGCGACAAATTGACGTGCCGACGAATCGCGTCACGCAAATCTTGAAAGGAACGCGCGCTGTCACGGGCGATACCGCCCTGCGCCTGGCTCATTTCTTTGGTACGAGCGCGTAGTTCTGGCTCAATCTGCAGAGCCTCTACAACCTACGGCTCGCCCAGGAGAAGGCCGGGAAATCCATCCAGGCACTCCCCCACGCTGAAACGGCACGAGCCCGCCCACGCATGAACGTCCCACATGACTGCATTCGGAAACCCGGACCAGAAGAAGACGGTGAGCGAGACGATTAAAGATCTGTTGGTTGAAGCAGCCTTTCCGTCGCAAGATCCCGACGGCCGAAGATCGAGGGATTGGTGCAACGGGGAACCGCTTGACTGGCTTTCTCGGCGGATACCTCGGAGCAGCCAGTAAAGCTTCCATGACCGAACGAGGACAGGCAAGTCGATATCCAATTCGAATGAAGCGCTCAGCGGTTTGCCAAGGTGGCTATCGTTCCCAGACCTAACAGACGATGGTCGGCTGTCACGAGAGTCAGGCCCAGTACCGCCGCTGTGGCAGCCAAGAAACGATCGGCGGGGTCCTGATGCGCGAGCGGTGATTCTTGTGCCAATGCTACTATTTCGTGCGTTAGAGGAGCTTCACGCATATACATGGTTGCTCGTGTGACCCATTCTCGCGCGTTGCCGTGCAAATGGATTCGACCCTTGGAGTGCAACAAGAACACTTCCCACGTGCTCACCGGGGACAGCCATAACTCGTTGCTCTTATCCTCCAATTCATCCTGTACGCGCCGCGAGAGTTGCCTTGGATCTGCCAAGCTCCAAATCCAAATGTGAGTATCGAGGAGGAGTTTCAATTCCTTAGCGCCTCGATCGCCTCCATATCGACAACCGGTGAAACGACATCACCGACGATGTCGATACTGCCCGACATGGAACCAATCCAACTCCTTTCCTCTGTTTCCGGAGATGCAGGAATGACATCCGCTATCGCTTTGCCGCGCCGGGTCACTCGCAGCGGAGTTCTTGTCTTGCTAACTTCTTCCAGCAACGATAGACACTTTGCCTTGAACTCCGAAATTGCGACTACCTGTATTGACTTTTTGTCCTTGCCCTGCATGGCATCCTCCATTGACCAGTATAGTATACCATGGTCATGATAAATGGTCGCAAAGTGAAGCACGACGGCCCTCGCGCGGTTTCTCCCATCTTACGCATGGCCTGACAGGACGTACCACGGCGAATGAGAGAGTCTAATGGCAGCCATCCGGGCACCAATTCTAAAGACTGCACCACATCTGCCCCTCGGACCAGTAGACATTCGAGGAAAAACACGATCAAACTCAAGTGTCTAGAGTCAAAAAGCCATGATCAATCGGGAAGGCTCGTTCTCTACCAACAGTACTGCGGCCCAACGCACAGGGAGGCAGCGTCCCTTCTGGATACCAGTTGTTTTTTCTTCTGCTCTGTCCGCGATGTTGATATTCGTCGGCTGCGAAGGCTCGGTTAGCTCCTCGGGAACGAATTCTGCGAAAGCAACAGTGGTCGTCAGTGTCAGCCCCACCTCCGCATCGGTTCAGGTTGGAGGTATGCAACAGTTTTCTGCCACTGTCACAGGGACGTCGAACGCAGGCGTCAGTTGGTCGGCTACCGGCGGGACGATTTCCTCGGCCGGACTCTTCACTGCAGGGAGCAGCGCAGGCACGTTCGGCGTCACCGCCACGAGTCTGGCTGATGGCACGAAGTCGGCCCAAGCGGCCGTGACGATCACGTCGACACCGCCTCCGCCAGGAACTGCGTCTTCGATTACGAAGGATGGCATCACATGGACCTTCAGCCAGCCGGTTCCCGTAGGCCAATTCGTGACTGGCGATTACTATGTTGTGGGCCCGGTTACGATTACGGCCATTGACCCTGCCCCGACTGTATCTTCGCCATACGAGAATGGATCGGTGTTGGATCTGCCCACCGCGAACAGCAAGAGCGGCTTCGATTCGAGGCTCAACGACGGGACAGACGAGTCATGGTGGTTCGATGCGACATTGCGAAGCTATCCGCCAATCATCTTGAAGCCCGGAGATGCGTTGGTTTCTTCCATCAGCCTGGCACAAATTCACTCGCTTCCGGAAGTGATGCGCGCATCCGACATGAGTGCGAGCCCGGTGGCTACAGTTTCCGTGCTCACTGTTTTGGGAGCTGCTGTTTCCGCGGATGCTTTCCGGCCGTCCTATTGCGACAGGAGCCAGACGATCTATCATGCGGATTCATTGCAGAGGAACCTTTTGCCTTCTCTCGCGCCACCCACACCTTCGGACCCGAATGCAGGCACGCCAACGCTCGCGCAATTCGAGACTTATTACCGAAGACCTTGGATCGATACGAACCCGTTCCTTTTCGACGCGCCTGCCGAGTACATGCCAAGCTACGGCCAGCACGTTGCTTTTGCCGACTCGTATGCATCTCTGCTTCTGATGTTGAATTTTCCCGCCGACCAAAAAATCAATCTCACGAACTACTTCGTGCAATACGGCATCGACCTGCACGGTTGTCTGGCGGCCGGTGTGGGATGGCCTGCCTTCGGCGGGCATCGCAGCGGGAGGAAACTGCCGATTATTCTCGCGGGAATCCTGTTGAACGACACGCACATGAAAAATGTGTCGGCTGAGTACCCGAACGAGTTCGGCGAGGACATGCAAACCGTCTACATCAACCAGATCCCTCCCGCGGGGACGTATCTACAGGCGTGGCAAGGCGCGACAGTGATTTATGGCGGGCATTACGGAGTCACAACCGATGGGACGCCCGTCAGCGCCGGCCTGTATGGCCCGTATGAGCAGTTGCAACCGGTAGATTGGCCGTTAATAAACGGCAACGAGCAGTTGGGGGAGGCGTACCGAAGATGCTGCACGTCCGTGTCTTGGGTCGGTGAGGCGCTCGCAATCCATCTCCTCCATGCGGAAAGTACTTGGAATTATCCGGCGTTCTTTGATTACGTGGATCGCTGGATGACCGAAGACGATACGCAAGCCGTCGCCGAGATCAAGGCGCAAACCGGCTTCGACTACAGCGCCAACTGGGAGCGGCAGGGGCAAACTCGATACTGGTTGCAAGGAGAGTTTCCGCAATACACGTTTATCGACGACATGTGGAAGACCTACCGCTAAGACTGGCCGCGCTCCCAAGCGGCTTCTGCAAAGAGCACAAATCCTACCAACACCGAATACCCGGTGTACGAACCACAATGTTTGAATGAAGAATGTTCCGGCCAATTCCCACGGAGGATTCAAGTTAAGATAGGATAGACAAACGGGAAATGGTCATTCTTGGGATAAACGCGTACCACGCGAACGCATCGGCGGCAATTTTGGTTGATGGGCGCCTGGTCGCTGCTGTCGAAGAAGAACGCCTGAATCGAGTGAAATACGCGGCCGGATTTCCTGCGCGCGCAATCCAGTTTTGTCTCGATCAGGCGGGCGTGAACCTTGGGGAAGTCGGCCACATCGCCGTCCCGCGCGACCCCTGGGCGCGCTTGGCGACAAAGCTTCGCTTCGCCGTGCGGATGCCGCGATTCGCGCTCGATCGAGCGCGCGTGATGAAACGATTTGCAGGCATTCGCGAGGACCTTGCCACGTCGTTCGGCGTTCCTCCGGAGAAGATTCGCGCGCGTTTCCATCGGATCGAGCATCATTTCGCTCATATTGCGAGCGCGTATTTTGCCTCGCCATACGACCGTGCTGCGGTCCTTTCGGCCGATGGGCTTGGCGACTTTGCGAGCGCCATGTGCGCGACAGCCGAAGGCCCTCGGATGAGCGTGCTCAGTGAAATCACTTTCCCGCATTCGCTCGGAATCTATTACACCGCGCTCACCCAATATCTCGGCTTCTGGAAATTCGGCGACGAATACAAGGTGATGGGCCTGGCAGCCTACGGGCAACCGGAATTCCTGGATGAATTTCGTCGCATCGTGCACGCCGACGCGCCGCTCTCTTTCCGGCTTGGCCTCAAATACTTCACGCACCAAAGCCAGGGCGCCGATATGACGTGGCGCGATGCGGATCGTACCCCGGTAATTGGCCGCCTTTTCTCCCCGTATCTCGAACAGCGACTCGGCCCTGCGCGGAAGAAAGATGAGCCACTTGGTCAGCGTCACTACAATCTGGCGGCGAGCTTGCAAGCCGCGTTGGAAGAAGTTCTTGTTGATTACTGGAAGGCCCTGGCCGAGAAGACAAACCAAAAATCCCTGTGCTTGGCCGGAGGTGTGGCTTTCAATTGCGTGGCCAACGGCAAGATTTTCGACCACACACCCTTCGAGCGCGTTTACGTTCAGCCCGCAGCGGGTGATGCGGGCCTGTCCATCGGCGCCGCATTTGCGGTGAATCACGATTTTCTCGGCCGACCGCGCGATTTTTCCATGGATCATGCTTACTGGGGGCCTGGTTTTTCCGCTGCTGAAATCCGCCGGGCCCTGGAAGCCTCGGGCATTTTGAAAGATGGTGTGTCCGTCCGCGAACTCGGAGAGGAAGTGTTGCTGAAAACGACGGCTCGTCACATCGCCGACGGAAAAATCGTGGGTTGGTTTCAGGGAGCGACAGAGTGGGGACCACGGGCGCTGGGCAATCGCAGCATCCTTGCCGACCCTCGACGCCCCGAGATGAAAGACGTCCTGAACCGCCGCATCAAGCATCGCGAGGCGTTTCGTCCGTTCGCGCCCTCCATTCTGGAAGAGGCCACCGGAGAGTTTTTCGAGAAAACGCACCCATCGCCTTTCATGACGTTCGCCTATCCTGTGCGTCCGGAGAAGCGCGGCGTCATCCCAGCACCGACGCACGTGGATGGCACGGCGCGGCTGCAGACCGTGAATCGCGCGGCAAACCCCCTATACTGGAGGCTCTTGCGCGCCTTTGGCGATCTGACGGGCGTGCCTGTGGTGTTGAACACGTCATTCAACGACAACGAGCCGATCGTTTGCCGCCCCGAAGAGGCGATCGAATGTTTCCGCAGGACACAGATGGATGTTCTCGTGATGGGGAATTTCATTTTGCAGAAGGAGCCTACAGCCACGGACGCAGGTACGACGGCAGCCGCGCCTGGCCCCCAATGAAGGCGATATTCGAGATTGCTCATGCACGTATTGCTCCTGAATGAATACTATCCGCCGGATACTTCCGCCACGGCAGGAATGGCGGCGCAGGTGGCGGAAACTCTGGCGCAGCGCCACAAAGTGACAGTCGTTGCCGGCAGGCCTTCCTACGAGCCCGAGGAGTTTTACCCCTATTCGGTTCTCCGTTGCGAGGAACGCAATCATGTTGTGGTGGAGCGCGTCGGCTCGACTGCATTTCCTCGCCAGCAGATGCGGCGCCGCGTCTCGAACTATCTCTCTTATCTCGCCCTCGCCGTCCCGCGAGCGCTGACAATTCGGCCCGATGTGATCCTGGCGATGACCGATCCGCCGGTCGCTGGAATTGCAGGAGCGTTCGTCGCGCGCATGTCGGGACGCCCGTTTGTATATAACATTCGCGACCTTTATCCGGACATGGCCGTTGGCGGCGGAATTGTATCCCCGGGCTCGTGGGCCGACCGGTGGGAAAGGATGCATCGCTGGGCGCTTCGGCAAGCCGCGCGAGTGATTGTTTTAGGCGACGACATGCGCGATCGCATCATCTCAAAGGGCGTCGCGGCGGAACGAGTGGTTGTCGTACGCGACGGCGCGTCCTTCCCGGCAGCAATGCCCGAAGCGGATGATCCTATCGTGAGGGAAATTCGCAGCGGCTTCGCCTTCGTAGCGGTCCACGCGGGCAACTTGGGATTCTACGGCGCTTGGGAGACGTTGCTCAAAGCCGCGGACATCCTGCGCAACGAAAATCTAGGCCTCGTGTTTATAGGAGACGGGGCAAACCGCGCGTCGATCGAATCATCCGCGGCGAATTCAACAAACGTGCGCTTCCTTCCGTTCCGCCCTGTGGAACAGGTGCCGCACGTGATGATGGCGGGCGACGTACACATCGTCACGGTGAAGCGCGGACTGGAAGGCGTTGTGGTGCCTAGCAAGCTCTATTCGATCCTGGCAGCGGGGCGCCCCGTGCTCGTGGTCGCGCCCGAGCAATGCGATGCGGCGCGCATTGTGCGAGAAGCAGGGTGCGGTCTTGCCGTGGATCCTGGCGACCCCTCCGCGGTAGCTGCAGCCATTCGCGAGATGCGCGATCACCCCGCGCGTCTTGCTGAGATGGGGCGTCGTGCGCGTGAAGCGGCGCAGAAATATGCTAGAGTGAGTGAGCTTCAGCGCTTCGTCGGAATCATCGAGGAAGCCGCTGAGGAAAAAATGGGAGGGAACAATCTGGAATCGTAAGAAAGTCCTCGTGACGGGCGGCTCGTCTTTCATCGGGTCGCATCTGGTTGATGCTCTGGTCGAACGCGGCGCACAAGTGCTTGTCGTGGACGACCTGTCGAGCGGAAAACTTAGCAACATCGAACATCACGTAAGGAACGGCCGCGTCACCTTCACCGAAGCGGACTTGCGCGAGCCCGGTGTTACGCGCACCGCGATGAAAGGGATTCAAATCGTCTTTCATCTTGCCGCCGACCACGGCGGCCGCGGCTACGTGGACCTGCACCAAGCGGGGCCCGCATCGAATCTCTTCCTTGACGGACTGGTCTTTTGGGAGGCGGTGAAAGCCGGTGTCGAAAAAGTGGTTTTCGCATCGTCGGGCTGCGTGTATCCGAACTATATGCAGACCGACCCACTGAAAGAGCTTTACCTGCGCGAAGAGGATGTGAAGCCGCCGCACGACGCAGACAACATGTACGGCTGGGCGAAGCTCATGGCTGAGCTCACGCTGCAAGCCTACCATCGCGAGTATAAGCTCGGCGCTGCTTCCTGCCGGTACTTCACCGTGTACGGGCCGCGTGGCGTCGAGAATCATGCCGTGATGGCCATGATCGCCCGCGCCTTCCTCGGCGCAAACCCATTCGAAGTCTGGGGCGACGGCACGCAGATACGCAATTGGACATACGTGGACGACATCGTGAGCGGTACGATCCTCGCTGCCGAGAAAATCCATGATGGGACGGCCGTCAACCTCGGCACAATGGAACGTATTCGCGTAATTGACGCAGCGCGCATGGTGCTCGAATTTTCCGGCCACAAGGCGGAGATTCGCAAGCGGCCCGAAATGCCTACCGGGCCGATCAACCGCGTGGCAGATAACAAGCTCGCAAAACAGCTCCTTGGCTGGGAGCCGAAGACAACTTTCCGCGAAGGCTTGCGCAAAACGATGGACTGGTATTTCGCGACCAAGAAAAAAGACGAAGTTCGCGCCATCTTCGAGAAGATGCTGACGGGGCGCTGACCAGCGCCGACATTGCAATGGCACTCCCCACCGATCTCGTTGCTTTTGGCGTGGCGCTGTTCGCCTCACTGGGCCTGACGATCCCCGTGCGCCATTTCGCGTTGCGTTACGGCATGGTGGACCAACCCGGCCCGCGCAAAGTCCATTTGAAGCCCATCCCGCTCCTCGGCGGTATCGCGATTTATCTGGGATTTATCCTGGCGATTCTCCTGACGCTTCATGGAGTTCCGCAGCAACAAATCGTCGGAATCCTGGCGGGGGCGACTCTTGTTGCGGCCGTTGGCATACTCGACGATGGCGGCCTGCTGCACCATCAGGTGAAACTCTTCATCGGCATGCCAGTCGCCGCGTTGTTCTTGATCGCCTCTGGAATTCGCGCGGAGATTTTCTCGCCGTTTGTGCCGGGCGCCACCGGCATCGCACTCGACGGATGCTTCACTATGCTCTGGGTCGTCGGCGTCACGGCCGCTTTCAGCATCCTCGACCACATGGACGGCCTTTGCGCTGGTATCGCTGCCGTGGCTGCTTGCTTCTTCACTCTGTCGGCAATCCTGAATGGCCAGACGATGGTTCGCACTTTGGGCGCCGCGACGCTTGGCGCCGCGCTCGGCTTCCTGCGTTGGAATTTCAATCCGGCGAAAATTTTCATGGGCGATGCGGGAGCGATGCTCCTCGGGTTCCTGATGGCCACGCTCGGCCTCAAAATTCGCCCGGAGGGGGCGCCATTCCCCGTTTCATGGCTGGTTCCGATCTTGATTCTTGGCGTGCCAGTTTTCGATACGACGCTCGTGTCGATCTCCCGAGCGCGCCGCGGCCTCGTGCCGTTCACTTCGCCAGGAAAAGATCACACGGCGCACCGCCTCTCAAATACGGGATTGGGGCAACGTGGCGCCGTGCTTGCGCTCTACTCGCTTGCCGTGCTTCTGGGATCGATCGCCCTGTTGATACCGCGTTTCTCGGCGGCGACCTCCTACGTGATCGGAGGCGCTCTGATCGCCGGCGGCCTAGTTGCCGTTTACTTCCTCGAGGGCATCTCCTACGAACGTCAATCCAAGTTGCAGAAATCCTCTCCTGTTCCCTGAAACGATGTCCTACAAATGGCCGCCTCGATTCATGAACTGCGCTTCCCCTGCCTCTGGCTTGTTCATGTCAACAAGTGCCAAGAAGGGGGCGTCTTCCCGAATCAGCGCAGCTCATCTTGGGCGAGGGTGCAGGCGTGGGGTATACTTACACCTCGTTCTCTGTGGCGGACGCAGTCGCTGCAGGAGTGCTCCTGGTGCGTGAAGCGGGGGCAAAGGGGCATGCTTTACTACAGATTCCAGTGAATTGAACCTGCAGAGTTTTCCCCCGAATTCTGCTATTCCAAAGGACGAAGGTGCCTGAACGTCGCGACCTGAACAACGCATCCATTTCCTCACCGCGCCGAGATAACCAGGGTGTTGCAGTAGTGGGAGGATCTGCCGCAGGGCTGTTCACAGCATCCTTGCTCGCACGGCAGGGCGTTCCCGTGCGCGTGTTTGAACGCACCGAAACGTGGGACCCCGCTGCGCGCACTCTGATCGTCACGCGACGCATGCGAGACTTGCTGGGGCGCGCTGCCGAAGGAAGCGTCGTCAACCAGATTCGCCGCTTCGAGTTGTTCACCGACGGGCGCGCCGCCACGGTCGCCCTGAAACATCCCGACCTGATTATCGAGAGGCGCGCTTTGATCCAGGGGCTGGCTGCGGAAGCGCAGCAGCAAGGCGCAACATTGCAACTGGGCCGGCGCTTTCGCGCGTTGCATCCGAATGGCGACGGACTGGTGCTTGAGGTCGAGCGGGGCAGCGACGGGGGATGCGAAGAGGTCCACGCCGAAACGATTGTGGGCGGGGACGGCGCTGCAAGCCGTGTGGCGCTGGCCGCTGGTTGGGCGCCCCTCAAGACAGTCCCGCTGGTCCAAGCGATTGTGCCTTTGCCTAAGGATATGCCGCCAGACACGGCGCGGGTGTGGTTCGTTCCGCAGGACACGCCTTACTTTTACTGGCTCGTGCCGGAATCAGCGAGTCGCGGAGCGCTCGGCTTGATCGGCGAGTCCGGCCCCGAAGCCCAGCGTTGCCTCGAACAGTTCCTCGAGAAGAGAAAACTCGACCCCATTGAATTCCAGGGAGCGCGAATTCCTGTTTACACGCGCTGGGTTCCCGTGCGGCGGCGGGTTGGCAACGGCTCCGTGTATCTGGTGGGAGACGCCGCAGCCCAGGTGAAAGTCACGACGATCGGGGGGATCGTCACGGGCCTTCGTGGCGCCCTTGGCGTTGCAGAGGCCATTGTGAACGGCGGCGCCGGCCGCGAGCTACGCGCGTTGCGCCGCGAGCTCGATCTTCATCTCCTGTTGCGCCGCTCGCTTCACAATTTCCAACAACGCGAATACAGCCTTCTCGTTGACTTGCTAAACGCTCCTGCGAAGCAATCCTTGGCGGAATACTCGCGCGATGAGGCGTGGAAAATCCTTTGGCGCATCTGCCTGCGGCAACCAAGGGTGGTTCTGCTCGGGCTGCGTGGGTTGCTGATGCGGGGCCGGTCGCTTTCCGTGCCGCACGAATAGCGGCACGTTTCGGAACCGCCACAGCGGCGCAGGCACCCTTTAAGACCGGAGTTTTCTCCTCATCAAATGACGGACAAAGAAACCTCTAAAAAAGATTCATCCAGGAGCAGGACCGCAGTAACGTGTCGTCTTGCGGGTCTGATCGTATTGCTCACCGTGTTTGCAGTGGCTGTTCTTGGATTCCGCGGCGCGGGACGCTGGCTGATTCGCGAGGATCCACTGACCCGATCCGATGTGATCGTCGTTCTGAGCGGTAGCATGCCCTATCGCGCCGAGGAGGCTGCCAAAGTCTTTCGCATGGGTTATGCGCCGGAAGTGTGGCTGACACGCGCGGAAAGCCCCGCCAGCGAGTTTGAGGAAATGGGCATCCGCTATGTTGGCGACGAGGAATACAATCGCGAGGTTTTGATTCACGAGGGCGTTCCGAATCAAGCGATCCGCGTGCTTCCGGACACGATTGCCGATACCTTGCAAGAAGTGGACGAAATCGCCCACGAAGCGCGCCGGGAGGGAAAAACCAGCGTCCTCATCGTGACATCGCCCGAACACACTCGCCGCGTGAAGGCAATTTGGCGGAAGCGGATTGGCGAGAATCCGAAGCTTCTGGTCCACGGCGCGCCACAAGACCCGTTCGACAAAGATCACTGGTGGCGCAACACGCGGGATACGTTCTCAGCTGCGCGGGAGTTCATGGGGCTGATGAATGCCTGGGCGGGATTTCCCGTGCAGCCTCACTCGCATTGAGGGACCTCGTCTTCGCTCTAATTTTCCAAGCTTGTGGCCGGGGCTCCGGTGGTCTCTAAAATCTTCCATCGCTCCCACTCCGCTTTCCTGGTCAAGTCGCGCAGCCAGAGTTGCCATTCAATGCCGAGGCCTTCGTCGGGACCTGAATAAAACGTCCGCCAGGAACTCCCGTTGGAAGGAAGCGATTGAGCGCTGGATCCCCCGTTCCCATTGCCCTCCGCGGCCAGGGGATCGTGGCTTCGAAACCCCGCCAGTTTGGCGGCATCCAGGGGGACGCGAAGGAAGATGCGTTTCTCGCCTTCAGGCTCGATTGTCTCCCCATCGATCGGCGCATCCAGTGGGACGGGAAGATCCGCGCACAAATCGAGAGAGTCATCGCGAAGAACTAGTTCGAGAGACGGTGGCCGTTCGGCCGAACCGCTTGGGCGCGCGAGGCGAAGTTCCCAGAGCGTCAGCGACTCGGCCGGCGAGCCCGGATAATAATCGAGCGTTCTCGTTTGCCAATGCGCCGACTGACTCGCCGGGAGGACTTCCGTAATCGTTGCGACCACATGGCTGCGCCACCGCTCGAGCTTAACGGAACCCACGAAACTTCCATGCTTCCGGATATAATCCAGGTCATCCTCATGCAACTGCAGCGTCTCAGTCCAAAAACGCTCGCTCAACCGAAATGAGAACGTGAAGACTTGCTCGAGGGGCACAGGAGCGGATTCCTCGAGTCGACGACGGAATTCGGGGTCGTCAACTTGCTCGATTTCCTGCAATCGGTCGGCTAAGCGGCGGATCGTCAAGGCCTGCCGCCGCAACACTCCCTGCCAGTGCTGCGCTAGTACGAAGAACACGAAACACACGATTACGCAGATGCCCAGCGCTGCCCAGAGAATTTCCATGCCACCTGCTCTCCGGCTTCAACGTATCAGAGTTTCCGCCCCGCAACTGCCGCCTTGCGGTCGCCTGCGCGGTTGTCGCTCGGCGGCGTATGGCTTGCGGCTGCCGCCTCGCGATGGGCGGGATTCTACTACCATTTCTGCGGTTCGGCTATCTCCACGGCAAGTGTGGGCGGCGGGCCCTTACTGTGGCTTCAGCGAGTTATTTGCTTGAAGGAAGGTGAGACTTCACGTCTAAGCTAATCTGTGGGGGATGCAGCAGCGTGTTATGGATCAGGCAGTGGTGAACAGCGTCGGTGACCCCTGCGCGATGCTCGTCGGATAGTTCTACCGGCACCTCCACCTCGATCCGAAAATCGTCCATGCGCGGCGGATTCTTGGCCTTGTCGGCAGACACGCGCACTCGTGTCCCCTCCATTGCCAGATTGTGTTTCTTAAGATACTGCGCTGCGTAGAACCCTGCGCAAGAGCCCAGGGATGCCAGCAATAACTCCGGCGGCGTCATCCCTTCGTCATATCCGCCGTTTTCTTCCGGCTGGTCACAGGCAATAGAATGTTGCCTCGCCTTGATTTCAAACTGCACGGCGCCCAGATGTTCGACGAAAACTTCCATTTGTTCCTCCCAAGTGTCCGGGGTTTGAGATTGCACCGCACTCGCAAGCCCCACTATGCCAAAGGAATCCTATACAATAGCAGGCGCTTGAATTTGAACCGAGCGATGTGCAAGCCTGAAGCCTCGTATTATAAGCCCTGCGGCTCGATACGGGCGCCAGGGGACCGGCATGGACGCGCGGCGTTTTCGTGCGGCTATTCCATGCTGAAACCAAAACGAATCGTACCATTTCGGAGTGATTCATGAAGATCTCTGTGATTGGCACTGGCTACGTTGGACTCGTGACAGGCGCGTGCCTGGCGGGAATTGGACACGACGTCGTATGCACGGATAGCGATGAATCCAAAATTCAAACGCTCGAGTCGGGCCGGATTCCGATTTATGAACCGGGCCTCGACAAGGTGATTGCCAAGGCGCGAAAGGAGAACCGGCTAAGTTTTCGCGAGAATCCTGCCGACGCAGCCAGGGCGGGAGACGCGATCTTCATCTGCGTCGGAACGCCGCCACTGCCAAACGGAGACGCCGACCTGAGCGCCATCGACCACGTCGCGCGGATGATCGCCACCGAATCGCGCTCTCCAAAGCTTGTAATCGAGAAAAGCACGGTCCCGGCGCGCACGGGTCAGGAGCTTCAGCGCGCCCTGCGCGTTTACGGCCGCAATTCCAATGTGACGTTTCGCGTGGCATCAAATCCCGAATTCCTCCGGGAAGGAACGGCTGTCGGCGACTTCCTCCATCCCGACCGGATTGTTGTTGGCGCTGAAGACGAAACCGCGGAACAGCAGCTCAAGGAAATCTACCGCCCGTTGCTCGAACGGAAATTCGACTGCCCCGTCCATAGCCCTACTTGCCCTGAGGGACCCGCGCCGGTCTGGCTCGTCACCACCATCAACAGCGCCGAACTGATAAAGCATGCCTCCAATTCGTTTCTCGCGCTCAAGATATCCTACGCCAACATGGTTGCGGATCTGGCCGAACGGCTGGGAGCCGATATCGTAGAAGTCGTGCGCGCGGTGGGAATGGATCCGCGAATCGGGCCAAGCTTTCTGAGTGCCGGTCTGGGCTTCGGCGGCTTCTGCCTGCCCAAGGATTTGCAGGCGTTTGTGCATCTGGCGGAGCGCTCGGGAGTGGATTTCTCGATGTTGAAGGAGGCGGAGAAAATCAATAGACAGCGGATTGACCGCTTCCTCGAAAAGGTCCGGCGCGCGTTGTGGGTGATTAAAGGCAAGCGCGTCGGAGTTCTCGGTCTTGCCTTCAAACCCAATACCGATGACATCCGCTTTGCGCCCGCGATTGATTTAATCGGCAAGTTGCTGCAAGAAGAGGCGCAGATACAAGCCTACGATCCGGAAGCGATGGAGAGGGCTCGCGCGATCCTGCCGCAAATCGAGTGCAAGAAATCCGCTTACGAAGCCGCAAAGGATGCCGAAGCGCTGATTATCGCCACCGAGTGGGACGAGTTCCGCAACCTCGATTGGGATCGCGTCCGGAAAGAAATGGCGCGGCCACTGATTCTCGACGGGCGCAATTTGCTGTCGCCGCGCGAAATGAAGGCGCTCGGCTTTGAATACCAATCTATGGGGCGGCCTGACTGAACGGGGAAAATCGAGAAACCGGGGCGCCTAGGCAGTGCGGTTTGCTGCGCCGACCTTCTGGCGGAAATGTTCGTACGTGAGCCGCAAGCCCTCTTCCAGCTTCACTTTCGGTTCCCAGTGAAGAATGCGTCTGGCCTTTGAGATGTCGGGGCAGCGCTGCTTCGGATCGTCCTGCGGCAACGGATGGAAAACAATCGGGACGCTCGCGCCGACTAGCGAGCGCACCCGCTCCGCGAATTCAAGGATCGTAATCTCGCTCGGATTTCCGATATTGGTTGGCTCGTGCTCGCCGGATTCAAACAAGCGATAGATGCCCTCGATCAAATCTGAGACATAGCAGAAGCTCCGAGTCTGCTGGCCGTCCCCAAACACGGTGATAGGTTTGCCGGAGAGTGCCTGGTAGAGAAAATTCGGCAAGGCGCGGCCGTCATTCAAGCGCATTCGCGGGCCGTAGGTATTGAAGATGCGCACGATGCATGTGTCGAGGCCGTGGAACCGGTGGTAGGCCATGGTCATCGCTTCTGCAAACCGCTTGGCCTCGTCGTAGACGCCGCGCGGGCCGATCGGGTTCACGTGGCCCCAATACGTCTCCGGCTGCGGGCTCACTTCGGGGTCACCGTAGCATTCCGACGTCGAGGCCAAAAGAAACCTGGCCTTTTTTGCCAGCGCCAGACCAAGTGCATTGTGGGATCCGAGCGCGCCCACCTTCAGGGTCTGAATCGGGAACTTCAGGTAATCAGGGGGACTGGCTGGGGAAGCAAAATGCAGCACTCCATCCACCGGCCCGGGAACTTCGATGTATTGCGAAACATCCTGGCGAATGAAACGAAACCTCGAATGCGATTGCAGGTGGGAAACGTTGGAATCGGCGCCGGTGACGAGATTGTCGAGGCAAAGCACATCCCAGCCCTTCTCCAGGAAATAATCACAAAGATGAGAGCCAAGAAAACCCGCACCGCCCGTAATTACGGCACGCAAAGAACTAACTCCTTCCCCTGTCGAATCGCGCTTCCTGCGTACGCATCACATTATCTCCGAAAAGCAATGGCAGAAGAAGGGACACGGGGAATTTTAAGAGGGAGTGCATCCATCCTGTCGAATACAGCGAACCGAGAGAAGTCTGGAGTTATCACACCAGGGCAAATTCCTCGGGAACCTCTGCCCTCGTTTTGCGAGTTTTTTCTTCCCAGTACCATCGTCCTATTGTGCCCGGCAGAGGCCACCGGTAGAATTGATTTTGGACATCGGACAATGTTCATCGCAGCTTTCATTTTCGTGATCTCAATAGCGACCCTGATTCAGTTCGCCATTTCGTCCTGGCGAGCCCGACTGCTCTCTGTCGCATCAACGCCGCTGCAGTTGGACTCCGATGCCATGGTCGAGCTGTCGCGTAAGCTATTGGCGGCAAACACCTTACAAGACGTTCTCGCATACCAGAAGTGCTGTCCCGACTTGAGCGGCGGTTCGGCTCCCAACATGCGCTTAGTTCGACTCTACTATCGATTCCTGCAGTTTATGAAGTCTTCGGGCGGCCGGCTGGCCCAGTTCGCCTGGGCTGACCGCGAAATGACGCTCTGCACGCGCTATGCGGCCGTTGCTTTGTTGCAACGCTTGGCGCTGAATCAATCCCTCGCCACAGAATTCCGCGCTTACTAATTCCCGTTGGCAACTATTGTTCTCCCCAGTGAATGCACTCTTGCTCGTGATTCGTGTTTTCGTCAGAATCGGCACCGGAATCTGAGGAGGCATGCCACATGTCCATACCCGTTCAATCGATCGAAGGCTCTCTTCGCAATGTCCGCATGGTTTATGGCGCACTCCTCTTTTCGATAGTTCTGTACATCGTCGCGGCGGAAATGGTCGGCGATCGAGTACCGCACGATATCCATGTCACTTGGTTGGCATTTCTGGCCTGTTGTTGTCCGTTGATTGTCGTCGCGATCATGGTTCGAGCCAAGATGGTGAAACCGGCTGCGGAAATCCTTCAGGCGCAGCCAAACGATTCGGCTGCATTGGGCCGTTGGCGAACAGGCATCACCACCAGCCTCGTACTCACGGAAGCAATCGCACTGTGCGGCCTCGCCGCCCGATTCTTGGGAGGGACGCTTTTGCAGGCAACGCCCTTTTACGCAGTGGCGATTGCCCTGATGTTGCTTTGGTGGCCGCGCCGGCCATAAACGCACCTTGCCGGGGCGCCTCTGATTGATTATTAGCCGCGATCAATACGCCCAGCGCATGAGCACGGCGGCGGTGGTAAAGCCTGCGCCCACAGCGATCAGCAATATGAGGTCGCCCTTCTTGATGCGCTTTTGTTCGAGGGCGTCCACCAACCCCAGCGGGATTGTTCCAGAAGTTGTGTTGCCGTAACGCTCGATATTCACGAGGACCTTTGAATCGTCCACGCCGAGACGTTCCTGCATCGCACGGATGATGCGCAAGTTGGCTTGATGCGGTACGACGAGGGCGAGGTCACGGCTTGTGAAGCCGTTGCGTTCCAGAATCGTCACTGCAAGCTCGCTCATCCTGCGGACGGCGTACTTGAAAACCTGCTGGCCTTCCTGGTGGACATAGTGCATCCGTTTATCGACTGTCTCGTGCGTCGGCGGGTGCAGCGAGCCACCTCCGGGCATGTAGAGGTAGCGTCCTCCCGAGCCATCCATATCGTGCGCGAAATCGATGATGCCCTCGGAATCGGATATCGCCGGCTCCAGAAGCAGCGCGCCCGCGCCATCGCCGAACAACACGCAGGTAGCACGATCCTGGAAATCGCTGATTCGAGTCATGATGTCGCTGCCGATAACCAGCACCTTTTGGTGTGTTCCTGCGCTGACGAATTGCGCGCCGACAGTTAGCGCGTAAGGAAGGCTGCAGCACGCAGCGTTCAGATCAAAACCCCAGACATTCCCTGCGCCAATTCCGTGCTGGATCAAAGCCGAAGTCGCCGGAAACATCATGTCGGGCGTGACCGTGGCCGTAATGATCATTTCGATCTCTTCGGGACGCACGTTCTTGGCTGCCAGCAACCTCTTCGCAGCCTCAATCCCCAGATGTGAGGAGGCGACACCGGGATCCGCATAATGCCGCTCGCGGATGCCGGTCCGCGTTCGAATCCATTCGTCCGTGGTGTCTACTATCTTCTCTAGGTCGAAATTGCTTACGATGCGCGGCGGAGCATATCCAGCCACTCCTGTAATTCTTGCTGAAAGACGATGGCCCATTCTTTTCTCCGTTGTGTTACGAACAGTCCGCGATTGTATGCAATTGCACGCCATGGTGACAAGCAAAACACCACAAATCTCAAAGAGCTGAGGGGTAGGGCTTCTCAGGGAGAATTTCGTAGCGATAGGCGATTTTCGCTGTTTTCCCGAGCATTGCCGCCACCGAACAGTACTTAGTCTGGCTCAACTCGATCGCGTTTCGGACCGCTCTTTCGTCAAGTTTTCCTTTCAGCCGGTAAACCATGTCGATCTTTGTCCACACAGCGGGCGGTTCTGTGGCACGTTCTCCTGAAATGACGACCTCGAGGGAAGTGAGGACCTGGCGCTTTTTTTCAAGGATTAGAACCACATCTACCGATGTACACGCGCCGAGCGCAGCTAGCAACATTTCCATCGGGCTGGAAGCGGCATGGCTCTCCCGGTCGGCATCGAAGGGAACCGTGTGGCCCGAAGGCATTGTGGCGAGAAAGTTGCGCGCGCCCGTCCACTTGATGGTTGCTGTCTGCATCGCGGCCTCCGCACGGGTCAGATCAAGGTGTCATGGGAGACTCTATCGAGGTTTGAGCGGGGCGTCCAGCAGGCCGGGGAAGAAAATATCAGCAGCTTGACTGCAGGGGAGTGTCGTGCCCTTCCGATGATGCAACACCAGCCTCGAACTTGTGGTGCGGGGCGCGGCGCATCGCATCGATGAAGATGCGGACAATCTTTGGATCGAACTGATTCGCAGAGCAGCGCTCGAGCTCGGTAAACGCGTCTTCTGGTGTGCGCGCTTTCTTGTAGGTGCGCTCCGACGTGATTGTGTCGTACGCATCCGCGATGGCAATCACTCGGGCGCCCTGTGGAATCTGTTCGCCCTCGAGGCGGTCCGGATAGCCGGTCCCGTCGAAGAACTCGTGATGATGCCGAACCAATTCCCCGATCCTCTTCATTGCCTGGAGCGGCTCGAGGATTTTGGCGCCAAGTTCCGTGTGCGTTTTCATCGTGTCCCACTCGGAAGCATCGAGCGGACCGGACTTGTTCAAGATGGGCTCGGGGATTCCGACCTTTCCGATATCGTGCAGGAGCGCTGCCAGACGGATTTCTTCGACTTCCTTCTGGGTCATTCCTAATGCTTGAGCAATCATCACCGCATAAGCAGCGACCTTCTTCGAATGCCCCTGCGTGTAATGATCCTTGGCATCAATCGCAAATGCGAGCGACGTGACTGTTTCGACCACGGCTGGGGGCAGGTTTTCCGAGGACGAGCCTGAGCCCTCGCCCAACGAACGCGTGAACTGCTCGAGGCGCCGGTAAATCTCCTCAAATGCTTCTGGGCCGGTAGAAAACAGGCGCTTAAGCGTGACGCCGAGGTAGGCCTCCAGCACGTCCTTTTTCCATTTCTTGCGGTCTTTCGGGTCGCCTTGCTCCGCGCTGGAAACAGAGTTTCCTCCTTGATGCTTTGAAAGGTACATGGAAGAGTCTGCCACTTGAATGAGTTCCTGCGGCGTCGAGCCGTGAACCGGGAAGCCTGCGATGCCGAAACTGGCAGTGATGTTCTTATCGCGCAACAGCGGGTCCGCCGCGACCCAGCCGCGGAGCTTGCCCGCGAGCTGGCGCGCTTGTTCCGCGGTCGTCTCCGGCATCAAGATGACGAATTCGTCGCCACCGTAGCGCGCGACAACGTCGGAGCGGCGGCAATTTTGTTCGAGGATGTGTCCCACGCGCTGCAAAACAACGTCGCCCTCAAGGTGGCCATAGAAGTCGTTGACGAATTTGAAGCGGTCGAGGTCCATCAGCACAAGGGCGAATGGGCGATTGGCGCGAGTCGAACGTTTCCATTCCGACGAGAGGGCTTCCATCAAATAGCGGTGTGTCTTTACGCCTGTCAGGCCGTCCGTGATGGCCTGCTCCTGCGCCCTCTGGAACGTCTGGGCATTGTGCAATGCGCCCGCGCAGAGATCAGCGAGCGTGCGCAGCAACAGAATCTCGTCTTCAGGGAACTCGCATGATTCGGAAGATTCCGCGTAGAGTACCCCCAATAATTGTTCCGCGTAGCTCACGGGCAGCGCGATCGAGCAAACACTCCCGGGCAGAACCGTTCTCGGAGCCGCGGCGCTCACTTCGGAAACCACTGACATCCGACCGCTCCGCGCAGCCTGTCCGACCAATCCCTCCCCCAAAAGAATTCGACGCCCGATGGCACCGCGCCTCTTTCCGGCTTCGGCTTGAACGACCAGTTCCTTCGCTGAGTAGTCGAGAGTGGCAATTCCAATGTGGTCGAAAATCAGGTCATTTTCGATTTCCGTGGCGATCTTCTCGAGCATTTCATCGGGGTTCAGCGTCTGGATTGCATGGCTCGAGACATTGTTGATCAAGGAAAGATGTCGCGACTTCTTCTGCTCCTTGGAAAAGAGGCGCACATTTTCAAGGGCGATACCGGCCTCGCTGGCAAGCACCCGCAGGAGTTCCACGTGGCCCTCATCGAACGCGCGATCTTGTGGGTCGTGCACCGCCATAACGCCAATCGGGCGATCGTGGAGAATCAGCGGCACGGCGCACATGGAACCAGTCTGTCGGCCCGGCTCGAAACCCAAGCGCAGAGTTTCCTGGGCAAAATGATCGCGGATCAGGAGAGGTTGGCCGGTGCGAACCAGGTATTCCACCAGATGATTGCCTGCAGGACGCGAATGTTTCGGTAGCCTTTCGCCATCAATCACTTCCATTTCAAAATGGACTTCCTGGGTCTTACCGTCAAGGAAAGCGATGAAGAAACTGTTCACGTCTAGGAGGCGGCGCATTTCGGAGTAGATGCGATCAAAAAGCGCATCCGGCTCCAGCGTCGAACTCAGCGCGCGGCCGATTTCGTTCAGGATATGAAGTTCTTCGGTGCGGCGCGAAGTCTGCTGGATCAGGTAACTGTTTTCAACAGCCATGCCGATTTGATGGCCCAGTGCCAGCAGCAACCGCAGTTCCGCCGGGGTGAAATTGCGATTATCCGGTGTCGCCAGAAGGAGCACGCCAAAAACGCGCTCTTTGGCTTGTAAGCTGATCCCAACCACCGTGCGCAACCCATGCCCCACCAAAAGTTTGCGGGCCTTACCGAAAGCCTCCTCCTTCTCGAGCGCCACATAGTCCGAATCATTGGCCAAGTCGCGCAAAACAACCAAGCCACCGAGGCGCGCCACGAGGTTCACCATGTACTCATCGAGGTTGTCTTCCTGGATGGCGCTGCAAAAGGTGTCGCCGAGTCCCGTCACGACCACGGACGTTGGCCCATCAGGCTCGCCGTAGTGCATGCAAAGTGCGCCCGCGGGGATTCGAGCCACGTTGAGGACACGATCGAGGGCCTGTGCCAGCATTTTCTGTATCTCGCCGCCCAAGAAGCTCGATGTCGCCAGGTTCAGATTGGAGAGAGCGAGCATGTTCCGCTCAACGCGCCTCCGCTCTTCCTCATAGACAGCCATTACCATCAGGACGCCGGCGAATATTTGCGGCAGCGCTGAAACCGGGAGCAAGTCCAACTGAGACTGGAAAACCATTACGAAGCGAAGCAACGCCCAGCCGATGAAGGTAATGGCAAGGAATAAGTCCGCGCGCGATTCCAGCCTGTTCGCCTCATTCCAAAATGTCCTCGCGACCAGAAGGAACACGAGCCCGACGCCCAGACCCATGGGAGCGCCGATATAGCCATTTGCATAGGCTAGCGCCCACACGGCAGATGCCGCACCTGCGGCAACGACCACTCGGGTGGCGAATGTGAGGCGCACATACAGGCGGGCAGCCCCGTAGAAAGCGAGCGCTGCGAGGCATAGGAGCCATTCGTCGAGGGCGTCAAACCATCGTGGCGGGGTTGGCCACAGGCTGGGGATGGAACCGATGAGATGCAACGAAATCAACAGCCAGCCAGCCGACCAGATAAGAAGGTATTTCTGCCTCTTCTGCCGATACAAAAAAACGAAGAATGCCGCGAGCAGGAGCGCGCTTGCAAGCATAACGGCAGCATTCGTATTGATATGGCCCAGCAAATCGACGCTCCGCATCGACAACACTACAAACTTCCTCCGAGAATAGCAGAAAAGTGACAGCCGTCCGGCGGCGTGTCCAGCCAAGTTTCGTGGCCGTCACCCTCTGGCTACACGCATACCGAAAACACAAATTCCCTAGACTCGCAGCGATCCTGAGACTCTAGGGGACTCCTCGGACTATGCAGTGTCCCAAAGCCGAGGTCAACAGTACGCCGGTACCAACTTCCGCTTTCTCATACACATGCGGACTGCGCTCCTCGATTTCGGCACTTCGTTCCGCTAATATGGATAATCCTGAGGGCGCGAAAGGATACGAACTGGATGAATCTCACACCGAAGCCCCGAGTGCGCTTTGCTCCGTCGCCGACAGGCTACCTCCACGTCGGGGGCGCGCGAACAGCCCTTTTCAACTGGCTCTTTGCCCGCCACGAAGGAGGGACACTCCTTCTCCGGATCGAAGATACGGACGTGGAGCGCAATCGCCCGGAACTCGTGGATGGCATTCTCGAGGGCTTGAAATGGCTCGGGATCGAGTGGGATGAGGGACCGTTCTTTCAATCACAGCGACTAGAGATGTACCGCGCGTCGGCCGAGCGTTTGCTTTCCAGCGGCGCGGGTTATGCTTGCTACTGCAAACCTGCCGCGTACGTGGGTGCCGACGCCGCTGAGGAACAAGGGACCGAGGGCGACGATGACGGCGTAAAGTCGGCAAAAGCAATCGCCTGCCCCTGCCGGGATTTGACGGACGCGGATCGTGCCGCAAAAGAGAAGGAGGGTATCCCTCGCGCGATTCGTTTTCGTGTCCCGCAAACCGGAACAACCAAGTTTGACGATGCGATTTTCGGGGCGCGTGAAGTACAAAATGCCGAAATCGAAGACTTCGTCCTGCTCCGTTCGAATGGCCTGCCCACGTACCAGCTGAGCGTCGTCGTGGACGATATCGACATGCGGATCAGCCACGTCATCCGTGGCGCCGATCACCTTTCGAATGCGCCGAAGCAGGCGCTGCTCTACCATGCTTTCGGCGCTACGCCACCAATCTTTGCTCACGTCCCCCTGATTCTTGGCACGGACCGCACGCGGCTCTCGAAACGCCATGGCGCAACGAGTGTTGGCTCCTACGCGGAAGAGGGTTTCCTGCCGGAGGCGTTTCGCAATTTCCTAGCGCTTCTCGGCTGGTCGTCAGGAGACGATTCTGAATTCCTCCGGACGCACGAACTGATCGAGCGATTCTCACTCTCCGGTGTCAGCCGCACAAACGCCATTTTCGACCGCGCCAAACTGGAGTGGTTCAATACGCAGTACCTTCAAAAGCCGCCTGTCGAGGATTTGCTCCCGTACGTGGCTGCAGAGCTTCAACGCGCCGGTCTTTGGAACGAGTCCTGGGGCGGGGCGGATCGTGCCTGGTTCGCCCATGCCGTGGATTTGATCCGGCCGCGGACCCGCTTACTGGGCGACTTCACAAGCTGGGCTCGCGCATTCTTCACCGACGATTTCGACTATGACGCCGATGCGCGCGAGAAATTCTGGAAAGACGAGCGTCTGCCAGCCATGCTCGGAAAGCTGGCGGATGTCCTCGCTGCATTGCCGGATTGGAACCACGATGCGTGCGACGCCGCGCTCCGCGGCCTGGCCGCAGCCGAAGGCGTGAAGGCTGGCTTGCTAATCAACGCGACTCGCGTAGCCATCGTCGGTCGCGCCGTTGCGCCACCATTGTTTGAAACGATGGTAGTGATCGGCAAGAACCGCGTGGTCGCGCGCCTTCGTCGTGCTCTCCCTTTTATCTCATCACGCTCACCCGGGTAACTTCCTATCTCTGATGGGAAGGACGTGCCGCCTGAAAGATTTCGGGGTGGACCGCGCGCGCATTCGCTCCTGCCGCGGCGACTTCAAACGTGATGCTTACAGCTACTTTTACCGGCGGCAAGCACGTCGAATCGTTGCAGGCCTGGTAGCGGAGAACCGTCGGGATCGTGACGAGGCCAAGAGGAGCATCCGAATGCGTGGAAAGGCATAGCCGCAACGTCACTTTCCCCGTGTACACATCCAGCGCCTTATCGGGAGAGAAAGAAAACTTCTCAAGTTGACCATTAGGATAGATCGTGTCAAGGAGTTGAATCCCGGCGGCAGGCTGCACGGTGAGCGTTGTGGGAATCAAGTACGCCTCCGTGGGCTTGTGCGAGTTCATGTGAAAACCTTGCGCGATTTCCATGACCACTGCGACTTGAAACTCTTTGCCGCGCGGCACTGGTTCCAGCGAAACGTACGTGTGTGGCTTCACGACCTCAGCGGGGCTCAGCATGGGTGCGGAATCCTGCAGTGAGGCTGCTGTTCGAACGCCCGCTTCGATAGCCGCCGCAAAAATCAATGCGAACGCGCAAAGGATAAAGGCAAAATGAGATCGCATCGTCATGTTACGCGTGCACCTCGAATTCGAAAGAGTCGCCGAGGAACGGAAGTCGGTCGCGAGAATCAAAGAAGGCTGTTGATTTCCTTTTCCAATTCGGCGCGGGCGACTAGCCCGATGTACTTCTTCTGAATTTTCCCGTCGCGCGAAATTACAATGCTTGTCGGCAGGCCGAACAGCCCGCCGAATTTCGACGTAATGTCGTCGTTGCCAAGCACAATGGGATAATTCATCGTCATTTGGCGCCCGTCCACATCGAACTTCGTCGTCTGAACGAACGGGTCGACGACGCTCTTTCCCTCATCATCCATTGCCACGCCGAGCATCGTGAATCCTTTGTCCGCATATTTCTGCTGAAAACCGATCATCCAGGGTATCTCTTCCCGGCAAGGATCGCACCACGTCGCCCAAAAATTGACGACCACCACTTTCCCCTTCAAGCTGGCCAGCGTGACGTTGCCCCCATCGAGACCTTTGAATGTGACGTTTGGCGCATCCGGCGGAGGGCCTTTTGGTCCAACGTGGCACCCGGAGAGACTGAAGGCAAAGAACAAAAGGGCTGGAAGGAGAGACGGTGCTTTTAAAATCTTCTTCATTCGCTGGGCTCCACTCACAATGAGAACCTGTTCAGAAATGTCAGTTTACCCGAAAGCCACGTCAGCCGGTTCAAGAATACCAGCGCACCGACTAGCAGCAGCAATACGCCGCTGAATACTTCCACGGCGTGCAGGTGGCGGCGGAAACGCTGATAAAACTTCAGAAATCCGCCTATGAGGAGCGCCGTCGCAAGAAACGGAATCGCCAAGCCCGCCGAATAACACGCCAGCAGGAAAATGCCTTGTCCGATCGTTTCGCGTGTGGCGGCAATCGCCAGCACGCCTGCCAGGATCGGTCCTATGCAAGGCGTCCAGCCAAACGCAAATGCAAAGCCCATCAGGAAACCGCTGACAATGCCGGGCTGACCGCCGAGCTTGCGGAAATGAACGTCTCTGCTGAGCCATCTTGTCAACGTGGGCCCGGCAACAAAGATAATCGCGATGGAATACAGATGAATTGCTTTTAGAAACGTTCCCGCAAGCCCGGGACGCACGCTGAGCGCGACTCCCGCGACGATAAGAAGGATTCCGATCACGAGCCCAGTTCGTATTGAAACCTTCACCAACAAGCCTACGAGATGCAGGCCGAAGAGCAAGATCAACGCTCCCGCGAGCGGCGCAAGCAGGCTGCGATTGCGGACCAGAAACGAACCCACGGCGCTCGCCGACGCCCCAAAGGTGATGAATACGATGGAGAACCCGCCTACGAACGCGAGCGCGGAAGTCAGTAGGCCGCCACGCGGACCCTGCCCTTCCTTGAGTTGGTCAACTCCAATGCCCGAGAGCATCGACATGTATCCGGGCACGAGCGGCAAAACACAGGGCGACAGAAACGACAAAAGCCCTGCAACGAATGCGGCAAATATGGATATCTCCATAAGACTTCTGGCACCTCGTCACAACCGAATTGGATTTCCGCGCTTCAGCGGCCGATTCGCTTTGCTTCATGATTTTCCCATATCCCCTGGGGCGTGGCTGCTGATTTTGTCACGGACTGTAGGTGAAGGAAATCCCACCATGTGGCGTGTGAAGCTGTCGGTCGAGCCTGCGCATTGAACCATTCGATCTCTGTAATCGACTGAAAAACCAGTCCCTTCCGCGCGCGTGCGATTGGCAGCCCGCCTGCCTTTCCTCGCATTGCGGGCCTGCCCGCTGGAACCGGGAGCGGCAAGACCATTTGCTGTTTGCGGTGGCGGGCCCGCAGAAACCTTCAGCGAGGAGGGCCTTATGACTCCAAACCAAGTGACCGCGGCGAGGGTGGTGGCGGCATTTGCAGCCGTCGCGTTGTTCACGCTGTTTGACAACGCGCTCACAGCCGATTTCGTGGCTGTTCTTCTGACAATCGCTGCAATAGCGCTCGATGGCGTTGACGGCTACCTGGCGCGCACGCGCGGCTTGGCCACACCGCTTGGCGCACAGCTCGATATTCTCGGCGACCGCGTCGTCGAAAATCTCTTCTTCACATTCTTCGCGGTGAGCGGACTGGTTTCGTTGTGGGTCCCTGTGCTGTTTTTCGTGCGTGGGACGCTGACGGACTTCCTACGCAACCTGGCGGCACGAACGGGTCGCACTGGCTTCGGAAGTAAGTCAATGCTCGAGACCTGGTGGGGGCGCGGCCTCGTTGCCTCGCGCGCAAGTCGGGCCGCGTATGCCGTCCTCAAATGCGTCTGCTTCTCTTATCTGGGACTGCTGCTTCCCGTGTCGCACATGCCCGAAGGATGGCTCCTCGCATCCACGCAGCACTCACTCTACGTGACAGCTCAGGCTATCGTCGGCGCGACTGTGATCTTCTGCCTCATCCGCGCAGTTCCGGTCGTGTGGGAAGGCCGGCGTTATCTCACCTCGCCAGCGAAAACATGCTCCGTGGCCGTTTGGGAGGTGACTCGATGAACGCTTCGAACAATGTGGGAGCATTCTTCGACCTCGACGGGACGCTCTTGCCTGCGCCATCCCTCGAATGGCGCTTCATCGGCTATTTGCTCGCGGGCGACGACATCGGCGCTGCGGCCGCTGGTCGCTGGCTCGCGCAATTTGCGTTGAATGTTCTGCGTTCCCCGCGGACCGCCATCGAAGCCAACAAGATCTATCTCGCCGGACTGCGGGAATCTCTCGCTACAGATTGGGCAATCACTCTCAACTCCGATTGCCTTCCGTTTTTCGCATCAGGGATCGAACGCATTTGTTGGCACCTCGCGCAAGAGCATCGCATCTTCATCGTGAGTGGAACGCTTGAGCCGCTCGCACTCGCCGCCGCGCAACACCTGCCGGCGCGGGTGGGGGTGAGTGCCACCAAACTCGAAGTTCAAGATGGCAATTGGACGGGACGTCTTGCGGGAGAGCACGTGAATGGCAAGGCAAAGGCCCGTGCAGTTCAAGCGCTTTCCAATGAACACAACATTGACCTCTACCGAAGCTTCGCCTACGGAAATCGAATCGCGGACCTCGCAATGCTGGAAGCCGTCGGCCATCCCATTGCCATCAATCCATCATCCCGGCTCGAACGCGTGGCGCAAGCCCGCGGCTGGCAAATCCTGAATTGGAGAAAAGTGCAAACAAACCCTCTGACCGCGAATCGTCGAGTCCTTTCGCCACTTTCGCCAAAGGGGGCGCAATGAGACTTCCTCACCGGTTCGCGCTGGCGGAAACGCTGGAGACCGAGGGAATGCGTTGTCTTGGCCATGTGCAGCTCGCAAAAGGGAAACGGATGTCGCTATGGTTTGAAGACGCACTCGGGGCGTGCGGAGCCTTTGAGTGGATAACTTTTGCCTATCTCACATGGCTGAATGCGCTCCTGATCATCTTTCATCAAAATGTGGCGCATGCCGCCCGCTACTTCGCGATTCATGCAGCGATCGCGACTGCCATCGTTTGTCTGGCCGGCGCGGCGGCGGCTTCACGCAGTGAAGTGCTGCGGTTTGCGCGCCACTGGTATCCGCTGCCTCTCTACATCTTTCTTTTCGAGGAATTGCAGGGATTGGTGCACATCATCGATCCCGGTTGGTTCGACCGCTGGCTCATCAAGTTCGATTTCAACTTTGCAGGCGTGCACCCTTCGGTGTGGCTCGCCCGTTTTTCCAATCCCGCGCTGAATGAATTCATGCAATTCGCCTACATGACGTACTTCCTTTATCTTGTCGTTCTACCGGCAATTCTCTATTCCCAAAGGGAACGCCTGGCGTACTGGACAGTAATGGTTTCGACCGCCATCGCGAACTACTCGATTTATGTGATCGCCGTGGTGCTTCCAGTCGAGGGTCCGTTCCACGCGCTGGCCTCGCTCCAATCGAAGCCGCTCACGGGTGGATACTTTACAGCGGCAATCGGCTTGATTGAGCGTTTCGGCCGCGTCCATGGTGGAGCTTTCCCTTCAGCGCATGTGGCTGGCTCGATGGTGGCGATCCTTGCATCGTGGCGTTATCGCCGGTGGCTTTTCTGGATTTGTCTGCCATTTTTCGTGAGCATGTGCGTTGCCACGGTTTATGGACGGTATCACTACATAGCGGACGTTATCGCCGGCCTCGCCGTCGGCACTTTCGGTTTCGCGATTGGAGAAGAGTTGGTCCGGCACAAACACGCACTACCTGAAGACAAGTTCGCTGGGAAATTCGCTGGTTAGGTGTCCGCGGTCAATACGGGATGCCGCTTATGCCATTCCGTCGCCTCTTCGTAGGCGCGCGCGATTGCAAGCAGGCGCGATTCGCCCCATCGCGGGCCGATGAGTTGCAGCCCCATCGGCAAACTCTCTGCAGTGAACCCGCACGGAATTGACATTGCTGGGTGGCCCGTGAAATTCGCGGGGCGGTTCAAGCGGAGGAGCGCCGAACGCACAGGCTCCGTTTCCCCCGCGATAGTGACTTCCGTTTCGCCGAGTGGCGGAGCGGCGATGGGGGTCGTCGGTGCAAGAATGGCGTCCACACGCTCGAAGGCCGCATCGAAATCGCGCTGAACCTCGCGCCTCAAACCGAGCGCATGGATATAATCCACTGCGCGGACTCTGGTTCCCCATTCGAGGCGTTCCTGAACGTCTTCGCCATATTCCTTCGCGCGCGCCGGATAAAAACCTTGCGACTCGTGGTAATGAGTCGCTTCCGCAAGCGCTATGTTCGTGCTCGGCGCAACCGAATCGGCGAGCTTGGGGAGCGACACTTCTTCAATCCGGGCGCCGAGCGATTCAAAGCATTCCGCGGCTTTTTCGATCGCCCGCCGGATTTCATCATCCACACGCTCGAAGAAATAATGTTTTGGCCAGCCGAGACGAAACCTTCGCGGACGATCCTTGCGCAGTTTGCGGTAATCGGGCGGAGCCGCACCTTCTGGGTACTCTCCGGCAATCGCCTGCAGCACGATGCATGCATCCGAAACGCTGCGCGTGAGCGGGCCGGCATGATCGAGGCTCTCGGCAAGCGGCACAATGCCTGCAAGACTAACAAGACCCGATGTCGGCTTCAGCCCCACGATTCCACATAGAGCTGAAGGGATGCGAATCGAGCCACCCGTGTCCGTGCCAACCGACGCGTAACAGAGTCCTGCAGCAACGGCGGCCGCCGACCCGCCGCTTGACCCTCCGGGAATGTGATCCCGCGCCCATGGATTGCGAGTGGGCCCGAAATGAGGGTTTTCGGTCGTAACGCCGTAGGCAAATTCGTGCAGATTTGTCTTCCCGAGAAGAATTGCGCCGGCGCGAGCCAAACGAAAGGCAACTTCCGCATCAACACGCGGAACAAAATCAGCAAGAATTTTCGAACCGGCCGTGGTAGGAATGCCGCGCGTACAAATATTGTCCTTGAGTGAAACCGGTATGCCGTGCAAGGGGCCTAGCCATTTGCCGCGCTGAATCTCTCGCCCTGCGGCGCGTGCCTGGCGGCGCGCGCGGTCCGCGACAACGGTGAGGAACGCATGGAGTGCAGGGTTCAATCGCTCAATCCGCGCGAGCGATGTGTCCACAAGGTCCAGAGGAGAAACTTCTCGTCTCCTCAGCAACTTCGCAACCTGCTCGATCGGGAGAAACGCCAATTGGGATTCCGAATGAAATGCCATAAGTCTCGCTTAGAAGATTTTTTCCTGGCGACGGAGGTTACCGGCGGAGCCAATGTTGGCGATGAGGAAGACGATGCGAAACTGGTTTTCATTTCGGATCGTGCCAAACGAAAGCCGGCGATATTCGACGCCAAGCCCACAACACGCGCCGTTGTAGGTCAGTTGAACAACTTGGTTCTGGAACTCATCTTTCGTGAGGTCGTAACTGGCGCCGATTGTGGCGTTCCACCCGCGTCGCGTCAAATCGCCATAGCCTGCGAGCAGCCGAACTTGGTTGGAACGCACCTCAAAGTCCGTTAGCTGCTGCGAAGAAATTGACGGGACCGGGAGGTTGATCGCCGAGAAATGCGCAAAGGTGAAAAAAGACTCCTTGTACGGCTTGAGCTTAAGAAGCGTACCTATCGCCGTCATCTGCCCCCGCTTTGGATCGAAATCCACGCGGACTTGTGTGTCGTAGTGCTTGCCGGGCGTGATTCGCAAATCGCTGATAATGGGCGAAAAATTGCGCCGCTGGTCCGCAAAAGCAAAGGGAGTCAGTGAATCAAGCGCCTGAAAGACGTTTCGTTGCCCCGGCACGAGTGCTCCGCCGAAGGTGGGATCGAAGAAGTATTTCTGCGAAATCTTCCAGCTTACGAGGTCTTCCGTCTCCCCGTTTTCGGTCCGGCGATAGAGCCTCTGCGTGAAGCCGTACTCGACCTCGTTTGTATCCGTAAGCGTTTCGTCCTCATCATACCGGACGAACCGTCCAAAATCATTCACGCCGGTGACATAGCGATAGACGATGTCTGGTTCGATTACGTGTTTCCACTTGGTGCCATCTCTGTCCCAGACACGGTCGAGAGTGGGCGGGCGAATATCAATCGACACCTCTTCTGTTGTGCGATTCAATCCGTGATCCAGAAACTGTCCGTTACGAATCTGCCCCCCGTAGTACGTGGATCGCAAAGTGAAACTGGACGTCACCCCAATCCATGGCCCCCAGCGAAGAGGCAGTGTGACGCTCGGAGCCAGTTCACTACGGCTCACAAATCCCGGCGTATTGAACGGCGTAACATTTTCTTCGCGATGCACCGCCCCGCTGAACATGTCGAAGGAGAAGTAAAGCGGGACTCGCGAGAAAGGGGCTTGATCGACCGAACTGAATCGCGCCTCCGGAGCTGTCCTGAGCGTGATCGAAGTCTGAGCCGAAGCGTTCACAAAGTTCTTATAACTCAGCGCGGCGACATTCAAACTGAAACCGCGAAAGTTATTTGTGAGGAATGCCGTGTTGCGGACTTCCGAATTGACGGCCTGCGTGAACGTTTCCGACCACGCCAGCCGGAACGTAAGCGACGTCAGTTGATCCAAATCGGCTACCGCACGCCAGCCACCGGGCAGAGGCGACGTGAAGAGCAAACGATCTTCATGCCCGCCCTGGCTGAGCAGCGGGCCATTCGTCTGCTCAAGCCCTCGGTCAATCACGCCAAAGTACGTGGCCTCGAGCCGCGCGTCTTCCCATGGACGCATGCGAATCTCGGCGTTCTGGCTCCATCCTCGCTTGCTGTAAATGGCCGCACCCAGCGTCGCATCCATCCAGTCCAGCGGGGACCAATAGATCGAATCTCCAAAGACGAACCCCTTGCGTGAACTGTCTCCGATATCCGGAATATCGAATCCAGAGTTGCGCCGCTTTTCGGCGGGAAACGTTGCGTAAGGGAGATAAAGGACTGGCACGCTGAGAAACCGGAAATTCCCGTTTTCAAGGTGCACCGACTTCTGCAGTTCGACGGTCGCTTCCGGCGCGTAGAACTTCCACTTCGGACGATTGGGGTCGCAAACCGTCAGCCACGCCTCGTGGAGCCGGTATGTGTGGTCATTCAAACGCTCGACTTCCTCCGCCTCGAAATAGAGCGGGTTGGGACTGATTAGGAGAGTGGGCGTGGGGCGGCGCTGTACAGCGAAGGTGACGCGAGCGTTGTGAAATGTGCCCCGTCCGGTGCGCAACTCGTAGCGGGCATCGCTAGCTTCGATGTGTTGCGTCATGTAGTCGAGTTGCACGTGCCCGCTGGCGGTAATGACGCGAGTTTCGTCGTTTCCCTCGACGTCATCGGCGCGAAGGCGGGTGTTTTCGTAGCGAATGTCCACATGGCCATGCGCATGATAAATCTTGCCCACCTGACTTTGCGTGTCCGCTTCCAGTGTGGCGATGCTTTCTTCCAGGCTGGTCGCAGGCCTGGGCGGGATTTTCGCCGGAACCTGAGCGGAAGCCGCGAAGGAGGCCGCAAGGAAAATCGGAGGGAGGACCGCAATGCGAGCAAATCTTTGGAAGCGCTGAAAAACGGTCGAGGTCCGCATCGCCTGAGAACTCACCCCAAATGAAATTCGAGCCTAACACGCGCTCTCCGCGCCCGCAACGCGAAGTGACGAGCCGGATTTGGCGGGTTGCCTGATAAGAGACACACGCAGGAGACTTGCATGCGCCGAAACTCGCTCGTTCGTGCTAGCATGAACAGGTTCCGCCACTGGAACTTCCGCAGCGCAAAACGGACCAGTGATACGAATCTGCCCGAAGTGTGGAGCCCTCTTGCTCGATGAAGGCGAGGGGTGCTCGATATGCGACCCCACGTACGCCGATAAGGAAGAAACTCCCCAAATGGTAGCGGTAGGTGTCCCCGCCGCCGAATCCGGAGAGCCGGAATGGCGCCGCGAGGTCTCCCGGCGCCTCGAAGAGTATCGCGCACGCCGCCGTCGCCTCCGCCCGGACGATTCCCAATCAGGGCTGCCCTTTCACGAGCAACCCGATTTCGAGGAGGAAGTCCCAGAGCGCTCGCGACCTCGTCCTGTTCAGCGCCAGCGCCAAATCGAGCGGGTGGAGATTCGGATTCAGCCTGAGCTTGACTTCTCAAACACCCATAATGACCGGGCGCGCCCCCAAACTGCGCTCGTGCCCGTTGCCAGCCTGGCCGAACGCCGCCGGGCAGGCGCACTCGATGCGCTCTTTCTCGGTCTCACGATTGCTGGATTCCTGGGTCTTTTCAGGTCGCTGGGAGGGCAAATCACGCTCGACAAGATGGACGCGATTGTCTATCTTGCTGTTTCGTACTTGTTTTACGCCCAGTACTTCTTCCTCTTCACGGTTTTTGCCGGAGCTACGCCGGGGATGCAGCTCTGCTGCCTTACGATCGTTCGCCTCGACGGTAGCCTGCCCGACACGCAACAACTTCTGTGGCGGAGCTTCGGGTACCTTCTTTCCGGCGCGACGCTGATGCTCGGATATATTTGGGCGTTGTGGGACGAAGACAAATTCACGTGGCAGGACCGCATCTCACAAACATACGTCACCGCGGCGACGCCCTTGCTGGACACGGGTTCGCTGGATGTCGGCCCCGGACAGCAGACTTTTGCGCATAGGTAGATTCCGCATCCTTGCAAGGCGTAGAATCTTCCGTGGCGGACTTGAGAAGGCGGATTGCCGATGATGGAATCCACTCGCGGCCATTTGGGTTCAATCCGGAATTCCCTTCACCTAAAGTGACATCCGGCCCCTGCCGCTCGGACGCAATCGGCGCCATCCGCCCTTTTCAATCCGTGTATCTACGGAATCAATTTAAGGAAGGTCACGCCGTAGCCGCCCATGTTGAGCGTCATCTGCGGGGCGGGCACGACGCTTTGGGCCACCGGCTCGGTGGCCAGGTTGGTGTTGGGGTCGATGAGGCTCGCATCGATGGTAAGTTCCGTGGCCGCGGAGAAGTGGCCGAGCTGCGAAATGTCGATCACCACCGTGCGCAGCGCGCCAGGACCATTGTCATCATTTGGATTGTTGAGTGCATGGTCGGCCGCCATAATGACGACCGAGCCATCCGGATTCCTGGTCGCGAGTACCTCGACTGTTTGCGCTCCCGGAGCTTCGCTGCTCGTAAAGTTCAAAATGCTCGATCCCGTTGCGGTACAGGCCAGCGGCTCATCCGGCGCGCAATAGGGAAAGTATTGATGCAAGTAATAGTCCACCCAGTAACCGACGTATGGTTGCCCGGTGCTGTAGGCCACCTCGCCAAATTCCTTCGTCAGGATGGGGTCCTGGTTGTAATCCCAATGGGAAAGCATGTGCGATCCGGCCTGCGCCCACTGAGAAAAAACATAGGGCCTCCAGGCGGCAAAGAAAGCACTGGTGCCCCGTGGATCTATGTCCGGGGGAATGCTGCTTGAGTCAAAACAGGCATCCACATTGTTGTCGCTCATCCAGACTGGCGTGCTGCTTAAATTCGAGCTATTCGCGGCTAGGCTCACGAAGTGCTGCACGTAAGGGACGAAGAAACTGGGGATCGCGCCAAACGCGTCGGCGTCGAGGCTGTACATGCCGCACACCGCAAAATTGTGGCCGGTAAGCACGTCAACCTGAGCGGTCACGCCTTGGATAAATGCTGGAACGTAATCGTTAGGGTCAGTACCCCCGAGCTCAACCGCAAAAAACTTTAAAGGAACAATCGAACCGGCGCTCTGCATTGCAGCCACGGTCGCGTTATATAAGCTGGCGTACTGCGCTGCAGAAAGGCCATTGACATCCGGCTCATTGAAGATGCCCCAGTAAGTAATCGGCGTCAAAGACGCGTGAATGTGTTGCACCCCATTTGCATCGGTAAAGCCGGTGGTCGTGTTGTAGTACTTGACCATTTGCGCGGCGTAATTCGCAAAATCCTGAAAGTGCGCAGGCAGTAAATCGCCGTTTTGGTCGTTCATCCAAGCCGGAGCGGCAGCTAGGACCAGCACAACGCTCTTGTCCCCAACTCCAATTACGGGATCCAAGGTCGCGTTCAGTACGGAAAAATCCCAACTTTGGTCAGCCTTCTGGGCAATGCCCTGGCTATTGGTCAGTATGCGGATGTGCTGCGATCCCAGATTAGCCAGCATATTGGTCGCGTTAGGGAGACTGGGGAAAAATGATTGGTCCCACTCCGCAGCCTGAAAAGTGGTGGTCATAAACGTTTGCAACTGGCCACCGAAGCCGACGCTCGTGTTGACGACGGGGCTTACGGCGACGTTGACCGTGACCGGCGATGACAAGACGGTGAGGGAAAGAGGCGCGGTCACGCTCGGTCCACCCTCGCTTGCATTCACCGAGATTGAGTAGGTCCCGGGCGTGGCCACGCTTGCCGCGCTAAAGGCAATGCTGCCCGTGTTGCCGGTTCCCGGCGATGTGACTTGTGGCGTAACACCTCCCGGAACCGAGCTCACACTCAGGGTCACGGAGTTCCTGTCTCCTGCAACCCTTTGCACCGTCACTGTGACCGTGGGAGATGCGCCGTTCAGTGGCGCGGTCGTGGCACTCGACGACAGGGAAATCGTGATCGGATTGTACGCAGGGGGGCTGGTGGTCATGGAAGAGCCGCCGCTGCCGCAGCCATTGAACTGTAGCAGGGCAAAGGAACCAAAAGCGATGAGGATTGCCGTTTTCCGAGACATGCTGGATCTCTCCTTCTACGGAGGTCCCCACGGGGCGAGACACGCACCCATTTGCGCACCGGCCGCCTCAATCATGGCGGAATTATAAACTGGGATTTCCATTTTGCCTTTCGGATGAAAGCAAATATACCAGCCGTTGCCTCCGCCCTCCATCTTCTTTGCATCCATTCGAATGCCAAAGACCCAGGCGTGCCCTGCAAGGCCTTTGCCGGGACCCATAAGCCATCATTTGCACCATTTCGAAGCGATTTCACGGACACCCCCCTCAACTCCTCTCCGCCGTCCAGATTGGTTTTGCCTGGCTGCCGCGCCTATCCTGCGGGCAGTGGCAAAGTCAGAATCCGCCGCAGCATGCTTCCAAACATGCGCCGCGTCAGATGGCTGTCTGCCAGCAGCAGCCAGTAGTAGCGAGCATGCTTTACCAGCCTCCCGCCAGTCTTCACCAGCCGTTGCTGGACACGGGTTCGCTGGATGTCGGCCCCGAACAGCAGACTGTTGCGCACAGGTAGATTCCACATCCTTGCAAGGCGTAGAATTTCCAGTGGCGGATCCAGGACATGAAACAGGGATTCATGAATCAGAAACTTGGGAAGCGAAATAGCCGGCGCGTGGAGCTTCAAAAGGCGAAAAGCCAATGGAGCAAGCTTGCCCCGCGCCGAAATCCGCGCACAACTGCCCTGAGCACATCCAGCGATAAATCCGGCGGCAAATCCAGCTAGGCTATTCGTCCCTGATGCTATAATCGACGGATTGGACTTGCGCTGACTCCGGCAAACCGGATTGAGGCAAGGCCGCATCCAATCGAGTGTCGCAACAATCTGGGGCGTGGGAAAAGGAAGGGCGCATGAGTCGTCTGGTAAAGAAGATCAGCATTACTCTGTCGGTCGTTGTGCTCGCCTATGTGACGACTGGCTACGTCCGCGCCCGCTCGTCGGATGACAAAGCGTTCCGCGCGCTCACGGTGTACAGCGAAGTTCTCGAACACGTCCAACGCGACTATGTGGACGATACCAACATTCACCAGGTGACCAGCGGCGCTCTGCATGGCTTGCTGGATTCGCTCGATCCACAATCCGCCTATCTCAGCCCGCTTGAATACAAGGATTACAAGGAAAGAAGCGCCTCCGTGCCAAAGGGAGACGCGGGTCTGGCCCTCACAAAGCGCTTTGGATACGTCGGCGTCATCTCCGTGCTTCCGGACAGCCCGGCGCAAAAGGCAGGCCTGCACATTGGCGATGTCCTCGAAAAAGTCGCCGGCTTCACCACGGGGCAGATGGCCATCGATCAAGCGCAACTTCTGCTGAGCGGCGAACCTGGAACCGTTGTGAAGCTTTCCGTGATCCGCCGAGGCAAAGCGGAACCACAGGACATGGAAATCACGCTGGCAAAACTGCCTGCGCCTAAGCTTGTTGAAGCCAGGCTTAAGGACGATATTGCGTATATTCGCGTTCCGGAATTTGATGCAGGCATGACGAACCAGATCCGCGAAAAGCTCGCGCAATACAACCATCAGGGTGCCCACAAGCTGATTCTTGATTTGCGCGATTGCGCACTTGGCGACGACGAGGAAGGAATCTCCACCGCGCGGCTTTTTCTTTCTTCCGGCACAATTACGACGCTCAAGGGGCAGACAGTCACACCTATCGTTTCTTCCGCTGACCCTTCGAAGTCCGTCTGGACTCAGCCTGTGACCGTCCTTATCGGAAACGGAACCGCTGGCCCCGCGGAGATAGTGGCGAGCGCAATTGCCGATAATCATCGCGGTGAAACCGCCGGCGAGCGCACCTTTGGCACCGCCTCGATGCAGAAACTGATCCCGCTCGATGATGGTTCGGCCCTGATCCTGACTGTCGCGAACTATTACACTCCCGCCGGCAAGGAGATCCCAGCCGAGGGTGTCTCTCCGACCGTGGAAGTGCGCGCCGCCGCTGACGATCTTGCTGCAACGAACGACGTGAACCAGCCGGCTCCGTCCGGACAGGCTGTCTCGCCCGACGACCCTGCGATCAAGAAAGCTATCGAGATCCTGGAGGGTGCGGGCGAATTGCGAAAGGCCGCGTAACTTATCGTGACACGATTGCGCGGGAGTTTGATCCCGCCCCAGGCTGCTACTCAAGTTTTTCGGTTCAATTCTTTTGCTGCGACACACCTGCGAATCAATCTGCGTCGCGCGTCCCACTTAATTGTAGGCTTAACAACAATTCTTCTGCTGGCCGCGGGCTGCGGCAAAAAACAGCTATCGAAGGCTGAGGTTCGCGGCATCACTTCCGAAATTGTCGGCGCGGCTCAGAAATCGACTTCGCATAAATCGGAAATCACCATCCGCCCGGAAATACAGGCGGCGCGAGGCAACCAGAGGGGTGAAAAGGTTGTCGATGACATCTACGTGTCCCCGGCCGACCCTTCCCAATTAAGCTCTTTGCGACAATCCATCACGGGCATTGCAAAACGGCACAAACTCGCCGTCACGGAGGCTTCCTCAGACGGAGTCGCACGCATCGATCTTGCATTCGGGGGCATTCGGACGCACACGATTCACATCGTAATGCCGCTCAGCGCAAGGCCGCGCCCGCCCGCGCAGAAGGGCGCGGCAGCTCCGCGCCTGGCCATCATCGTGGATGACATGGGTTACGACCGCGCGGCAGCCGACGCTCTTCTCGCGCTGCCATTTCCCTTGACCGTTTCCGTGCTCCCGCATCTGCCGTTGTCAACAGAAGTGGCTGAAGAGGCTTACCGGCGCGGCGATGAGATTCTGCTTCATCTTCCAATGGAGTCCGAATCCAGCGAGGTCAAGCACGAGGAATCCGAGCTGCGAGTGGGGATGAACGCGGGACAAGTGGAATCGGCTGTGGCAGGGATGCTCGAGACGGTTCCCCACGCAATTGGCGTCAACAATCACCAAGGCTCTCGCGCTACGGCTGACCCTCCACTCATGCAAGCCCTGATGCCTTCGCTTCGCCGGCGCGGACTCTTCTTCATCGACAGCCGGACGACAGTGGCGACCATCGCCTACGATGTTGCCGAAGGCTCTGGTGTGCGCGCCGCATCACGCAAGGTTTTTCTAGATGATACGCCCACTCGAGAAGCAATCCTCGCGCAACTCAAATTGGCCGAACGCGATGCCATTCAAAACGGTTCGGCAATCGCAATCGGCCATCCACACCCGGCGACAATTGCGGTGCTAACCGAAGAAGTCCCGCGCCTCGAGACTCGCGGCATTCGTCTGGTATTTGCGTCCGCAGTCGTTCACTGACCTTCCAGTCAGTAATCGCCGCCCGGCTTGTCAAACAGCGGCGTGCATGGCGCCACCCGCGCCTGCGTGCCGTCGTGAACAGCGTACTCCACACGCTTGCCATTCACGCGCATCGCCCAAAGGGATGCGGCGCCGTGTTCGCCGTCCTTGTTCACCGCGTAGAACTGGATATGGAAATCTTTCAGCCGCTCGGGGAAAGACTTGTAGTTGCGGGCGACACGATGGAGCGCTTCGAGGCACGCTTCGGTCGGCGACATTCCCTTGCGCATCATCTCGACAATCGTGTGTCCGCCCGAAATCTTTATGTTTTCTTCTCCGCGGCCTGTCGAGCCTGCCGCGCCGACTTCATTATCGACATAGAGGCCCGCGCCGATGAGTGGCGAATCCCCAACGCGGCCGGCGATTTTCCACGCCAGCCCGGACGTGGTTGTCGTGCCGGAAATATTTCCCTTGGCGTCCACGGCGAGGCAACTGATTGTTCCGGTCGGCGGGTGCGCCACCACGTCTTCAATCCATCCGCGCCACGCAAGTCTCTCCGGCGTGTCAAGCAATTGCGTGAGCTTTTCCTTCCACTCGGGGCTATCAAGCCCGGGACGCCAGTTCTCGGTCGTCGCAGCTTTCCAGGCGAGCCATGCCGTCCGCGACTCATCCGTGAGAAGGTTCATCGTTTGAAAGCCTTCCTCCACGGCAAATCGCATGGCGCCTTGACCGACAAGGAATGTGTGATTCGTTTTCTCCATCACCACCTTTGCCACGAGCGAGGGATTTTTGATTTCTTGAAGTGCGCCGACGGCGCCACAGCGTCGAGTAGGGCCGTCCATGACGCTCGCGTCGAGCTCCACCACGCCATCTTCGTTTGGCAGCCCGCCATAGCCCACGGAATGGTCATGCGGATCGTCTTCGACCTTCGTTACGACCGCGAGGACCGCATCGAGCGTGTCGCCGCCGGATTTCAGGATTTCCATCCCATCCTCGAGATGGTGCAGCCCGTTCCAAGCGGAAATAATCACCGGGCGAACACCCTGAGCGGGCGCTCCTTTGGCTGGAGTGCCGGATTCAGAATTGCGCCTGCTTGGCAGAGGCAGAGAAGCTCCGAGCAGCTTCTGCGCGCCTGCCGCGACGCTGCCCGCCAGCGATGCGAGGAAGAACTTTCGTCGTGTCCAGTTTTCCATTTTCGCCTCCCCTTCGATTCCGAATTGAGCGCAGCATAATTCCGCCAAGGAATTACTACAAGTGAAGTTTCAATTCAGACGAACTCTATGCCCGTTGCCTCCACCTGTCTTTTCGTACAGGTTTCCGTTCTAGAACGAAATCTGGCCTTTCGGTCTATTCCTACGGGCATGGCTCCGCGCTAGCCTCGGTCATCAGCCCTTCAGGCGCCCTCGACGCCGCTGGGGCGAGGAGGGAACCTATGTCCCATTGGATTGGAACCACGTCTCCTGCGGATGCTGGGATGTCGGATTTCAAGGAGTGCCTGCACCATCTTCGCGATGGGCATGCTGAAGAGGCCCTCTTGCACGCCCGCCGCGCCCTGGGAATTTCTCCCAAAAATCCGTTCTATCTCTCTTACACGGGCCTGCTGGCCGCGCTGGCCGAAAAGCGCTATGCCGACGCCGAGACGCTTTGTCAGGAAGCGCTCACGATGAGGCACAATCACGCGCAACTCTATCTCAACCTGGCTGAAGTTTACCTGCAAGCGGGCCGGACGGCGGAGGCGATTCTGACGCTCGAAAAAGGGTTGGTTTCCGCCGGGCGTGATTTCCGGATTCGCCGTGCCCTCGAGAAGATCGGCATGCGCAGGGAGCCCGTGCTCACGTTTTTGCACCGCAGCCACCCCTTGAACCGCACCCTTGGCAAGTGGCGCCACCATCTCACGGGGCCACCCAAGGCGGCCTAGGGAGCGCTACCGGCTTCCAACTCTCTGGCGGGGTGAAGCCGGCTGGCAGCGCTGATTTCAATTGCAAGTTCTCTGCCCGTCTAGCTCTGCCCGAGCGGCAGAAAGTACTGCGTGCCCTTCACAGGCTGGCGCAGACGCCTCAGAAGCTCCTGCAAATCGTTGTTCCGCTCGACGAAATCGATCTCGGAAGTATCGACGACGAGCAGGTTCGACGCGGAATAGCGGAAGAAGAAATGTTCGTATGCATTGGCAACCGCTTCGACGTACTCCGGTGAGATTTGTTTTTCCGCCGGGTCGCCCTTCTTCGAAACGCGCTTGCGCAAAACATCCGGCTTGGCCTGCAGATAGATCACCAGGTCCGGTGCCGGAACCGTTGGCGCGAACATATTGAAGTATCGCTCGTAGAGTTTCAGCTCCTCGTTGTCGAGGTTGATGTACGCAAAAATCTTGTCCTTCTCGAAAAGGAAATCGCTGACGGTGGGCGCTGCAGTATCTTCCGGCCGCACTTCTACCAACCGGCGATGCCGCTCGTAAAGAAAATACATTTGCGCGCGAAAAGCAGCGCCGGCCTTCTCGTCGTAAAAATCGGAAAGGAACGGATTGTCTTCGCAATCATAAACGCGCCGGGCATGAAGCTGTTCGGCCAAAACTTTCGCGAGCGTCGATTTGCCCACGCGAATCGGCCCCTCGACGACAATGTAACGCGGCGGCTTGAAGGCTGGGCCTGTCATAGCGCCGGATTATAGCAAAGTGGCATGCCCTAAAGTCTCCGGAAGCGCGCCGTGAAGTGGCGCAGGAAAGGCGCCTGGTACGTGAGCTTGAGGCCGCGTATTTGTTCGCGGCGGCGCCACACTTCCAGGATCACCTCGACAACGTAATCGATGTGGGATTGGGTGTACACGCGGCGCGGAATCGCGAGGCGCAGCAAGTCGAGAGCGCCGGGCTGCTCGACTCCTTTCTCGTCGCGTTTGCCGAACATCAGCGTTCCGATCTCAACGGACCGGATGCCGCCTTCCAGGTACAGTTCCGCCGCCAGCGCGGCGCCGGGAAACTCGACCGGAGGGATGTGCGGCAGGAATGCGCGCGCGTCGATATAGATGGCATGGCCGCCGGGCGGCTGCACGATCGGCACGCCTTCCATGGCGATGTGGTCGCCGAGATACGCAGTCGAGGTGATGCGATACTTCAGATAATCTTCTTCGAGCGCTTCATTCAACCCGACAGCGATGGCATCCAGATCGCGCCCCGCAAGCCCGCCGTACGTGGGAAACCCCTCGGTCAAGATAAGCAAATCCTTTTCGGCTTGCGCTACCTTGTCGTCGTTCGTGCAAAGGAAGCCGCCGATGTTCGCGAGTCCGTCTTTTTTCGCGGACATCGTGCAGCCGTCCGCATGACGAAACATCTCCTGCGCGATCTCTCGCGGAGTTTTCTCCGCGTAGCCCGGTTCGCGCAACTTGATGAAGTATGCGTTTTCGGCGTACCGGCAAGCGTCGATGTAAAGCGGAATTCCGTAGCGCGAGCAAATCTCCTTGACGGCTTTGATATTCGCCATCGAAGCCGGTTGGCCGCCGCCGGAATTGTTCGTCACCGTGATCATGACGAGCGGAACGCGCTTCGCTCCCACGCGCACGATTGTCTGTTCGAGGCGTTCCGTATCGAGATTGCCCTTGAAGGGATGCTGCAGCGCAGGCTCAAGCGCTTCGGGTATGGGCAGATCGAGCGCCTCGGCTCCGGCAAATTCACAATTCGCGCGGGTCGTATCGAAATGCGTGTTGTTCGGCACCACGTCGCCCTTCTTGCACATCACGCTGAAGAGAATGCGCTCGGCGGCGCGGCCTTGGTGCGTCGGGATGACGTGCTTGAATCCCATGATCGCCTGGATCGAGTCACGAAAACGAGTGAAGCTTGGCGAGCCTGCATAGGATTCGTCGCCGCGCATCACCGCCGCCCACTGTTCGGTGGACATCGCGTTCGTGCCCGAATCGGTCAGCAGATCGATCAGTATGTCGTCCGAAGCGATGAGGAAAAGGTTGTAGCCCGCGGTTTCGAGCAGCTTCTCTCGCTGCGCGCGAGTCGTCTGGCGAATTGGCTCAACGCTCTTGATGCGGAATGGTTCGATGATCGTCTTAATTGCCACTTGGACCTCCTTGCAAAGGCCGCTTCCCCGCAGTGGACGCGGCGAAAACCTTCAGGCCGGACTTATCCTTCGGGCTTGTCCTTGCGTTCGGGACGAAAAAGACCTAGAAGCAACTGGCCAATTCCCGTAAGCGGCTTCTTCAAATACCTTGTTGGAAGCACAAAGGCGAGAGACGCACCAACTATCGCAGCAAGGAGTAGCCTCTGAATCCATGCGGGCATGGTTGAGTAGCTGTTCGATCCCGTATGCCAGCCCCTCATCGGGACCCCATAGTGATATGAGAGCAAGAAGAAACCGATGACCAGTGCAAGGCCGCCGACAATAAGAATTGCGGTACCCGAGAGTTTCAATAAATCGTGAGGAGGGCGTTCTATGGGTATGGTGGAGTCCTGGCCTAACAGAATAAGAATGTAGTGGTCGCCTTTGCGTAAAACACGGACGCACTCGTCCCACTGACGAACCGCTTCGGGGTTTTCCTTCTTCAACCTTGCGCGAGCCCGTTTGAGAAGACCGGAGACCTTGGCTTCGTACCCAGCCGTGTCGTATTTCGAATCGAACTCATCGTTTAGCTTGATTGGGTCTTCGGATGCGTCCGCACTCTCCGTGAAATACATCATCCGCTTTTCGAGGTCGGAGAGTGACACGCCTCCTAGTTGCGCTTGCTCCGCCGCTTGGTGGACTAGGAAGTCCTTGGCTTCGGAAACTCTCATGCGCGCGATTGTAGTCCTGTCCCGTAGTTAGAACAACCGCACTTCTTTGCGCATCCGCGTGCTGCGGGCCGAAAGACGAAGCGGAACGCAGAGCAATCACAAGGATGCTGGAGGAACAAGAGTGGCGTTGCCAATCGGACGAAAAAACAGCAACCAAAAGCGAAGAGAGATTCCCCGCAGATTCATGCGGGATGCAAAGGGCGTGCATCGCTCCATTCAGGATGACTATGCGTGGTGGTGGGCTATGGGGCCAGGACGCATTAGTGCGGCGGGAACTTTTCAAGCTTGGCGCGAGAATCAATGGTTTCGTTGGTATCGAGAACAGTCTTGATGTCTCCCTTAAGGTGCTTGTCGAAGAAAGCGAGCGTATACACCTCGGCAACATGGAAGTTGTGAAGGCTCTCTTCATGATTTGTTCTTGAGGCAAGCAGCGTCTGGTCCGTAAAACTCCGGTGGATGAACCCGGGCAAATCAAAAAGCATCAATCGATAGCTTCCACCCGCGATTCCCGCCAGTTGTTTCGTTTGGTTCTCCTGTTGTTGCTTCATAATGGCGTCGAATTCAGCTCTCGTGAGCTTTTGTTGAGTCAGTTCTGCGTCACTCGGGTTGAGTGCCTTGTGGCTCCAAACGTCCGCAGAGGAGACCACGAAAAGGAAGAATGGCTGCGCCTCAGCCTCCTGGAGGTCCGAAACCACAAACGCAGAACCACGATTATCCGTGCTGTCCTGATCCATACAGGCTTTTATGCGCGCGTCGATCTGGCAAGTTCTAGCCGCTGCAAGCCCTCCTATCGAATGCCCAAAGGCTCCAATCTTTTTCTCGTCAATTCGCCCGTAGAAGGGCACATTCGCACTTTGCGTTTCTGCGTATTGCAAAATCTGTGTCAGCGCGTATCGATTGTCTTGGGCCATCACCTCCACGCGCTCTTTCACATAGCTGTTGAATCCTTTCGGCTTGGCCACAGCCGCGTCAAAACGCGCTTGTGCGAAGAATATCACTTGGCCGTCCGGAAATTGGGTATAGGTCGTATCGTACGGGTGATCGATTGCCACAACCACGTAACCGCGACTGACGATGTCTTCTAGTTCTGCCGTGTAGAGAAACGTAGGGTTACCCCAGCCATGAGAAAAAAGTAGCAGCGGGAATATCTCTTTCCCGCGTGCGATCGGGGCGTTGCCAACGACGTCGGTCCTGGGTAAGGAGGCCGGTCCGCTATATATGGCAGGACGAAACATGTCGGCAATGTCACCTTCGCTAACCTTGGATTTGATCTCATCGAAGCCAGGCAAGTACGGGGCAGTGGCCTTTCCCTTAGTCGCCTTGCGGTCTGCCGGGTACCAAACGTATGCCATCATCTTGCGATGCACGTCAGGGTTCGGCGATGCCAATTCGAGACGGCTCGAATCTGTTAGCTCATAGCTGACGCGCCCAATCCCATATCTCCCACTTGGTGTTGGCAGGGTTGGACCTTCCGAAGGGGGAAGACCAAAACTGACTTTGAAAAGCACAAAGATTGCGAGCGCGGCGACCAGAGCTTTCCTTTTCATGGCAAGGAGTATACCCAGGCCTCTGTGGCAACAAGACGACATTTCTAAGATCGACCCTTCCGCTCGCGGGTGGCCATCTGGTCGATGTGACGGGTACTCCCTAAATGTTGGAAACCACGTTCGGGCCGCCCTCGATGCGCAGCGGGTGCGGCGATTGCGAACGAGTCGTGCTACGAAGCTGAAATCCAGTTGCTGCGCTCGATAAAAGTGGGCGGCTCGTAAGTGCGTCCTGATGCCAGCCGCTTTTCCTCGCGGCGCGCGGACCACAACAAGATAGGGCCCATCCATGCGGCTGTGAGGCGAGCGATCACCGGGAATTCCTTCTCGACATCGCGGCGCAGCTTGTGAATTTGCTCGCTCACGCCTTGATTGACCTTCTTGAATTCCCGCTCCATCACCCAGAGCGACGCGTTGTAAGCGCTGCGGAGCTTTTTCATTTCCCGCCCAAAGCGCTCGCGGACGCGCGGGTCGGGGTAGTCCTTGTAGCGTTGCCAGCCTTGGAGCAAGGTCCGGCACATGCGATAGAGACTCGGGCCATTGCGCTCGAAATCGCGCCGGAATGCCCTGTCCAGGAACCTCTTTGAATCATCGCGAGAGATTGCAGCGTGCCGGAAGTTGAATTTGAACTGCCCATGGATATCGGCGAGGTCAGTGTCCGTCAACAGACGCCCCTGATCGGCCATTTCCTGGTAAAGCGGCGTGCCAGGAACCGGCGTGTAGAGCATGAACTGATGGAAGTCGGTCTGGTAGCCGACCGCCGATTCGATTTCCTTGGCGATGTTGTCTGGCGTGTGGTGCTCGAGCCCGATGATCGTCGAGCCCTGCACTCGAATGCCATTTTCGCTAAGCTCCCGCGTGAGTTGGCCGATGTCCGCGCCCGCCAGCTTGCCATAACTGGCTTCGGGAGATTCCAAACCCATCCATAGCCAGGAGATGCCGAGTTCGACCAATTCGTGCATGGTGTATTTTCGAATTGCATTGGCGGATGAAAAAACGGAAAGCTCCCAACTCTTGCCTTCCTGCTTCATGCGTTCCAGCAGGCGCATGGCACGCGTGCGGTTGAGCAGGAAGTTTTCGTCCATCACAAAAAAGGACTGCACGTTAAGCTCGGATTCGATCCGGTTCATCACGTCAAACAACTCATCGCCAGTCTCGTAAAAGTTTATGAACTTCCCTTTGCCGCCAAAAAAGGCCGACGTGGTGCAGAAGTTGCACCCCATCGGGCAGCCCACCGAAGGAATGATGGCGGCTGCCGTTCCGCCCTTGCGGTCAGGAAGACGCATTCCCATGACCCGCGTCTTGAATCCGGAAATGATGGCTGGATGGCGGATGGGCGCGTGCTCGTCTTCCGTTAAATACCGGCGCATCCATGAGATGCCTTCTCCGCGCACGATGTGGTCGGCGTCGATCATCGCGTCCAGGCCGGGAATGGCAGCTACGTGTCCGCCCACCACGATCACTGAATCCGGGGACAGTTCTCGCACCATCCGGCACATCTCGCGAACCTTGCGCACGTTCACGATGATCGACGAGATGCCAACGATGTCGTAATGGTTCTCGGTCAATTCACGGGCAAAGGCTTTTCGTGTGGGAAAATCCAGCACGGTGCAGGGCGCCGAGATATTGGCCTGAATCATCATGATGCCCCACGAGCGATGAAACATGCGCAGCGAGAAGCTGCCTTGCGCGCGGGTGACCTGGTTGTGATACAGCTCCATGGGATTGATGGAGCGGCTGCCAAACTCGTCGTCTTGCGCGTAAGGCCCGAAGACCGAACTCAGCAGGATGCGAGCGCTACTTCCCTTTGGGTGAGGTTCCATGTTTATTCTCTCCATGTAAAGCGTACCCTTCGGAAGAGCTCTCTGCGATGATCTATGGCACACATTACAAAACTATTACACGCGACCGAAAACGGGCTTTGGAAGGCAAAATCATCCTAGATCGAAGATGCGTTTGTGACTCAGCACAGGTTTGTAAAATCAACTTAACGAACGGGATTGCGTGAAACGAGAGAGGAAGGCCCTGGCGAATCGCACCGCAACTGGACGCTAGAACCAAACCGCTGCGTCACCAACTGCGTGCGATCACGGTGATGATGCGGGCAAGCGAGTCCACGTCGCGCGTGTCAATCACTTCGGCGGCCGAGTGCGCATAGCGCAGCGGCCAACCAAGCGCAACGTCCACCGATCCATAGCGCACAAATGCCGCGCCGTCGTTCCCGCCGCCGGTTGCGCCGTATTGCACGGGAATCTGATTCGCGCGCGCAACTTTTACGATGCGTTCGACCAGATCGCGTGGCACGATATTGGAGCCATCCACGGCGCGCACAACAAATCCTTTTCCGAGTTCCGCATCAGCGAAGCGTTTGGATTCAAGGGGTGAATCCGAACTGACAAATGTGTCCACAGCAAAAACGTAATCTGGCACGTGCCCTTCTGCCGCCAGACGTTTCGCAAGCGCTGCCGCGCCCACGAGTCCAATCTCTTCGCCCGTGGACCAAACGAATGTCACGTCGCGATCCTTGAGTGGGCCGCCCAACGCCCAAACGGCGGAGATCAATGCCGTGCAACCGACGCGGTCGTCGAAGCTGCGCCCGATTGCACGCGTGCCAAGGAGCGGGCGATAGGCCTTCGGAATCGTTATCGTGTCGCCTGCTTTGATGCCGAGCTTTTCAGCTTCTTCGGGCGTGCGCGCCCCAACATCCACGCGAGCCGGCAACTCTGCTGAGCGTGGCCACTCAAATTTCGGCTCGTCCCAACCGTTGGGGAGCTCCACGATTGCGTCGCGATCACCCGCGACCGTGTGGACCAATGCAGGATGCCCAAGGAAGAAACTCGGCTCAAACCCGCCGAGAGTCTCCACTTCGAGGCGCCCGTCCTTCGAGATGGACTTCACGACGTACCCGATTTCGTCCAGGTGCGCAACCACGAGTATCTTCGGAGTCTTTGATCCGGAGGATGCCGTTCCCAAATGAAGGATCAGGTTTCCAGAATCGTCCGTTTCTGGTTTTGGCCACGACGGCAATAGACGCTTCACCTCATTTCGCACACCGTCTTCGTGATTGCTCGCGCCATGGCTTTCGACCAACTCTCGGAGGATTTGCGTGCGCGGTAAAGGTTCGTGGACCAAGTAGGAAGCGTGGTCCGGCCCGTTCCGTCCAGCCATTGACCAACCTGAAGGTGTTCCCTCCAGATAGGAATCCAGAAGGCGGCTTAGTTCCTCTATGTCCTTGAAACTCACTTCTTCAACTGGCGTGTCGGGCCAGGATGTGGCGATGCCGATATGGACCCACTTCGCAGGAAGCACCGGAGCCGGGAGATAGCTCTGCGGGAGCAGGCTGGCGGAATAGTCGGTCGCGAGAGTAATTCCGTGTTCGTCGGCGAGCCGCTTAAGGTCCGCAGCGAAACCCGTGAGTGAGCCGTCAGTTTGAGCGAGGCCGACTAGGACGCCGCTACCTGGCTCACGGCGCGGCGCACGGTGTACATTTTCCGCGCCGGGAACCACACCGCCCGGAAGCAAACGGCCAACATAGATCATTTCGTCCGATGCAATCGTGCTCAGGATGCGCTGCAGACCTCGTGCGCCCGTGTGTTGTTGAACTACAAACGCAACTGTCAGCGTCCCTTTGATCTCCTTCAGATCGATACCGTCCAACAAGTCGACAAGTGTTGCAGCGCCGAATCGATCGCCAATCGATGGCGCGGCCCGCTTGTCGTAGCCCAGCGCAACCAATGAGCTGTTCATGACCACCGGGCTTAGATTCTCGACGCCTGCTTTCCGAACATCAGTAGCGGAAGATGCGCCGATGTCCACGTACATGTTCTCGATATCGCTCGGTTTCGGCGGATTCGTGCGGCCCGGCTGGAGATGAACTGAGATTCCGGCGACCACTCCATCAATCCATTTGCCGGAAGTGGTTCCAATCTTCACGGGCTGGGCGGAATACAGTTCGTTGAAAACCGGAGGAAGGCCGTGCTGAGGAAGACGCTCGATACGAAGATAACCATCGTCCGTGATGCCGCTAACAACGAAACCGGGCTCGTCAATCGGCGTGACGATCAACCGATGTGGAGCGCCACTTCCAATTGTGACGATCACGTCGCCGAGGTTGTCCACCGTTGGATGCAACGCTTCCAATTGCGCCCGTATCTTTTCCCCAAGCTCTGCCTCATAGCCCGAGACTGCGGGAGTTGTTGTTAGCTTCTCCAGTTGATACCAGAGAGCCCCGTGGGTGCCTGGCGGAATCCGGTCTTGCGCAGCGACCTGGGAGGAGCTCAAGAGAATGAAAGCTGAGAAAATACAAACCGGAGTGGCCAGCAGACGGCGATCCATGTTGGCTCCTTTCACCCGCGAAAATCCATGAAAACTGTTGCTGCGAATGTATCGCAGCAACTGGGCACACGCAATTCGAATCGGCCTCGCTTGGGCGCGGAAAGTTGGGACGACACTAGCGAGTGTTGGTGGGAGCCGTGGGTGTCGTCGGCAGTTGTGGGAAAACTGCCAAGACTGCCGGCAATTCCAGCCGGAAAGTGCATCCGCCTTCGGGGCGGTTGAATCCGGCAATCCGGCCTCCGTGCTCCTGCATGATGCCGTAGCAGATGCTCAGGCCAAGGCCCGTCCCTTTGCCGACAGGCTTTGTTGTATAGAACGGGTCAAAGACCTTTTCGGGCTCTTTCATGCCAGGGCCCGTGTCGGAAAACTCGATCACGACGTTTCCCTTTTCCCTGAGCGTGCGGATAAGGAGCACCCCACCACCGGTAGTCTCCATTGCATCCACGGCGTTGCTAATGAGGTGGTAAAAGACCTGCAGCAATTGATTCGGGTCGCCGCGCACTGCGGGAAGCACACTGCGGCTTTCGAGTTCAATGCGGATGTTCTTGTCACGCAGGTCGAGATTGCGAAGCTGCACTGCCCCGGCAAGCACGGTGGTGAGATCGAGCAACTGCTTTTCCGCCGGGACTTGGCGCGCAAAGCTCAGGAGGCTCGTGACGAGCACTTTGGTGCGCCGGGCTTGCTCCTGGATTTTCACCGCAAGTGTGTTAGGCCGCGCGTTCGCGGGAAATTCCTGGATCAGCATGTCGGTATAGCCGAGTATGGCTGTAAGCGGATTATTGATTTCGTGAGCAGCCCCGGCCGCCAATTGGCCGAGCGAGGCAAGCTTCTCTGATTGCACGAAGTGGGTCTGCAATCGCCTCACATTGTCGAGCGATGCCCACAATTCTCGCACGAGTTGTGTTCGCTCCTGGTACACCAAATGTTGCCGGTAAAACACCAGAGCTGATCCTACGACGAGCGCAACAAGGGTCACCTGGAGCCGGAACTGCTGCACGGGCTGTGGAGCATCACTGATGAACACCGCCCAAGCCGCCATGAAAGGCGCCAAAAGCACGCCCGACATCGCCATCCACCCTGGCCACTGAGTCCCACGCCGGAAAGAGGATCGCAAGGGCTCCGGCTCAAGCGAAAGCCCGTGCGCCACAATCCCGACCGTTCCAAACCACAGAAAAGTTGCGATCATGGGGAGCGCATACAGGCTCCCTGAATAGGTTTCTCCCCTGGAGACTCCACGATTGGCCCATAGAAATCCCGCGCCATACAAAATGGAAGCGCCGCAGAGGTTGCCGTAAATCGTTTTCCAACCGCTTCTCGTTCGGAAAAATAGTATGGCGAAGCCAATCACCAACACGAGGTTTTCCACGAGATATGCTTCCAAGTCGCGCGCGCGAAACACATTCGCGTCCCACCAGACTGTCTTCCACGGCAAAGCCATGAAAATGTAGATATAAAGCCAGACGATGGAGAGCAGCAACAAGTCGAGCGAACCGAAACGCAGCGTCTCGCGCATTTTCCGCGCGTGAGGCATGAGGGCCAGCGCAGCCATCAAGGGAACCGTGTGAAGAAAAAACAGGAGGTCGCCAGGAAAAGGGCTGCGCACCGGATGATTCAGGCCAAGTTCAACGTAGGTCGAATAAAGACGTCCCGCAAGCCACAGCGTCGAGCCGAGCGCGAGAAGCATCCAGAATCCGTTGCGCCGCCGGTAGGGCGAAGCGGCATTCCACAGCAGACATGTATTGGCAAACAGAGGGACGAGGCACTCCAGGAAGTCGCATATAGTGGTCCTTGCGGTTCCACGAGGGAGGAAAAGCACTACAACCGTGTAGCCGCCCAGGAAGAATACCCAAGAAGCCAGAATGTACACGTAGGGCCGAGAGAGCCTCATTCCACATGCACCTCTGAGAATTTTATCGCAACATCAGTCCGTGCGGCGGCGCACTTCGAGGGATTATTCCTAACGAATAACACAAGTGATGCTTCTTACGGAGCGGGTGCGGTCAACGAGCAAAGTTGGATGACGAGCCACATGGCGGAGGGGGTGGGATTCGAACCCACGAGACCCTTTCGGGCCTAACGGTTTTCAAGACCGCCGGTTTCAACCACTCACCCACCCCTCCGAGGCCGGGTTCATCGAACATTGTAACTTGCGGACCGGTTTAGTGACAGTCCCGCAGGACCTTCGCGTTCCTCAAAGGCTTCAGTCCCGGGAGCCTCGAAGTGGAATTTTTCAGCAAGCCCTCGGTGGGTAATTTGTCCGCTGCAACTGCAGCATGGTCTTTGCGCCTACTAGCTGCCATACGTGGCTCGAAAAACACACGGAACCCTGTTTCCTGCCGGTTTTGAGAAGTTTTTTCGTCCGTGCGTCGAAGCTTCCCCCTACAACAGGGGCGCCTGGCAAAAACTGAATTCGGACTTGCCCCTTGGATTGCTGCGCTCTGCTCGGCACTGTCACCGTGTTATCGTCAGTGCCACCGAGTTTTCGACCGCCGCTCGTTACCCGTCGATATTTGTACGTGCGTAGCGCTGCTCCCAATGCGAGGCGACGCTTTTTCGGAGGGCCTCGAAAAATCTCGACGAACCTACAGAGATTTTTGGGGAGAAGCCAAACAAAGCAGAGTCGGCGAAGCTGCTGGGCGCAGGAATTATCGCGAAGCCGTGCCGAAGGAACAGCGCGGCAGAAAAGGAAGAATGTGCGGGGCCAGTTCAGTCGGTCAGCGGGAAGGCGAGCGATGCCACAGCGAAGGGAGGGGGGGCGAAAACCTTCCCTTCCGCAGTGCGCCATGGTTGAATGTAGGCCTCGAATGGCATGGGTCGGAGGGAGTAAAAAACATGGTGATCTGCGACCGTTTGGCGATGTTGCGAACTGCGTTGATTTGCCTTCTGGCGCTGCTGCCGCTGGCGGCGCGCGCGCAGGAAGCCGCGGACACGTCTGCAACAGCAGGGACGCCAACGGAGATACTGACGCTGGAGCACGCGGTGGCGGTAGCGCAAGCGAACAACCGCCAGATCAAGATCGCTTACCAGAGTGTCCTGCAGGCGCATGACGAAATTCTGGCGGCGAAGTCGCAGCGGCTGCCGCAATTCAACTTTTACCTCCTGGGATCGCAGCTTTTGACGCCCATCAGCTTCGATTTTCAGCAAGGAGTACTGGGCACTGTCAATGGACAACCGGTGCCTTCCAAGAGTACGTCGATTACGACCGGGGCGACGCCGAGCGCTTTGGTGAGCGGGCAAGCGGTCCAGCCGCTTTCGCAACTCTACCGGCTGAACCTGAACGTCCATTTGCAGGAGACCGGGAAAAAGCTGCAAGAAGAGACGCTGCGGCAGCAGAAGCAGCAGATAACCGATTCGGTGAAGACGGCCTATTACAACCTGCTGCAGCTCGAGTCTGGAATTGAAGCCACGGAAGAAAGCATCAAGTCGTACCAGGAACTGGACCGCGCGACGGTCGAATACGTTTCGCAGAAGACGGCGCTGGAATATCAGAGCATGGGAGTGAAGACGCAACTGGCGCAGTCGCAGCTCGACCTGGTGACGCTGCAAGACAATTACGCGACGCAAAAAGAAAACCTGAATGTCTTGCTCGGGCGGGATATCCGGACGGATTTCCGCGCAAGTGGGGTGCCGGTGGCGCTTCCAGAAGAGATGGACCTGGCGGCGGCGCAAGACCGCGCGCTGGAAAACCGGAGCGAAATCCGGCAGGCGCAGTTGAAGGAAGAGCAGGCTGTGTTTGAGGAGCGGATTCAAAAGTCAAAGTACATCCCGGACGTGGGTGCGGCATTCACCTATTATTCGCCGTTTACAAGCTCGAGTTTTGTGCCAAAAAATATCGCTTCGATCGGATTTCTGATGACCTGGGACGTGTGGGACTGGGGCTACAAGAAGCACGAGCTGGACGAGAAACGGCGGACGACCGAGCAATCGCGCCTGAATATCAGCGAGACCGAAAGCCAGGTGCTGGTGGACGTGGACAATCATTTCCGAAAACTGCGCGAGGCGCGGGCGAAGCTGAGCGTGGCACAGATGGGGAAAGACACGGAGAAGGAAAAGCTGCGGGTAGTGCTCGAACAATACAAGCAGAAGGCAGCGCTGCTTTCGACCGCGCTGCAAGAGCAAGCCAACTGGTCGCAGGCGGTGACGAATTATCAGCAGGCCCTGGCGGGATTCTGGACGGCCCGGGCGGACTTCGAGAAATCACTGGGTGAGGACTGAATGAACAGGCACAGACAGGCGGGAGGGATGCTCGTAATTCTGCTGTGGCTAACAGGGTGCGGGGAAAAAAAGCCAGCCGAGAAAACACCCGTGCCCGTGACGGTGAGCGTGGCGGAACTCTACTCCGGCGGAACGAGTTCGCGGTATTCGGCGAGCATCGTGGCGAACGTGCAGGTTTCGCTGGCGTTCAAGTCGGCGGGGTACGTGACGGACGTTTTGCAGGTGAAGAGTCCGGCAGGTGGGATGAGATACGTGGACCAAGGAGATTGGGTAAAAAAAGGGACGGTGCTGGCCACCGTGCGCGAGGATGATTACCGCAACACGCTGCAGCAGGCCGAGGGACAACTCATCCAGGCGCAGGCGGCGGCCTTGGACGCGCAGCAGAATTTCGCCCGGGCGCAGGCGTTGATCGCCGCGAACGCGTTGACGCAGCCGGATTACGACTCGGCCAAGGCGCAACTGGATTCGACCAGCGGCTCCGTGAAAGCGGCTGAGGGAGCGGTGAGGAACGCGAAGCAGGCGCTCGCGGATTGCAGGCTGGTCGCCCCTATGGACTCGTGGGTCGCAAACCGGAACGTGGACGTGGGGGACTTCGCGGCAACAGGGACGGTGGGTTTCACGCTGGTGGACACGCGGCTGGTGAAAGCCGTGTTTGGCGTGCCGGACACTCTACTATCGAAGGTGCAACTCCGACAGAAGCAGCAAGTGACCACTGAAGCTTTGCCGCAGGCGTTCGAAGGCCGGATTACAGCGATTTCGCCTGCGGCGGATCCGAAGAGCCGGTCGTTCCAGGTGGAAGTGACGATTCCGAATCCGCGCAATGAATTGAAGTCCGGCATGATTGCGACGTTGGACCTGGGGCAGGGCAAGCTGGAGCGTCCGCTGACGGTGGTGCCGCTGAGCGCGATTGTGTCGCCGAGCGAGGGGATGAAGACGTTCGCAGTCTACGTGGTGGCGCGTGAGGGGCAGCACGATGTCGCCCGGCGTCGCCAGGTCGAATTGGGAGACACCTACGGCAACCGCGTGGCCGTTACGCAGGGAGTGACAGCGGGGGAGCAAGTGATTTCGAACGGCGGGACGTATGTGATCGACGGCCAGGCCGTGCAGATCGTTCATTAAGAAAGGGCCTTAGCAGCAGGGGCGATAGGAGTAGAAGCGGGCAATGGCGCATCGAAGCGACGCGGACCTGATCCAGAACGAGCGCGGTACGGCGCGATTTTGCGTCGAGAACCGGCAGATCGCCTGGGTGTTACTGCTCGGGACGATCGTGGGCGGAATTTACGGCTACACGCACATGCCCAAGCGGAAGGACCCGGATATTCCGGTGCGAGTGGCGTCTGTGGCCACGCGGTGGCCGGGCGGCACGGCCATGCAGGTGGAGCAACTGGTCACGCGGCCGCTGGAGCAGTCCATCGCCACGAACCAGTATATCCATCCGCCGACGGGCGGGGAATACGGCATCAAGTCCCTTTCGATGCCGGGGCTTTCCATCATCAACGTGCAACTGATCGACACGCTGAAGGACACGAAGCGCGAATTCAACGACATGAATTTGAAGTTGAACGCGGTCCAGCTGCCGCAGGGAGCCGGCCCCGTGAACTTCAACAGCGATTTCGGCGACACGGCGGCGCTGATGCTGACGGTGGCGAGCCCGCTGGAGGACCGCACGGCGATTGCGGTGCGGGCGCAGGGGATCCGGCGCGCGATCGAAAAGGTGCGCGCCGCGCGGCGCGAGCGCGCGAAGGGGAATCCGCTGACGATCGTCTATTGCTTCCCGCTAAGCATTCAGCCGGAACTGGTACAAAGGAGTTTCAGGCTGGTGATCGAGTTTGCCGTGGAGAAGGGCTATCTGAGGGGCGCGGAATACCTGGCCGGGCCCGGGTTCGTAGGCGTCGACAGTTTCTCGGAGCGAGACGACGCCTCCATTTCCGCGCTGGGCCGATCGTTCGTGCAGCAAGCATTGCATGAATCGGAGATTCATCCGGACGCGTGGAGGCCCGTGATTGTCCACGACCCGGCGCAAACCGAGGAGAGGCTGGCGGCAAATCCGGGGAGCAAATACACCTACCGCCAACTCGATGAGTTCTCCGACCTGCTGGGGCGGACGATCCAGGGAGCAAACGAAGTCTCCCGCGTGGACCGGAATGGGATTTTGAACGAGCAGATCTATCTCGACTATTCGCAGGAGCGGCTGGCATCGTATGGGCTGCAACCGTCGAACCTGAGCGGCATCCTGAACGCGCGAAACATTACGGCACCGGGCGGCGTGCTGGAGGTGTCGAACAAGAACCTGATTATCGATCCTTCGGGGCAGTTCAACGCGGCCGAGGAGATCGGCGACGTGACTGTGGGAACTTCGAATTTTGGGGCGCCAGTGTACCTGCGGGATGTGGTGGATATTTCGAGCGGCTACCAAAGCCCCCCGAGCTACCTGAATTTTTTCACCCGGCGGGATGAGCACGGCAACTGGCTGCGGACGCGCGCCGTCACGCTAGCGGTGCAGATGCGGGAGGGCGAGCAGGTGGGGCGGTTCTCCGCGAGAGTGAATGAAAAGATCCAGGCAGCGCAGAAGCTCTTGCCGGCGGACCTGGTGATCGACCGCACGTCGGACCAGCCGAGGCAAGTGAAAGAAAACGTGGACCTGTTCATGGAGGCGCTGTACGAAGCCATCGCGCTGGTGGTGGTCGTTTCGTTGATCGGATTCTGGGAATGGCGTTCGGCGCTGATGATGGCATTTTCCATTCCGATCACGCTGGCGATGACGTTCATGTTCGCGTTTGCGGTGGGAGTGGACATCCAGCAGGTGTCGATCGCGACGCTGATTATCGCACTGGGGCTGCTGGTGGACGATCCGGTGGTGGCGAACGACGCGATCAAGCGGTCGCTGGTGAACGGCCACCCGCCGGTGATATCGGCCTGGCTGGGGCCGACGCAGCTGGCTCATGCGATTATGTTTGCGACGATCACAAATATCGTCGCGTACCTACCGTTCCTGCTCTTGACCGGGACGACGGGAGAATTTCTCTTCACCCTGCCGGTGGTGATGACCTGCGCGCTGGTGGCTTCTCGAATCGTCTCGATGACGTTTATTCCCCTGCTGGGCTACTACCTGCTGCGACCGCCGAAGAAGGCCGAGTTGACGATGGAGGAGAGGCGAACGCGCGGTTTTACCGGGCTTTATTGCCGGCTGGGAAAAACACTGATCGATCATCGCTGGAAGACTTTTGCGTTTTCGCTGCTTTTCCTGGTTCTGGGCGGTTTTGTCGGCCACAAGTTGAAGAACCAGTTTTTCCCGGATGACGTGCAATATCTATCCTACCTGGACGTGTGGCTGCCGAATGACGCGCCGCTGATCGCAACGGATCGGGCGGTGCAGCAGGTGGAACAAGTGGTGCGGCAAACGGTGGAGAAATTCGAGCGCGAGCATCCCGGAAAAGGAGGAAAGCCGGCGGAAATCCTGAAGACGATTACGAGCTTCGAGGGGGGAGGAGGCCCGCGATTTTGGTTTTCCGTTTCGCCGCAGCTCCAGCAATTGAATTACGCCCAGACGATCATCGAACTGACAGACAAGGACGACACGCCGTTGTTGGCCGGGCCGATTCAACAGGCGATCACCAGCCAGGTGCCCGGGACGCGCGTGGATGTGCGGCAATTGCAGACGAACCCAGTGGAAAATCCGATCGAGCTGCGCGTGACGGGGCTGGCCGATATCAACCCGCTGGAAGAAGAGAAAGATATCCTGACCCTGCGTGGGATCTCCCATTCCGTGAAGCAGATTCTGCGCGAAACGCCCTACGCCAGCCGCGTGAGGGACGACTGGGACCTGGACGGAGTGCAGGTTACGCTGAAGGTGGATCCGGACCGGGCCAACCTTTCCGGCGTAACAAATGCGGATGTGGCGAAGTCGGCAACGGCGGCGATGAGCGGGACGCAGCTTACGACGCTGCGGCGTGGCGACCAGCAGATTCCCGTGGTGGCGCGGTTGACAATGTCGGAGCGGGGACAACTCTCCGACGTTCAAAATCTGTACGTGTATTCGTCGGAGACGAACAACAAGGTGCGGCTGGAGCAGGTTTCCTCGATTGAGAACGAGATCAACACGCTCCGAATCCGGCATCGCGAGCAGTTCCGGACGATTTCCGTGCAGTGTTTTCCGGCCACGGGCCATCTGGCATCGGAAGTGTACAGCGCGGCGCTGCCGCGTCTGAATGAATTGCGGAAGACGCTGCCGGCGGGGTATCGAATTGACGTGAGCGGGGAGCAGGCGAAACAGGAGCAGGGATTCCAGAATCTCGTCATGGTGATGGCCGTCTCGGTTTTTTTGATCTTTCTTGCGCTGGTTTTTCAGTTTAAGAGCGCGGTCAAACCGTTTCTGGTATTTGCCGCGACTCCCTACGGGGTGGTGGGTGCGCTGCTGGCGCTGTGGATCATGGGTGCGCCGTTCGGATTCATGGCGTTTCTAGGGGTTGCGAGCCTTGTCGGCGTGATCGTGAGCCATGTGATCGTGCTGTTCGATTTTATCGAGGAAATGCACGAAAAAGGCGAACCGCTCGAGCAGGCGCTGCTGGACGCGGGGATTGTGAGATTGCGGCCGGTGATGATTACGGTGGGCGCAACGGTTCTGGCGCTGTTCCCGCTGGCGATGCACGGGGGGCCGCTGTGGCAGCCGCTGTGCTTCGCGCAGATCGGCGGGCTGGGTGTGGCGACGTTCATCACGCTGCTGCTGGTGCCCGTCCTTTACTCGATCTTCGTGCGGGATTTGAAAATCGTGAAATGGGAAGCGATCGAGAAGGAATCCGGGAAGAAGTAAGATGCGCCCCGGAGTTGTGTCGAAAGCCAGCGATTTGCCATGCGTCACCACAAACTGTTCGGATCGTTGATCGGAACACTCCCGGTGTCAGGCAGGGGCACACCACCCTACGACTAAGGGGACGCTGCGGATGGCTAGAGGCGGGGAGAGGACGGGCGGGCGGGCCAGTCTTCCGGCGCAAATTCAACGCCCCAGAAATGAGGGGAGGGGGAAAGAAACTCAACTCCCACGCGTGTGCCTTTTTCCGACGCGTCGCCCAAATACACGACGCGGCATTCCTGCTCTTCTTCGGTGACGGGGTTGATGAGGGTCAGCTCCGCTCCAATCTCAAGCATCGGCTGGAGATAGATCAGCGCGCCGTGCGCGTTGACCACAATGGTCTGGCTGTTTTCCCGGAATTTGCGGCCTTCGACATCCTTGCCGGTAGCGCGCACAGGGATGCGGCTGAAGACCCGGGAACTGCGTCGCTCCTTCGTTTGCGAAACCTCTATCATGGTCACTTTGTATCGTGCAATGCAAGCAGGCGCCAGTCAACTGAAGGAAGTTCGGAGTTGTCCAAAAGTGCAGTTTGGGGGAACACAGGCCAAATTGGCGAGGAACCGGCACTGCGTGCATTTGAATTGAAGCAGCGAAGCGCTATAGTAGCGTTCGCGGCGGAAGGGGCAAATTGGACTTCAAATCTCCGCGCAGGAGTTTGGCATGAATCTGATCGAGTATATCGAAGCTAGGCGAGAAGACCACCTGAACGAATTGAAGGAATTCCTACGCATTCCAAGTGTCAGCACCAAGTCCGAAAACAAACCCGACATCGAAAAGGCGGCACAGTGGGTGGCAGACAAACTCCGCGGCGCCGGCATGGAAAAAGTTGAAGTCACAAAAACAAAGATGCACCCCCTCGTGTACGGAGAATCCCCACACGCACCTGGCAAGCCTACCGTGCTGTTCTACGGGCACTATGACGTTCAACCGGCCGAACCGCTTGAACTGTGGACGAGTCCCGCATTTGAGCCCACGGTGCGCGATGGCAGCCTCTTTGGCCGGGGCACGGCCGACGATAAGGGCCAGGTTCACATCCACATCAAAGCCCTCGAGGCACTGCAAAAGACCGCCGGGAAACTTCCGATCAACGTGAAGGTGATGGTGGAAGGAGAAGAGGAGGTCGGCAGCGAGAGCTTGTGGGATTTCGTCGTGCAGAACCGGGACCGGCTAAAAGCAGATGCTCTCATCGTCTCGGACACCTCCATGCTCGCCAAGGGAGTTCCTTCCATCACGTATGCCTTGCGCGGCCTGAACTACTACGAGATCGAGATCACCGGCCCGGTGCAAGACCTTCACTCCGGCGTGTTCGGTGGCGCGGTTCCGAATCCCCTCACGATTTTGTCCGAAATGATTGCAAGACTTCACGACAAGAATTTCCGCGTGACTGTTCCGGGCTTCTACGACGACGTGGTTACGGTTTCCCGCGCAGAACGCAAGGCGCTCAACTCCCTCCCTTGGAAGGAAAAAGATTTTCGGAAGACGGTTGGCGCTCCCGCGCTTTGCGGCGAGAAGGGCTACACCATCATCGAGCAACTCTGGATTCGTCCGACGCTCGAATTGAACGGGATTTGGGGCGGTTACATGGAGGAAGGAGCAAAGACGGTGATTCCGTCCAAGGCTCACGCGAAACTCTCCACGCGCCTCGTTCCGGATCAGGACACCGCGAAGATTGCAAAACTGGTGGAGCGTCATATCCGCAAACTCCTGCCCAAGTCGGTGAAGTGCGACTTCAAGGTGTTGAGCACCGGCAAACCCTGGGCGGCGCCTTACACGCATCCGATTTTCCAGAAGGCGATTCATGCGCTCGAACAAGGATTTGGCAAGAAAGCTGTTTTCATCCGGGAGGGCGGCTCGATCCCATTTGTCACGCAGATGCACGACACGTTCAAGGTTCCTTGCGTGCTGCTGGGATTCGGGTTGCCGGACGAGAACGCGCATGCGCCGGATGAGCACATTGCGCTCGAAAATTATTTCGGCGGAATCAAATCGGTCGCTCTTTTCTATGAGAGTCTCGCGACTCTGTAGAACATCTGAATTCCACATTGGGAAAAAGCCACTTTTCCGGGCTTTTTCAGCGTTTTTGCTTGCGTTCAATGGGAAGGACGGCTATAGTTCACGCGGCATCCGGGACACTGGAGCCGACGAGCATCTAATCTGAGGAGGAAAAGAAATTCGATGGCAAACCCCTTGAGCAAGTCCAAGATCATTTCGCATCTGGCCGAGAAGGTCAGCACGCCCGAAAAACCGGTATCCAAGAAGCAGGTTGTGGCTTTCTTCGACGAGCTGTTCAAACTCGCCGTGAAGGAAGCCCGCGGCACAGGGAAATTTGTTATTCCGGGCCTGGGGCGTGCTGTGAAGGCGCACCGCAAGGCGCGCATGGGACGCAATCCGGCCACGGGCGAAGCGATCAAGATCAAGGCCAAGACGGTCGTGCGTCTGCGCGCGGCGAAGGCATTCAAGGACGCCGTTTTAAAGTAGCGCTGCACGGCGAAAAGATTCGCGGCAGAACCCCCAAGCATTCCCGGACGTGTTCCGGATGCGGAGGCTTGGGGGTTTTGTCTTTTTATTCCGCGACCTACCTCTGAGTGGCTGCTATGCATCAAATTCTCCAGAGGATTCCGTTGAGAATAATAGGCATCGTTTCCTGGCACTCCGCCAGGGAAACGCTACAAACACATAGAGAATCGCACGATCGCTTCTAATCGTGCGTTGAGTTATCTATATGCGTGAACATTCGGGTCTTTTGACCGATCTCTACGAGCTGACAATGGCGGCGGGTTACCTTCAAACCCGCTTCGACGCCCGCGCCACGTTTGAGCTGTTTGTCCGGCACTTGCCGCCGCAGCGCAATTATCTTGTCGCCGCCGGGCTCGAACAGGTTATCGACTTCCTTGAGAACGTGAACTTCACGCCGCATGAAATCGATTACCTGCGGGAGCATCCTTCCTTCGGCCATATCCGCAAGGAATTCTTTGACTACCTTGCGGAGTTTCGCTTCACGGGCGACGTCTGGGCGATGCCCGAGGGCACGCTCGTTTTTCCGGGCGAGCCAATGTTGCGCGTAACCGCTCCGATTATCGAAGGCCAGATCATGGAGACGTATCTGCTCTCGATGATGAGTTATCAAACGATGATCGCCAGCAAAGCGGCGCGAGTCGTGACAGCCGCTCAGGGAAGGCAGATTGTCGAATTCGGTGCACGGCGCGCCCACGGCAGTCAGGCGAGCCTTCTGGCCGCACGCGCCGCTTCGATAGGCGGTTGCGAGGGCACGTCCAACGTCCTCGCGGGCCAGCAATTCGATTTGAACACTTATGGCACGCAGGCGCATTCCTGGGTAATGGCGCACGAGGATGAGGCGGAAGCGTTTCGCAGCTTCATGGACGCGTTTCCCGACGGGTCCGTGCTTCTTCTCGATACTTACGACGTTCGCAATGCGGTCAAGAAGATCATTGCGATGGGACGAAGGCCGGCCGGAGTGCGGCTCGATAGCGGCGGCCTCGTAAAAGACAGCCGCTGGGTGCGGCGCGAATTGGATCACGCGGGCTGGACTGACGTGAAGGTCTTCGCGTCGGGCGATCTTGACGAGTTCAAGATTTCGAAGCTGCTGGCAAAAGGCGCTGCTATTGATTCGTTCGGCGTCGGAACGGCTCTGGCCACGCCCGGCGATGCCCCGCACCTCAATTTGATCTACAAACTTGTCGAGGTGGAGCGCGGCGGAAAAATTCGCGAAGCTGCAAAGCTCAGCCAGGCGAAAGTAACCTATCCCGGGCGCAAACAAGTTTTTCGGTACTCGCGCGACGCAGGGGAATTCGAGAGCGACAAGATTGCCCTCGAAGGCGAGCCACCCAATTGTGGCGAGGCTCTGATGCTTGAAGTAATGCGCGGAGGCCGCCGCTTGACGCCACGCGAGCCAGTCCACACCCTGCGTGCCCGATGTCTGGCGGGTCTCGCGCGCTTGCCGAAGCGCCTTCGCCAAATCAACCGCGTTGCCGTTTATCCCGTCCACTACAGCAAGGTTCTCGACTCGCTGCTTGAAAAGGTCCGCCGACGTGTTCGCCGCTCTGCGGTAAAATAGTCTGCAGAAGACTCCGGAGGAGTTCCAAATACATGGCGTCGAAGAAACCTGTCCTTTGGGAAGTGGACGTTCAAGCGGACTTCATGCTTCCCGGAGGGAAGCTCTACGTCCCCGGCGCGGAGAAGATCATTCCCCATATCGAGCGCCTCGTGAGCGCCGCGAGCGACCGGGGCGCGTTCATCGTGTCCAGCGGAGACTCGCACTCGGAAGGCGACCCGGAGTTCAAAACATTCCCGCCGCATTGCCTTCGTGGAAGCCCTGGGGCGCGCATCATTCCCGAGGGGATGGCCCCGAGTTTCACAACCATCCCAAACGATCCTTCGTTCCAGATGCCGAGAGACTTCACGCGACTCCAGCAGGTCGTCATCGAGAAGCATAGCCTCAACATCTTCGATAACCCGCACGCAAGTGAAGTTGTGGAGCGCCTGGGAGCAAAGGTGGAATTCATCGTCTTCGGCGTCGTCACAGAATACTGTGTACGATGCGCCGCGAAGGGCTTGCTCGAACGTGGCCGCAAGGTGGCAATCGTCAGCGACGCAATCGAAACGCTGAAACCAGAAGATGGGAAACGCACACTCGACGAATTGCAGGGCCTCGGCGCGCGGCTGATTACAACCAGCCAAGCGCTCAATGAGCTTCTTGGGTAGATCCGGGCTTCACGATTTTGTCGTAAAGCCACATCAGCAGCGTCGTCGCAATTCCAATCGCAGTGATTATCCACCACATTCGCTCGGGCCTGTGCAGCACTTCGCCATAGTAGTGGACCAGCCTCCCCCCGATTCCGCCCGCGACTGCATATCCAATGGCGATGGGAAGAAATGCAAATCCCATGTAGGTGCCTTGCTGGCCTTCGGGGGCCAAGCGCGAGATATATTCGTAGAATCTTGGTGATTGAGTTATTTCGCCGATGGCCAGGACCACCATTGCTGCGACAAACAGCCAAGTCGCTTTGCCCGGCATCAGCAGCAGCCACGAAAGGCTTGTAATCAAAGTTCCCACTGTCATAGCCGTGAAGGGGCGAATCTTCCGCGTGATGTAACTGACTACAAGCTGAAAACAGATCACCATCAGCGGGTCCACCGAGAGCAAAAGGCCCAGCCGGAAATTTGGATTCACATAATTCGTGATGTAGAGCGGCATGGAAATCCATTCCTGCCAGAACACGATATAGAAACCGGAAAAAATCACCAGGAACCACATGAAGCGGTTGAGCGAAGCGAGCATGGCAACCAAAAGCACCAACCATCCCCAAATCGGAACATGGAACCGGAAAACGAGCGATGCCACCTTGAGCGCCAGCGCGAACATGCCGATGTAGAAAACGCGCGCGCCCATCACCGTTTTGAAATTGCGAAATGATTCGGCCAGGTTTGCGGCTCCCTGCCCGCCCGAACGCGACGGTTCCTTGAAGAAGAGAACCGTGGCGAAAAACATGAGAAACACGCACAGCGCGGATACGCGAAAAACGGCAGGAAGTCCTGCTCGGCGCGAGACCGCGTCTGCCATGAGGGGCCCGAGCATGCCACCGACGTTTACGAGCGTGTAATAGATCGAATATCCGAGCGACCGCACATTTTCGGTCGAAGCGCGCGCCGTCGTCCCGGCAACGACGGGCTTCACAATTGCAGGACCCAGCGCCGGTACCGTTAGAATGAGAAGCACGAGCCAATAGAGAGGGATCGCGCCGCGCATTCCTGCCATCCAAGGCGCGGAGAGAGAGCCCATCAAGAAGTATCCTGCCGACAAAATCAAATACGCGAAAGATAGCGACCGTCGGAAACCGAAGCGATCCGCAAGCGCCCCTCCCAGGATCGGCAGGAACCACACAATTCCACCGAAGTAGCCTGTCAAATCGCCGGTCTGCGCGTCCGTGAAATGCAAGCCGTGATTCAGGTAAATCGCTAGGACCGTGTTCTGCCCGTAGAATGCGACGCGCTCAAAAAGCTCGGACGCGTTGACCACCCAGAAGGCAGGCTCGAATCCCGCGCGTATCTCGCGAAGCCTTTGAGTAAGGGGCAAGAGTCCTCTCCGCGCCAAGGCGCGATCAGCTTACATGATGCCGCCAAGGCTGGCCGCGATTGTATCGGAAGCCGCACTCGTCGTGCGCGTTTTTTGGGCGGATTGGGACAACGGGCTAGTTTCCGATTACGGCGGCAGCCGTAATCGTTCTCATGTCTGCATGCATCGTGCGACTTCGGAAACTATAGCAAAGACGGTGAGCCAAGCGAATTGCTGCGCATTCCCTCGGCTAACTCTTGGTAAGGCGCGTTATCGAACACTAACCCACTACTGAGGGTTCGGGTGGCCTTTCGGGCGCCTGAAGCGTGTGCTACCATTCCAACTTGGGCACTGAATTCTCCTGCCCCCCCCAACAACGGGGATGCCCATGACAATGATGAAAGCCCTGCGCAAGCCGCGCCCCGAGGCCGGCGCGCAGATTGAGTCTGTTGTAGTTCCCACGATAGGCCCTACTGACGTACTTATCCGTGTCCGCGCCGCTTCGATATGCGGCACGGACCTGCACATTTACGACTGGGACCCTTGGTCGGCGTCGCGTATCCACCCTCCCATGACATTCGGACACGAGTTTTGCGGCGTGGTCGAAGAGGTCGGCAACGAGGTTGCATCAGTCCGCCGGGGCGACTTTGTCAGCGCCGAGATGCACATCAATTGCGGGCATTGCCGTGCCTGCCGCATGGGCCAGCCCCACGTGTGTCAAAACGTAAAAATCATTGGCCTCGATCTGGATGGTTGCTTCGCGCAATTTGTCAAAGTTCCCGGCCGCAATGTCTGGAAGATAGATCCCGCGATCCCTGAGCACTACGCGGCCATTCTGGACCCGCTCGGCAACGCTGTCCACACGGTGCTCGCGGGCAAAATATCGGGGCAGAACGTGGCGGTTACGGGCGCCGGGCCCATCGGCTTGATGGCGATTGCCGTTGCGCGCGCTTGCGGCGCCGCCTCGATTTTCGTGACGGAAGTCCACCCGCACCGCCGCGATCTTGCAAAGATCATGGGCGCCGACGAGGCGTTCGATCCGGCAAATGGCAATGTTGTTGCGCGCGTCCGCGAAGCCACGAGCGGCGCAGGCGTTGACGTGCTGCTCGAAATGAGCGGAAACCCCACCGCAATTCACCAGGGCTTTCAGATGCTGCGGCCTGGCGGGCGCGCCTCGCTTCTGGGGATTCCCAAGGAGCCAGTCACGCTCGATCTGGTCGCGGACGTGATATTCAAGGGCGCCACGGTTCAGGGAATCTACGGCCGGCGCATGTTCGAGACATGGGTGCAGATGACGGAACTTCTGAAGCATGGCAAACTCAACCTGGAACCGCTCTTCCACGAACGATTCCCGCTCGAGAGATTCGGCGAGGCATTTTCACTCCTCGAATCCGGACAGGCCGGCAAAATCCTGTTCTACCCAAACGGTTCGCCCAAGTGACGGTCGAACCAATCCTCACGTTTTGATCTAAAATAGTATGCGATGCGAACCATTTTCCTCGTCGTATTAACCTCACTCCTTTTTACAACCGCTGCCGCGCAAGACCAGAAACTTGAGAAGGCGCCTAATTTCACTTCCGACGCGGAATGGATTGACACCGGCGCTGCCGGCATGAAAGTCCCTCATTCGATCAAAGGCTATCGCGGACACATCCTGCTGATCGATTTTTGGGAGTATAGCTGTATCAATTGCATCCGCGACTTCAACGTGCTGAAACGCTGGTACGGCAAGTATCACCAATTCGGCTTCGATATCGTGGGAGTGCACTACGGCGAATTTCAAATGGGATTCAGCGCCGATAACGTTCGCGACGCAGCCAAGCGTTTCCAATTGCCATGGCCGATCGTCGCCGATCTTCACGGCTCGATTTGGACTGCGTACCACTCCAACGTTTGGCCCAATCGATACCTGATCGATCAAAATGGAGACATCGTTCTCCATATCGAGGGTGAAGGCAACAGCCCGCCCATGGAGGAAAAGATTCGGGAGTTGCTGGCGGCCTCGCATCCCGAGGTGAAACAGATTTCGCTCGATCCTCCGGAGTCGACCTTTGCACCTTCCTGTGGCATTTGCACAGACGAAACCTATGTGGGCGATTGGTTCCATCGAGGTGCGGTCGCTAATCCAGAGGCTTACGGTAACGACGGCGCAGTCACCGATTTTCATGCCAGCGGCGAACCGCAAGATGGGCGCGCCATGCTTTCGGGCAAATGGACGACCGAACAAGATGGCGTAACGTCAGAGGATAAAGAGGCGGAAGCCGAGCTTCGCTATCACGCGCGCTCGGCCTATGCAGTTCTCGGCGTCACGAATCCAAAGAAGCCGATTCGCGTGTATCTGCTGCAGGACGGCAAGCCCCTGCCGCAAAGCGAGGCGGGCGTGGACGTTCAATTCGATGCGCAAGGTGCTTTTCTGGAAGTGAGCAACCCGCGGATGTATTACCTGCTGAAGAACGATGCCTTCAGCTCGCACTTGCTGACCCTCCAGCCCCAAGCATCAGGCTTCGTCCTGCATTCTTTTACCTACGGAAACGACTGTCAGCAAAACTTCGAACAGAGGTAAGCTCATACATTCGCGAATCTGATTTCGAAATGGAGGAATCATGACCACACCGGCGGCGAGTCCCCAAGGACGCCTGCAGCTTCAATATCTGCATGACGCGCTCGAAGATTTGAAATCGAAGCATCTTTACTTCCACCTGAAAATCCTGGAAGGCGAGCAGAAGCCAATCTGCGTTTTCGACGGCAAGGAAGTGATCAATCTCAGTTCGAACAATTACCTCGGCCTGACCACGCATCCAAAGCTTCGCCGCGCCGCTATCGACGCAACGCGAAAGTATGGCGTCGGCTCGGGCGCTGTCCGCACGATCGCGGGCACCATGAAAATGCACATGGACCTGGAGGAACAGATCGCGCGATTCAAGAAGGCCGAGGCTTGCGTCGTATTTCAGTCCGGTTTCACAGCCAACTCCGGGACGGTGTCGGCAATTCTAGGCAAAGACGACTTGATCGTCTCCGACGAACTGAACCACGCTTCCATCATCGATGGTTGCCGGCTCTCGAAGGCCACCATCAAGGTTTTCAAACACAAGGACATGTCCGATTGCGAGCGCGTGCTGCAGGAAACCACGAATTGGGCCGGCAAGAAACTTCTCATCACGGACGGCGTGTTCTCGATGGATGGAGATATCGCCAACCTGCCCGCGCTTTGCGAACTTGCCGAGCGGTACAACTGCATCATGATGGTGGACGACGCGCATGCTTCCGGCGTGCTCGGCAACCGCGGGCGCGGAACAATCGACCACTTCAACTGCCACGGCCGAGTGGATATTCAGGTCGGGACTCTGAGCAAAGCGATCGGTTCCATTGGCGGCTACATCTGCGGCTCCCGCGACTTGATCGAATTCCTTTACCAGCGCGGCCGCCCATTTCTTTTCTCCACTTCGCATCCGCCTTCGGTCACGGCCACGTGTCAGGCGGCGTTTGAACTGCTCGACTCCGAGGCGGGCGACCGCCTCGTCAAGAAGCTTTGGTCAAACACGAAGTTCTTCAAGCGGAAACTGAGGAAGCTCGGTTTCGACACGGGAAAGAGCGAGAGTCCCATTACGCCGATCATGGTTGGAGATGCAGCAAAAGCGTTTGAGTTTTCGCGTGAGCTTTTCGCCGAAGGAGTATTCGCGGGGGCGCTTGGATTCCCCACCGTTCCGGAAGGCAAGGCCCGGCTGCGCACGATCATAACCGCCACGCACAGGCGCGCCGACCTCGAGCGCGCGTTGGAGACCATCGGGCGCGTCGGCAAGAAGCTCGAAATTATTTAAGTGGGATGTAGGGCAAAAAAAACCGAGGGCCTATGAATAGGCCCTCGGGGTGAATTGTGAATCCGCACCGTCTGCTTTTATCTCATGCCGCAGCCGCCACTGGCGGACGCATGTTTTTGTAAACAGCCAATGCCAGCGCACCTAGCCCCCAGAGAATGATGAGAAAACAAATCCAGCCGCCAACGAAAGGTATCATGCGCAGCGCGCGGAGAATCGCGAGGCCCAGAGCCAGCTTGCCAATTGCCAAGCCAACGCCAGCGCTCGTTCCCAACAGCCTCTCGCCAAGCCACGCGCCGACAAAAACCTGCGTGGCATAAATCGCAATCAGATAGAGGAAGAGTGCGCTGATGCCCACTCCAAGCCCCACAATCGTGCAGCAGGCAATGATCGCGGCAATCGGCGTTGCGAACAGAAACAGAATGCCGAAGCCAATCGCGGGCGCCACCTTCTTGCACGAATTGCTTGCGTCGGCGAAGAAACCCGGTGCCAACAGGAGAAACACGAGACCGAACAAAAAGCTCGCGCCCCAGTGCAGTAGCTGGTGCCAGATGACCCGGGCCGGGTTGTATGCCGCTTCGGCACGGTGTTTCTCGATCGTGACTTCAATGGGGCTCCCCAACTTCGCAGTGGAGGAAACATCCGGTTGATGGTGACCTTGAAACTTCGTCTGGCCCTTGATTTCCGCTTTGGGCCCAATCGTCAATTGGCTTGCCATGATCGAAGCGTCGTGACCAAGCGATCCGTTGATATCCAGATCGCCTGCGAAGGCGAGCAGATCTCCCGCCAGTTGGCCACTCAACTGCGCATGGCTGGACCCCATCGTAATCGTTCCCCCAACCTTTGCCTCATCCTCCAGGTTAAAATGCTCCGCCCACACCATCACGTTTTTTCCTACAGTTCCATTCAACTGTAGCTTCTGAGAGAAGTCACGAATATTACCGTCCACTGTGCCGTTTACGCGGAGTTCCTGGGTGAATGAGAGGATGTCGCCCTTCACGTGTCCATTCACGGTCACGTTCGAAGAGAACACGATCAAGTCGCCGTCCACGACTCCGTCAATCTGCGTGCGTTCGGCCGTAACGATGAGGTCGGTTTTCACCTCCTCGCCGGCGGGCAGCGTGTAGCCAGGATTGCCTTTTTTGACCTCAGCAGCGCCAACCGTGGAAGGCATCGCCAAAGCACAGAGCATCGTTCCCATCACAACCGCAACAGTCGCGAACCGCCGCCAATGGCGTCGCAACAGCCAGACCATGACCGTCCCCAATGTGGCCATCGCTAGAAATTCCATCAAGCTTCGCATCGCATCCCATCCTTTCCAGAAAGCACCGCTGAAGAAAAGCATCGTCAGAAGATTCCCTTGCGTGAAACCCGCCTGAGCAGCCTCGGTTCGCAACGGTTCGACGAATCCGCTCCAGAGCGTGTACGCACCACCGGCCCCCAGCCCAAACGCCGTCACCCAACCCCATGGGACTGGGGCGCGCACGGGCGCGTCCACCAAACGGGCCGGGATCACCTCATCCTCGGCGGCAAGCGCCTCACGCAGCCACGCATCTTCGCTCTTAAGCGCGTGAAGCAGCGCGCGGCACTCGGGGCAGGAGTCCGCGTGCGCGGCCACTGTGTGCGCGCGGTCCGCGTCAAGCTGCCCTTCGAGGTAAAGCAATCCTGTCATCTCGTCGAAATGGCTCATGATCTTCCCCCTCCGATGGCCCCGCGCAAGAGTTCGCTACCGCTCCTGCCGAGCACGTCCCGCAATTGGTGGCGCGCGCGCAGCAGCAGCACTCCCACAAACGCGCGCCGGACTCCCAATGTTTCAGCAATCTCGTCGTAGCTCATGTCCGCGTAGTAACGCAGCACCAGCGCCATGCGCGCGCGGTCCGGCAGCTTCGCCAGGCCCGCACGAATTTCTTTGCCGCTGTGCTCGGCCTGCAAGCGCTCAAGCTGGCTAGGGTCGGGATGCTCGAGAGGGAGTGTTTCAACGTCTCCCGTTTCCAGGTCCTGGCGAATTCGTCTCCGCCGGAGCGTGTCCCAGCAATGATTGCTTGCCACCTTGTAAAGCCATCCCACGAAGGGCCGCGAAGTATCATAGGTCCCGAGTTTTTGGCGTACCTTCATGAAAATCTCCGTGGTCGCGTCCTCGGCATCCTCGCGCGCAGGGAGCACTCGCCGGCAAAAGCGAAAAATCGCAGGGCCGTACTGGCGATAGAGCTCGCCCCAGGCGTCTGGATCACCCGCCCGGACCTCGACCAGCACCTCAGCTAGTTCGGCGGCGCTCATTTCACCGGTCTTCTTACGTCGCTCCATAAGTTAATACGCAGAGCCCCTTCGAGATATTTCACTTCTTGTAGCGGGAATAGTACCAGATTGCCGGGGCACCCCACCAAGCCCACCTGTCGCGATCAGACCCCTCCGGCAGGGAGGCAAAAGGCTGCGGGAAGCGAGGTGCGACGGTCTGATATACTCCCCTTCCTGTGTGCCAATTGCGTTACGCCTTCCCGGAGCTTTCAGAGCACGCAGGGCGTCGCGCGAAACAGCACCGATTCAAATGCCTCCTAAAGAACCAAAGCGCCTGTTTTTGGTAGACGCGATGGGCTACATCTTTCGCGCCTTCTACGCCCCCATGCCGCAGCGGTTAAGGAACGCGCAGGGCCTCCCGACGAATGTCCCCTACCTCTTCGCGAACATGGTGCGGAAACTCGTAAAAGACTGGAAGCCCGATTACCTCGGGGTGGTTTTCGACTTGGCCGCGCCCACCTTCCGCGACAAGCTGTTTGCCGATTACAAAGCCCAGCGTCCGCCCATGCCCGAGGACCTTGCCGTACAACTTCCATTTGTTCGCCGATATTGCCAGGCGATGCGGCTTCCCATCCTCGAGTATCCCGGATATGAGGCCGATGACGTCATCGGCACGCTCGCTCGCCAAGCATCGAAAGAGAATCTGGAAATCTTCATCGTGACGAGCGACAAAGATCTGTTGCAGCTTGTCGGCGGCCCTGTGCGCGTGCTGAATCCCTCCAAGGGCGACCTCCTCATCGACGAAAAAAAAGTCGAAGAGATCATGGGCGTGCCGCCCGCGAAGGTTCCCGACGTGATAGCTCTCATGGGCGATTCCATCGACAATATTCCAGGCGCGCGCGACCCGAACGATAAGCCCGCGCCAGGAGAACGTCGCAAGGCCGGCATCGGAGAAGTCGGCGCGCGCCAGTTGATCCAACAGTTTGGCAGCGCGGAAGAAGCCCTGAAGCACGCGCGCAAAGTGAAAAGAGCCAATTACCGCGAGGCGCTCGAAAAACACTCTGAATTCGTCAAGCTCAGCAAGCTGCTTGCGACAATCCCGACCGATGCGCCCGTGCCGCTCTCTCTCGAAGCCCTTCATGTGGCGGAGCCGGATCACGATGCCTTGCGCGAGCTTTACACGGAGCTGGGATTCACGTCGCTGCTGCGCGAGTTTGCGCCTCTGACGGACAGGAAGAACACCGACTACGCCGCACTGGACTCTCCTGCCGCACTAAAGAAGTTTCTCGAGTCGATTCCCCGCGGCCATGAAGCCGCGGCCTGGCTTTCCCTCGACTCCGAGGACCCGGCGGAGGAAGGCTTCGGCACGCACGTACTTGGCGTCGAAGTCTCGCCACGCGCGGGCTTGGCTCGCACGGCTGCAAACGACGTTCAAAACAAGACGCTGGCCGCAATGAAAGAATGGCTTGTGGACGCGCAGCGGCCCAAGACCGTCCACGATCCGAAGCTGTTCCAACTGCTTGCTGCACGTGATATTCCGGACGGTGCGAAGACTGTTGCCGGAATCCGGCACGCCACGATGCTGTATTCATACCTCCTGCGGCCCACAACGGCGAACCATGCGTTCGCTGAAGTCGTGCTGCGTCACTTAAATCGGACTCTTTCCGGGGCGTCTGGCGAGCGAGCCGATTTTCTGCTGCGTCTCGCTCCCGTCCTCCGCGAGGAAGTTGAAAAACAAGGCCTGGCGGAGCTCTACGAAAAGATCGATTTGCCGCTTGCGCCGGTGCTGGCCCGCATGGAGGCTGCGGGAATCCTCGTGGACCAGAAAGAGCTCGAGAAGATTTCGGCCCGCATGCAGGAGGAAATTGGCGCGCTCGAGAAGAACATCTACGGCCTCGCCGGATTCGAGTTCAACATCAACTCCCCGCAGCAGCTTGCCGAAGTTCTTTTCGACAAACTGAATTTGCAGCCGCCGCGCCGAATCCGAGCGAAGGCCCGCTCGACTGCGGCAGAGGTGCTGGACGAACTGGCATTGGTGCATGACTTGCCGAAAAAAGTCCTCGAGTATCGCGAGTTCGCAAAGCTGAAGTCCACTTACGCCGACGCGCTGCCCCGGCTGATTCATCCGGCGACGGGCCGCTTGCACACGCGTTTCAGCCAAACCGGCACTGCGACGGGCCGCCTCAGCTCGTCCAATCCAAATTTGCAAAACATTCCCATACGCACGGAACTCGGCCGCGAAATCCGCGCCGCATTTGTGGCTTCCCCGGGTTGCCAACTGCTCTCGGCCGATTATTCGCAGATTGAGTTGCGCATTCTTGCGCATCTCTCCGAAGATCCCGTGCTCGTCGAATCGTTCCGTCGCGGCGAGGACATCCACTCGCGCACGGCGCAGGAAGTGTTTGGCATTGCGCCCTTCGCCCAGACACCGGAGCATCGCCGCGCGGCGAAAGTGATCAATTTCGGCGTGATCTACGGCCTGTCGGCGTTCGGCCTGGCGCAGCAGCTTGGCATTGGCACAAAGGAAGCCTCGAACTTCATCACCGCGTATTTCGAACGGTACAGCGGGGTGAAGAAATATCTGGATGCGCAGATCGCCGAAGTTCGCAAAACAGGATTCTCGCGCTCTTTGTTTGGACGCATCCGGCCGATTCCCGAGATTCATTCGCCGCAGCCCAACATGCGCGAGTTCTCCGAGCGCACTGCGATGAACACGCCCATGCAGGGCACGGCCGCCGACCTCATCAAGCTTGCGATGATTGAACTCGACCAGCGACTCGCCGAGAACTTCAAATCGACAATGATTCTCCAGGTTCACGATGAACTGCTGTTTGAAGCTCCCGAGAAGGAAATTCCGCGCCTCACGCAACTCGTGAAGGAAGTAATGGAGGGAGTCCGCGAATTGCGTGTCCCTCTTGTCGTGGGGACAAAAGCAGGTCCCAATTGGCGCGACATGAAATGACAATGTTAATGTGTTTTCAATTCAACCAAACGAGCGAGGAAAACCTATGGATCATGCCGAAGGATTTCTGAATCTGGTGCGGGACGCGAAAAAGCGCATTAAGGAAGAGAGCTTCCGCGAAACAAAGAAACGCCTTGATTCCGGCGAGAAATTCTTTCTCGTGGACACGCGAGAAGATTCCGAATGGGCTCGCGGCCACCTCCCCGGCGCAATTCACCTCGGCAAAGGAATCATCGAGCGCGACATCGAGAAGGCTATCCCCGACAAGGAGGCGAAGGTCGTTCTCTATTGCGGGGGCGGCTTCCGTTCCGCGCTCGCTGCGGACAACCTTCAAAGGATGGGTTACCGCAACGTGATTTCCATGGACGGCGGATGGCGCGAATGGACCGAGGCCGGTTTCCCGGTCGTCCGGGATTAAACAGCGTTGGCTGGGGCGGTTGGACTCGAACCAACACCGTCCTCATTAACAGTGAGGTGTCCTACCGATTGGACCACGCCCCAACCGAGTTGCACCCATTCTATCTAAGATTCCGAGAATTCAGAGCAGAGTTTATTACGGGTGGAAGAAATTTCGGCACACGTCCTCTGGACGGGGAATCTGAAAGACACCACGCGCACAGACTTGCGTACAAACCTGAAGGTTTTGACTAAGATCAATCCAGCGATTTGTGGCCGGGGGAAGGAAGCCGGCCCAGCCCTCAATCCCCCGAAGGGATCCTCGGCTTTCCTCCCCCTGACATCCAATACAAGGCACGCCACAAACCAAACTCAAGTGACTGAAAAGAGGCATCTTCGCAAGCCACAGGCAGGTAAAAAATCCTAGCGGTCAGTAAAAATTCCGGCGACAAACGGCCGCGCTTCGTTCGAGTTTTCTTTTCCTTTCGCCTTACCGCATCTTGACCGCTACAAGCCCTGCTTGCTATGGTGAAGTGATACTCTGGGCTCATTCTACTCGGTGTAGAGAGGGCCCCTCCGTGCGGGGTCATTCCGTCTGCCAATGAGTTTGAAGAAGATCATCATCCGGGGCGCCCGGCAACATAACCTGAAGAACATCAATCTGGAAATCCCGCGCAACACGCTGACGGTGATTACAGGACTCTCGGGTTCCGGCAAGTCTTCTCTTGCATTCGATACTCTGTATGCCGAAGGCCAGCGGCGCTATGTGGAGTCGCTTTCAGCCTACGCCCGGCAGTTTCTCGATCAGATGGAACGGCCTGAAGTGGATTCCGTCGAGGGGCTGTCCCCATCGATCGCTATCGAGCAAAAAACTACAACGCGCTCGCCGCGCTCGACGGTTGGAACGATCACGGAGATTTACGACTATCTGCGCGTCGTTTACTCCGCCATCGGCACTCCTCATTGCCCGAATTGCGGCAAGCCCATCACGCGCCAGTCCACGGAACAGATTGTCCAGGCAGTCTTGGCGCTGAAGCCGGAAGACCGGGTGATGGTCCTGGCGCCGGTGGTACGAGGGCGGAAAGGCGAGTACAAGAAGGAATTCGAAAAGTACGCGAAGGAAGGTTACGTTCGCGCGCGCGTGGACGGCGAGTTGGTGAATCTGGATGAGCCGATCCCTCTCGATCGCCGGAAAAACCACACCATCGAAATCGTCGTGGACCGGCTTCTGCTGAAGAACGGCGTCGCGCAGCGGCTCGAACAATCCATCACGACGGCGCTGAAGCTGACGGGAGGGATTGTCACCATCGCAGTCGTCGGCGGCGAAGAACAAGTCTACTCGGAAAAACTTGCCTGCCCGGACTGCGGTATTTCCATTCCGCAGCTCGAGCCTCGTTCTTTCAGCTTCAATTCCCCTTACGGCGCGTGCCCGGAATGCCACGGTCTCGGATCGAAATACGATTTCGATCCGGCAAAGGTGATCGTGGACTGGACGAAACCCCTCTTTGAAGGCGGCCTCGGGCCCGGCTCGGGTTCCTCGTTTCTGCAACGCACACTGCGAATTGCAGCCACAGCGTATGGTTTCGACCTCGACACGCCGTTCGAAAAATTGCCTCGCAAGGCCCAAAATTTGATTCTCCAAGGCAATCCAGCCAACGGCAGTTCCGATAAGGGTTTGAATTTCCAGGGAGTCCTAGCCTATCTCGAGAGCAGCCTTTCGGAATCGAATTCCGACAATTACCGCGAGTGGCTCACTCAATACATGTCGCCCACTCGCTGCACGGCCTGCAATGAGCGGCGTCTGCGGCCCGAGAGTTTGGCCGTCAAGATTGCGCGCCTCTCGATTGCTGATTTCACGGCTCTGGCGCTGGCGCAAGCGCGCGCCGCAGTGGACAAGATTCGCGGCCAGCTCACGCTGCGGCAACGGAAGATCGCGGGGCGTCCTCTTGCGGAGATTGCCGAGCGAATTGACTTTCTTCTTGCTGTTGGCCTGGGCTACCTGACGCTTGACCGTTCAGCCGCGACACTTTCGGGCGGCGAAGCGCGGCGAATTCGGCTGGCCACCCAAATCGGATCGCGCCTCCGTGGTGTTCTCTATGTGCTCGACGAGCCTTCCATCGGACTCCACGCGCGCGACAACGGCCGCTTGCTCTCGACTCTCGAAACGCTGCGCGACCTTGGAAACACCGTCCTCGTGGTCGAGCACGACGAAGAAACGATTCGCCGCGCCGACTTCGTTGTGGACCTTGGCCCTGGCGCGGGAAAAGCCGGCGGATATTTGGTTGCGACTGGGGCGCCCGGAGAAATCGCCGCGAACCCCGATTCGCTAACCGGCCAGTATCTCTCCGGCAAAATGAAGATTCCCGTGCCCGCTGCGCGGCGCAGTCTGAATGGAAAGTCGCTGCAGATTCTCGGCGCGAATGCAAACAACCTCAAGAACATTGATGTCACGATTCCGCTCGGAATGCTGACGGTCGTGACCGGAGTTTCCGGCTCGGGAAAATCCACGCTTGTGAACGATATCCTTTATCGCGCGCTTGCTGCAAAGCTTTACCGCTCGATGGAGAAGCCTGGCGGGCATCGCGAGATTCTGGGCATCGAGCACACCGACAAGGTGATTCAGATAGACCAGGCTCCGATCGGTCGCACGCCGCGGTCGAATCCCGCCACCTACTCGGGAGTGTTCGCCCCGATCCGCGAACTTTATGCGATGCTGCCGGAATCGCGGGAACGCGGCTACCGGCCCGGCCGTTTCAGCTTCAATGTGAAAGGCGGACGATGCGAGGCGTGCCAGGGCGACGGCCAGCGGCGCATCGAAATGAATTTCCTCCCGGATGTTTATGTCACTTGCGAAGTCTGCCGAGGAAAACGCTACAACGCCGAGACGCTTGCCATTCACTACAAGGGCCTTTCGATTTCCGATTTGCTCGACTTGCCGATCGACGAAGCGTTGAAGGTGATGGAAAACATTCCGGCCATCCAGCAGAAGTTGCAGACGCTCTCCGATGTGGGCCTCGGATACGTTCAGCTCGGTCAATCGGCGACGACGCTTTCGGGCGGCGAAGCCCAGCGCACCAAACTCGCGCGAGAGCTTTCGCGGCGGCAGACTGGCCGCACGCTCTACATCCTCGACGAGCCGACGACAGGCCTGCACTTCGACGACGTGAAGAAATTGCTGGATGTGCTGGATCGCATCGTCGCGCTTGGCAATACAGTGCTCATCATCGAGCACCATCTCGACGTCATCAAACAAGCGGATTGGATCATCGACCTCGGGCCGGAAGGTGGCGAGGCGGGCGGGCGCATCGTCGCGCAAGGCACGCCGGAGGAAGTTTTGCGCGTCAAGAAATCGTACACGGGGCAAATCCTCGCCCGTACTCTCAATGGATCAAATAACGGCGAAAAGAGTTTGAATCGGAAGAGCGCGAGCTGAATACAATGGCTTGCGCTGCCCTGCCAAGTCCCAGTAAAGTTCGGTGGATGTTTCCAGGTACCCACATAGCCGATGAACATCGAAGACGATAAACCGTTTCCGCCTGAACCACCCGAACAGGCTGATGGATCGCCGGCCACCGCTGATCCCGTTCCAGTTTCAGACCCCTTTTCCTCGGGAACTTCGATTGAAATGAGTCCAATTGCCGTCCAGGAATTCCCTGTTCCCGCCGGGCCACTGGTTCCGGAAGACCTGCGGGTACCTTGGACATGGATCGATGTGCTGGTCTTCATTCTCCTGTATTTAGCCGGAGCATTTGCTGTGGGCATTCTCGTCACGATGGGCTTCGCGGCGTTCGGCATAACGCCACAACATATTCAAAAGTCCATGACGGAGCAGAGCCTCTTCAGCCTGCTGACGCAGGCGGCTCTTGATTTTGCTGTGCTTGCATATCTCGTGGCACAGATGCGTTTGCAATTCGGCCGCCCCTTCTGGCGGACGGTCGGCTGGCGGCCACTGGAGACTGGAAACACACCGCGCACGCTTGCATATCTTGGCCTGTTTTTTGGCGGACTCATTCTGGCCATGATGATCACGCTGGCGTCGGCTGTTTCGCCTCCAAAAGGCAAAATGCCGGTCCAGGCGTTCCTGCAAGATCGTCAGATTGCCTTCCTTTTCATACTGATGGGCGTATTGCTCGCACCTCTGGTGGAAGAAACGCTGTTCCGAGGCTATTTGTATCCGGTGCTTGCGCGGAGTTTTGGCGTCAGCGCGGGCGTTCTGGCGACGGGGACACTTTTCGGCTTGCTGCATGCGCAACAGTTGTGGGGTGGCTGGACACAAATCGGACTTCTTGTGGTTGTCGGCATCGTGTTAACGTTCGCGCGCGCGGCAACAGGAACTGTCGTCGCAAGTTATCTGCTGCACCTCAGCTATAACTCGTACCAATTGATCGGCTTTGTGGTCGCCTCGCATGGACTCCGCCACCTTCCCATGCCTCAATGAACCTGCTTTTCTGTCCGCCGCTCAGGAATCAGTTAGAATGGAACGGTCCGCGCGGCGCTTGACCGCCTTCTTTCCTCGCGGGACAGCCGGGGGAACATAACCGTGCACACAGTTGAACCAATTCGGTGGACGGACGAAGGTGTGGTGCTGCTTGACCAGCGCCGCCTTCCGGGCGAGGTCGTTTATCACACCTACGCCGACTACCGCGAACTTGCGCAGGCGATTAAGGACATGGTCATCCGCGGCGCACCGGCGATTGGCGTCGCCGCAGCCATGGGCGTCGCGCTCGGCGTGGAACGGTCAAAGGCGAAAACGCTTGAAGAACTTCGCGCCGAATTCACGACGATCTGCGACAGGTTTGGGCGAACTCGCCCGACGGCCGTCGACCTATTTTGGGCAATCGACCGATTCAAGCGCCGCTTCGAGGAATTAGCGGCAGCTTCAATCAAAGAAGGAGCGGCCGGGCTCGATGGCATCCGCGCCGCGCTGGTAGAGGAAGCGAAGAAAGTCCATCAGGAGCGGCGCGAAGCAGACGAACGTATCGGCCGATATGGCGCGGAGTTGATGCCCAAGAGCGGGCGCGTGATGACGCAGTGTAATGCCGGCGCGCTTGCCACAGGCGGAATCGGCACGGCGCTGGGCGTGATTCGCATGGCCGTCGAAGGCGGCTACCGCATTGAAGTCCTCGTTCCTGAAACGCGGCCATATCTCCAGGGCGCGCGACTGACTGCGTGGGAACTTCATCAGGACCACATTCCGCTCACGTTGATTACCGACAACATGGTGGGACATTTCCTCAAAACCGGCGGAGTGGGGGCCGTTGTGGTGGGCGCGGACCGCATCGCGCGCAACGGCGACACCGCGAACAAAATCGGCACCTACGGAATTGCAGTCCTGGCAAAAGAAAACAAGGTGCCCTTTTACGTGGCCGCGCCGGTTTCCACGCTGGACCTCTCCATCGCATCTGGCGAACAAATTCCCATTGAGGAGCGCTCGCCGGAAGAAGTGACACATCTTCAAGGCGTGCGCATCGCGCCCGACGTCAGGGCCGCGCATCCTGCATTCGACGTCACGCCCGCCCGATTCATCGCCGCCATCATCACCGAACGCGGCGTCGCCCGCCCTCCTTTTGACGTTTCACTTCCCAACCTTCTAGCCTAGCCACCAAGATTGTGCCAAATTCCCGCGCGGCGGTTCGCGACCACACAATTCAATCGTGCGGCCCGACAGTAAGTGCGGGCAATTCAGTTCAAACTTTTTGATGGCTTAACACGTATTCTTCATGTGCGGACAAGTTTGCTCCGCGGATGGAGGCCTGGCAAATGCGGCTGGTGATCGAAAATGTCAGCAAGACTTATCGCGGCAACGTGCAGGCGCTGCGAAGTTTTTCGCTTGAGCTGCAGCCTGGCGTGCTCGGCCTGCTTGGCCCCAACGGAGCGGGCAAGTCCACACTGATGCGCATTCTGGCTACCGTTACACAGGCAACTTCCGGTCGCGTCCTCTGGAACGGGACTGACATCGCGCGCGAGCCTGACGCGCTGCGGAGCGTTCTCGGCTATTTGCCGCAGGATTTCGGCTTGTACCCAAATCTGAGCGCGATTGAGTTTCTCGATTATCTGGCTGCGGTCAAGGGGCTCGACGCGGCGAGTGCACGTAGACGAATTGGCGAACTGCTGGAACTGGTCAATCTAACGGAAGCGGCGCGGCGCCCGCTTAGCGGATATTCCGGCGGCATGCGCCAGCGCGTGGGCATCGCACAAGCGCTTCTAAATGACCCGAAGCTGTTGATCGTTGACGAGCCGACGGCCGGGCTCGATCCGGAAGAGCGCGTGCGCTTCCGCAACCTGCTTTCGGAGCTTTCCGGCGAGCGCATCGTGATTCTTTCCACTCACATCGTCTCCGACGTCGAGGCCGTTGCCACCGATATCGCTCTGATCGCGCAGGGACAGCTTGTGGCGCATGGAGCGCCGGAGAAGTTGCTCGCCGAAGTCTCCGGGAAAGTGTGGCAGGTCATCGTCCCTAGCGCGGAGCTGCCTGCGTTGCGGCAGAAACACCTCGTGAGCAGCACGGCCCACCGTACCGACGGCGTGCATGCGCGGGTAGTGGCCGACGCGGCTCCCATGCCAGGCGCGCGTGCCTTGGAACCATCGCTGGAGGATGCTTATCTCGCCGCACTTGCAGCTCACCGCACCGGTCCCGCTGCCGAGGCCGCCCAATGAACGCGTTTCGCGTTATCTATGCGATTGCCCGCGCGGATTTCCTCGAGCGTGTGCGCCGCTACAGCTATCTCATCACTCTGCTCTTCGCTGTCTGCCTGGGTTATGGCGCAGGCACCGGGGGAATCTCGCTGCGCCTGGGCGACTATCGCGGGTTGTACACATCGGCGTGGATCGGGGCGATGGTCGCGCTCATTACCACCACATTCGTTTCTCTGGTGGGCTTCTACATCGTCAAGGGCGCGGTGGACCGTGACCGTCGAACGGGGGTAGGGCAAATCCTCGCGGGGACGCCACTCACCAAAGTTTCCTATCTCCTGGGAAAGTTTCTCAGCAATTTTGCCGTGCTCCTCTCCATGGTTGTTGTACTGGCTCTCGCTGCTGTGGCCATGCAGATTTTCACTGCTGAGGACCGCACTTTCCACGCCGGAGCCTCGCTTTTGCCTTTCCTCCTCCTCGCATTGCCCGCGATGGCAATGACGGCAGCGTTGGCGGTTTTCTTCGAGACTTTCCGTTTTCTTCGAGGCGGGTTCGGTAACGTCGTGTGGTTCTTTCTCTGGACTTTCGGAATCTCTCTGCCGGGCTTGATGGCGCGCCCGGAGCTCGATCTATTTGGCGTTTGGACCGTATACCAAAGCATGGTTCCTGCCGCACGGGCTGGAATCCCGGGCTACGTGGACAGTTTTTCTTTCGGCATCGGCCAAAAGGTGGCACAGGTGGCTCCTGGTTTTCATTGGAACGGTGTCGAATGGACCGCTGCGGTTGTTCTCCTGCGCGTAGGTTGGATAGCCGCAGCCTTCGCTCTCGTCTTGTCAGGCGCGTTATTTTTCGACCGGTTCGATCTCTCTCGATCACGCGGGCAGTTCCGAGTAAAGCCAAAACAAGGAAGCTTGGCTGCCGAACTTGAAGCGAAGCCGGCAGGTGTTTCGGTGGGCGCTCGTACCGCCGCTCCGATTCATCTGACGCCGCTTGCCGAACATGCGGCAGCTCCGGCCTTTGCGCGTATTTTTGTGGCTGAGTTGCGGTTGACATTGAAAGGCTATCGCTGGTGGTGGTACGCGGCCGCCGCTGGGTTGCTGATCGGGCAATTTGTAGCGCCGCTGGAGGTCTCGTGCGGCCCTCTTCTCGCCGCTGCGTGGATATGGCCCATCTTCATTTGGTCCGCACTCGGCACGCGCGAGGCGCGCTATGGCACGCAGCAGCTTCTCTATTCGTGTGCGGATATTTTGCCGCGTCAGTTTTCCGCTGCTTGGCTCGCGGGCGTGGCCGTCACCGCTCTGTTGGGAAGCGGGGCTGTATTGCGTCTCGCCCTTGCGGGACAGACAGGGGGCGTCCTGGCATGGGCCGCGGGCGCGGTTTTTGTTCCTTCACTCGCGCTCGCCCTCGGCGTGTGGAGTGGCACCAGCAGGTTCTTCGAAGGGCTCTACACAATGCTATGGTACATGGGGCCAATCAATCGCGTGCCTGGGCTCGATTTCACCGGGGCGGCTAGCGGCGCCCAGGCCGGCCGCATTTCTCTCACTTATTTTGTCATCACGGCGATTGTGCTGGCGGCAGCTCTCTTCGGCCGATTCCGGCAGCTCCGTCATGCGTAATCCCGTAGCCTCTGGGCTGCTTGAGCCGACCGGCGATGCTTCCTACAAGAAACGGGAAACGCTCCAGAATCCTGGGCCGGATTGACCAACCGATGGGGCAGCTGCTATCGAGCGAACGTGGGAGCTTACGCGCCTGCTGGTGAGTTCCAACGAATGAAGAGTTCAGGCGGAAATGACCGAGAGGGCACCGTGTTCCCTGCGAGTGGGCCGGACGGTGATTTGGACGTCCTGGCGCAGGGCGGTGAGGAATTCAATTAAGCGCCCGACAGAAAAGCTGCCCGCGCGGTTCCGCATCAGCAAGGAAACCTGAGGTTGCTGCACGCCAAGAACTTTGGCGATCTCGGCTTGTGTCCTGCCACTATCCTTCAGGATGGTATGAATTTGCAGCGTAAGCTGCGCCTTGAGCAGTTCCTGTGCGGGATTGGCAAGGCCAAGGTCCGCAAAGACGTTTCCGCTGCCCTCGGTTACGCGGGCAGCGCGGTTCCGTGCCTTCTTCGATTTGGTTTTCATCCTAGTTCTGCCTCTCCCGATGGTCCCTTTCGGCTTCGGCTAGCCGCCGTTTGATCAGCTCGATGTCCCTCTCCGGCGTGGCAATGCCTTTCGTGGATTTCTTCTGAAACGCGTGAAGAACATAAATCGCATCTCCGAAACGCACCGTATAAGCGGCTCGCCACGCTTGCCGTGGTGCGAAGCCACTATTTCCATCACACTGGCGCCGCCAAAGCCTTTCAGGGGCTTAGCCGTGGGGTCGGTCCTGCCCTCCTGGGCTGCAAAGAGTGCGTACCCGATGTCGATCCTGACGGGGCGAGGGAAGGAGCGCAGATCCCTGAGCGAAGTGCCAACCCACCTCACGGGCTTCCGTTCGCCATTCATCTGCATACCAGTATACATATATCGATATACTTATGTCCAGTGGACACGGAACCGTTCACACATGTAACGCGGCCCGTCTAACCCGGTCCCAAACCGACCGGGTCGACGAGCACAATCACCCAAGGAGGTGGTTTCCGCCCCAGGATCAGCGTCAACATGCATTCGGCCAGGCTGGAGGGATCAAAGTATTTGCACTTGAGGAAGCGGGAAAGCCACTTATAGCTGCTTTTGAAGTTCACCCCTTGGGGCAAGACGCGGGCGATAGAGGGAGATGGAGACCGCCATAGCCGAAGCGGACACTCAACGCGAGTCGCAGGAAGGCACAGGTCAGGCGGGTGAGATTCTTTCTGACGGTACGGCGGAGTTGCGGGAAATAGGTCTCGATCAATCGGTCGACGGTGGAGGAGGGGTCCTTATACATCTATATAAGTGATACAGACTCAAGTCAAA
>Ga0371490_1000109_pt1 | contig 87518 bp, 75 predicted proteins | sample MB2SIPfraction_FD_207959 | JGI IMG/M metagenome (GOLD analysis project Ga0371490, IMG submission 207959) | Lab enriched peat soil microbial communities from McLean, Ithaca, NY, United States - MB28FN SIP fraction | ecosystem: Environmental > Terrestrial > Soil > Wetlands > Peat | place: USA... | reverse complement strand
GCGATGCCCGCCTGCGAGGGGCGGTTGTAGTAGGGGGTCACCGCCAGGATCCCGGCCGCGCCGGCCGCGGTCGCCGCCCGCGTGAGCTCGACGGAATGGGCCGTGTCGTTGGTCCCCGAGCCGGCGACCACCGGCACCGTGACCGCGCCTGCCACCGTCACCCAGAGCTCTACGCGCTCGGAGTCGCTGAGGGTCGGGCCCTCACCGGTGGTCCCGGTCACGACCAGAGCGTCGCTCCCGTCCTCGACGAGATGGCGGGCAAGGACCACGGCCCCGGCGATGTCAACTCGCCCCTCGGCATCGAAAGGAGTCGCCATCGCGGTCACCACGGCGCCAAAGCGCCCGGCGCGCCGCGCCGCCCTCGTCATGATCGCGGCCTCGTCACGGATCGAAAGTTAGCAGCACACCACCGGAACGGAATTTGAAACTCCGAACTCGACCCGGAGGAAGCGACGAGAGCTGGTCTCTCGGCGCGCCCGGGACGGCCTCAAAGCCCGAGCAGGTCTCCCAGCCCGACGCTCAGCCCTTCGAGCCCGGCGACGCGGCGGACGGCCAGCAGCACGCCGGGCATGAAGCTCACCCGGTCCAAGGAGTCGTGCCTGATCGTCAGCGTCTCGCCCTTGAGGCCGAAGATGACCTCTTGGTGGGCGACGAGCCCGGGCAGGCGCACCGAGTGCACGTGGACGCCGCCCTCGGCCCGGCCCCCTCGTGCCCCGGCCAGGAGCTGCTTCTCGGTCGGGTCGGCGGACCAGTCCCCCGCCCCGGCCGCGTCACGCGCCGCCTGCATGCGGCCGATGGTCTCGAGCGAGGTCCCCGAGGGCGCGTCCCGTTTGCGTTCGTGGTGGAGCTCTATGACCTCCGCCCCCGCCGTGAAGGGGGCGCACAGCTCGGCACAGCGCATCATGAGGGCGGCGCCGATGGAGAAGTTCGCGGCCACGACGGCGTGTGCCCTCCCGGAGAACCACGCCCGCATCGCCTCGAGATCGCTCTCGTCGAAGCCCGTCGTGCCACACACGGCGTGGACGCCGTGATCGGCGCACCAGCGCAGGTTGGCGCGCGCCGCCTGGGCGACCGTGAAGTCGACGCCCACCTCGACCCCCGCCTCGGCCATGGCCTCTGGGGATGCGGCGACCTCGAGCCGGGTGCCGCGCAGGGCGGCGACGTCCTCGAGGCTTCGGCCGGCGGCCGCAGGATCGACGGCCGCCACGAGCTCGAGATCGCTCGCCCCGAGGACGGCGGCGCAGACTGCAGCCCCCATGCGCCCGGCGGCTCCGAACACCCCCACGCGTGTCATGCGAAGTCCGACTCGGAAAAAGGCCCGACGAGGGCGAGGGTTCTCGGGCCCGTGAGCACTTCCTCGGCGAGGGCCCGAACCTCGTCGGCCGTGACGGCGGCGATGCGCCCGAGCAGCTCCTCGGCGGTGAGCACCGAGTCGAACAAGAGCAGCGCCGAGCCGATCCGGGACATGCGCGAACCGGAGTCCTCGAGCGAGAGAAGCATGTCGGCGCGGAGGTGGCCCTTTGCGACTTCGAGCTCACGGGCGGTTATCCCTTTGGCGCCGAGACGGTCGAGCTCTGCGTGCAGCAGGTCGAGCACCTCGTGGGCGTGCTCGGGCGAGGTGCCGACCGAGACGGCGAGCGTCCCGGCGTCGTCATAAGAGCTGCGGTCGGACCCGATCGAGTAGGCGAGGCCCCGTGCCTCCCGGATCTCCTGGAACAGCCTGCTGGACAGGCCCCCGCCGAGGATGTGGTTGAGCACGGCCAGGGCGAAACGCGCCGGCGAATGCCGGTCGGGCGCGCGCACGCCGAGCACGAGCTGGGCCTGTTCGGTGTCGCGCGGCTCGACCACGAGCGGGACGCCGAGCTGCACAGGTGCCCGGCGAACGGGGGGGACGCCGCCGGCACGGTCGGCAAAGCGGGCCTCGATCCCGGCCGCGAGACGCTCGTGGTCGAGATCGCCGGCGGCGGCGATCACCATGTTGCCCGGCAGGTAGTGGGTGTCGAAGAAGGACCGGATCGCCGGCACGGTCACCTTGCTGATGACTGCGGGCTCACCCAGGACCTCGCGCCCGAGCGGGTGGTCCGGGAACATGGCGGCGGCGAAGAGCTCTTGGACGACGTCGGCCGGCTCGTCGCGGTGCATGAGGACCTCTTCTAAGATCACCTGGCGCTCGGCGTCCACCTCTTCGGGCCTGAGCGCCGGCCGGCAGAGGATGTCGCAGAGGATGTCCAGGCCGAGCTCGACATCCTCGGCCAGCGCCCGCACGTAAAACGTCGTGAACTCCTTGGTCGTGTAGGCGTTCATGTCGCCCCCGACGGCGTCGACCTCTTCTGCGATCTCGCGGGCGGTCCGTTCCGGCGTGCCCTTGAAGAGCAGGTGCTCGAGGAAGTGCGAGATGCCCGACTGCTCGGGTGTCTCGTCGCGAGAGCCGGTCCCGACCCAGACGCCCACGCACAGCGAGGCCACCTCGGGCATCGACTCGCTCACGAGCCTGATGCCGCTTGGCAGCTGCGTGGTCGTTATCAACGGGAGACGGCTCCGCGCACCATGGCGCCCGCGACCTTCAGCTCAACGCCCCCCGCCCCTGGGCCGACGCCGGGCCGAGCCTCCCCCGGGCCCGCGTCGGGCGCCGCCAGAGCCTTCGGAGCTGCGCCGGGCGCCGCCGCCCGCTGCCCCGCCGGCAAGGTCGGCGGGCCCGAGGTTGCCGAAGGTCGACTCGAGCTCGGTCTCGAAGGCGTCCTCGAACGAGGCGCGCCGGCGCGCCCCACCGGTCTCCTCGGCCTCCCGGCCGGGGCGTCCGGCGTCGCCGCCCGCCCCTCTCGAACGCCTCCCGCCCGTCTCGGCCCCGGAGGCGGCCTCGCCCGCGCCGCCGTTGCCCGAGAATTCCTCCGGGGCGGGCTCGCTCGCGAATGACAGCGAGACCTTGCCCTGCGGGTCGATCTCGTCGACGCGGACCTCGACCTCCTGGCCGAGGGTGACGACGTCCTCGACGCGTTCGACCCTGCGGCCCTGGCCGAGCCGCGAGATGTGGATCAGGCCGTCGCGTCCGGGAAGGATGTTGACGAAGGCCCCGAACTTGGTGATGTTGACCACCCTGCCGGTGTAGACGGCGCCCACCTCAGGCGTCGGCGGGTCCAGGATGAGCTCGATCCGCCGGCGGGCCTCGTCGACCACCGAGCGCTGCTTGGCACCGATGGTGACCACGCCCACCGTGCCGTCGTCGTCGACGTTCACGTCGGCGCCGGTCTCCTGCTGGATGGCGTTGATCACCTTGCCCTTCGGGCCGATGACCTCGCCGATCTTGTCGACGGGGATCTCGAAGCTGACGATCTTCGGCGCGTTCTCCCCCACCTCCGCCCGAGGCTCCGAGATCGCCGCCAGCATGACCTCCAGCACCTTGAGCCTGGCCTGGCGCGCCTGGCTCAGGGCTTGCGCCAGCACGTCGGCCGGGAGGCCGGCGATCTTCGTGTCGAGCTGCAGGGCCGTCACCACCTCGGCCGTGCCGGCCACCTTGAAGTCCATGTCTCCGAAGGCGTCCTCGGCGCCCAGGATGTCGGTCAGGGTCGTGTAGCGGCCCTCGGCGAACACGAGGCCCATGGCTATGCCGGCGACCGGCGCCTTGATCGGCACCCCGGCGTCCATGAGCGACAGCGTGGAGCCGCAGATCGATGCCATCGAGGTCGACCCGTTCGACGAGAGCACGTCGGAGACGAGGCGGAGCACGTAGGGGAACTCGCTCTCGGGCGGGATGACGGGCAACAGCGCCCGCTCGGCGAGCAGGCCGTGGCCGATCTCGCGGCGCTTGGGGCCGCGCATGAACCCGGTCTCCCCGGTCGAAAAGGGCGGGAAGTTGTAGTGGTGCATGTACCGCTTGGTCTCGTCGATGCCGATGGTGTCGAGCAGCTGGTTCATGCGGGGCATGCCGAGGGTGCAGACGTTGAGGACCTGGGTGTCGCCCCGCTCGAACAACGCCGAGCCGTGCGCGGTCGGGAGCAGGCCCACCTCAGCCGACAGTGGCCTGATGTCGGTCGGGCCCCGCCCGTCGATCCGCACGCCCTCCTCGACGATGCGCTTGCGGACGATCTTCTTCGTGTAGGCACGCGCCGCCGCCCGGACCTCGCGCTCGCGCTCGGGGAATTCGGGCGAGAGCTCCTCCACGATGGCGTCGGTCGCCTCGTCCAGGGCGGCGTTGCGCTCGGCCTTGGCCGTGATCGCGTTCGCCGCCTCGAGGCGACCGGCTCCGACAGCGGCGACTTGCTCGTAGACCTCCTCGCCGTAGTCGACGTACAGCTCGAAGGCGATCGTCGGCTTCGAACCCGCCTGGCGGACGAGCTCACGCTGCAGCTCGATCGACTCGCGGATCCAGGTCTTCGCGACCTCGAGGCCGTTCGCGATCACCTCCTCGGTGACGAGGGGCGCCCCCTGCTCGAAGTACTCGAAGGCCTTCTCGGTCCCTCCCGCCTCCACCATGACGATCGCCACGTCGGATCCCGGCTCGTCGCTGAGCGCCCGCCCGGCGACGACGAGCTCGAAGGTCGAGCCGTCGCCCTCCTGGTAGGTGGCGTGCGGGAGCCAGGTCCCCTCGGTCGAGTAGGCGATCCGGACGGCACCGATCGGTCCGTCGAAGGGAATGCCCGAGATCATGAGCGCCGCCGAGGCGGCGTTGATCGCCAGCACGTCGTGGGGGTTCAAAAGGTCGGCGCCGAGGATCGTGCCGACGATGTGAACCTCGTTGCGGAAGCCCTCCGGGAACGAGGGCCGCAAGGGCCGGTCGATGAGGCGGCAGGTCAAGATGGCCTGGTCGGTCGCCCTGCCCTCCCGGCGGAAGAACGACCCAGGGATCTTGCCGGCGGCGTACATGCGCTCTTCGATGTCGACGGTGAGAGGGAAGAAGTCGGTGCCCTCACGGACCTTTCGCGCGGCCACTGCGGTCGCGAGCACGATCGTGTCGCCGATCCGGGCGACGACGGCGCCGTCGGCCTGACCGGCGAGCTTGCCTGTCGAGAAAGACAGGGTCCGGTCGGTCCCGCTGATGGGGCTCGACACGGTGATGGCATCAGCCATGACACTCCTATGTGATTGGGGCGTCGCGCTTGCCAGTTCCCAGTCGGCGTGCACCGGAGCCGTCCTTTGGCGTCGGTCCCAGTATTCGGCGACTGGCAGCTGGCGCCGTGCGACGCCGCTTGTCTTTGTGCGGGCGGCCGGCGCCGGTGAAGACGGCCCCGGCTAGCGCCCTATGTCCCCGGGACGGCGTCGCCACCCGGGGTTGGCGCCCCTAGCGCCGGATCCCGAGCCGGGAGATGAGCGTCCGGTACCGCTCGACGTCGTTGTCCCTCACGTAGTCGAGCAGGCGGCGCCGGCGACCGATGAGCTTCATCAGCCCTCGCCGGGTGTGGTGATCTCCCTTGTGCACCTTGAGGTGGTCGGTGAGATGGTTGATGCGTCCGGTCAGCAGTGCCACCTGCACCTCGGGCGAACCGGTGTCGGTCTCGTGAAGCCGGTGCTCGGCGATCGTGGCCATCTTGTCGGGCATGCTTGAGGGGCGTGCTTTCTTGCTGTGCCAGCTGGCCATGCCGACCAGCGGGGAAGGGAAACGGATAACGGACCGGCGATGGCACACGCGCCCCGCCGCGCCGACCTGAGCCGGCAGTTATCACGATAGCAGGTCATCTATCCGGACAGTCCAGGCGCGCGGCGCTTCGTCGTCCCGCCGGAGGTGCTCTCACCGCCAGCGAGAGCGCTCAGACCTGGTGCCGAGAGCGCTCAGACCTGGCGCGGGGCGACCTCGATGCGGGTCCTTGCGCCCGCCGGTCCGCTCGAGGCGAGGGCGTCGGCGAGCACGTCGGGTCCCGCCGCCCGGATCAAGAAACGTCCCCGTGCCAGGCCGCCCACCTCGAGCGAGCCCGGGCGAGGAACGAGCCGGGAGACGAGCTCGCCCGCCCCGTCGCCGCTCAGAAGGGCGAGGGCGGTCGTGGGGGGAAGCCGCAGCAGGCTCCGGCGGGGCTGTTCGACCGCCGCCAGGCGCCCGGGGTCGGCGTGCAGGGCCGCGGTCAGGACCTCGTGGTCCGGCAAGCGAGTCCTCACCACGACCCGCCCGCCCCGCCGCCGGCCGCCGACGAGGCGCGAGGCGAGGGCGAGCAGGGCCAGGGCTTGTTCTGCGGCCCGGTAACGGGGCGCCAGCAGCTCGTGGTCGAAGTCGAGAAACACGACCACCGATGCCGAGCCCACGCGGTGCAGCACCGCCTCGGTCCCGATGAGGACGGGCGCCTCGCCAAGGCCGTCCGGCCCTGTGCCCGCCCGCTCGATCTCGGCGACCTCGAGACCGGTGAGGGCGGCGAGGTCCTCGCCCGCCCGGGCGACGCCGGGCCTGACGATGCGCGGCCGGGTCGGCCCGCAGGCGGGGCAGCAGGCCGGGGCGTCGGTGGAGCACCTCGGGCAGTGGAGCACGGCCGGCTCGCCCGGCAGGGCCCGTGCGAGCTGGACGAGGGCGGCCCCACAGGCCTGACAGCGGAGCAGGCTCTGGCAGCGCCCGCAGGCGAGCAGGCGTGCCCGCCCCCGCCGGTTGAGCACCGCCACGACGTGCCGGCCCGGTTCGGCGGCGACGGCGGCTCTGACGAGCGACGCCAGCCTCGTGGGGTACCCGCCCGCCCGCGGGTCCTCGTCGCGGGCGTCGAGCACCTCGAGCGGGGCCCACCCGGCCCGCTCCGCCTCCCGGGACAAGGTGACAAGGGGCCGGCCGGCGAGCATGTCCAGGGTCGGGCAGGCGCTCACCAAGAGGCAGGCGACGCCGGCTCGCCGGGCACGCTCGTCCGCCAGCACCGGGGCTTCCCAGGTGGGGACGCGCTCTTCCTGGTAGGAGTCGGCGTGGGCGTCGAGGACGATGATGGCGCGCAGCGCCCTAAGCGGGGCCAGCACCGCCGAGCGCGTACCGACGACGACGCGCCCGCCCGAGGCCGCCTCCGCCCACGCCTCCGGCTGGAGCGCCACGCAATGGCCAGCGCGCTCGAGACGAGCTGCCAGGGTGACGGCGTCGTTTCTCGAGGCGGCGAGGACGAGCAAGTCCCCCGCCGGAGCGGAGCTCGCCCGGAGAGCCGCTTGGATGACCGCAAGGCGCGGTGCCGCCGGAGGAAGCCGCAGCACGGCGTGAAGCGACGAGAGCGCCTGGGACGTGGCCGCCCCGATCTCTCCGTCGCGGGCGCTTCTCGCCCCGGGGACCCCGGCGGCGACGGCCGTCGTCTCCGACGGGCTTTTCCGGGCGGGCGGCGCCGCAGGCAGGGCGCGGACCAGGCGCGGCGGCGAGGCGGCGAGCAGCAACGGGCGCAGCCGGCCCGCGTAGCGCCACGACGCCCACCGGGCGAGCTCGACGACCGCCGCCGGGGGCCCGAGCGAGACGAGCTCGCCCACGGGGCGGAGCTCGATCTCCGTCGGGAGCTCGGCCGCCTCGGCGACCACCCAGCCCCGGACCCGGCGCCCGTGCAGGACCACCCGCACGATGCTCCCGAGCGGGACGCTCCCGGCGAGATGCTCGGGCACCTCGTAGGCAAAGCTCCGGTCGATCCCGCTCACGTCGGGCAGGACATCGACGACCCGGTTCATAGCCCGCCGCCCGGCGGCCGGGGACCGGTCCTGCGCGCCGGGAGCCGTGACCCGCGCAGAGGCCGAGGGCCGCGCAGAGGCCGAGGGCCGCTCAGAGGCCGAGGCCCGCTCAGAGGCCGAGGGCAGCGCGCAGGTCCTCGAGGCGGGGCGTCGCCTCCCAGGGCACCTCGGCGGCGGAACGCCCGAAGTGGCCGTAGGCCGCGACGCGGCGGTAGATGGGCCGGCGCAGGTCGAGGTCGCGCACGATGGCCGCGGGACGGAGGTCGAACAGCTCGTCGAGGGCCTTGGAGATGCGCTCCGGGGCGACCGTCTCGGTGCCGAAGGTGTCGACCATGACCGAGACCGGGTGGGCGACGCCGATGGCGTAGGCGACCTGGATCTCGCAACGGGAGGCAGCTCCGGAGGCGACGACGTGCTTTGCCACCCACCGGGCCGCGTAGGAACCCGAGCGGTCCACCTTCGAAGGGTCCTTGCCCGAGAAGGCACCGCCGCCGTGGCGGGCCCACCCGCCGTAGGTGTCGACGATGATCTTGCGGCCCGTGAGCCCGGTGTCGGTGCGAGGGCCGCCGAGCTCGAAACGGCCGCTCGGGTTGGCGAAAAGCTCGTAGCCGTCGGTGTCGAGCCACGCCGGGAGCTCCGGCCCGATGACGTGCTGGCGGAGGTCGTCGGGCAGCTTGTCGAGATCGGCGTCCTTTGTGTGCTGGGTCGAGATCACCACCGTCTTGAGCCCGACGGGCCGGCCGGCCTCGTAGCGCACGCTCACCTGGGTCTTGCCGTCGGGGCCGAGGTAGGGGACGGTCCAGGACTTGCGGACCTCGGCCAGGCGATGTGCGAGCCGGTGCGCCAGCCAGATCGGCAGCGGCATGAGGTCGGGGGTCTCGTCGCAGGCGTAGCCGAACATCATCCCCTGGTCGCCGGCGCCCTGGGCGTTGAGAACATCCCCGCCGCCCGTGCCGCTGCGTACCTCGAGAGCGGCCGAGACCCCGCGTTCTATCTCCGGCGACTGCTCGTCGATGGAGACGAGCACGCCGCACGAGTTCCCGTCGAAGCAGAGCTCCTCCCGGTCGTAGCCGATCTCACAGATGGTCCGGCGGGCGAGACGGGCGATGTCGACGTACGCCGTGGTCGAGATCTCGCCGGCCACGACCACGAGCCCGGTCGTGAGCAGGGTCTCGCAGGCGACCCGGCCCTGGGGGTCCTCCTCCAAGATGGCGTCCAGGATCGCGTCGGAGATCTGGTCGGCCATCTTGTCGGGATGGCCCTCGGTGACCGACTCGGAGGTGAAAAGGAAACTGCTCAACGCTCTGACTCCTCACTCTCGATTGCGACCGGCCCCCGGTGATGGCTCCGGTGCCGGCACCGTGGCTGTTGTGGCGTCTTTGACCTCTGCCCGCGAGACGCCCGAGCCGGCCGTCGCCTCGCCTGAAAGCAACGGCAGGGTAGCGCACAGGACGGCTTGGGCGACGTTCCGCTTCGACTGGAGCGGGACCTCGGTGCGGGACCCCCCGCGGTGGAAGATCGTCACGGCGTTGGTCTCGGACCCGAAGCCCGATCCTTCTGCCGCCACGTCGTTGGCCACGAGCAGGTCCACGCCCTTGGCCTCGAGCTTGGCCGTCGCCCGCTCGGCGAGCTGGTCGGTCTCGGCGGCAAAGCCCACCAGCACCTGGCCCGGACGGCGCCGCCGGCCGAGCTCGGCGAGGATGTCCAGCGTCGGCACGAGACGGATCTCGGGCACCCCGTCGGCCTTGTGGAGCTTCGTGGTCGCCACGACCTCCGGCCGGTAGTCGGCAACGGCGGCGGCCATGATGACGACGTCGGCCGCCTCGGCCCGCGACAGCACAGCCTCGGCCATCTCGGCAGCGGTCTCCACCCTGATCACCTCGATGCCCGGGCCGACCGCAAGCTCGGACGTGGTCACAAGGCTGACCTGCGCCCCGAGATCACTGGCAGCCTCGGCCAAGGCGTGGCCCTGCTTGCCTGAGGAGCGGTTGGACAGGTAGCGGACCGGGTCGATGGGCTCACGGGTGCCCCCGGCGCTGACGAGCACCCGCCGGCCCGAGAGCGGACCGGCGGCACGCGCCCCGCTCCCGGTGGCGGCGAGGATCCTCGCGGCGGCCTGGACGATCACCTCGGGCTCGGGAAGGCGCCCCGCACCAACGTCTCCACCCGCCAGGCGGCCGGTCGCCGGCTCGAGGACGTGGACGCCGCGCCGGCGAAGGGTCGCCACGTTCTCCTGGACGGCGGCGTGCTCCCACATCTCGGTGTGCATGGCGGGACAGACGAGCACCGGGGCCCGGGTCGCGAGCAGCGTCGCCACCAGCAGGTCGGACGAGATCCCGGTCGCGTACGAGCCGATCACCCGTGCCGTCGCCGGCGCGATCAGGACCAGGTCGGCGCGCCGGGCGAGCTCGGTGTGGGAGATGGCGGCGTCTTCGCCGAACAGGTCCAGGCGGGCGCGCTCCGAAGCGAGCGCCGAGAAGGTGGCCTCGCCGACAAATCGCGTCGCGCTCGGTGTGAGGACCGGCACGACGTGGGCACCGGCGTCGACCAGGCGGCGGCAGAGCTCGACGGCCTTGTAGGCGGCGATGCTCCCGCTGACGCCAAGCACGACGGTGGCACCGGAAAGGGGCGCCCCAGGTGCCCAAGCCCAGGCGGGCCCGGAACCCGCACTGGTGCGTTCCGGTCCCGCTCCCGTGTCAGCCACCTTGGCAGCCGTCGCCCGCGCGGCGCTTGCCTATCCCGCCTCTCCGGGCTCGGGGGCGTTGCCGGCGTCGTCGGCGGAGGTCTCGCCCTCGGCGGCCGGCTCGTCCTCAGACGGCCAGTAGGCAACGACCTTGCCGGCCGCGATCTCCTCGAGGGCGATGGACAAGGGCTTGCGGGCAATGGAGGCCACCTGGGGCGGCACGATGGCGCCGAGGCCCTCACCGAGCTGGCTGAAATAGGAGTTCACCTGCCGTCCCCGCTTGGCGGCCAAGGTCACCAAGGTGAACTTGGAGTCGACCTTGTCAAGCAGGACCTCGATCGGCGGATCGATCATCGTGCTGCGCGGCTCGGCCATGGGACTCCTTCTCGGCTGACGCCACCTCTCGCGGCGGCATGGACCAGGGCCTTGCGCGGTCCCGGCGGACGAACACCACTATATCCGCCGCCCCGAATACCCTGGACGTCGATCTCGCCACCGGTTCGCGGCCGACTGCCTCGGGCGCAAAACCGCCCCATGCACATATTACAAATGCACTACAGTCATTTCGACGGATCCTCGTACGAATGGTGGCCGGTTCTCTCAACCATCAAAGTTCTAAAGCACTTGAGTCCAGGAGCTCTGGCACGATCATGATGGGAAAGCGCAGGCTGGGCAGGCTCGCGGTCAGGGCAACGGCGGTCGCGTCGGCGGCGCTCGTGCTCGCCGCCTGGGGATCGGCCTCCGCCGGCCCGACGACTGCCAAGCCGGCCCCGCCGGTCACGCACATGGTCAGGGTCAAAGGCGGCACTCTGACCGTCGCCGAGACCGCCGCCGACGGACCGAACTACATCTTCCCGATGATGGGCCAGGCGTACTTCTTCCCGGCGAACTTGCAGTTGATCTACCTGCTCTACCGCCCGCTGTACTGGTTCGGGGTCGGGAACAGCCCCGCCCTGAACGAGGGGCTCTCGCTCGGCGACCTGCCGGTGTACTCGAACCACGGCAGGACGGTCACCATCAAGATGAAGAGCTCCAAGTGGAGCAACGGCGAGAGCGTGAGTGCCAGCGACGTCGTGTTCTGGATGAACATGCTCAAGGCCAACGCCACCTCGTGGGGGGGCTACGTGCCGGGAACCGACCAGTTCCCCGGCGATGTCACCAACGTCGCAGCCGATGACAAGACCGACACCGTCACCTTCAGCCTCGATGCGAGCTACGGCTCGTACTGGTTCACCTACGACGAACTGAGCCAGATCACGCCTCTGCCGATCGCCTGGGACGTCACCACTGCCGACGCGAAAGCGGGCTCGGGAGGCTGCTCGAGCGCCCTGTACAGCTCGATAACGACCTCGGTGTCCCCGAGCGGCGTGCTCAGCCCGGTCTCGGCGTCAGCCAAGGCCTGCGCGGCGGTCTACCGGTTCCTCACGGGCAACACCGAGGCGGCCGACCTCGGCACCTACGCCACGAACCCGCTCTGGAAGATCGTGGACGGGCCGTTCACCCTCACCGCCTTCGACGCCACCGACTACGGGGCCACCCTGGTCCCGAACCCCAGCTACTCCGGCCCGGTCAAGTCGTCGCTCGACAGGCTGGTGCTGGTCCCCTTTGCGACCGATGCCGCCGAGTACAAGGCGCTGCAGAGCGGCACGATCGATGTCGGCTACGTCACGGCCCAGGACCTGCCGACCTACAGGGGCAGGGCCTTCAGCAGGGGCGGGCAAGCGCTCGCGGGGCGCAACGCCCCGTCCCTCGCCGGCAGCTACAAGCTCGAAGCGGTGTACCTGTGGGCCATCAACTACTTCGCCCTCAACTACACGAGCCCGAGCGCGGGCCCGATCCTCGCCCGCCTCTACATCCGTCAGGCGCTGCAGTCGCTCATGAACCAGACCGGGTGGATCCGGGCCTTCGACGCTGGCTACGGGGCCCCGACCTACGGTCCGGTGCCCGTCCTGCCGCCGACGGTCCTTGCCACCGCCCAGGAGAGCTCCAACCCGTACCCGTACAGCGTGTCGAGAGCGAAGTCCCTGCTCAGGTCGCACGGTTGGAAAGTCGTCCCGGGCGGTGTCTCAACCTGTGTGAGACCGGGGACCGCCAGCGACGAGTGCGGGCCAGGCATCGCCAAGGGGGCACCGCTGAGCTTCAACTACCTCTACTACGAAGGCACCGCCTCCTTCGACGACCAGGTCCAGGCGCTCGCGGCCACCTGGGCACGGGCCGGCATCAAGTTGCACCTCGAGGGCAGCAAGATCTTCGACGACGTCATCAACACCGCCGCCGCCCCGTGCACGGCGGGCAAGGCCTGTGCCTGGGACATGGCCAACTGGGACGGCGGATGGGACTACGAGCCGGACTACTACCCGACCGGTGAGCAACTCTTCGCCGGCGGGGCGGAGTCGAACTTCGGCGAGTACACCGACCCGACGGCCGACAGGCTCATCGCGGCGACGAACACCTCGTCGTCACTGGGGGCCCTCTACAGCTACGAGAACTACATCGCCACCCACCTGCCGGACATCTGGCAGCCGCAGACGACTGTCGAGCTCAACGAGGTCGGAAACGACGTCTGCGGCTTCGAACCCCAGAACCCGCTGTTCACCTGGGTCGCCGAGGACTGGTACCTCTGCAAGGTAGAGAAGTAGCCCGCCGCCCCCACTCTTAGGGGCCTCAGCCCCGTTGTGAGGTCGCTCGGGTCACCCTGTAGGGCCGGTCCTGGCGACGGAGCCTCGGTCACGAGCAGGGCGGGCGCTGGCGCCGGAGCTCCTCGACGATGCCCGCGAGCTCGTGCACGGCCCGGTCGAGGTCGTCGTTGATCACCACGCGGGACGCGAGCTCGAGGCCCTCGGCCTCTTCCAGTTTCCCGAGGGCTATGCGCCGCTGAATGTGCTCCTCCGCGTCCCCCCTCGAGCGGAGCCGCTGCTCTTGCACCGCGGCCGAAGGCGCCAGGACGAGCACGCAGTAAGCGCCCGGACAGCGCTCGAGCACCTGGCGCGCACCCTGGACGTCGATCTCGAGCACCGTGTCGCGGTCCTCTTCGGGCTCGGGCATCGGCGTCCCGTAGTACTCGCCGAGGATCGTCGCCCATTCCAGGAAGCCACCTTCGGCCACGCGACCAAGGAAGGTCTCGCGGTCGACAAATGTGTAGGCATCCTCGCTCTCACCGGGACGCCGTGCCCGCGTCGTCCAAGAGCGGCTGAGCCAGAGTCCCCCGTCACCGGCAACAAGGCGTCGGACGATCGTCCCTTTGCCGACCCCCCCGGGCCCGCAGACGACGAGGATCAGGGCCGGGTCGCAGCCTCGAGCAGCGCTTCGCGCTGCTTGGCGCCGAGGCCCTGGAGCCGGCGGGTCTCACTGATGCCCACGTGCTCCATGAGGCGCCGGGCCTTGACCTTGCCGGTCCCCGGCAGCGCTTCGAGAACCGCCAGCACCTTCATCTTGCCGACGATCTCGTCGGTCTCCGCCTGGATGAGCAGCTCTCTAAGGGTGACTCGACCACTCTTGAGATGGTCCTTGATCTCGGCGCGCTCGCGGCGCGCCCGGGCCGCCTTCTCGAGCGCCGCGTGGCGCTGCTCGGGCGTGAGGCTAGGAGGTTGTGGCATGGGCGGTTACGATAGCGCAGCACAAGCTGGGTGACCAGGGATCGGGGATACAATCGTGCCGGGCGGTGGCATGAGTGGTGCCCCGGTCGGCAGATCACAGGGGTGAATCATCAATGGCCAACGTTCTCGAGGTTGCCGATCTCCGCACCGAGTTCCACCTCCGCTCCGCCACCGTCGGTGCTGTGGACGGCGTCTCGTTCTCCATAGCCGAAGGCGAGTGCCTGGGCCTGGTAGGCGAGTCCGGGTGCGGCAAGAGCACGGTCGGACTGTCGATCATGAAGCTTTTGCCCAACGTGGGCCACGTCACCCGGGGCACAGTCACGCTGCTGGACAAAGAGCTCGTGAAGATGCCCGAGAGGCAGATGCGCGAGGTGCGTGGCAACGAGGTCGCGATGATCTTCCAGGACCCGATGACCTCGCTCAACCCGACGATGACCGTCGGCCGCCAGATCGCCGAGCCGGTGCGGATCCACAAGCAGGTCTCCAAGCAGGAGGCGATGGACCGGGCGGTCGAGGTGCTCCAGCTCGTCGGGATGCCACGGCCGGCGGAGCGTCTCGGGTCCTACCCGCACCAGCTCTCCGGTGGCCTGCGCCAGCGCGTCATGATCGCCATCGCCCTCGCCTGCGAACCCAAGCTCTTGATCGCCGACGAACCGACGACCGCGCTCGACGTGACGATTCAGGCGCAGATCCTCGACCTCATCGACGAGCTGCGCGACCGTCTCAAGATGGCTGTGCTCCTCATCACCCACGACATGGGGGTGATCGCCGGCCGTGCCGACCGGGTCATGGTCATGTACGCCGGCAAGATCGTCGAGAGCGCGACGACGCGCAATCTCTTCTCGCAGATGCGCCACCCCTACTCCGAGGCACTGCTCGACTCCATCCCCAAGATGGACGCGGACGCGAGCGTCCCGCTCTACTCCATCCCCGGGGCCCCGCCCGACCTGAGCGGTGAGTTCGTTGGCTGCCGCTTCGAGCCCCGGTGCCGCAACGCCACAGAGCGCTGCGGCCTCGAGGAGCCGCCGCTCGTCGAGCAAGCAGGCCACCTCGTAGCCTGCTTCAACCCGGTCGGCAGCGCCTCGGCGCCCCGGCACTCGATCCGGGTCGTGGATGCCGCCGAGGCGGCCAAGATCGCGTTGCAGCGGGTCCGAGAGCTCGCCTCCCGCAAGGCGATCGTCGAGGTCGATCAGCTCGTGAAGGAGTTCCCCGTCACCGCCGGCGCGGTCCTGCAACGCAAGATCGGCAGCATCAAGGCCGTCTCCAACGTGTCCTTTTCCGTTCGCGAGGGCGAGACGTTCGGCCTCGTGGGAGAGTCCGGCTGCGGCAAGACGACGATCGGGCGCCTCGTGGTGGCCCTCGAGAGGCCCACCTCGGGAGCGATCCGTTTCGACGGGGCCGATGTCACCAAGCTGCGTCACGGCGACCTGCGCCGGGGTCGTCGCGACTTCCAGATCATGTTCCAGGACCCGTACGCCTCGCTCGACCCCCGCATGCGCGTCGGCACGATCCTTCGTGAGCCCTTGAAGGTGCAGAACATCGGCTCGAGGAAAGAGCAATGGGAGCGCGTCGCCGGCCTGCTGCGTGAGGTCGGTCTCTCGAGCAAGGCGATCGACCTCTACCCGCACGAGTTCTCAGGAGGTCAGCGCCAACGGATCGGCTTTGCCCGCGCCCTCACGCTGAACCCCCGCCTCATCGTCGCCGACGAGCCCGTGTCGGCGCTCGACGTGTCGATCCAGTCGCAGATCCTCAACATGATGAAGGCTCTCCAGCAAGCCCACCGGCTCACCTACATCGTCATCTCGCACGATCTCGCCGTCCTCAAGTTCCTCTCCGACCGTATCGGAGTGATGTATCTCGGCAAGCTCGTCGAGGTGGGAGCGGCCAAGGAGATCTACGAGCAGCCGGCGCACCCCTACACGCGGGGCCTGATCGACACGATCCCGGTGCCGGACCCCGTCCTCGCCGAGAGCCGCCGGGGCCATCACATCTCAGGCGAGCTGCCCTCGGCCCTCACACCGCCTTCCGGGTGCCGGTTCCGCACCAGATGCCCCCAGGCACAGGAGATCTGCGCCGCGGAGGAGCCGCCCCTGCGCTCCTTCGGCGGCGACCACATGGCGGCCTGCCACTTCCCGCTCCAGCAGCCCGTCAGCGCCCCCATGGCCGCCACGGGATCGGTGGCCGCGCCAATCTCCTAGTCCCTGGGTCCGGATCGGCCGGAGCGGACCGACTTGATCGTTCAACGACGCTGCAGACGTACCTCGAAGGCGTCGCGCAATGCATCGCCTATGTAGTTGAACGAGACCGTGATGAGAATGATGAGGAGACCCGCCGGGTAGATGAGCCACCAGTTGCCCGCCTCGGCGTAGGCGATGCCGTCGGAGAGCATCTGGCCCCAGCTCGTGCCGGGGGGTGGCACGCCGAAGCCCAGGAAGCCGAGCGCGGCCAGCACGCCGATCGCGTCCGCGACCTGGAAGGTCGCGTTCACGATGATCGTCCCGATGGCATTCGGGATGATGTGACGTAGCACGATCCGGGCCCCGTTGCCGCCCATCGCCCGCACGGCCTGCACGTACTCGCGCGTCCTCAGCGTCAGCGTCTCGCCTCGGATGAGGCGCGCCGGGACCAGCCACGCCGCCAGCGCCACTATGAAGACGATGAGCCAGAACGAGGGCTTGATGATCGCAGCGATAACAACCAGCAGGAACAACGTCGGCACCGAAAGGATGGTGTCGACGATACGCATCATGACGGCGTCGATCGCTCCGCCGGCGAATCCGGAGACCGCTCCGAAACAGACGCCGAAAACCGTGGCGATCCCCGCCGCCAGGAGCGCTATCTCGAGAGTCGTGGCACCGCCGAACATGAGCCGCCCCAGGATGTCGTAGCCGTTCGGGTCCGTGCCGAGGGGGTACTGGGAACTCGGGGGGGACAGGACCTGATTGGGGTTCGTGATGACGAGGGTGGTCTGGTTCGTGATGTAGATGTGCGGCCCCACGAAGCAGAACAGGAGGATCAGGATGACGACAGCCACGCTGACCAGTGCCATCCTGTTCTCCGCGAAGACCCTCCAGATGACCTTGCCGAGGCCACCGACGCCCCCCGCCTCACCGGCCTCGGTGACCTCTGGCGGCGTGGCTGCTTCCTGGGACTCGCTGACCTTTGTCGAGGACCCGATCAGCTCACCACTGACGTTTGCGACCATGGCTTCGTAACCCTCGGGCGCGTCCCCCGTGAACGGAATCATCGGAGCCTAAGCTGGCTCCGCCGCCGCGGGCGGAGTCGCCGATCACACATAGCGGATCCTTGGGTCCAAGACGGCGTAGAGGATGTCGGCCAGCAGTGACCCCACCACGGTGGCGATCGCGGCGACAACGACAGTCCCGATGAGAAGCGGAAAATCGTTGTTGACAGCTGCGTTGAAGAAGGCGAGCCCCATCCCCGGGTAGTTGAACACGTTCTCTGTGATAAGAGCGCCGCTGACGATGGCCGGCAGTGTGAGGCCGAGGAGGGTGACGATCGGAATGAGGGCGTTGCGCAACGCATGGACGTAATTGACCCTCTGAGCAGACAGCCCCTTTGCCCTCGCGGTGCGTATGTAGTCCTCCGTGAGAGCCTCCATCATCGACGACCGCATGTAGCGACTGAAGCCTGCGGTGAAGACCGCCGCGAGCGTGCACACAGGCAACACGAGGGCTCGCCAGTCGGCGAGGATGGAACCGACGCTCTGGCCTTGCGGTGCCTCCGGCGGGAAGAGGTGCCAGTGGATGGCGAATACCTGGATCAAAACGATGCCGAGGAAGAACGTCGGCGTGGCGTAGAAGATGAACGAGAGCGTTGTGAGCCCGTAGTCCTCCGGCTTGTTGCGCCTGAGAACCTGGAAGATCCCAAGCGGGATCGCCACGAGCAACGTGAGGAGTACCGCCAGGGTCATGAGGAGCACGGTCTTGGGGAGCTTCTGCTCGATGATGGTTCTGACCGGCTCGTTGAGCTTGTAGGAGTAACCCAGGTTGAACGTGAACACGTGCCCGACAAGGATCCCGAACTGCGTCCATACGGGCTTGTTCAAGCCATTCTGGTTGATCCAAAGGTTGATCGATGCCACCGAGGCGCGCGGGCCGAGGATCAGCCGGCCCTGGGCGAAGGGCCCTCCCGGAAACAGGTGGTAGAGGATGAAAGTGATGAGGCACACGCCCAAGACGACGATGACCGCCTGGAAAACCCTCCGGATGAGGTAGCCGATCATGCGCTCCTCCTAGTCCGAGCGGGCCGCCGCGCCTTTCTCACTTCCAAGGCGTCGATGCTAACAGCCTTGCCGGGCAGCGAAATAATCAAGGCCATCCCGACCTGCTCGGTCATCGAGAACCTCCTCGGGCTTGGCTCACTACGCCCCGGGCCACGACAACTGTCGTGGCCCGGGGGATACGCACCGTGAGTCGCCTCTCAAAGGCGACAAAGCTCTGGTCTTACTTGCAGAAGTACCAGTCTTCCGGCAGTGGTGCCGCAAGGATGTTGAGAGGGTCGGGCAGCGCTCCGCAGACGTTCTTCGCGACCTCCCACATCCCGTCCGTTTCTGGCTGATAGATAACCGGCAGGTCCGTCGCGATGTAGTTCTCGTAGGCGTAGAGCGCGCTCAGCGAGGACGAGGTGTTGGTCGCGTTGATGAGTCCGTCGGCGTAGGTGTTGTGGTAGTCGCCGGCGTTCGAGGACGCGCCCGAGAGGAACAGGGCCTCTCCCGTCGGGTAGAAGTCCGGGGCGTAGATCCATCCGCCGCCCCAGTCGGCGACGGCCCAGGCGCAGACCTTGCCTGGTGTGCAGGGCGGGCCGAAGGCGTCGGAGAGGACGGCGGAGAAGGACTTGGGAATCTCCTGGAGCTGGATGCCAGCCTGCTCCCAGCTCGAGGCCATCTCCTGCATCTGCTCGGTGAAAGACGTGATTCCCGTGGCGTAGACGAACGGGAGGCTCAGCTTTGTACCCTTCGCGATCCCACGGCCGCACTGGCCCTTGCCGGTCCCGGGGTTCACGCAGACGTCGGCACCGCTGACGTGGATCTGCCAGCCGTGGCTCTTGAGAAGCGTGATGGCGTGTGCCGGGTTGTAGGGAATCGGGTTCTTCGACTCGAACGGGGAGGCGAAGCTGGTCGGCGGGTAGACGGGCACCGGGCCGTAGGTGGGAACTCCGTAGCCCCTGTTGTAGAGGACGTTCCACAAGGGCTGGTTCTGGAGCGACTGCATCGCCTGGCGGACATAGGTCTGGTCCACGATGGGACCAAGGCTCGGGTTCGTGTAGTTGACGGCGAAGTAGTTGAAGCCCCACTGGGCCTCCGGGGAGAAGGTGTAGTTCGCCGCCAGAGCCGGGGCGTTCGGCCCGGCGCACGTGTGGGTCCCGCACCAGAGCGGACCCTTGTAGACCGGCACGTCCTCGAACGGGACGTACCCGATGTCGATGGTGTGACCCGAGGCGAGCACGTTGTACTCGGACGCGTCGCTCGTGAAGGCCAGGTACTTGAGGACGGCGATCGAAGGCTTGGGCGTGCCCGAGAACTTGAGGTTCGCGTCCAGGGTCGCAGCTCCGGTCGTGGCGTCGAAGTAGACCGGGTAGTAGGACCCGTCCACGATCTTCCAGAGCGGGTTGGTCCCGAACGTACCCGCGTCGCCCGCCTCGGTCTTGCCCGAGAGGAAGTTGTAGACGTTCATGCAGGCTTTGGCGGACGCCGAGGTCGGGGTGATGGCTCCGCTGGAAGACGTCGTGAAGGTGATCGAGGCGTACGAGGCGCTCGAGCAGCCACCCGAGCCACCCCTTGCGCCGGCGCTGGTGATGTCCCAGGCGATCGGCAGCGGCGTGATCTGCGACAGCTCGTTGTAGGTGAACCAGTACGAGCTGTACGGCTTGTCAAGGGTGAAGGTGACGGTGTCGGTCGCACTGTCGGCGACGACGTTCTTTATGTTGCCGGGGTACTGAGTCGGCCCGGGCACGTACTCGCCCCAGTTGGGGCCTTCGATCTTCATTATGTTCTGCCAGAACACGACGTCCTGGGCATCCACGGTCTCGCCGTTCGACCACTTGAAGCCCTTCATCTTGACGGTGATCGTCTGGTCATTGTTCGAGTAGACGGGCTCATAGGCCAGCGACACGGTCGGGTTGAGGTCCGGGGTCTGCCCGAGCCCGAACCAGTAGAGGGGACGGAACATGTCGTAGATGAACTGGAAGTTCGACACCGAGAAGTCGGCGCCGGGCATCATCGGGAAGATGTAGTCCGGTGGGGCGCCCGGGGGGGAGGCGTAGGTGATGGTGCCGCTTGGCGCCCTGACCGACTGGACGGCGTGGGCCTTTTGGACCTTGGACGGGCTGGCGGCGCTCGTCCCGACGACAGCGAGTGCGAAGACCGCGCAAGCAACCGCGGTTCCCACAACTGCGAACGTCCCTAGCTTGTGCTTTCGTGACATCGTCGCCCGGACCTCCTGCTCAGGTTGTCTTCTTCGGTAATCAGACGTTGAAAATGCGGGCTAACGCCCCCCAGGGCGGAAAGCCGTCAAACTCACCGTAGTCCTCTCGTAACATATCTACAAGGCAATCGGGTCTACAAGGCAATCGGGCAAGTCACTCCCGATCAGTCGCTCACGGATCGTCTCTCAGCGGGGCCGTGATCAACAACCTTCAGCGGGCCTGTCAGCGACGAGCGCGGCCAGCACCTCGCCCGTGAGTCGCCGGGCGGCGAGGGGGGGGTCCTCCGAGCCGGTGACGGTCCTTCCGATCACGAGGAGGCCGGCGCCGGCGCGGATCGCGAAAGAGGGTGTCGCCACCCGGGCCTGGTCGTCCGGCGACGATCCGGCGAGGCGGATCCCGGGAACGACGGTGAAAAGACCCGGCGCCCGCGAGGCGACGACGGGCAGATCCCCGGCCCCGCAGACCACGCCCACGCATCCCGTCTCGACCGCAAGTGACGCCCGTTCGCCGACGAGCTCGGCGCCGCCATGGGCGTCACTCGTGAGCACGGTCACGGCCAGGATCCCCGTAGAGCCGGGCGCGGGCGCGGGGTGGCCGTTGGCGACGGCGATCGCCCAGCCCTCTTCGAAGCCTTCCACGGCCGCCCGCAGCATCTCCTCGCCCCCGGTCGCGTGCACCGTCGCGTACGAGACGCCGAGGGACCCGATCCTCACCGCGGCCCGGCCGACGGTGGTCGGGATGTCGTGCAGCTTGAGGTCCAAGAACACCCGGAAGCCTTCGTCCAAGAGGGTGTCGACCGCCAGCGGCCCCTCGGCGGAGAACAGCTCCAGGCCGACTTTGGCGACAGCGAACCACGGGTGCAAGCGGGCGGCGAGATCGAGCGCCTCGTCCAGGTTCGAGACGTCCAGGGCGAGCGCAAGACGCTCGCGCACGCCCTGTGGGTACTCGACGAAGCTCACCGCGGCTCGCCTCGTTTCCAGTTGTCGTTGGCGGCCCCCACGAGATGACGCACCGTCTCCACCTTGTGCCGGGCACACCAGGAGGCGAGCTCGGACTGCACCCGGACGACGGCGCGCGGGTCGGCCAAGGTTGCCGTCCCGACCTGGACGGCGTCCGCCCCGGCCAGCAGCATGCGGACGGCGCCTGGCCCGTCGCTCACCCCGCCCACCCCGACGATGCCGCAGTCGGGGAAGGCCGCCCGGCAGTCGTAGACCGCCCGCAGGGCGACGCTGTGGAGGGCGTCGCCCGAGAGCCCTCCTCCCCCGGCGCCGAGGACGGGTGCCCGCCGCTCGGTGTCGATCGCGAGCCCGAGGAGCGTGTTGGTAAGCGTCAGCGCCTCGGCGCCCGCTTCGAGGGCGGCCCCGGCGATGGCGATGAGCTCGGAGGTGTTCGGCGAGAGCTTGGCCCAGCGCGGCCGCCCGCAGGCGGCCGTGGCGGCCACCGCCTCGCCCGTCGCCGCCGGCGAGTGGGCGAACATGCGGCTGCGGTCCTCGAGGTTCGGGCAGCTCACGTTCACCTCGACCGCGACCACGCACGCCGGGGCGCCGCCCAACATCTCCGCCGCCGCCGCATAGTCCTCGGCCCGGCGCCCCCAGATGCTCACCACCACCCGGGCGCCGGAGGCTTCGAGGGCGGGCAGCTCGTCGCTGAGCCACGCCTCCACGCCCGGGCCCTGGAGCCCGACGCCGTTCAGCATCCCCCCCGGTACCGGGCAGACGCGCGGGCCGGGGTTGCCCGCCCAGGGGTAGGCCGACAGCGACTTGACCACGACGGCGCCGATGCTCGACAGCTCGAAGAAGGCGCCGAGCTCGGCGCCGTGCCCGGCGGTGCCCGAGGCCGTCATCACCGGCGTGGGGAGGGGGACGCTCGCGACCGAGGTCGCGAGGTCCACCTCCCCGTGGTGCCCGTGACGCCTCACGGCCTCGCGCCGGTGGCCCTTCTCGTCGCCCCCCGCGGCCTCATCGCTGGGCCTCGCCGTCGACGACGACGGGCTCGCCCGCGAAGACCGTGTGGCGGACCTTGCCGGTGAGGCGGCGGCCGGCGTACGGCGTGTTGCGGCTCCGGCTGGCCTGGCGGGCCGGGTCGACGACCCAGGCGGCGCTCGGGTCGAACACCGTCAGGTGGGCCATGGCACCGGGCCGGAGCGGGCCGCCCTGGCCTCCGTTACGGCCTGCGCCGTGGCCGTCCCGTGCGAGGCCGGCGATGCGAGCCGGCTTCCAGGAGAACAGGGCGAACAGGTCCCGCAACGGCATCGCCCTCCCGCCGGCGGGCGGCACCCAGCCGTCGCCGGCCCCGTCGCTCCCGCCTCGGCCGGGCCCGGTGCAAAGGGCGCCGTAGGCGACGGCGAGGGCCGTCTCGAGGCCGAGCATCCCGGCGGGTGCCTCGTCGAAGGGCTCCTCCTTGCGCTCGGGCGCGTGCGGGGCGTGATCGGTGGCGATGGCGTCGATGACGCCGCTGGCGAGACCGGCCCGGACGGCGGCCACGTCCGCTTCGGTCCGAAGGGGCGGGTTGACCTTGTAGACCGGGTCATAGCTCTGCACGGCGGCGTCACAAAGGGCGAGGTGATGCGGCGTGGCCTCGGCGGTGACGGCGAGCCCGTCCGCCTTGGCCTTGGCCATCATCTCGATCGAGCCCGCCGTGGAAAGGTGCAGAAAGTGCATCGGGGCGCCCGTCAAGGCCACGAGGGCGAGGTCGCGGGCCAGCATCGCCTCTTCGGCCAGCGCCGGCTGGCCGGCGATCCCGAGGCGGCTCGACCAGGCGCCTTCGTGCATCTGACCGCCCGCCGCCAGTTGCTCGTCCTCGCAGTGCTGGGCGAGGACCACGCCCAGACCCGAGGCGTACTCGAGCGCCCGGCGCATCAAGCCGCCGTTCTGCACGCCTTTGCCGTCGTCGGTGAACAGCCGCACCCCGAGCTCGGCCAGCTCGGCCATGGGCACGAGCCGCTCGCCGCGACGGCCGAGCGTGATCGCCCCGGCCACGGCGATCTCGCACAGGGCCTTCTCGCCGAGCGCGAGCACGTCGCGGGCCACGGCCGCCGAGTCGATGGCGGGCACGGTGTTCGGCATGGCGACGAGCGCCGTGTAGCCGCCCAGGGCGCCGGCTCTCGAGCCTGACTCGACCGTCTCGGCGATCTCCCCGCCCGGCTCGCGCAAATGGGAGTGGATGTCAACCAGCCCCGGCGAGACGATGCAGCCTCCCGCGTCGAGGACCACGGCTCCTTGCGGTGGCTCGATCGAGTCCCCGGAGGAGACGGCGACCACCCGGCCGTCTCTCACCAGGACGTCACCGCGCCGCTCTCCTGTCTCGTCGACGAGTGTCCCCCCGCGGACGAGGATCTCCCCCAGCTGGGCAGATGGGCCGAAATACATGGACGGGTTCTGTGCAGTCATCAGATCTCCCCCGAGCCGAGAAGGTGGAAAAGGACGGCCATGCGCACGAGGACTCCGTTTCGCACCTGGCGCGTGACGAGGGACGCCGGCATGTCGGCAACCTCGGGCGAGATCTCGACCCCGCGGATCATCGGCCCGGGATGCATCACGAGAGCGTCCTTTTTGAGGGCGGCGGCGCGCTCGCGGGTGAGCCCGTAGCGCCAGTGGTACTCCTCGAGCGAGGGCAGCAGGACCTCGCCGAGGCGCTCGGACTGGATGCGGAGCAGGTAGATGACGTCCAGCTCGCCGAGTGTCGAGTCGAGGTCACCGGTGGCGCTGACGGGCCAGCCCTCCAAGGAGGCGGGCATGAGCGTCGGCGGCGCCACGAGCAGCACCTCGGCGCCGAGCGCCGAGAAGGCGAGCACGTTCGAGCGCGCCACCCGCGAATGCTTGATGTCGCCCACGATCGCTATGCGAAGCCCCTTCAGGTCCGCCGGGGCCTCCCCGCCCCGGCGCGCCGCCAGGGTCTCGAGGATCGTGTAGCAGTCCAGCAGGGCCTGGGTCGGATGCTCGTGGGTGCCGTCCCCGCCGTTGATCACGCTCGCTTTGATCCAGTGGGTGACCATGAAAGGCGCCCCCGAGGAGTGGTGGCGGATGACCATGGCGTCTATGCCCATGGCGTCGATCGTCTCGACGGTGTCGCGCAGCGACTCGCCCTTCACCGTCGACGAGCTGGCGGCCGTGAAGGTCATCGTGTCGGCGGAGAGACGCTTTGCGGCCGTCTCGAAAGAAAGCCGCGTCCGGGTCGAGGGCTCCATGAACACGGTGGCCACGGTTCGTCCCCTGAGCGCCGGTACCTTCGGGATCGGGCGCTCGGACACCTCGGCGAAGGCGTCGGAAAGGCGCATGATCTCCAAGATCCCGTCCCGGTCGAGATCGGCAATGGAAAGCAGGTGGCGGGCGGCCGGGGGGCGCCCGCCCACGAGGAGTTCGTCGGCGTTCATCGGGCCCTCCTGTCGTCGTCGGCGGCGACGAGGTCACCGATGGTCACTCCCTGTTCGCTCACCTCGACGAGCTCGTCGCGACGCGTGGGCAGGTTCTTGCCCACGAAATCGGGCCTGATGGGCAGCTCCCGGTGGCCGCGGTCGATCATCACGGCCAGCTGCACGGCGCCGGCCCGGCCCCGGGCCGCGAGGGCCTCGAGGGCGGCCCGGACCGTCCTGCCGGTGAAAAGCACGTCGTCGACGAGGACCACGACCCGCCCGGTGATGTCGAAGGGCAGGTCGGTCACCTCCTCGGGCAGCACCGGGCGCAGCCCGATGTCGTCCCGGTAGAAGGCGACGTCGATGGAGCCGAGCGGCACGGCCGTCCCCTCGATCTCCTCGAGCATGGCGGCCAGCCTTTCCGCCAGGGGCACGCCCCCGGTCTGGAGACCGACGACGACGACGTCGCTGAGGCCCCGGTTGCGCTCCACGATCTCATGCGCGATGCGCATGAGGGCTCTTCGGACTTCGTCCGCGTCCATGACTTGAGCACGGACAACAAAAACGCGCCCCTTGGGGCGCGCAACTCTCTCTCCGTCAGCCACTTTTGGGCTCCTCTCGTCCGTACGGGCCTCTCGGGACCCGCTTTACGTCCGGGGTGTCACTCTAACGAGTCCTTCCCCTCTGCGCCGGGATCCTCCGGCCCCAGATCTCGGACCTCGGTCACCACCGCCGAAAGGACCCCGTTCACGTAGCGGCCCGAGTCCTCGGTCGAGTAGGTCTTGGCGAGCTCGACCGCCTCGTCGAGCACGACGGCCACCGGCACCTCGGGCTCGTCGAGGAGCTCGAAGGCGGCAATCTTGAGCAGGCAGCGGTCGACGACCGGCATCCTCTCGACGGCCCAGCCGGTGGCGTGGCGCCCGAGAAGGCCGTTGACCTCCTCGGCGCGTCGCTCCACGCCCAGGACGAGCCGCACGGCGTACTCCTCGGGCGCGACGGGCAGCTCGGCGAGCAGCTGTGAGGGTGCCAGGTCCTTGGTCTCGGCCTCGTAGAGCAGTTCGAGCGCCCGTTCCCGCGCCCGGCGCCTGGCTCCCGGCAGGAGGCGGCGCGACGGGCCCTCAGGCCCTTGTGAGGTACTCACCGGTCCGGGTGTCGACCTTGATCCGTTCGCCGGGATTGACGAACAGCGGCACCTGGACCACGAGTCCCGTCTCGAGCGTGGCCGGCTTGCGGGCACCCGATACCCGATCACCTTGCAAGCCGGGCTCGGTCTCGGCGACCGTGAGCTCGACGGCGGCGGGCAGGTCGACGCCGACTATCTCGCTGTCGTACATCTGCATCACGGCCGAGTCGCCCTCTTTCAGGTACGACGCCGCCTCGGCGAGCGACGACCCGCTCACGTGGATCTGCTCGTAGGAGACGTTGTCCATGAACACGTAGTCGGGCCCGTCCCGGTAGAGGTACTGCATCTCCCTCTTGTCGATCACGGCCTGCTCGACCTGCTCTCCGGCCCTGAAGGTGCGCTCGATCACGGCCTTGGTGCGCACGTTGCGCAACTTGGTCCGGACGAAGGCGCCGCCCTTGCCCGGCTTGACGTGCTGGAACTCGACGACCGTGAAGAGCCCCTCGGGCAGGTCAAGGGTCATGCCGTTGCGGAGGTCGTTGGTGGAAAAGGCCATCAGAGCACGTAGTCCTTCGTCGATTTGGTGAGCAGGCGCGAGCCGGTCGCCGTGACAACCAAGGTGTCCTCGATGCGTGCGCCGCCAGTTGGGTCAAGGTAGGCACCGGGCTCGACGGTCACGACGGCACCCACTTCGAGGATATCAGCGGACTCTTGCGATATCGACGGGACCTCGTGGATCTCGAGGCCGACGCCGTGACCGGTCCCGTGCAGGAAGGCGTCGCCGAGGCCCGCCGAGGCGAGCGATTCACGGCAGGCGGCGTCGACTTCGCCGCCCGTCACTCCCGGACGAACGGCCAGGACCCCGACACGCTGCGCGCTGATGACGGCTTCGAGGACGTCGTGCATCTCGTCGGAGCGCACCGCGCCCACGCACAACGTGCGCGTCATGTCCGACCGGTAGCCGTCGACCACGGCCCCGAAGTCGATCACGATGAGCTCGCCCGGCTCGATGCGGCGATCGGACGGCCGGGCGTGCGGGAGGGCGCCGTTGGGACCGCTGGCGACGATGGAGTCGAAGGCGACCGCGTCAGCCCCGCGACGGCGCATCTCGAAGTCGAGCGCGATGGCGAACTCCTGCTCGGTGGGCGCTTCGCACAGGAGCTCTTTGACCTGCGCGAGAGCCACATCGGCGATGTCGGCCGCGCGCTCGATCCGGGCGACCTCGCCCTCGTCCTTGACGGCGCGAAGCGACTCGACGGCCCGGGAGACCGCCACGAGCTCTCTACCGCTTCCGAGCGCCGCGCCGACACGCTGCTCGTCCGCCCAGGTGATGTCCTCGGCCTCCAGCCCGAGGCGGGCAAGGCTCGTGGTCGCCTTCTCGATGAGCTCCAACTGGGCGGCGGGCCACCCGATCTCGACCCGCACCGGCACCGCGGCCGCCTCGACCTCTTCTGCCGCCTGGCTGCGGTATAGCCGGGCGGTGACCAACAGCGACTCGTCGGGCAACACGAGCAGCATCCCTGCCGAGCCCGTGAAGCCGGTCAGGTACTCGATGTTGGTCAGTTTCGTTATGAGCAGGCCATCGCAGCCGAGCTCAGCCAGGCGCGACACGAGGCGCGGCAGGCGGCCGGGGAGGTCCATCTCGGGCAGAGTTGCAATCTCGCGACCGTTCAGCATCGGCGCCGATGCTAGGCGCCGGAGAGGGTGGTGCTGCGCCCGACGCCCCTGCGCCCGGCTGCTGGGCCCCGGGGAGGGCGCCCCGGCGCCTGGCGGCTAGGCCCCGGGGAGGGCGCCCCGGCGCCCGGCGACGAGGCGTGCGGCTGCCTCCACGGCGAGCTCGTAACCGAGCCCGCCGAAGCCCGCCACCGTTCCGTCGGCCACCGGTGCCAGCACCGAGAGGCGGCGCCAGGGCTCTCGAGCGTCGGGGTTGGACAGGTGAAGCTCGACCACGGCGCCGTCGAATGCCGCCAGGGCGTCGCTGAGCGCCCAGCTCGTGTGCGAGAGGGCGCCCGCGTTGACCACGATCGCGTCCACGGCGCCGCGGGCCGAGTGGACGGCTTCTACGAGGTCCGACTCGTGCTCGCTCTGCAGGTGCCTCAGCTCGCAGCCCGCGCGGGCCGCCGCCTGCGCGGCCCGTGCGACGTGCTCGGCGAGGGTGGCGGTGCCGTAGATCTCCGGCTGGCGCTCGCCGAGCAGGCCGAGGTTCGGGCCCGAGAGCAGCAGCACGACGGGGCGAGCCCGGCCGGGCTCGTTGCCTGTGATCATCGGTCACCTCTCAGTGCGTCCAGGGCTTCCAGCACCATCTCAGGGCTGACGCCGCGGACCGGCTCGACGCCGTCCGGCCCGTCGAGCACCAAGGTCAGCCCGCCGTCGGACTTCTTGTCGTGGCTCATGAAACGAACAAGGGCGCCGGGGTCCGCCCCCGGGGGGAGCTTCACCGGCAGGTCGTAGCCGGCGACGACCTCGCGGTGACGCGCCACGCGAGACGATCCGATCCTGCCCATCAGCTGCGCCAGCTCCGCCGCGAACACGAGGCCTATCCCGACGGCCTCGCCGTGACGGAGCACGCGCGCGGGGCTGTTCGCGTGCTCGCCGTCCGCGTCCTCGCTGGCGAGGCCGGCGGCCTCGAGCGCATGGGCCAAGGTGTGCCCGTAGTTGAGAATTACCCGGCGACCGCCTTCGCGTTCGTCGCCCGAGACGATCTCGGCCTTCAGCGCCACGCAGCGGGCCACCTGCTCGCAGAGGTCCAGCCTGTCGAGGTCCTCCACCCCCAAGAAGGCGTACTTGGCCATCTCCCCGTGCCCGGAGCGCCACTCGCGCGCCGGGAGGCTCGCCAGCGTCTCGGTGTCGCAGAAAACCCCGAGCGGCTGCCAGAAGGACCCGACGAGGTTCTTCCCCTCCGGCAGATTGACCCCGGTCTTCCCGCCGATGGCGGCGTCGACCTGGGCGAGGAGCGTGGTCGGGACGTTGATGACGGCGGTGCCCCGGTGGTAGCTCGAGGCCGCGTAGCCGGTCACGTCGGTCACGACCCCGCCGCCGACGGCCACGACCACGTCGCCGCGGTGCATGCCGGAACGGGCCATGAACCTGCAGATCTCCTCGACGGTGGCGAGCGACTTGGCCCGCTCGCCGTCCGGGATCGTCATGACCTCGTAGGGAACCCCGGGGTCGACGTCGACGCGGATGCCGGCCTGGGTGACGACGGTCGCCCGGCGGGCGCTGGGCGGAACACAACCGGCGAGGGCGGCCCGCACCCCTGGGCCGACGAGCACGTCGTAGCCGCGCTCGATGAGCTCCACCCTGACGCGGATCGGCTCGGTCCGCCCGCGGCCCTCGCCGGCACCTCCGGCCGCGGGCGCGCCCCCGGTCACCGTGCGCTCCCCTCGCCCGAGACGCCGAGATGCGACCGGGCGGCACGGATCGCTGTCTCGGCGAGCGCCTGGGGGCGGCGGGAGTCCACGTGCACGACGTAGTCCGACAGCTCCCGGTACAAGGGCCGCCGGACGGCGTCGAGGCGTCGCAGGGTGCCGGCCGGGTCAGCCTCGAGGAGGGGCCGTCCCCGGCCGGTGCCGACACGGGCGGCGAGGACATGCGGCGCGACGTCGAGCCAGATGATCACGCCTCCCGAACGCAGGCGGCGCCGCGTCTCGGGGTCGAGCACGGCGCCACCGGCGACGCCGATGACCGAGGGCACCGGGTACGAGAGGGCGTAGCAGAGCGCGGCCCGTTCCTCGGCCCGGAAGGCAGGCTCGCCTCTCTCGGCGAAGATCTCGGGCACCGTCCTGCCCGTGCGCCGCTCGACGTCCGCGTCGCTGTCGTGGAAAGGCCGGCCCATTCGCGCGGCCACGATACGACCGACGGTCGACTTCCCGGAGCCCATCATGCCGACGAGCAGCACGTGCTCACCCATCTCCGCTCACCGCGCCGCCGGTACGCACTAGACCTGCCCCGCCTCGAGATAAGGGTGCGATCCCGCCCTGTGGTCGGTCACGTCCACGACCTCGCTGATCTCCGCCACCGCGTCGGTGATGGCGGCAGCGATGCCCTGGCCGAGGGTGGCCTGAGCCAGGCCGCAGCCCTGGCAGCCTCCCGACATCTCCACGTAAGCGGTCGATCCCTCGACGCCGACCAGGCCGGCACGGCCTCCGTGGGCGGCGATGACCGGATTGACGTCCCGCTCGAGCACCTCGAGCACGCGCCGGGCGACGGGGCCCGAGAGATCACCTCGCGCCGCGGCGGACCTGGACGAGAGCGAGGGCGTGTTGGGATTGAGGATGACAAGGCCCGCCTCGCCAGCCTGCGTGCTGACGTCCAGTAGGGCGCCCCGCAGGCGCTCGAGGCTCTGGGCAGGCACGACAAAGCGCACGTCGCCCTCCTGCTGCTGGGCGTCGCCCGGGTCGATGGCGGCCGCCGGAGCGAACCAAAGGTCGTAGCTGTAGGCGCCGGCGGAGATGCCGTTCACCTCGAGGAAGAGGGCGAGGTCCGCGGCGTTCGGCTCCTTGACGAGGGCCTCGCGCACCATCTCGAGCGCGGCGGGCGCGACACGGATCACCTCGTCCACACCGAAACGCTACCTTGGCCCGATGGCCGCCGAGCCCCTGGCACCCGCCGACGCCCGTGAGTGGGTGAGTTTCGAGGACCCGAGAGAGGAACGGACGTGGATGATCGACGCCACGTTTCTCTCCAGCTCCTGGCGGTGCCTGTATGGATGCGGATGCCAGGGGGTTCTCACCGCTCCGGCGCCCGAGCGCCTGGAGGGGTGCTGCTCGTACGGAGCCCACTTCAGCGGTGAGGAGGACGCGAGGCGCGTGGCGGCAGCCGCCGAGACGCTCTCGGGCGAGCAGTGGCAGTTCCGCGCTAAGGGCCGGCAGAAGGCCGGCGTGCTCAAACGTGACTCGAAAGGCACCATCACCACCCGGCTCGTCGCCGGCGCCTGCATATTCTTGAACCGCCCGGGTCACCCCGGCGGCGCCGGCTGCGCGCTCCACCGGGCGGCGCTCGAGCGGGGCGTGCCGCCGCTCGAGCTCAAGCCCGATGTCTGCTGGCAGCTCCCCTTGCGCCGGGAGGACACGGTCGCGCCGGACGGGCACGTGACCAGTTCCCTCGGCGAATGGGCGCGGCGACACTGGGGCAAAGGCGGGCAGGAATTCGCCTGGTGGTGCACCGAAGCACTCGAGGCGTTCTCCGCCGCCGAGCCTGTGTACGTCTCGCTTCGCGACGAGATCGTGGCCATGACCGGGCAGGAGGTCTACGACCTGCTCAGCTCATATCTGAAAAGCCGCACTGCCCGGCGAGGTCGGGGAAGCCCACTGCTCGCTCACCCCACTGTGCGAAGGCGCCCGGCAGAGCCAACGCGAATGGAGACCTCTGGCTAGCTGGGCCGTCTAGCTGGGCCGTGCACCCGAGGCGCCGGCGTCCCCGCGGCCGTTCGCCCCGTTGCGTTCGGCATCGGCATGCCCGAGGGGCGCCCGCGCCCCAAGATCGTCAACTTCCTCGAGCTCGTCCAGCTCCTCCGATTCGTAAAGGCACCAGGAGGAATGCTCCTCTTCGGGGTCGGCCCCGCATTCGGGGCACGGCTCCACAGTTACTTCGATTGCGCGCTTTAGGCTGCGCGCCTCTTCGAAACGCCGATGACGTCCCTTTTTCACGAGCCGCTCCCAAGATTCGCGGTTGCCGCTTCAGCAGCGGCGGTGAGCTACACCCGACAGACCGCTGCCGCACTGACCGACCGGCGCCCCCAAGGTCGCCCTATCAGCTGCCTACAGCATATCGATCCAGGTCACGGTCCGGGCACGTGGCCGTGTGACAATTCGGCCCCGGGTGGCGCGTCTCCGCCCAGGTCGCGTCTGGCGCTCGGCGCGCCAAGGCGGCGCGGCGGTTGCCGCCGGTATCGTGACGAGCGTGAGCGAGGGATTCGACCCCGACGAGATGATCGCCCGTTTTCGCGAGCGGGCGGCGGCAGTCCGCCGACGGGGCATGCCGCCGGTCGAGGGAGCCGAACGGCAGAAGATCCTCCGCCAGATGCAGCTCGACTTTCAGGACTTCGCCATGCTCGCAGATGCCGTGGGCTCGTTAAAAGACGGCGTCTTGACCCTGCGGATCGACCTGCGGCCTGGGGATGGGAGCGGCGAGCGCCCGAGCGGCGGCGGTTCTGAGCAGGGCGAGCGCCCGAGCGGCGGCGGTTCTGAGCAGGGCGAGCGCCCGGGCGCGGCTGGCGTCTAGCAGCGCTCGGCCCGGGCGGCGGCGTCTAGGGCGGGGCGTTGTGGTCGATGGAGCGGAAGGAGCGCTCCTCGAGCATGAGCGAGCCGTGGCCGTCGAAGGAGAGCGACGCCCTGCCCTCGGCCAGGCGCCGGAGCCCTTCTCCGACGAGCTCACTGCGCCAGCCGCCGGCGAGGCGCCCCTCCGGAGGGTCCTGCATGAACTCGACCAGATCGGCCCGGGTGGCGAGGATGGCCGGGTCGAGGTCGAGGTCCACCGCCCTTTGGGCCACGTAGGCCGTGGCGAGCGTCGTGACGGCCCGGTTGGGCTGGTCGAGCTCGTGGGCGGGCGGCAGCCGCAGCTCGGATGGGGCGAGCTCCAGGCCCTCGGCGATGGCATCGAGCAGCTCGTCGGCGGCGCCACCGCCAAGGTGGCGGCCGTCGAGGCTTCGCGTGCGCCGGAGATCCTCGCGTGTCCGGGCGGGGTGCTGCGCGATCGACAGCAACGCCAGGTCGGGCAGGATGAAGCGCACGGGCAGGTCGAGCTGTTTCGCCCGTTTCTCGCGCCAGGCGGCAACGCTCTGGGCGACTCCCCGCGCCGAGCCACGGAGCTGGCGCGACCGCGGCAGCCGCCACCAGGCCTCGGCGGGCTCGGTGGGCGACCTGTCTCTGGACAAGACGATGGCGAATTCCTCGGCCGCCCACGCCATCCGGCCCATTTCCTCGAGTCGGGCGCCTAAGGACTCGCGCAGAGCGAGAAGGTGAGCGACATCGCCGGCCGCATAGGCGAGCTGGCCGGCCGAAAGCGGCCGGCGCGTCCAGTCTGTCAGTTGGTCGCCCTTCAAGAGCCTGATGCCGAGGGTGCGCTCGACGAGCTTGACGAGCGAGGGCGACACCTGACCCAAGAAACCGGCCGCCACCTGGGTGTCGAACAGCCGGCTCGGCACCGTCCCGCACGCGCGCTCGAGGACTTCGAGGTCCTGCTCCGCAGCGTGGAGGACGGCCAGGCCGGGCCCGCCGAGGACGCTCGCGAAAGGCGAGATGTCGATCGCCAGCGGGTCCACGAGCGCGATCCCGCCCTCCCAGGCGAGCTGGAGCAAGGCGAGATGGGGGAAGTAGGTCCTCTCCCGGTGGAACTCGGTGTCGAGGCCGTAGACCGTGCACGACGCGAGCTCGTCCAAGAGGGCTTCGAAGGCCGCCGCGTCGCCGATCCAGCGATAGTCATCCACGCCGGCGGGACGCCTCACGACTGTGCCGGAGCCGCCCACCGGGCCACCGATCCAGGCGGCCCGGAGAGCTTCGGCACCCGAGCCGTCGCTTCCCTCGGAACGCCGGAAACCGGCGCCCGAGGCCCGGCTGTTCCGGTCCCTCATGTCATCTTCTCCGTCCTGATGCTCAACCCCCGTAGCTCATGCGCGTGTCCTCCATGCGAAGCACCGGGACCTCCTCCCCGCCGGGCGCGAAACCGGCGTCGAGGACCTCTCCTACGAACAACGAATGAGAGCCCAGAGCAAAGGTGTCCCGCAGGCCGCAGTCCAGATAGGCGATGGCGAGCTCGGGGATCGGAGCCCCGCTGAGCCCGTCCCGGTACGCGAAGCCCGCGAGCGTGTGGGCGACCGGGTCGTGTTCGGCCGGTTTCACGAACTTGCGCACCACCTCTTTGTTCTCCCGGGCCACGAGCGCGACCGTAAAACAGCCTCCCGCGACGATGAGCCCGTGGGTGACAGCCTCGCGCTCGACCGAGACGGCGACGCGCTTCGGGTCGACGCAGACCTGCATGACCCAGTTCAGGGTCATCAGGTTCCGGCGCTCCCCGGCCCGGCTCCCGAGCAGGTAAAGCCCTGTCGGCAGCTTCCAGAGCACGCGCCGGCGCAACCGCTCGTACTCTGCCGGGTCGCCTCCGGGGGGGAAGGGACCGATCGGAACACCGCGGGTGCTCACAGGTCGAACGGTAGCGTGCCGGCGAGGCGGTGGCGCCCGCACCCGCGCCGGAGCCCTCAGTGCACGCCGTCGGCCGCGAGCCGCCGCGTCGCCTGGTCGAGTGAGACGAGGCCCACGGCGATCTTCCTCAGGGCGGCGGTGATCTTCTTGGAGCGAAGGCTGCCGGCCCCGGCGCACGAGCTGCCGGCGTTCGCGAAGTCCTCGTAGGCGGTGTTCAGCTCGTCCGTCAAGGTGTCGTCCGGCGTCGGCAGGTTCCCGTAGGCGGTGCCGGCATCTGTCACGAGCCCCGCGCAGTTGCTCGTCACGTCCTTGAGCCGCCCGGCACGCAAGGAGCGCTTGAGGGCACCTATGTCCGAGAGCACGGTCTGGTCGTTGGAGACGACCGTGTACTGCGAGGCCCACTGGGAGACCTGGTGGGCTCGCGTGCCGGAGTACCCCGTGCACCCCGCCGTCGCGCCGAGGGCCAGGAGCGCCATGGCAAGAGCCGCCGCCTCGTGCACGACTCGGCGCAAGCCCGGCCTCACTCGAAACGAAGCAGGTGGTAGTTCCGCCGTCCCCTGCGAAGCACGACGTAGCGGTCGGCGAGGAGATCGTCGCGGGAGAGGTGCGCCTCGGGGTCGTTACGGCGGCGGTTGTTGACGTACACGCCGCCTTGAGCGACTGCGGAGCGCGCCACCGTCTTCGAGGAGGCGAGGCCGCTCGACACGAGCACGTCCACGAGCGGGAGCCCGGGGCCGAGCTCGGAGCGAGCCAGGCTCGAAGATGGCGCGTCGGCGAAGACCTCGAGGAGCATCTTCTCGTCGAGCCCGGCGACGTCCTCGGAAAACAACGCCCGCGACGCCGCAGCCGCGCGCTCGGTCTCGCTTCGTCCGTGCACGAGCGTGCAGACGGCCCGCGCCAGGACCTCCTGCGCCTTGCGCTGCTCGGGCCGGGCCTTCGTGTCGAGATCGAGCTCCTCGATCTCCGCGTGGGAGAGGAACGTGAAGAAACGCAACAAGGTGCCCACCTCGTCGTCGGGGGTGCGCAGGAAGTACTGGTACATGACATAGGGCGAGGACTTGGCGGGGTCCAGCCACACCGCCCCGGACTCGCTCTTGCCGTACTTGGTCCCGTCCGCGCGCAGCAAGAGCGGGAACGTCAGCGCGAAGGCCTCGGCCCCGCGGACCTTGCGAATGAGCTCGATGCCCATGGTGATGTTGCCCCACTGGTCGCTGCCGCCGAGCTGCAGCCGGCAGCCGTAGGAGTCGTGCAGGTGGAGGAAGTCGTATGCCTGCAGCAGCATGTAGCTGAACTCGGTGTAGGAGATGCCCTGCTCGGGCCGTTCGAGGCGCGTCTTCACGGACTCCTTGGCGGTCATCTGGTTGACGGTGAAGTGCTTGCCGACGTCGCGCAAGAAGTCGATGAAGCCGTAGGCGCAGAGCCACTCGGAGTTGTCGAGGAGCAGTCCCCGGGCCTGCCCCGCCGCGCTCGACATGTCGAGCAGGCCCGCGAGCTGGCCCCGGATCCCCTCGAGGTTGGCCGCAAGCTGCTCGAGCGAGAGCAGGGGGCGCTCGTCCGCCTTCCCCCCGGGGTCACCGATCAGCCCGGTGCCGCCCCCGGCGAGGAGAACGGGACGGTGGCCGGCCTCCTGGAGCCGGCGCAAGGTGAGGATCCCGAGCAGGTTGCCGACATGGAGGCTGTCGGAAGTGGGGTCGAACCCTTGATAGGCCGTCGTCGCCCCGGTGTCGAGCAGAGTCCAGAGCGCCTCGTCGCTCACCTGGTGCACGAGGCCGCGAAAGGCGAGGTCCTCAGAGATCTTCCCCATTGCCAAAGCGTGCCACTCAGGAAAGGGCGAGGGCGACTTCGGCCTCGAGCTCGCTGTGCAGCGCCGCGTTCGCCCTGCGGTCGGTGCGCACGACCACGACCGTCGGCCCGCGCCGGGCGGCGTATCCGAGGGCGGAGTCGAGATGCGTGGGGAGCTCCTGGCGGCTGGCGACCTCGATCGTGTCGCAGCCGGCGGCGCGGGCAAGGTCGGCGACGTCGATCCTCTGCGGCGTGCCGAAGAGCCTCTCGAAGAGCGCCTCCTCCAGCTCGGAGGCCTGGGGAAGGAACGAGAAGATGCCCCCACCGCCGTTGTCGACGACAACGAGCACGGCGGGCAGGGTCGGCTCGCGCCTGCCCCGGACGAGAGCCGACGAGTCGTGCAGGAAGGCGAGATCGCCGAGCAGGCCCACGACAGGCCCGCCTGTGCCGGCGGCGGCCGCGGCGACGCCAAGGGTCGTGGAGGCGACACCGTCGATCCCGTTCGCGCCGCGGTTGGCGAGCACCCGCGGCGGGTCCGAGCGGGGAGCCGCGAACCATTCGAGATCGCGCAACGGCATCGAGGACGAGGCGACGAGCGTCGACCCGGGCGGTGACCAGGCGAACAAAGCCCGCGCCACTCCCGGCTCGGTCGCCTCCCCGTGGCGGCCCAGCACGCCCTCGATGGCGCCTTGGGCGCTCGCCTCGGCCTCTGCCCACCCCGCCGACCAGCTCGAAGGCGCCGCCATGGCCGAGCGGCCGGCGCCGGCGCCTTCGGGCACGCGCAGCAACAGGGCCTCCATCACGTGGTCCGGATCAGCCGCCAAGACCACGTCGGCCTCCCGCCCGGGATCGCGCCAGGCCCAGTGCGGGTCGACGAGCACCTCAATCGCACCGGCTGCGGCGCTCGAGGCCAGCCAGGCGGCCATCACCTTCGACGCCCACGGCTCGCCCAGGCGAAGGACGATCTCCGGCCTGTGCCCGCGGGCGAAGCTCTCGACGCGAAGCAGCCCATCGGCGGCGGCGACGGTCGGAGCTCCGGGCTCGCCCGGGGTCCGGGCGCCCGAACGGGGATCGGCGAGGACCGGCCAGCCCAAAGCGGCGGCCAGGCGGCGGATCACCTCCGGTCGCCCCGCGCCCGCACCCGCGATGATGAGACCTCTTGCCGCCGGGCGGACGAGCCCGACGAGGGCATCCATCGAGGCCGGCTCGGGGAGCCTCCGGACCGGGTCGGCCCGGTGCCAGGGGCGGCCGTTGCGCCGCCCCGGCGGGAGCGCCACGGGTGCCCGGAGCAGCGGCTCTCGAAAGGCGAGGTTGGCGTGCACGGGGCCCGGCCCCATCGGCCCGGCCGTGGCCTCGGCGACGAGGCGGCTGCCGAGCGAGCGCCAGCTCCCCCGGGCGGCTTCATCGGGCACGCCGGGGTCGACTGCCCAGCGGAGAGCACCCGCGAACAGTCCCGCCTGCTCGATGGTCTGCGGGGCGCCGACATGATGCAGCTCCGGAGGGCGGTCAGCGGTGCACACGATCATCGGCACCCGGGACAGGTGCGCCTCCACGACCGCGGCGTGGACCTCGACGGCGGCGGTGCCGCTCGTGGTGACAAGGACAGCCGGGCGACCCGTTGCGAGCCCGATCCCGAGCGCGAAGAAGGCCGCCGAGCGCTCGTCCAAACGGACGTGCACGGCGATGCGGCCCTCGCGGGCGAGGGCGACCGCGAGCGGGGTCGAACGGGAGCCGGGCGCGATGACGGCATCTGTCAGCCCGGCCCGCACCCACTCGTCGACGAGCGTGGCCGAGAAGCTGGCCGCTACGGTCACCGGCGATGTCCTTTGCACTCCACGCGACGAGCCGGGGCCGCGGGCCGAGGGTCGTGCTCGTCCACGGCTTCACCCAGACGAGCTCCTCGTGGGCGGGCGTCGCCGGTGAGCTCGAAGGCGGTTTCGAGGTCGTCACGGTCGACCTCCCGGGCCACGGGCGCTCGCCCGTGCCCGAGCCCGGCTCGGGCCTCGCCCAAGCGGCGGGAGCCCTCGGCCGGGCCGGCGGCGAGGCGACCTACGTCGGCTACTCGCTCGGGGGACGGTGCTGTCTCCACCTGGCCCTCGAGGCTCCGGAACTCGTCGAACGCCTCGTCATCGTCGGGGCGCACCCGGGCATCTGCGACGAGCCGAGCCGCCGTCTGCGCCGGGAGGCCGATGACCGGCTCGCAGCCGAGCTCGAACGGGGCGGAGACGCCATGGTGCCGGAGTTCGTCGACAGATGGCTCGCCGGGCGGCTCTTCGCGCACCTGACCGAGGAGCAGGCCGACCGGCCCTCGCGCCTTTCGAGCTCGGCCGCAGGCCTGGCCGCCTCCCTCAGGACCGCCGGGACCGGCACCCAGTCGCCGCTGTGGGAGAGTCTCGGCGAGCTCGAGATGCCAGTCCTCGTCGTGGTCGGCGAGGACGACGCCAAGTTCAGGCCCATCGCCGAGCGCACCGCCGAGGCGATCGGCGCCAACGCCCGGTTGGCCGTCGTCGCCGGTGCCGGCCACGCGGTCTTCCTCGAGCGTCCCGGCGCTTTCGTGGCGCTCGTGCGCGAGTTCATGCTCGCCGGCGCCTGAGCAAGCTCTGAGCGCGGAGCTCACAGGGCTATCCCGAGGGCGAGCAAAGCACCAAAGGCCAGCTGGAGCGTCCCGGTGCCGGCGAGCGCCGTGACGAGGTCATGGCCCTCGGCGCCGCCGAGCACCCGGCGCAGCGGGGGCAGAGCGGGGAGGACGGCGAGCAGGGCGATCAAGGCGGCCGGCCGCCGCAAGGCGATGACGGCCACGAGCAGGAAAGCACCGACGACCAGAGCCGTGTACAAGCCACGGGTCGCCCGCGCTCCGGAGCGGACCGCCAGCGTCTTCTTGCCGGCAACCATGTCGCTCTCGATGTCGCGGAGATTGTTGACCACGAGCAGCGCCGTGGCGAGGAAGCCGACGGGGATGGCGGCGGTGACGGCGAGGGCGGTCACGTGCCCGAGGTTGACATATGCCGTGCCGATCACAGCCACGAGCCCGAAGAAGGCGAAGACGAAGACCTCGCCGAAGCCGGCGTAGCCATAGGGGCGGGACCCGCCCGAGTAGAACCAGCCGGCCGCGAAGCACAGGGCGCCCACGACGAGCAGCCAGGGCGAGGTGGCCAGGGAGAGCACGAGCCCGGCCACGCCCGCGACCCCGAAGGCGCAGAACGACGCCGCCTTCACCGCCCCCGGAGCCGCCAGGCCCGAGGCGACGAGCCTGCGGGGGCCGACACGCTGGGCGTCGGTCCCGCGGACGCCGTCGGAGTAGTCGTTGGCGTAGTTCGTCCCGATCTGGATGGCGAGGGCGACGACGAGGGCGTCCAGCGACCGCCACCAGATCATCGAGCCGCCGGCGACGGCCACCGCCGTGCCGACGAGGACCGGCACCACCGCGGCCGGCAGTGTCCTCGGCCGCGCGCCTGCCACCCACATGCGGCCTGCCACCCAGTTGCGGCCTGCCACCCACTTGCGAGTCGTGGTCACGCTGTACGCGCCACCGCTCTCAGGGGCGCCGGGGGAAGCGTGAGAAATCGGGCCGGCGTTTCTCGACATAGGCGTTGCGTCCCTCCTGGGCCTCCTCGGACATGTAGAAGAGCATCGTGGCGTCGCCGGCGAGCTGCTGGATGCCGGCGAGCCCGTCGTCGGCGGCGTTGAAGCCCGCCTTCAGCACGCGAAGCGCCATGGGCGAGAGGGCGAGGATCTCGCGGCACCAGTCCACGGTCTCTTCCTCGAGCCGCTCGAGGGGCACGACGGCGTTGACGAGCCCCCAGTCGAGCGCCTGGGCGGCGTCGTACTGGCGGCAGAGGAACCAGATCTCCTTCGCCCTTTTCAGACCGATCGTCCTTGCCAGCAGCCCTGCGCCGTAGCCGCCGTCGAAGCTGCCGACCTTGGGCCCGGTCTGGCCGAAACGGGCGTTGTCGGCGGCGATGGTGAGGTCGCAGACGAGATGGAGCACGTGGCCGCCGCCGATGGCGTAACCGGCGACCATGGCGATGACCGGCTTGGGCAGCCGGCGGATCTGGATCTGCAGGTCGAGGACGTTCAGCCGGCCGATGCCGCGCTCGGCCACGGCGTCGTCGCCCAGGTAGCCGTCCTCACCTCGAACACGCTGGTCGCCCCCCGAGCAGAAGGCGTCCGGGCCCTCGCCGGTCAAGATGACGACGCCGATGTCGGGATCGTCACGGGCGGCGTCGAAGGCACGCGAGAGCTCGACGAGCGTCTGGGGACGGAAGGCGTTGCGCACCTCCGGGCGGCAGATCGTGAGCTTCGCGATCCCGCTCGCGCTCTCGTAGGCGATGTCCTGGTACCCGCCCCTCTTCGTCCACTCCACGGCCGCCATGGGCTGCAGGCTAACGCCGAGCGTGCCTGCGTCCCCGTACGCTTGGGGGGTGCGCCGCCTCGTCGCCCTCGCCATGCCCGGCGGCCCGGACTTCGCCGAGGCGCTCCGGCGTTGCTGGGACGACGGCGATGCCGTGCTCCCCCTCGACACGCGCCTTTCCCGGACTGCCCTCGACCGACTCGTGGCCGCCCTGCAGCCCTCGGCGGTGATCGACGCCTCCGGCCGGTCGCGCCCGCGCCGCGGGGAGCCGGTCGAGGACGGCGACGCGCTTGTCGTCGCCACGAGCGGGACCACAGGCGAGCCGAAAGGCGTGATGCTCACCCACGCCGCCGTCGCCGCCTCGGCCCGGGCGACGAGCGCCCGCCTCGGTGTCGACCCGGACCGGGACCGCTGGCTCGCCTGCCTGCCGCTGGCCCATGTCGGCGGCCTCTCGGTCGTGACGAGGGCGATCGTGAGCGCGACGCCCGTCGAGATCCAGCCTCGTTTCTCCGTCGAAGGGGCGCTCGCCGCGGCGAGGGACCGGGGCGCGACGCTCGTCAGCCTCGTGCCCGCCGCCCTCTCCCGTCTCGGGCCCGAGGGGGCGGCCCTGTTCCGCACCGTCGTCCTCGGCGGCCAGCAACCGCCTGCCGACCGGCCGGCGAACACCGTCGCCACCTACGGCATGACCGAGACGGGCTCGGGGGTCGTCTACGACGGCGTCGCCCTCGACGGCGTGGAGGTGCGCGTCGTGGAGGGCGAGATCTGGGTCCGCGGCCCGATGCTGCTGCGCGGCTACCGGGACGGGTCCGACCCGAAGACGCCCGAGGGCTGGTTCCCGACCGGCGACGCCGGCGGGCTCGACGCCGCCGGGCGCCTCGAGATCCACGGCCGGCTGGACGACGCCGTGATCTCGGGCGGGGAGAACATCTGGCCGGCCCAGGTCGAAGCCGTGCTCCGGGGGCACCCGGGGGTGCTCGAGGTCGCCGTCGGCGGGCGGGAAGACCCGGAATGGGGCGCCAGGCTAGTCGCCTACGTCGTGGCCTCGCCCCAGGGCCAGGAGATCGAAACGGGGACGTTTCTCGCCCAGCTGCGCGAGCGCGTGGGAGAGCACCTGGCGCCCTTCGCCGCCCCCCGCGAGCTCGTCCTCGTCGCCGATCTGCCCCGCACCGCCATCGGCAAGGTCAGCCGAGCCGACCTGGCGGCTCTGGGCGGTCCCCGGGCGACTGTCGAATGAGCCCCGCCTGCCCGGGACCCAGCCCATGGCACCTGGCCATAGATTCCAGGGCGTGAAAGCGTTCCGAGCCCCCCTTGGCGGAGGGCCCCGGTGAACCGGCTCGGCGGACAGACGAGCCCTTACCTGCGCCAGCACGCCGGCGACCCCGTCGACTGGTACCCGTGGGGCGACGAGGCCCTGGAAAGGGCCAGGGAGCTGGACCGGCCCCTCTTCGTCTCGATCGGCTACTCGTCCTGCCACTGGTGCCACGTCATGGGGCACGAGTCCTTCGCCGACCCGGCGACGGCGGAGGTGATGAACAGTCATTTCGTGAGCGTCAAGGTCGACCGCGAGGAGCGCCCCGACCTCGACTCGATCTACATGGAGGCGGTCGAGGCGGCCACGGGTCGCGGCGGGTGGCCGATGAGCATCTTCGCCACCCCCGAAGGGCTCCCGTTTCTCGCCGGCACGTACTTCCCCGATCGCCCCCGCCACGGGATGCCGTCGTTCGGCCAGGTGCTCGAGGCCGTCGCCGATGCCTGGGGCTCGCGCCGCGACGACGTCCTCGCCGGGGCGCGAGCGCTGTCGGACGCGGTCTCGAGCCGGCTCGCGCCGCCGGGACAGGGGCAGGCGCCGACCGCTCCCGGCATGGCCCCCCGGCGGGCCGAGGCCCTGTGCGAGGAGGCCGTCGATCAGCTGGGGTCGATCTTCGACCCTGGCAACGGCGGGTTCGGCTCAGCCCCGAAGTTCCCCCAGCCCCTCTTGCTGGACCTCCTCCTGCGCCACTACGTCCGCACGGGCGCGGGCGCCTCGCTCGAGATGGTCGAGCGCACCTTGGAGGCGATGGCCTCCGGCGGCATCTACGACCACCTCGGCGGCGGGTTCGCCCGCTACTCGGTCGACCAGCACTGGTCCGTGCCCCACTTCGAGAAGATGCTCTATGACCAGGCGCTCATCGCCCGCGTCTACCTGCACGCCTGGCAGCTCGACGGCGATCCCCGCTGGCTGCAGGTGCTGGAGGAGACTCTCGCCTACGTGCTCGGCGAGCTACGCGACCCCGAGGGCGGGCTCTACTCGGCAGAGGACGCCGACTCCGAGGGCGAGGAGGGCCGCTACTACCTCTGGTCGGCCGAGGAGCTGACCTCCGTGCTCGGGCCCGCCCGGGCGAGAGCGGCGGCCGAGTGGTACGGGGTCACGCCGGAGGGGAACTTCGAGGGACGCACGGTCCTGCACCGCGCCCGGCGCGGCGAGCTGGCGCGCCCGCCCGAGATCGAGGCCGCCCGCGGCGAGCTCCTGGCGGCGCGCGCTGGTCGCGTCCGGCCGGGGCTCGACGACAAGGTCATCACCGAGTGGAACGCCATGATGTGCTCGACGCTCGTCGAGGCGGCCGCCGCCACGGGCAGGGCCGACTGGTCGAGGGCGGCGGAGGAGATCGCCGTGTTCCTCCTCGGGCACCTGCGGCGTGAAGATGGAAGGGTGCTGCGCTCTTTCTGCCAGGGGCAGGCGAGTCTTCCGGGCTACGCGGCCGACTACGCCTGGCTCGTCGAGTGCTGCACTCGCCTCGGCGAGCTCTCCGGCGATCCACGCTGGACGATGGAGGCCGTGGCTTTGGCCCGCGAGCTCCTCCGGCTCTTCGCCGACGGCGAGACGGGCGGCCTGTACACGACCGGGTCGGACACCGAAGCACTCGTCGTGCGGCCTCGTGAGCTGCACGACGGCGTGACGCCGGCGGCAAGCTCGGTGGCAGCCGTGGCCCTGGCCCGCCTCGGCGCCCTCACAGGCGATGACGAGCTCGCCGCGGCAGCCGAGCGGATCGTCGCCGCCGCCGGAGCCGAGCTGGCGGCTTCTCCCTTGGCCTTCGGGGAGCTCCTCCTCGCCGCGGCCCTGCTCGAGCACGGCCCGGTCGAGGTCGCCGTCACGGGCGAGCGGGAGGACCTCGTGCGGGCCGTCCAGGGGCGTTTCCTGCCCGGTGCCGTGCTCGCCTGGCGCTCGTCCCGAGGCGGGCTCCCTGCCGGCGGTGGCGGGGGCGTGGGCGACGGCAGCTCCGGCGCAGCGGGGCCGGGCGACGCCAGCTCCGGCGCAGCGGGGCCGGGCGACGCCACGGCCGCCTTCGAGAGTCCGCTGCTCGCCGGCCGTGAGGACGGTTTCGCCTATGTCTGCCGAAGGGGAGCTTGCCTGGCTCCGGTCGACAACGCCGACGCCCTCCTCGCCGCTCTCGCCGCGACGGTCGGACCGCCGTGAGACGCCACAGCGTGAGGCTCCCCTCGCCCCGGCACCGCCGGCCGGGCGCGGCCCGGGCGAACCAGCCCGGTGACGTGCTCCACTGCCTGTTGCTGACCCGGGGCCCGGAATGGGTGGCCGTGGACGTCGCCACCGGGGCCCTGCTGCGCAGCCACGCCTCCGGGTGGCCGGTGGTGCCCGCTGACTCGAGACTCGCCCGCGCCACCTCCCACGACGGGCTCGGCACGGGGCAACCCCACACCGGTCCGGAGCTGGACCTCGTCGAGATCGAGCTGGCAGACGACGACGAGCCGACCGATCCGGCGCGCCCGGAGGCCGTCATGATCTGCAAGGCGCCCGAGCTGATCGGAACCCCCGGGCATCGAGCCGTACGCCGGCTCCTCAACGAGCTGCTCCCCGTCGACTCGAGGCGACCGCTGCTCGGATCGCTCGGCCCCTCGATCTCCTATCAGGACCTGGACGGCTCGCGCCCTTCTGTGACGGTCGTCGCTCCCGACGGCGCACCGCAGTTCGCCTGGGACCTGTCCGGCACCTGGTGCCAGTTCAGCCTCGGAGGCCGCAAGCACCGCCTGACCGCGGTCGATGAACGCGTCGTCGAAGCCGACGGGCGTGCCGGAAGCGGCACTCTCACCAGCGACGCTGTCGAAAGGGCGATCGGGGGGCCTCCCCGCTACCTGGTCGTCGCCCTCGGGGCGCCGCGCCGGGGACAAGCGCCCAAGCTCGTGCTCGGCGTGCTGCCGAAGCCCTGAGCCGAAGCGGAGGCCTCAGAGCTAAAGCGTGCCCAGCGTGCCGCCGAGGCCCTGAGCAGAAGCCAGGGCCTCAGAGCTAAAGCGGTGTTCGGCGTGCTGCCGAGGGCCTGAGCAGAAGGTGCGGAGCCTCAGAGCGGAAGCGCGCTCGCCGCCAGCGCTTCGGCCATCGCCCAGCCGAAAGCCACGAGGCTGTCGGAGCGCTCGGCGTCCAGCCCCGCGAAGAGGCCGTCCAGGCGCTCGCACTCGGGCGGCGGCACCTGCGGGTCGTAATCGAGCAGGCCGGCGGCGTCTCCGTCGCCCTTGAGCACGAAGGTCCTGTCGTCGAGGTTCCCGTCCGCGCCGAAACGCTTCGCCAGGCGGCGACCCCAGGCACGCTCCTCACCTGTCGCCCGGTGGTCGGGACGCGGGACTACTTCTTCAAGGCCTGAAAAAGCGCGGAAACCGCGGGGCTGCGCGAACCTGGTCCCCACGAGGACGTCCTCGTCGGGGAAGGCGAGCACCGCACGGCGGTAGAGGTCCCGCATCGCGGCCGCGAGGGCGACGCTGGCGTTGTGCCCCCGCGTGAAGGCCGCCACGCCGACCAAGAGGCTGGGCGTGCCCCCGATCCGCTCGAGGGTGGCGAGGGCGTAGCCCTGCAGCCTCCCCTGCTCGCGAACCTGGGTGACGAGCACCCACTCCTCGCGCTGCTTGGAGAGGAAGCCCACCTCCCAGCCAGCCCTCTCCGCCGCGGAGAGATCGGCCATCTCGGCCAGTTCCGCGTCAGTGAGCGCCGTACAGTCCTTCGTAGCGACCTCGATATCGATGGCCATGACCGTCTCAAACTCCCGTGCGTCGCTCTCACCCTGCCGCCCCGGCCCGTCTGAGCTACGGTGCATGACCGCCACCGAGAACACCGGCCGTTAATGGCGACGCCGAGCCCCAACGTGCCCGGCTGTGCGCGCACATCCCGGCTCGGACCACTAACAGTGTACGGGATCGAAGCTATGACCTGCCAGGGCGCCTCGTGACGAGCTCAGTTCGCGACCGCAGAGGTGCCCAGGAGCTCCTTTAGGGCGCCGACGAGCCCGCCTCTGGGATTGACGTTGAACTGCGGGGGAAGCTTCAGCACCTTCTCCCCGACGCGCAGGTGAACGGCGCAGGTGCCGGGATGCTCGCACACGAGATCGCGGACCTGGCGCACGAGGGAGTCCGTCAGCCGGTTGAGCGGCAGCACGACCTCGACAGGCGGATCGTTGCCCGGCGTGGCGAGCTCGAGGCGTCGTATCTCCCTGCAGATGAGCTTCGGCTGGTCCTCCCGGAGATCGAGCCGGCCCCGCACCGCCACGATGGCGTCCTGCTCGAGCAGGGCCCCGTACGCGAGCATCGTCTTCGGGAAGACCATGACGTCGATCGCCGCCTCGAGGTCCTCGAGCACGAACGTCGCCATGATCTCGCCGCGGCGCGTGTACCGACGCACGAGGGCGGTGACGACGCCCCCGGTCGTGACAGTGACACTCTCGACCAGCTCCGCAGAGCCACCGACACCGCCCACCGGCCCCGTGGCGTCCTCAGGCGGGGCGGCGGAATCGAGCAGGTCACGGATCGTGACGTCGGTGGCGTTGCGCAACGACTGCTCAAGGCCCATGAGCGGATGGTCGCTCACATAAAGCCCGAGCATCTCCTTCTCGAAGGCGAGCCGCTCGCCCTTGTCGAACTCGAGGTCCGGGATCGCGACCCAGGTGCCGTCGAAGCTGGCCGGCGAGCCACCTCCGGTGACGGCAGTGCCGGCCGCGTCATCGAGGAGCGAAAACAAGGTCGCGATCCCCTGCTCGGACTCGCGCCTGCGGACGAGGGCCCGCTCGATGATGGCCTCGAAGGCCAGGCAGAGCCCCTTTCGCGGATGGCCGAGCGAGTCGAAGGCTCCCGCCTTTACGAGCGACTCGACGGCCCTCTTGTTGAGCGCGCTCGGATCGACCCGGCGACAGAAGTCGTAGAAGTCGGTGAAGGGCCCGCCCGCGTCGCGCGCCGCGACGATGTGCTCGACGATGGCCTCCCCGACGTTGCGAACGGCGGAGAGGCCGAAGATGATCACCCCCCGGCCACCGGCGACCTGGCCCCCCGCCGGGGCCGAGGCGGCCGGCACGGCCCGGATCGGGGTGAAGTTCGAGGAGGAGGCGTTCACGTCCGGCACCCGGACCTCGATGCCGAGCGTGCGGCACTCGGCAAGGTAGACGGCAGTCTTGTCCTTGTCCCCCTTGACCGACGACAGCAGCGCGGCGAGGTACTCGACCGGGTGGTGCGCCTTCAACCACGCCGTCTGGTAGGCGACAAGGCCGTAGCCGTACGAGTGCGACTTGTTGAAGGCGTAGTCGGCGAAGGGCTCGATGATGTCGAACAGCTGCTTGCCGAGCGCCTCGTCGTAACCCTGCCGGACGCATCCGGCGATGAACTTCTTGCGCTCGGCAGCGATGAGGGCGCGGTTCTTCTTGCCGCAGGCCTTGCGCAGATTGTCGGCCTCCTCGAGGGAATAGCCCGAGAAACGCTGGGCGACACGCATCACCGATTCCTGGTAGAGCATCAGGCCGTAGGTGTCCCCCAGGATCGCCTCCATGTCCGGGTGGAGGTAGGTGACAGGCTTGCGGCCGTTCTTCAGGTCCGGATAGTCGCGGTGCATGTTGGCCGCCATCGGGCCCGGCCGGTACAGGGCGACGAGCGCCGCCACGTCGTCGAAGCTCGTCGGCGCCAGCGAGCGCAACGTCGAGCGCATGGCGGCCCCCTCGAGCTGGAAGACCCCGATGGAGTCCCCTCGCCGTAGCATCTCGAAGGTCGCCTCGTCATCTAGGCGCACGGCGTCTATGTCGGGCCGGGAGCCCGTCGTCTGCTCGATGAGGTCGAGGGCCATCTCGATCACAGAGAGGTTGCGCAGCCCGAGAAAGTCCATCTTCAAAAGGCCAAGCTCCTCGACGCCGTGCATCTCGTACTGAGTGACGATGGGGGCGTCGCCCGGGTCGGTGCCGGGCTCAGGCTTGCGTTGCACGGGCAGGTACTCGGTGAGCGGCTCCTGGGTGATGACGACGGCGGCGGCGTGGATGCCGTCTTGGCGCCGGAGCCCCTCGAGGCCCCTCGCCACGTCGATCACCAGCTTCGCGTCCGGGTCCTGCTCGTACATCTCACGGAGGTCGGCTGCGGCCATGTAGCCGTCCTCGTGACCATCGACCCGCTCGAAGCATGCCCGGAGGGGGGTGTCCCGCCCCATGACGAGCGGGGGCATGGCCTTCGCGATCCGGTCGCCGAGGGCGTAGGGCAATCCCAGGACACGGGCACCGTCGCGCACGGCGGCACGGGCCTTTATGGTCGAGAAGGTGACGATCTGAGCGACGTGATCGGCGCCGTAGCGCTCGGCCACGTAGCGGATCATCTCCCCCCGGCGGCGCTCGTCGAAGTCCATGTCTATGTCGGGCATCTGCTTGCGGCCCGGGTTCAAGAAACGCTCGAAGAGCAGGTCGTAGCGGATCGGGTCGAGATCGACGATGCGCAGGCAGTAGGCGACGCAACATCCCGCGGCCGACCCACGGCCCGGGCCGACACGGATGCCCGAGTCCCTCGCGAAGCGGATGATGTCCCAGACGACGAGGAAGTAGGCGGAGAAACCCATCTCCGATATGACCCTCAGCTCGAAATCGAGCCGCTCGGCCACCTCCGGTGGGATCTGCGGGCCGTAACGGGCCGTGGCTCCCTCGTAGGTCAGGTGGGCGAGGTAGTCCGCCGCCGACTGCTCGTAGGTGTCGCCCCGGAACGCTTCGGGGATGGGGAATTGCGGGAGCGCCGGCTTGCCCAGTTCGAGCTCGACCTTGGCCCTTTGCGCTATCCACAGCGTGTTGTCGCACGCGGCCGGCAGCTCGGCGAAAAGACGCCGCATCTCTTGCGCGCTCTTCAGGTAGTGCTCCTCGCCCTCGAACTTGAACCGCTTCGGGTCGTGGATCGTGGCGCCGGTCTGCACGCACAAGAGCGCGTCATGGGCGACCGCGTCCTCGCGCCTGCAGTAATGGCTGTCGTTGGTGGCGAGAAGGGGGGCGGCGATGGCGCGGGCGATCCGGACAAGGCCGGGATTGGTCGTCCGCTGCGCCGCGAGGCCGTGGTCCTGCAGCTCGACGAAGAGGTTCTCCTTGCCGAAGATGTCCTGAAGGCGCCCGGCCAGGCGCAAGGCGGAGTCGAAATCCTCGGCGAGCAGCGCCTGGGCGACGACGCCGCCGAGGCACCCGGTCGTGGCGATGAGGCCGTCGTGATAGCGCTCGAGCAGCTCCCAGTCCACACGGGGCTTGTAGTAGTAACCCTCGAGGTAGGCGGCCGAAGACAGCTTGATGAGGTTGCGATAGCCCTGCGTGGTCTCGGCGAGGACGGTCAGGTGGTAGTAGAGCTTCTCGCCTCGGTCGCCCTCGCCCCCGGTGTCGTCGATGCGGCCCCGCCGCACAGGTCGCTCGGAGCGGGACTGAGCGGCCATGTAGGCCTCGGTGCCGATGATCGGGGTGATGCCGGCGTCGCGGCACTCCTTGTAGAAATCGAGGACGCCGTACATGTTCCCGTGGTCGGTGATCGCCAGCGCCGGCTGGCCGTCGGCAACCGCGGCCGCCACGAGATCTCCGATCCGGGCCGCCCCGTCGAGCATCGAGTACTCGGTGTGGGCGTGGAGATGGACGAACGATTCGCCCCCTCGTGCTTTGCCCTCGCCCGGCTCTACCACCGCTTGCCCACTCCCTGTCCACAGGCTCTGTCCACAGCCTGTGGACGAACTACAAGCCTGTCATTAGCCCTAGCGCACCATAGCGCGCCGGGTGTGCGGCGGGCGGACCTGTGGGCCGGCCGCGGCCCGCTCGGTCACTCGCCGCGGCAAAATTTTGCCACCGTGCGTGATATGCGCGACGCTGTACGTATGGAGCGCTCAGATCTCGACACGTTGTTACGCCGTCTGTCTGCTGCGGACGGCTCCGATTTGCACTTGAAGGTGGGCTCCCCACCACGAATGCGCATCAATGGCGACCTCGGGCGGGTCGCCGACGCACCGGTCATCACTTCGGACGACATGGTGCGGATCAGCAAGGAGATCATGCAGGAGCGGACCTGGGAGCATTTCGAAGCGACGAACGAGGCCGACTTCGCTTATTCAATTCAGGACCTGGGCCGCTTTCGTGTGAACGCCTACCGCCAGCGCAGCACCATCGGCATGGTCTTCCGGCTCGTGCGCTCTCATGCCAGGTCCTTCGGCGAGCTGAACCTCCCCGAGGCCGTCCGGCGGCTCGCCGACGAGCAACGAGGCCTCATCCTCGTGACGGGACCGACGGGCTGCGGCAAGACGACGACGCTGGCCGCCATGGTCGACCACATCAACCACACGCGTGAGTGCCACATCGTCACGATCGAAGACCCGATAGAGGTTCTGCACCACGACGAGCTCTCCGCGGTCAGTCAGCGCGAAGTCGGGTTCGACACCTCGAGCTTCCTCGTCGCTCTGCGTTCGGCGCTTCGCGAAGACCCCGACGTGATCCTCGTCGGCGAGATGCGCGACACCGAGACCGTCGAGACCGCCCTCAGCGCGGCCGAGACCGGGCACCTCGTCTTCGCCACGCTTCACACCATCGACTGCGTGGAGACCATCAACCGGGTCATCGACTTCTTCGCCCCCGCGCAACAGCGCCAGGCGCGCCTCAGCCTGGCCGGCGCACTCAAGGGCACGCTCTGCCAGCGGCTCGTGCCCACCGCCGACGGCTCCGGAAGAGTGCCCGCCCTCGAGATAATGATCATCAACGGCCGCATCCAGCAGTGCATCATCGAGCCCGGGCAAGGCGGCGGCGACATCACCTCGATCATCCGCGAAGGCGAGTACTACGGGATGCAGACCTTCGACCAGGCGCTCGTCTCCCTGCTCGAGGAGGGCACGATCGACCTGCGCGCCGCGACCCAGGCGGCCTCGAACCCGCACGACCTGCGCGTCGCCCTGCAAAAGCGCGGCCTGGTCGGTTCCGCCGTCCGCTAGCCGGGCGCGCTCACAGGCCCGCCCAGGCGTGCAGGATCGGGGGCCCGAAGAGCACCGTTATCACGGTGCCGGCGGCTAAGGCCGGGCCGAAGGGGACCTGCGTCCGGCGTTGCACCTTGTGCATCGCCAGCAGCACGGCGGCGGGCACGCCCGCCACGACGAAGCTGACCAGGAACGCGAGGACCACCTCGCGATAGCCGATCCAGCCGAGAAAGCCTCCGCACAGTCCCGCCAGCCGCACGTCGCCGAAGCCGATGCCCTTCGGCACCGCGTAGAAGAGCGCGAAGAACACGGCGAAAGCGGCGGCGCCTCCGATCGCCGCCGCCGCCAGCGCGGACCAGCGGTGCGTGCCGGCCGAGGCGAGGACGAGCAGGAGCGCGCCCAGGGCCGCAGTCACGTACACGAGGGTGGAGGGGATCCGCATGTGCTCGACGTCGATCGCCGAGATCGCGACGAGGCTCGCCCCGAGCACACAGAAGGCAGGCAGGGCCCACGCCGAGGTCAATCGCCAGGCGAGGAGGACGAACAGGATCCCGGTTCCGAGCTCCAACATCGCGTCCCGGGGTGGGATGTGCGCGCCACAAGCGCGGCAGCGGCCCCGCAGGAGCACATAGGAGACGACGGGAATGTTGTCGTAGGCCCGGATAGGCGCCGAACAGGCGACGCAATGAGAAGGGGGCGACACGATCGACTCCTGGCGGGGGAGCCGGTCCACAACGACGCCGATGAACGAGCCGATGACCAGGCCGATGATGCCGGCCATCGCCCCTAGGGCCGCTGACATCCAGGCTCGACGACCCTTTCCTCAAGGTCGGTTCGCGCGAACGCGAGCACGACGATCACTTGCACGTTGTTTCCTCCGGCCCGGTTCGTCCTGGCTCGATGCCTTGCGTACCCTATCCGCGCTAGCCTAATCACGTAGCGCGCGACTTCGACCACTCAGCGTGCCAGCGCAACTCGCGGACAAAGACGGGTGCATGTCGGCCGAAGCTGGAAATGATCGAATAAAGAAATTCCGGCGCGCGCCCGATGTTATTAGGGGATGAGTACCACGGAGCAGAGCGCGCCGCACGCCGCACGACGGCAATCGTCACCTTCCAAGGCGGAGGTCTCCGAGGCGCGTGCCCTCGCGAAAGAGGTCGGTCTCGACTATGTGGACCTCGACCGGTACCCGCTCAATGCCGCCGCCACCTCCTTGCTACCACAGCAGGCCGCCCGTCGTCACCACTCACTCGCCGTCGGCTGGAAGTACGGCACCCCCGTCGTAGCTGTCTCCCGGCCGGACGACATCATGGTGATGGACGACCTCCGGACGACCATCGGGCGCGAGATTCACGCCGTGGTCGCCTGCGAGTCCCAGATCGACGCCTACATCGAGCGCATGTACGGCCGGGCGGAACCGGCAGCCGCCGCCACGCACGCCGCCACGCTGCGCAGCGCCCCCGACGGCACCGCCAAGAGCCCGCCCGCTTCGCCCTCGGCGCGGGCGGAATCTCCGGCGCGCCCCGCACCAGCGACGCCTCCCGCGCCGGCCGAATCCCCCGCACCGGCCGAGCCCCCCGCGTCGCCGGAGCCCCCTGCGCCGGCGGAGCCCCCCGCGCCGGCGGAGCCCCCTTCACCGCCGTCACCGGACACCGTCCCGTCGACGCGAGCCGAGAAGAGCGAACCGGGCCCGGGGCCCGACACCGAACCCGGGCTGGACCTCGCCGTCGACACCTCGTCAGCCTCAGCTTCTCCTGGCACGGGCACGACTGGCGAAAAGGACGCCGAGGCAAGGAGCGCTCTCGCGGCCGCCTCCGAGTTGCTCGAGGGCCCGGCCCCCGGCCGCAAGCGGGGCAGCTCCAAAGCGACCGGCGAGGCCGGGAGCAAGGCGCCACCGGGGCTCGCCGAGCTGCTCGTGAGCTCGGGGCAGGTCACGAGCGAGGAGATGGAAGCCGCCTTGCGGGAGAGGGCCGCGACGGGAAGGTCGCTCGGCGAGATCCTGAGCGAGCTCGGACTCGTCTCCGAGGAGGACCTCATCCGTGCCGCGGCTGCCGAGGCCGGCATGGAGTTCGTCGACCTCAACGAGCAGGCGCTCGACCCCGAGGCGACAAAGCTGATCCCCGAGGCCCTGGCGCGCCGCCACCGGGTGCTCGCCCTCGGCTTCAGCGGCGACACGCCGATCATCGGCATGGCGAACCCGTCGGACGTGTTCGCCGTCGACGACCTGCGCACGCTGCTCGGGACCGATCTTCACATAGTGGTCTGCAGCGCAGGCCAGATCTCCGAATACCTGTCGCGGGTCTACCGCCATGACCGCGAGACGACCCTCGCCGCTCAGTCGGCCGCTTCCCAGACCCTGGCCGCCGATGAGACCCGGGTCACCGAGCTCACCGATCTTCACGCCGTGGTCGAGGACGCCCCGATCGTCAAGTACGTCAACTTGATCCTCCGCCAAGCCCTCCAAGAGCGCGCCTCGGACATCCACATCGAGCCGACGCCCGACGACATCCGTATCCGGTTCCGCATCGACGGGGTGCTGCACGAGATCACCCGATCCCCGAAGGCGATCCAAGGTGGTGTGACGACGCGCCTCAAGGTCATGGCCAGCCTCGACATCGCCGAGCACCGCATCCCCCAGGACGGCCGCATCACCCTCACGGCGGGCAGACGGGAGATCGACCTACGGGTGGCGACGCTCCCGACCGTGCACGGCGAGAAGATCGTCCTCCGCGTGCTCGACAAGTCGAGCGCCTCCCTGCAGCTCTCCGAGCTCGGCTTTCTCCCCACTGTCGAGAAGCGCTACGAGGTCGCCTATCGAAAGGCGTACGGCACGATCCTCGTGACAGGGCCCACAGGCTCGGGCAAGTCGACGACCCTGTACGCGACCTTGAACGCCCTCAATAGCCCCGAGCGCAACCTCATCACGGTCGAGGACCCGGTCGAGTACCAGCTGCGCGGCGTCAGCCAGGTGCAGGTCAACCCCAAGGCGGGCCTCACCTTCGCAAATGCCCTGCGTTCCATCCTCCGCTCGGACCCCGATGTGGTGCTCGTGGGCGAGATCCGCGACCGGGAAACCGCGGTCATCGCCATCGAGGCTGCCTTGACGGGCCACCTCGTGCTCTCGAGCCTGCACACCAACGATGCCGCCGGCACGCCGATGCGACTCGTCGAGATGGGAGTGGAGCCGTTCCTCGTCGGCTCCGCCCTCGACTGCGTCCTGGCCCAACGCCTCACGCGGCAGCTCTGCGAGAACTGCCAGGAGGATGCTTCGCCGACTGCCGAGGAGCTCGAGCTGATCGGATTCACAGAAGAGGATGCCCCGCCGAACGGAAAAGTGCGGTTCCGGAGGGCTGTCGGATGCCAGGCCTGCAGCCGAACCGGCTACCGCGGCCGGATCGCGCTTCAGGAGCTCCTCCTTGTTGACGAAGAAATCGAACGGGCAATCATCAGCCGCAGCTCCAACGATGACATCCAGCGTCTAGCCCTCGAACAGGGGATGGTTCCATTGCGTCATGACGGACTTCGCAAAGCAGCACTTGGCATAACGAGCCTCGAGGAGATACTGAGGGTGGTCGTATGAGTGCCGACCGGCAGTCAGCAACCGAGTGGTCCAAGCGTCTGGCCGAGACATTGGTCGCCGTCGGCCGGATCTCCGGCGACGACGCCGTCGCCGCGCTCTCGGAGGCGGCTAGTAGCGGTCGGCCTGTCGCCGCCGTGCTCACCGACCGGGGCTTCGTCGAAGCGGCGCTATCGCTCTCCGAGCTCGCTCGGATCTCAGGGATGACCTCGGTTGACATCTCCGAGAAGCGGCCGATGGGAGAGGCGTTCCGATTGGTGCCCGAGCTTTTCGCTCGGGAGCTGGACGCGATCGGCTACAGGCTCGATGACCAACGCCTGACTCTGGCGTGCGCCGAGCCGATCGACGCCGCCCGACAGCGCGAGATATCCGCCTTTCTCGGCATCGAGGTCAGCGGATGTGTCTTGGCCGACCCTGTCGCCATTGAGCACCTCATGAACGCCGTCTACCCCCGCCTTTCGCCAAGCGAGGAGACGGTGGCGAACCCCACGCAGGCAACAGCCTCTTCGCCGCTCACGACCGCCAAGCCGCTGACGATCGCTTCGATGGACGCGGTGGCAACGCCGAGCCCCGTGGCGAACGTGGCAGCCCAGGTGCCCGAGCCCGCCATGGCCGGCACTCAATACCAACGTGACGTGTCCTCCAACGGTTCCCTCGAGCCGGGCTATGACCCCGACGACTGGAAGGCCGACTACAGCCTCGAAGCGCGTCCGAGCCTGCCGGGTTCGGGCGGCAGGCCGGACATGGAGCCTTTCACGCCCACGTTCAACCCCGACGGCACCTTGGACATCGACGAGCTCTTGACCTACGCGGTGCGCAACGGTGCGTCAGACCTTCACCTAGCGAACCAGCTTCCGCCCGCAATTCGCATCGACGGCTCGCTGCGACCGATCGAGGGCCTCGGGCGGGTCGACAACGAGCAGATCCGCGAGATGGTCTACCGGATCCTCACCCAGGGCCTCCGTGAGCGGTTCGAGGCGGAGCACGAGCTCGACACCTCCCACACGATCATGGGCGTAGGACGCTTCCGGGTCAATGTCTTCCTGCAGCGAGGCTCGATCGGGACAGTCATGCGAGCCATTCCCCACGAGATACCGTCCTTCGACACACTCGGCCTGCCCGCCGTCGTCCCCTCGCTGGCCGAGCTGCGGCGGGGCCTCGTGCTCGTGACGGGACCGACCGGATCGGGCAAGTCGACGACCCTCGCCTCGCTGGTGAACATCATCAACCAGTCGAAGCCACTCCACATAGTGACCGTCGAGGACCCGATCGAGTTCCTGCACACGCACAGCCGGTCGATCGTCAACCAGCGCGAGGTGGGATCGGACACGAAGTCGTTCGCGGAGGCGCTCCGTCACGTGCTGCGCCAGGACCCGGACGTGATCCTCATCGGTGAGATGCGCGACACCGAGACGATCGCCACGGCGCTCACAGCAGCCGAGACCGGCCACTTGGTGTTCGCGACCTTGCACACCCAGGACGCTCCCCAGACAATCGACAGGATCATCGACGTCTTCCCGAGCGCCCAGCAGGACCAGATCCGGATCCAGCTCGCCGCGTCCTTGGAAGCGGTGATCACCCAGCAGCTGGTTCTGAGCGCTACCGGCTTCGGTCGTACACCGGTCGCCGAGATCATGCTCTGCAACCCCGCGATCCGCAACCTCATCCGGAGCGCCAAGACGCACCAGATCTATTCCCTCATCCAGACCGGGGCCGCAGCGGGAATGCAGACCATGGACCAGGGCCTGGCCAAAGCCGTGCAGACAGGCGCCATCACCGAAGCCATGGCCTTTGACCGCTGCCACGATCCGAGCGAGCTTCGTGACTACCTGAGGCAGCGATGACGTCACCCATCCCCGGTCTGGAGGACTGAGCCATGCCAACGACGACTTTCGACTACAGGGTCCGCGATGCCGACGGCAGGCTGGTAAAGGGCCAGCTTGAGGCCGACAGCGTGCCCTTGGTCGCGGCCCGCCTCAGGGACATGGGGTACGCGCCCATCGAGATCAAGCCCGTTTCGCTCAACTTGAGGCGCGAGATCAACATCCCCGGCGTCACCGACCGGGTCGCCCTCAAAGACGTCGCCCTCATGAGCCGCCAGCTGGCGACGATGGTCGCCGCCGGGCTCACCTTGGTGCGGGCGCTCGGCGTGCTCGCCGACCAGATCGAGTCCAAGCCCCTTCGCGACGCCATGCTCCAGGTGCGTCAGGACGTCGAGCAGGGCTCGTCGTTGTCGAGCTCGCTCGAGAAGCTCCCCAAGATCTTCCCGCCCCTCTACATCGCCATGGTCCGGGCCGGCGAGGTCGGGGGCCAGCTGGACTCCGTGCTGCTCAAGCTCTCGACCACCCTCGAGAAGCAGGTCGAGCTCCGCCAGAAGGTGCGGTCAGCCATGGCCTACCCGGCCATTGTGATGTGTGCCGTCATCGTGATCGTCACGGCGATGATGATCTTCATCGTCCCGATCTTCAAACACCTGTTCTCCTCATTGAACGGGACGCTCCCCCTGCCGACCCGGATCGTCATCTCCATCTCCGACGTCGTGGCCAGCGTGTGGCTCGTTGTTGTTATCGCGACCATCATCGCGATCGTCGTGCTGATGCGCCGGTGGATCGCGACCCCGAGCGGCAGGAGGAAGTGGGACGCGTTCAAGCTTCGCCCGCCGGTGTTCGGTCCCCTCGCTCACAAGGTCGCGCTCGCCCGCTTTTGCACGACGTTCTCCTCGCTCCTCTCCGCAGGCGTACCGGTCATCGAAGCGCTCGACATCGTCTCTGTCAACGCGGGCAACCAGATCGTCGCCGACGCCCTCGTCGGCGCCCAAGAGGGCGTCCGCGAGGGCAAGTCGCTGTCCGCCACGCTCGCCCAGTACCCGGTCATGCCGATCATGGTGACCCAGATGATCGAGACCGGGGAGGAGTCAGGCGCGCTCGACGACATGCTCGCGAAAGTCGCGACGTTCTACGACAACGAGGTGAACGCGACCGTCGACAGCCTGACTTCGATCCTCGAGCCTCTGATCATCGTGTTCATGGGTGCATGTATCGGGGCCATCGTCGTAAGCCTCTACCTACCCATGTTCGACTACGTCAAGCTGCTGCAGCAGCCAAACGCCTGAGGCCGGGGCACGACCGGCAGGGCGTAAGAAGGACGTCCCCATGGCACCTGTGCTGTGCGGCTCAAGAAGTGCCCGGACAACGCCGATATGAAAGACCGCGTGATGTTGTTGCTTCGAACCGCCTAAAGGACCTTGGAATGCCAATCATTCAGGAGGCCGACCGCAGCATGCCGGGCAAGATCTGCAGCACAGTAGGTTCATTTTTAGTGTCAGGAGCACGTTGATGCCTACGCGACGCGTGAGTGTCCAAATCAGCAGCAGCGCGGTCCGCATGGCGGAAGTCACCGTCGGGCATGGGCGGCCTGAGCTCGTCCGACTTGGTCAGGTCGCCCTTCCGCCACGGGCCGTCATCGACGGAGTGATCCTCGACCTTCCTGCTGTTCGCGTCGCGCTGGAACGCTGCGTCAAAGAGGGTGGCTTCTCGCCTGGAGACGTGCACGTGGGAATCGCCGGACTTCGGGCGATCACGCGCGAGCTCGAAATGCCGCTCGTGCCCGACTCGGAGATCGACGCCGCGGTGCGGCTGCAGGCGCTCGATGTCATCCCGTTCGCCATCGACAGGGCGCTCATCTCCGCACGGCCCTTGGAGGAGACCATCGGCGCCAACGGGATGCCCGAGCGGCGCGTCCTTGTGGCGGCGGCTCACCGAGACCTCGTCGATCCCCTCGTCAAGATCGTGAATGATGCTGGGCTGACGCCTGTCAGCGTTGAACCAACTTCTTCTGCGATGATCCGGGCTCTTTTCGATCCGCAAACAGCTGTCGAGGGCCCCGAGGCCATCGTCGCGGTCGGTGGCGGGCTCACGAAGGTAGCCGTCCACGAGAACGGGGTTCCCCACTTCGTTCGAACGATTGCAGAAGGTGGCGATGCCGTCACAGCCGCCATCGCCGGCGTGCTCGACCTGCCACTCGCCGACGCCGAGGTGGCAAAGCGGAATCTGGACGAATCCGCCCCTCACATCCGGGTTGCGCTCGGTGCGGCGCGAGATGCGTCCATGTCTCTGATCAACGAGCTGCGAAGCTCGATCGACTACTACGCCAGCTTGACGGGTCGCAGCCCCGTCCGACGGGTGGTGCTCACCGGAGGTGGATCTCGGCTCTCCGGTTTCGCCGAGCTGCTGCAGCAGCAGCTTCGGCTGCCTGTGGTGAAAGGGAGCGTGCTCAGCCGGATCGACTGCTCGCGACTTCACCTTCCCCCAGAAGAGATCGCCCGGCTCGACCCTGCGGTGGCCGTGGTCGTCGGCCTTGCGCTGCCGGGCCCGAAGGACGTCAAGGAGCTCGATCTGCTCCCACCAGAGGTGCTGCTCGGGCGCAAGCGCGAACGGTTGGAGCGCTCGGTCGTCCTTGTGGGCCTGGTGCTCGTAGTCGCCATGGTCGGGCTCGGTGTCCTCCGCTTTCTCAAGGTGCACAACGCCGAGAACCAGGTCGCCGGGCTGCAGGGACAGATCGAGGCCATCAATGTCCAGATCCCCCGGTACGACAAAGTCCAACAGGAACGTTCCACGATCCTCGGCCTCGCCGCGATCAGCAGTCCCATTGTGAACGACGAGGTGTACTGGCCGGGCGTGCTTGCAGCCCTTACGAGTGCCACACCACCTGGGGGAGTGATCGGTTCCTTCTCCGCCACCGCAGTTCCCCGCCCGGCTGCAGCTGCGCCGACGAGCATGGCCCCGGTCGCAGTCGCACCGTCCGCGACCCAGATCGCGTCGCTCAGCATCTCTCTCTCAGCTGAGAGCGGGTACCCGTACTTTCGCAGCTGGTACTACTCGGTAGACGGCTCTGGCACCCTGACTGTGAACGGGTTCACCGGGATCTCACAGGTTGCCACGAGACAGATCAGTTACAGCGCAACGGTTGGGGTCACCGGCGAAGTTACCTCTCCTCGAGCCAAGGAATTCCAGGTGCCGCGATGAACAGAATGCCCAGTTTCAATCTCGACTTGCTGAAGTCCAAGGTCGTGCTCATCGTCACAGGCGTCGTGATCCTCCTGCTCATCGTCTGGTGGTTCGCCTGGATGACACCCGAGAACAACAAGCTCAGCTCCGTTCAACAGCAGGTGAGCGCCGATCAAACGAAGCTCACCCAGCTGAACCTCACGCTCGAGTCGCTCAAGGCGGAGAAGAAGCTCGTCCTCAAGGAGCTCCCCTACCTCAAGAAGGTGACGACAGCGATCCCCCCCACCGAAGATCCACCCGGAATCGTCGACTCACTCAACAACCTCGCGACCGCCACAGGCTGTGACCTCTTGTCTGTCACACCGGCGGACAGCCCGAGCCCTAGTGGCGTGGCGGGACTTTCAAACATAGGTGTCTCCTTCTCCATCGCGGGAGGCCACAAGAACGTCTTCGAGTTCTTGAAGGGCTTCTACAGCATGGGACGCCTGATGACCATCAACACCGTCAGTCTCTCAGCGGCAGGCTCGAACCCGAACATCCTGGCCGTCAACGACGGGCAGCAATACAGCATGACGGTGAGCGCGGTCGCCTACACGACCTACGTGACTCCTGCGCCTGCGACCTGAACGCTAAAGGGGCTCTTCTCGATGAACTGGGGTGCGTGAACAACTGACCGCGCTCCGATAGGTATCCACCGACGCGGCCAGGGGCACCGCGGAGAGCTCTTTGTCGGCTATCTTGACTCCGGTCGGGTGGCGCTGGTCGAGCTCGCTTGGACCTTGAGGCCCTTTTTCGTCACGGGGTTCGCGATGAGCTGGACGATGACCCCCTAGGAGGTGAGCGGGCGACCGCGCCAGTTCAGCGTGATGAAGCTGAACAGCCCCAGCACCAATCACCGCCCTCTTCCGGCGCTCGTCCAGCAGTGGCTGCACCGTCGAGAAGAGCTCAGCGAGCTGCTCCTCGCTGACCTCCACCACCAGAGGCTACGTCGCGCGAGTTATTCTTAAGCGGCCGCTAAGCGGTCCGCTTCCGGTCGAGCACCGGCGTGAGCTGCAGGCAATGAACCTGCTCCGCCACGAAACACCACTGGGCGATTTGCCTGATTCCAAGTTTTTCAGCACTATTCACTCCTCTTCAGGATCGCGTACAGGTTCGCGGTAAACGGCGTCGGCGCAACCTTTGCCGCAGCGCGCAGCACCCGGTAGACAGGGTGTCGTCCCGGATTGACGCGCCATGAGACGACCTCCAGTCCGGAGGCGCCGATGATCACCTCGTAGTCGGACGGACGTAAGTAGTTGAAGGTTGAACGGCCCTTGCAGCTCCGGGCCCGTGCAATGGGTTTGGCGAGGTGCGACCAAGGGATGGGGAACTTCCCGATACTTGCCATTAGATGATGACCACCTGTTGGGAAGTACCAGAGAGGACCCCAGCCCGCGTAAAAGCGGCCACCTGACCGGAGTCGATTCCTCACTGCCTCGAGGCACCCGGCGAGGTCAACGACGTGCTCCAGCACTTCGTTAGTCATAATCACGTCGAATGATCCCTCGAGATGCTCGATAGGCGTCTCCGTGTAGGTGATGTCGAGGTGAGGGAACCGCCGCGCCGCAATCGACTTCGCACTCGCGATCAAGTCGGAATCGATATCAAGTCCGACGACGTGGGCTCCTTCCTCGGCGGCGCGCACGGAGAAGGCGCCATGGCCGCAGCCGAAGTCGAGAAACCTCACATCCTCCAACCATGGGTGTTCTCCAAAACGCTCCCAGGCAGCATCCCACTTCTTGTACATGTGGTCGAAGTACGCATCCGCGCCGGTTGGAACGCTGGCCTCGGACATGGCCTACACACTATGCCGCGAGGCATCTGATTCTTCGTATCCGGCTCTTGTCCCCTCATTGTGTAGCTGGCTAACTACTCGGGACAAGCAGGCGGCGAGCGACGGAGCTAGCAAGCTTGTCGTTGCGCCCGCGTGCCTCCGAACGGCGCCAGTCCTTGACTATCTTCAAGAGGACCAGCTGGGATGTCAAAGGGCCATGGCTGATGTCTCCCCTCTCGGAGCTTGGACAACCTCGGGCACGTGTCGCCCATGGCGATGCCGATGCCACGGAGAGGGCGCTTGCGCTTGCGGTAGGTCACCCGCAGGCATTCTCCCCCAGAGGCGGTGGACGCGCTTGTCGTTGACCGCCCAGTCGGCGTTCCTGGCCGCTCCGGCCGCCCTCCTCCAGAGCGCAGTAAGGGTCCCCCATCCAGGTCCGCCAAGGGCCGCTGACACCTGCCTGAGCATCCTGGACTGCTTCGGTCTGGGGAAGAAGCCGCCCAAAGCAGGAGGACCTCCTGACCGAAGTCAGGAGGTCCTCCTCACTAACAGACCGCTCCGGGGGCTAACCCCCGAGGCAGAACTTGGTGGTGTGACTACCCGCCTGGGAAGCCGCTGGAGCTGAAGTTGGTCCCAGCCATGGCCGCCGAAGCGGCACAGTTTGCGATGGCCGTGTTCTTGATCACCCCGTAATACGTGCCGGTCTGCTTGTTCGTGTTACCGGCGACGTTTGCGGTGGTCTGAGCTGCCTTCTGGTCGACGACAATCCAGCAGTCCCTCGTGCCCGGCGCGTAGGCCGCCAGAATGACGTAGCCAGCAGTGCCGCTCGCCAAGAGCGAGATGATGTTCGACTTGCTCGACGAAGTGCCGGCCACGAACGACAGGCCGGTGTCGACGGCGGTGATGGTCGAGACGCCGCTGCCGCCCAGGATCCCGGTGTAGGACTGGTTGTTGTTCGTGTAGAAGGTGTCGGCGCCCGTGAGGGCCGTCTGCAGGTTGGCCTGCGCAGCAGTGTTGTTCGCGGTCTTGGTCACTGACAGGAACGTCGGGATGGCGATCGCAAGGAGAATGCCGATGATGAGCAGCACAACGAGCAGCTCAATAAGCGTGAAGCCCTCCTCTCCAGCCTCTTCGCACCTGAGGCGCCGCGCGCGGAGCCTCTCAGAAGCGTCTGACATCGGTTAGTTCCTCTCGATTTCTCGCGCAGTGCTGCCAACATTGCATCGGCATGCGGCGTGCCCAACCTTAGAGGCAAATTGCTTGGCTACTGGCCTGGCACCACCTACGAGGCGCCCGGTCTCCGGGCTCTCCTCAGCGGTCCAGGGCATCCCAGAGCTTGGCGCGTGAAGCCGACTCCCAAAGTTCCGGAAGCTCCGAGGCCGCATCGTTGAAGCGGCGCTCCTCGAGTCCGGCCAGCAGGCCGTAGGTGTAGCCGTTGTGGCCTGGGTGCGCGCCCATGCCGGCTCCGAGCTCACGAAGGACAGCTCTCGCCACGACGGCGTCCTGGCCTGCTCCCAGCAGTTCATGGATCGCCTCGAAGCGTTTCGCGATCCGTGTGGCCGCCCTTCCCAGGAAGGGCTCGAAGGCCTCGGCCGCGTAGCGCATGCCCTTTGCCGCCTTACGGACCTCGTGCAACGCGCGCTCGCGCTGGGTGCCGGCCTCCAGGGCCTGCGCCGCCTCGAAGCGGCGCGCCACTCGCTCGAGGTCGCGGCGCAGCAACCACGGCGCGGCGCTGTGGAGAGTCCGCTTTGCCTTCGGCCGGGTCGGAGGGGCGGCGCTCACAGCTCGAAGCACGTTCAGCAGAGTCAGGTAACGATCCGAACGCATCGCAACGAGCGCTGCGGCCAGTGCCTGCTGGCGAGCCTCGGCGAAATGTCTGTCGATCTCGTCGCGTACCGGGCCGATCACCTCGCAGGGTGGGAGCGTGTCGAGAAGCCTTTCGAGCTGGCTCCTGAGCACGTCGGTATCGCGGAGCGGCCCGAGGACGCTCCCCAGCCATCCAAGTTCCTCACGCAGCCAGCGTGCGGACTCCTTGTCCAGCACCGGGGTGAATGTTCTCAACGCGCTTCGCAGTCGCCGAATGGCGATTCGCATCCTGTGCACTGCTTCGGTGTCGCCCAGGCGCACTCCGACATCGCGTTCGATGATCTCGAGGACGAGGTCGTGCCACCGTCTGGTGAAGACCCAGCCGACGGAGTCGGCTGCGCTCTTGGACGGGCGAGGCTCGGCTACGAGCGGGTTGCCTGCGGCCACCCCGATGGCGCGTGCGAACTTGGAGTGATGCTCGGCCGGTCGGCCGCCAGAACGCTCGAGCTCCCGACTGATCTTCGCGAGCTCCCGAGGGCTGCCTTCGAGCAGCTCGATCTCCAATTCCTTCCAGCGGTCATGAGGTTCCGAACGGCCGTTGAGGAACGCTCCGACCTCATCCTCGTCCACCTCCGCGAGCGGGCGGCTCTCCGGACCGACGAGAACGGTCCTCGTGCGTCGGGTAGTCAGCCGCACGATGGGCTGGAGCTTCCGGCCGCCGGTGCGAGCGAGGGTCAGATCGCTCAGCTCCTCGGGGACCGCCGGCGGTTCGAGAAGAAGAGAGGCGGCGTCGAGGGGAGGAGCGGGACGTCGCAACTCGATCCGAGTGCCGGCGCTCTTGCCCGGGAGCCTGAGGCGCCACTCGGAGTCCTTTCCTCCGAGACGCAGTCGCAAGGCGGCCCCCGTGCGGGCGAGCCGGTAATCGGAGGTGTCGTAGTGGATGGCGTCGAGGTCGACCGTTTCCACTGATCCCACGCGGAGAGACGGTGCCAACGACTCAAAAGCCGGCAGCTCGGCGTCGTCGTCGACGACGAATCTGCGCTCGACCTCGATCACGGTGCGCCCCCACTTTCGACAACTGCTCGGCGACAAGGCTGCGCCTAGTCCAATTCTGCCTCATGCACACGTCTTTGCGGCTCCATCCGGTTAGGTGTCCTCGGCGACGAGCAGGACCGGTAGCCTCGGATTATGGAGACCTGGGACGCCATCCGAGCTCGTCGCAACGTTCGCACCTACGAGGACCGGGCCATCGCTCCCGAACACCTCAACCGGATCCTCGAAGCGGGATGGCGCTCACCGTCGGCGTCGAACCGCCAGCCTTGGGACTTCGTCCTGGTGACGGACCCTGGCCAGTTGCAGGAGCTGTCGACGGTGTGGACCGCCGCCCATCACCTGGCCGAGGCGAAGGCGGCGATTGTCCTGGTCCTCCCTGAGCCGGACAACGAGCGGGTGTGGACGCTTGACCAGTACGACCTCGGCCAGGCGACAATGGCGATGATGCTGGCGGCCACGGACCTTGGCATCGGCAGCGGCCACTCCGCCATCGGCGACCAGGAGGCGTGCCGGCGCCTCCTCGGTGTGCCCTCAGACCACATCTGCGCTTACATGCTGGCTTTCGGCTATCCGGCCGATCGACCGCTGAAGCCGATCGCAAAGCCGAACCGGCGGCCATTCGAGGAAGTGGTCCACCGCGGCCGCTGGTAAACGGGCTCCCATTTGAGGAGCTTCGCTTCCTTCTGGCTCACCTTTGCGCCGGTGGCTGTCGCATAGGCATGAGCGGATACCAGACGGCTGTCCGGGATCACTCCATGTGGAAGGTGAACATCCGATCGGGGTCGATGCGGACGCGAACATTCGCATCGAGGAAGTCTTCCCAGTCGGGTCCGTACCGGGGCGTGTACAGATCGAGCAAGATTTGGCGAAGGTCTGCGTTTTCTCCTGCTTGCATGTCGAGCAGCGTGGCTTGCCCATGAACTGTGACAGACAGCTCCTCGCTGGGCAGGTGGGTCGCGCTGACGTGTGGACGTTGTCTGATGTGGCGAATACGCACCGAATCAGGAGACGATCCGAAGTGGAACGCTCCCCGGTAGAAGACGCCGTCGACCGGCCCAGTCAGCGGGCGACCGTCCGAGGTCACAGTCGCCAGGGTCAACAGCCGCATACCTGTCAGCCGAGCACATAGCTCAGGGGCCGTGAGCCTTCGCTCGGTCGTGATCACCTCGCGCAGATGCCGACCTGCACTCGCGTCGCTCTCGTCCAAGAGAGCCTGCAGCCTGCTGAGGTCAGCCTCGGTCTCGTTCACGGTTCCTCCAGTCAGTTCCCGGGAGCGATGGTGCTATCTGGAAGGCGTGCCCAGAACAAGATCCGTTTGAATGCGTAGAAGTACGGGGCCCGGTCGCCGAGAACCTCCCCGAGACGTTGCTGGTAGCGCTCCACGTACCGGTCGCACAGCTCAGGGGGCAGCAGGTTCTGGAACCGCAAGAGCACGGTGCCCTTTGTCCACTCGACCACAGCGCCCGTCGAGGCAAGTTCGTGGTCGTAGACCTGCAAGCGGACGTTCTGCTGAGAGAAACCGAGCTCGTGCAGCATCTCGGCGTACTGCTCCGGTGGGCGTACCGGGCTCGCGACAGCCGCTGGAGCAACGGTCATGTACTCCAGAAAAGGAGGTTCGTGAGCAACCTCGGCGGCAATGGAATGGGACGGGTGATCGAAATTGGCCGGCACCTGAACGGCGAGCTGCCCTCCCGCGCGAAGCGACGCGGCGAGCCGGCGCAGCAGTCGCGGATGATTGGGAACCCATTGCAGGCTGGCGTTGGCGAAGACGACGTCGAAGCGCTGGTCCGCCTCGAAGCGGCCGATGTCGGCGGCCTCGAACCGCAAACCGTTCCCCGCTAAGGGGCGTGCCCTGGCCAGCATCGCCTCCGAGCTGTCGACTCCGACGGTCGTGCCGGCCTGGGTGTGCTCGTGCAGCCTGACCGTCAGCTCGCCCGTCCCGCAGCCGAGGTCGATCACGTCGCCGCCAGGAACAGGCTGCACCATTGCGAGGAGATCGAAGAACGGCTTCGAACGTTCGGCGGCGAACCTTGAGTATTGGTCGGGGTCCCACTTGTCAGATCTCACGGAGGGGGTTTCATCAGACATCCAGGCATCGTACGAGCTGTGCCGGGCTCCGGCGACCGGGTGACGTCGGCGGACCCCTGGCCATATTGTGGAAGCCATGATGAAGACAGCGCCTGGTCCGCCTGGAGAACTTGTTCTCGAGGAGTTCGTCCTGCGGCGTTACCAGCAGGAGGACGCGCCGGCGCTGGCGGTGGCCGTGAGCGAGAGCTTGGAACATCTGCGTCCTTGGATGCCGTGGGTGGCCCTCGAGCCGACGACGCTGAAGGACCGCGAGAAGCTTCTCGCCCAGTGGGATCGTGACTGGACCGACGGCACTCAGTACTCATTCGGGATGTTTCGCGAAGGACGTGTGGTGGGCGGTGCGGGGCTCATGCGACGCATCGCTGAGGACGGGCTCGAGATCGGCTATTGGGTGCATCCCGAGTTCGTCGGTCGTGGCTTCGCGACCAGCGCCGCGGAGGTGCTGACCACCTTCGGGCTGAGTCTTCCGGGAGTGACCCACATCGAGATCCATCACGACAAGTCGAACGTGGCCAGCGGTCGTGTTCCCTTGAAGCTGGGTTTCGAGATGGTGCGCGAGCAGCTTGTGAAGGTTGAGGCACCCGGCGAGACAGGGGTGAGCTGCATTTGGAGGATGGACCGGGCCGCCTGGTCCGGAAGAGCCCTTCACACTTGACAGATGCTGGACGCGGGCCGAGCAGCAGCACGGCCGCCGAGAGCTTGCGGGCCTCTCGCGCATCGTGTGCCGATCCAGGGCCTCTACGTCCCTGACGACGAGGCCCGCTTCGCTCTCCTGGAAGCCGCCACCAGCGAAGACGTGGCGCGAACCGATGCCGCCCACCAACTGGGCTTTCATCGCGGCGACGCCGCCCTGAGCATCTAACCGCCCGGTCCGGGGGCCAGGGCAGCGCCTGAGGTCGAGTGCGATTCGCTCGTTCTAGACTTTTCTCGCATTAAAAGCTAAGGTTCGAGAGAAGTAGTTCAGTGGCGTTCGCGGGCGTCAGTTGCGACAGGAAAGCGAGTTCACGCCAGACGGCTCAAATGGAGGGACAGCGACAAGATGAAACTGAACAGAAGAGAAAAGTGGCTGGGGACGGTCATGGCCGCCGCCGGGCTCTCGTTGACGCTGGTTTGCCTGCCTTCGGCAGGGGCCAGCATGAGAGCGATCACCACAAGCGGGACGAGAGCGATCACCCCAGGCGGCACGTTGCAAGTCGCGCAACCGTGGGGAACGCTTGTCGACAACTTCAACCCCTACTCGCCCGCGGGCGCGGAAGCACCCGGGACGAAAAGTTGCCTCTATCAGTCGCTCTTTTACATCAATTCGGTGACCGGAGCGCAGACCCCTATGCTCGGGACGAACTACACGTGGACGGATAACGGCTTGAAGTTGGTCGTCACAACCCGTTCAGGGGTGAAGTGGAGTGACGGAACGCCGTTCACAGCCGCGGACGTGGCGTTCACCTTCAACTACTTGAAGGCGAACAAGTCCATCGACCTCAACGGCATCTGGAAGAGCTCCCTCAGTTCGGTAGTGGCGACGTCGGCGAACACCGTGGTGTTCACATTCTCAAAGCCGGACACGCCCGAAGCCATCACCATCTTGTACGGCACGGACGGGAGCCAGTCGGACATCCTGCCTCAGCACGTCTGGGCGAGCATCAAGAGCCCTGCGACTTACCCGAACCTCAGCCCGGTTGCCACGGGCCCCTTCACGCTCACGTCCTTCTCGGCGGGCTCGGTCGTCTACACCAAGAACCCGCTCTCCTGGGAGAAGCCGTACATCAACGAGGTGATACTTAGCTCGACCGCTTCGAACACGACCGCTGAGCTCGGACTGGAAAATGGGAGCATCGACATGTCGTACGATGCCATCAGCGACCCCAAAGTGAGCTTCCTCGCCCAGAGTCCGGCAAACCACATCTTCTGGCCGATCTCCAACATGAACTACCTCTACATAAACACCCAGGCGACGGGGCCGTTCAGCGACGTGAACTTCCGCAGGGCGGTCGCCTACACCATGAACACCCCGTTCCTCGCTCAGCGTGCGTATTTCGGGGCGCTTCCGGGAGCGACTGGTGGAGAGGAGTCGGCGCTCGTTCCGGCTCAGGTGCAGCAGTGGTTCTCAAGCTCGCTTTCGAGCCTGGAATGGACCTACAGCGTCACCAAGGCGAAGGCGGTTCTGAAGGCGGCGGGGTACAAGTGGTCGTCGAGCGGTCAGCTCGAATCGCCGGTGGGAGTCGTCTACCCGAGCTACGACGTCCTTATCGGAGGGCCGGGTTGGACGGACTACATCTCGCAGGCTGACAACGTCGTCAACGAGCTGAAGGCGATCGGCATCAGCTCGACAGTGGTGCAGGAGCCGTACTCGACGATGATCAACGACCTCTACCTAGGCAAGTTCACCTTCACCATTTGTTGGGGCAACGGGAACGGGCCAACGCCGTACTACCAGTACTACTACATGTTCTCGCCGTCAGAGTCTGCGGCGATTGGCAAGTTCGCCAACTCCGACTGGGAGAGATTCACTTCTCCGACTATCACGAACGCTCTGTCGAGCTACGCCTCGAGCAGCAGCGCGTCGGTGCAGAAGGCTGACATGGTGGCGATCGAGAAGGAAGTTTTGACCAACGTGCCGGTGGTGCCGCTCACCGGCCGGGGGAACTGGCTCGTCTACCAGACCCGCACCTTCACCGGGTTCCCGAGCGTTTCTGACCCCTATAACGACGGGAGCGCGGGGGACGCGGAAGGTTCGATGCTGACGTACGTGAACGTGTACCAGAAGTAAGAGGGTAAGAAGACACACGCTCCCGACGTTCGCATCGGGGCGCTGGTAAGAAGGCTGTCAGGGAGCGGCTCGCCGCCACGGTGAGTCGCTCCCTGACTGTCGGGGCGGCGATAGGAGAGTGCGCCCGTGCGATACGTGGTCCGGCGCTTTTGCGCTCTGGTGCTGACCTGCTGGGTGGCGCTGACGGTGAACTTCGCCCTGCCCCGGCTCATGCCCGGCAACCCAGTGGAAACGATGTTCGCCCGTTACCAGGGCAAGGTGAGCCCAACGGCGATCAGTGCCATGGAGCTCGACTTCGGCCTGAACACGAAGACGGGCGAGCTCGGCCAGTACTTCGACTACCTCGGGCACACCCTCACCGGCAACCTCGGCGTCTCCTTCTCGTACTTCCCGGCCCGCGTGAGCACGCTGATTGGTGAGGCCCTCCCGTGGACTCTCGGGCTGGTCGGCTTCGCCACCATCCTCGCTTTCCTCCTCGGGACGACGCTCGGAGTGGTGGCGGCCTGGCGGCGGGGGACGGCGGGGTGGCGCCGAGCGTCGCTCGTCGACTCCGGCCTCGTGCCCTTCAGCCTGATGCTCGGCGCCTTGCCGTCTTTTTGGATAGCCCTCATCCTGCTCTACTTCATCGCCTTCAAATTCGGCTGGTTTCCGATCGGCTATGGCCTAAACCCCGGCCAGGGGATCGCCTCGTGGTCCGGGTTCGCCTCCCTCATCCACCACGCCGCCCTTCCCGCCATCACCTTGACATTCATATCGATGGGTATGTGGATCCTCCTCATGCGCAACAACATGCTCACCGTGCTCGGCGACGACTACGTCAAGTTCGCGCGGGCCAAGGGCTTGCGCGATCGCACCGTCGCTTACCACTACGCCGCCCGCAACGCCATCCTGCCGGTCTTCTCGCAGCTCGCCTTGGCCCTCGGCATAGTCGTCGGCGGCCAGGTCTTCATCGAGATCGTCTTCTCCTACCCAGGGATCGGGTACATGCTGCTCCAAGCGGTGGAGAACGAGGACTATCCCCTCATGCAGGGGATCTTCCTCATCTTCACGCTCGCCCTGCTGGTGGCTAGCTTCCTCGCCGACGTTTTGTACGTCTTTCTCGACCCCCGTGTCCGCATGGAGTCGGCCAAGTGAACTGGAAAGCTCTCCGGCACAACCGCAGCGCCGTCGCTGGCGCGCTCATCTTCGCCTTGTTCTGCCTCGTCGCCCTGTTGGCGCCGGTGATCGTTCCCTATTCGCCGACCGACATCAACTTCACCCCGTTGCTCCACCCGAGCGCGGAGCACCTTCTCGGGACCTCGGTCAACGGCCAGGACATCCTCTCCCAGCTGATCTGGGGGGCGCGGGCGAGCCTGTTCGTCGGGCTGGTCTCCGGTGCCCTGATCAGCTTGGTGCAGCTCGTGATGGGGGTCTTCGCCGGCTACGTCGGCGGCGTGTTCGACATGGTGGCGGTGGCGGTGACCAACGTCTTCCTCGTGCTCCCCTCGCTCCCGCTGCTCATCATCCTGGCTGCATACCTGCGAGGTGGGGGCCTCCTCATGCTCGTCGGGGTGATCACGATCACCGGCTGGGCATGGGGGGCCAAAGTGCTCCGGTCGCAGGCGATCGCCCTCCGGGACCGGCCCTTCGTCCAGGCGGCCCGGGTCACCGGTGAGGGCCGCTGGCACATCGTCTTCGCCCACGTCGTGCCAAACATGCTCGGCATCATCGTCTCGAACTTCTTCGGGGCAGCCCTGTTCGCCGTTTTGGCAGAGGCCGGTCTCGAGTTCATCGGCCTCGGCAACATCAACGACATCACCTGGGGGACGATGCTCTATTGGGCCCAGGAGGGCGACGCCATCCTCCTCGGGGCGTGGGTGTGGCTCCTCGTGCCGGGGTTGTGCCTCGCTCTATTGGGCACGTCCTTGGGGCTGCTCAACTTCGCCGTGGACGAGATTGCCAACCCCCGACTGAGGAGGGACTGACGTGGCGCCCCTCCTCGAGATCTCCGACCTCACCATCGGCTATGGGTGGCAGCTGCCACCTTCGGTGATCGCAGTCCGAGGGGTGAGCCTGACCGTCGCCGCCGGCGAGATCGTCGGGATCGCCGGTGAGTCGGGATGCGGCAAGACGACCCTCGCCCTCGCCGCCGCCGGGCTCCTCGACCCGCCCGGGCGGGTGCTCTCAGGTTCGGTGAGCTACCAGGGGACCGACCTCACTTCGCTCTCGGCAAACGAGCTACGGAACCTGCACCTGGCAGAGATCTCGATGGTCTTCCAGGCCTCGATGAACGTCCTCAACCCGATCATGCGAATCCGAGACCAGTTCCACGACGCCATGGCGGCACACGGGGTCCACTCGTCGGACGGGGCGCGCCAGCAGGCCGAGGAGACCTTCGACCTCGTCAAGATCCCCCGCCAGTTCTTTGACGCCTATCCCCACCAGTTGAGCGGCGGCATGCGCCAGCGCGCCGTGATCGCTCTCGCGATCGTGCTGCGGCCGAAGCTGCTCTTCCTCGACGAACCCACGACGGCCTTGGACGTCGTCGTGCAGCGCTCTATCCTGCAGTCCCTCGACGACCTGCGCCACCAGCTCGGCTTCGGGGTCGTGTTCATCACCCATGACCTCTCGCTCCTCGTCGAGATCGCCGACCGCATCGCGATCATGTACGCCGGCGCCTTGGTGGAAGAAGCGCCCGGCCGGGAGCTCCACGAGAAGCCGTGCCATCCTTACACGACAGCTCTTATGAGCTGTTTCCCCCCCCTCGGCGGGCCACGCCAACGGCTCCAGGGCATACCAGGCCAGCCACCCGACCTGCGAAACCTGCCCAAAGGATGCTCCTTCGCACCCCGTTGCCCCGAGGTGATCGCCGGCACCTGCGAGGCGGTCGATCCGCCGACCGTGCGGCTTGACGGGGACCACCGGGTGCTCTGCCACCTCTACGGCGAGAAGGCGGCCGACCATGGTTAGCACCCTCGGTCTGCCCGCGGAGACGAGCGAGGCTCCGAGCCCCGAGCTCGAGGTGCGCGGACTCACCAAGAACTACTCCATCGGTCGGATCGGGCGCCAGAAGGTGGTGCGTGCGCTCAGTGAGGTGGACCTGTCCGTGGAGAAGGGGGAGGTGATCGGGCTGGTGGGAGAGTCCGGCTCGGGCAAGACCACCTTCGCGCGGATGGTCGTCTTCCTCGAGCGGCCGACCGCGGGCGAGATCCTCGTTGGGGGGCGGACCCTGCCACGGCGCCCCAGCACCCATCGGCTGCGCGAGCACCGACGAGAGGTCCAGATGATCTTCCAGGACCCTTACTCGTCCCTCGACCCGCGCAACTCAGTCCGCTACAGCGTGGCGCGTCCCCTTCGCTCGTTCGGGCTCGTTCCGCGCAGCGCCGAGCGCGAGGCGGTGGAAGAGCTGCTCGACCAGGTCGGCCTCGTGCCGGCTGTCGATTTCCTGCGCCGCTACCCCCATGAGCTCTCCGGCGGCCAGCGCCAGCGTGTCGGCATCGCCCGGGCGCTGGCGGCCCAGCCCAGTCTCATCCTCGCCGACGAGCCGACGTCCATGCTCGACGTGTCGATCCGCCTCACGATCATGAACCTGCTCTTGGACCTCCAGCGCAGCCGGTCGCTTTCCCTCGTCTTCATCACCCACGACCTCGGCGCTGCCAACTACATGAGCGATCGCATCGCCATCATGTACGCCGGTCGCATCCAAGAGATCGGTCCCGCCTCCGAGGTCATGAGCGAGCCCAAGCATCCCTACACCCAGCTCTTGCGCCGAGCCGCGCCAGGCCCAGAGAACGAGCGCCGACAGGGAGCGCAATTCGAGGCGAAAGGCGACCCCCCGGATCTCACCTCGCTTCCGCCGGGCTGTCCCTTCGCCCCGCGCTGTCCTTTCGTCCAGAGCCGGTGCCAACAAACGCTCCCCGACTTGCGCCAGGTGGGAGCCGCCCACCGTGTCCGCTGCGTCTTGTACGAGTGAGACGGCGGTGGACGATCGCACCCCATTCCCCTCTGCGGCTAGCCGGTGCCAGCGGCGCCCGAGGGTATGACAACGAGGAGGTTCACTTGACGCTTTCCGACACAGACCCAGGCAGCAACTTCTACTGGGGCGCGGCTACCGCCGCCTACCAGATCGAGGGCTCACCAATGGCTGACGGTGCCGGGCGGTGCATCTGGCAAGAGTTCTCGCAGACCCCAGGAACTACCTACGACGGCCAGACGGGCGACCTCGCCTGCGACCACTACCACCGCTGGGCGGAAGACATCGAGCTCATGCGGCACCTCGGCCTTGGCGCGTATCGCTTCTCCATCCGATGGCCTCGGGTCCTGCCTGAAGGGGTCGGCGGGCCGAATCCGGCCGGACTCGCCTTTTACGATCGCCTTCTCGACGCGGTGTTGGCCGCCGGCCTCGAGCCTTTCGTGACGCTTTTCCATTGGGACTTCCCCTCCGCCCTGCAGCGGCGCGGTGGATGGTCCAATCGCGACTCGGCGGATTGGTTCGGCGAGTACGTATCCGTGGTTGCGGCCGCCCTCGGCGACCGGGTGAGGTGGTGGACCACTTTGAACGAGCCGTTCGTGGTCGCTGAACAAGGGCACTTGGTGGGAGCGCACGCGCCGGGCGTCCGCAACATCTACGCCGCTGGCCATGCGATCCACAATCAGCTGCGAGCCCATGTTGCTGCCTGGACCGCGCTCAAGGCTGCCAACCCGAAAGCGTCGGTCGGAATCGCCCTGCACAACGCTGCGGTGTGGCCAGCCAGCGAATCAGAAGCAGACATAGCCGCCACCGAGGTCGCACACGCTTGGCACAACTTCCCACTTTTCTTGGAACCCCTCGTGTACGGCAGATACCCCCCTGAGCTCGAGCAGTGTCTGCGCCCCTACTTGCCGAGCGGTTACGAGGAGGACATGGCGGCGCTCCGTTTGCCGCCGGACTTTGCCGGGATCAACTACTACGCCGGCTACCGGGTCCGCCACGACGCCACCAAGTGGACCGGCTTCGCTGAGTTCAAAGAGCCCGGGGCGCCCCGGACCACGATGGACTGGATCATCCGTCCCGAGGGGCTCGGCTTCATCCTCGAACAAGCACACGAGAAGTACAAGCTGCCCAACCTCTTCGTCACCGAGAACGGGGCCTCGTTCGACGACCGCCGCGACGGCCGGGCGGTGCATGATCCCGAGCGGATCTCCTACCTCGAGGCCCATGTCGGCGAGGTGCTGCGGGTGAGAAAAGAAGGTGTGCCGGTGCAGGGATACTTCGTATGGTCGCTTCTCGACAATTTCGAGTGGGCGCTCGGGTATTCCAAGCGCTTCGGCATCGTCTATGTCGACTTCGACACACAAGAACGCGTCGTCAAAGACAGCGGGTACTGGTACGGCGATCTCGCCCGAAGCGGGCAGTTGCCCGTTGCCTAGGGCAACCTCGCTTCTTGCAGCCTGTCTCTCGCGGCCACCAGCGGCACGCCCCCGTTGGAAAGTAGCTCGTCGACGACCAGGGCGGATGCCCCGAGTGCAACGGCATCCTCGCCAAGCCGCCCGAGCTCGATGTTGACGCAGTTGGCCGTGTAGTCGAGGGCTTGCTCTCGCACCACTTCCCGAATTCGGTCGAGAAGGGTGGGACCGAGCTTCAGTCCGAGCCAACCGCCTATCACAATGAGCTCGGGATTGAACAGGTTGGCGAGGTTGGCCGCGGCCACTCCGAAGCAGCTTGCCGCCTCCTCCAGGATCCGGGCGGCCGCTCCGCTCGACTCCGCCGACTGAAGGAGACGGTCTGCCCAGCCCTCCTCGTCAGGGTCGCTGGCAGGGGCTGCCTGTGGGTCAGCCTCTCGCCACGCCGCGAGCAATGGCTCTGCCCCGATGTAGGCCTCGAGACACCCGGTGGCTCCGCAGCGGCAGCGCCTACCGCCGGCTACGATGCAGTTGTGGCCCCACTCGCCGGCACTGGACGCAGCGCCCCGGTAGAGAGTGCCGTTGGTGAAGATCGCGGCACCGACGCCAGTGCCCCAAAGGGTGATCACGGTGTGATGTGTGCCGCGGCCAGCACCGAACCACATCTCGACCTGCCCTAACGCTTTAGCCCCGTTCTCAGCGAAGACCGGAGCTCCGACACGCTCTCGCACCAGTCGCTCGAGGGGAACGTCGTACCAACCGATGTTCGGAGCATGGACCCGTGCGTCGTCGACCCGATGCTCGACGAGGCCAGGGGTGGCGATGCCAACTCCGAGCAAGCGACGGCCTTCGGCGCTGAACTGCGCTTGAATTCTCTCGATGGCCTTCACCGTCTCTTCGATGGTTACATCCGCGTCGTGATGCTGGGGATGCAGGCCCACTTCGGCAACTCCGGCGACCCTCAGTCTCAGGTCGAAGCCCTCCACGCGGACGGCGGTCTCGCCGATCTCAACGCCGATGACGGCACCGAACTCGGGGTTCACCTGGAGCATGACCCGGGGCCTGCCCCCGTCAGACTGCTCTAGGCCGACCTCGACTATCAGGCCCTCGTCCAACAAGGCCGCCGTGAGGCTGGTGATGCTGCCGCTGCTCAGGCCCGTGAGCTGTCCCAAGCTGACTCGGTTGAGGGGCCCTTCGAGGAACAAGGGTCGCAACACGATGCTGCGGTTCACACGCCGTAAGTCCCCCACCAGGGCCTTGGCTCTAGCCATCACGAGTCGCTCCCTCAGCGCTTTTCTCAGATCTTAACTTAAGACTTGGCCCAGACGAGTGCGTCGACCGACGGTTGTTCTTGCCGCTGTTCTCCATCCGTTGTCCAAGGAACCCGGGTGCGATGGCACCACTGCTTGCCGTCTGAGCGGTCGTTCGCCCAGATCAGTGCTCCGGCCCGGCGCCTCAGTGACCACGCGCCAAGCTGATCAGCCGGTCGAGTATTCGCCCGCCGTCGGCGCGAAGCCCGTTGTGCTCGAACTCGTTGGTCAGCCAGGTGCGCATGGTGGGAATCAGTTCCGCCGTCTCCTCGGAGAACGACCGCTCGACATACATGTCGTAGGCGTAGATGGCCGCAGCCGCCGGAACCTGGCAGCCGCTCAGGCGCTCGGGGTCGTAGAGGCTCGGCCATTCGTAGCCGGCAAGCAGGTTGGCCGCCTCACGCACGGGCCGGAGCGCTCCGTAGTCGTCGAACATCCATGGGAACACGTGCTCACCGGTGAAGAGCTCGGGCTGCGTCTCGTATTCCTCAGGTTGTACGCGAGCTGCCGACCAGTTGGTGACCGCTCCGTCGGAGTAGGAGGACTCGTGGACGACTGCGTAGAGCGGATTGCGAGAAAACGGCGGAAGGCCGGCCTCGAGGTCGTGTAGGAACCCCGGAGAGTCTTCGGGCAGCTCCATTATGTAATGGAGGTGCTCCGCGCCGTCGCTCATGCCGAGCATGTGGCCGAGCTGGCGGAACATCCGCGGCGTGAGCCGGTCCCCGCCCGGCAGGATGACGTCCCCCTCGGCCACCCAGGCTTGTAGCCTCCGCACCCGATCCCGGTCGGCCGGGTAGCGCTCGTAGTAGCGGCGGCAGCGCTCAAGGGTCCGGGCATAGGTGGCGCGGTAGACCTCGTCGGGATGGCGGCCGACCGGAGGCAACCCACCGGTGAGGAAGGCTTCCTTCAGCCCACCGGGTGCCGCTGACATGTAGTGCAGCACGCAGAAGCCACCGAAGGACTGACCGAGCACGCTCCAGTGCTCGACGCCCAGATCGTTGCGGATGAGCTCGGCGTCTTTCACGATCGAATCGGCACGGAAACAGGCCAGGTAGCCAGCCTGCTCTTCCGGGCTCATCCCCTTTAGGGTTGCGACCGGCGTCGACCTGCCGGTTCCCCGCTGGTCGAGCATGAGCACGCGGAAGTCCTTCACAGCGCGCTCCAGCCAGCCTGGTGCCCACGGGTGAGCTGTCGGCCGCGGCGCCTCCATCCCAGGACCTCCCTGCAGAAAGACGAGAAACGGACGGTCGCGCCCGTCAGGAGCCGCGACCTCCCGGGCAAACACCGTGATCCGCTCGCCGTCCGGATCCGAGTAGCGCAGCGGCACGTCGAACTCGTGTTCTGTCAGGACCAACCCAGGGGTGTACGCAGTCACAGGCATGGTTGGGATTCTGCCAGGCGCACACGGTGACCAGTGGCGCTGCCAGCGCGAGCCGCCCGGCACTCAATCCGGGTAGTCGACCATCACCGTGCCGGCGAAAGCCTCTACGCGGCTCCTGCCCTCGCTCGGCCAGCCGCAGACGAGGTAGCCGAAGCCCGCATCGGCCAGCCTCTCGATGTTGGCGCGGACATCGGCGTCGGTCTCCGAGAGCGAGAGCGACGAGGCCCTCCTGATGGCGCCAGGATCCCTGCCGGCTTCATCAGCCAACCGGTCGAGGCGAGCCGAAAGCTCAGCCAGCCGCTCCGGACTGCCGTAGCTGTGCCAGACGTCGGCGTAGCGTGCCGCGAGCGGGAGGGTGCGCCACAGCCCTGAGCCACCGATCCAGATTGGTGGGTGAGGGCGCTGGACGGGGACCGGCCGCAGGCGCGCCCCGGCGAGGTTGAAATGATGCCCGTCATAGGAGACGACATCGCCCGTCGTGAGACGAATGATCATCTCGAGGGTGTCCTCCAAGCGGTCGAAGCGCTCGCCAACAGGCGGGAACTCGATCCCGAGCTGACGGTGCTCGGCTTCGAACCACGCCGCGCCCAGAGCGAGCTCCAAGCGCCCGTGGCTGGCGTGATCAACGGTGACGGCCTGCGCGGCCAGGACAGAGGGGTGCCGGTAGGTCACACCTGTGACGAGCAGCCCGAGACGTATCCTGCTCGTTGCAGTCGCCAGTGCGGCGAGTGTGGTCATACCCTCGAAGCACTCGCCGGGACCTTCGCCGTACATCGGGACGTAGTGATCGAACCCCCACGCGCCGTCGAAGCCGAGCTCCTCGCCGAATCGCACGCGATCTACGACCTCGTCGAAGGCCATCCGCTGCTGGGCGACGTCGATCCCGAAACGCATACCGCCGAAGCTAGCCGCCCGGATGGTCAACCGCCGAAGCTTGCCGCCGGATGGTCAAGGGACAGGGGCGTGGCAGTCGATCGTGACCGCGCGACCAGACCGGGCGTGATTTGGGTGTGGACTTGGCGCCCGGGCTTTTGGACGACGGACAACGTGAGCGGCGACTTTATGCACAACTTCTTCGCCGACGTCACCGTCCCGGTCTCGACGAGCAATCTTCCCTAGAGCTGCCGCCACGGGGGAGACCTGTCCGGGCCACGAACAAGCCACTGCCGGCCTCCAAACCCTCGAAAACCACTGACTCCTGGCACGCGACGGTAGGTATCCTGGTCACCTCCGGCCGCGAGCGCTCGTTTCTTGATGCTCGCCCTTTATCTGAGTGGGTGCTCATGAACGACAGAGATCACATTTTCAACTCCCGTATCTTCGTCACTGCTGCCGCCCTCATGACAACGGCGACAGTGCTCGCTCTGAGCGCATGGGCGGCGGGGACTTCGCCTGCGGCCGGTTCGCCCTCCGGTCATCAGGCTGCTCCAGCGACGGTGGTCCCGCTCTTGAAGTTCAATCCATCGGATCACTTCGCCTCGGCCCCCAACACCTACACCTGCGAGGAGCGGTTTGGCTATGCCTGCTACTCCCCACGCCAACTCGAGACTGCGTATGACATGAAGCCGCTCTTCGCGAGCGGGGACACGGGGAAGGGCGAGACGATCGTGCTCGTCGACTCGTTCGGCTCCCCGACGATCAGAGGTGACCTGACGACCTTCGACAAGACTTATGGTCTCCCGAATCCGCAGCTCGCGATCGTGCAGCCTGCTGGCAGGGTGCCCCGATGGAACCGGAAGAACACAGCCATGGTGAGCTGGGGGGAAGAGGCGTCCCTCGACGTCGAGTACGCCCACGCCATGGCACCGGGGGCGAAGATCGTGCTAGTCGAGACCCCGGTCGACGAGACCGAGGGTGTAGCTGGCCTCCCACAGATGATGGCCGCCGAGCGCGCGGTCATGGACCCGACCAGCAAGTACTACGAGGACCCTTCGGTGATCAGCCAGAGCTTCGGTGCGACAGAGAGCACTTTCGCCACCGCTATGCAGATCATCGGCCTGGCGCAGACCTATCAGGTTGCCGAGACAGACGACGTGACCGTGCTCGCGGGGTCCGGCGATTCCGGTTCAACCGAGCCCGTCAATGATGCCGGGACGGTGTACGCGACGACACGGGTCATCAACTGGCCTGCAAGCGACCCGCTCGTGACCGCCGTCGGCGGCACCCAGCTCCACTTGAACCTCGCTGGCAAGCGCCTGCTTCCTGACAACGTCTGGAACGACACGAACCTGACCGGGGGCCCCGCTGCGGGAGGGGGAGGCCTCTCGGCGATCTTCAGCCGACCGAGCTACCAGGACGGCGTCTCCGCTGTCGCTGGAGTGCATCGGGCCATTCCTGACATATCCGTCAGCGCCGCAGTCGATGGGGGCGCCATCCTTTACTTGAGCTTGCCCGGCGTTCCGAAGGGCTACTACGTCATCGGCGGGACGAGCGAGGCGTCGCCGCTGTTCGCCGGCGTGGTGGCCGTGGCCGACCAGGTTCTTGGCAAGCACATCGGCTTCTTGAACCCGTATCTCTACTCCCTCGCCGCCAAAGCGAGCCCCGAGCACGATGTCGGCATCGAACAGATCACTACGGGCAACAACACCGTCTCGTTCCTTCAAGGCGGCAAGGACGTGACCGTTCCCGGTTGGGTGGCGACGACCGGCTACAACCTCGCGAGCGGACTTGGCACGATCGATGGAGCCAAGCTGATCGCAGCCCTGAAGACCGTCGCCGGCTGAGCAGTCGGGGCGGGTGGTGATTGACCACACGTCGGCCGCCCGGTGGCACCAGTCAGATTGGCGTCATCCAACTGTTGCAATGTGCCACTTGCCAGGAATACTCACGAATGGGCGAAATATTGCAATTGCCCTACGTGGCGATTACATTTATGCTAACAACGCCAGAACTAGGCGGTGGGAGCGATGAGCGAATCCGTTGAGACAGCGGAGTTAGACGGAGCCCACAAGTCGGGCGCGCGCACTGATGCGGAGTTCTCCGTAATCAAGGCTCGGCCACAGGTAGATTCGGCGCCGACACAGACGCCGCCTACTGCCCAAGGGAGTAGGAAGGTCAGTTCTAGCGCGCGGGCAATGTTGTTCCTGGTAGCTGCCGTGTGCGTTTCTGTTGTCGCGGTAATGGTGAGCCAGCTAGTGGCCGGATCCGCGTGGGAGTGGGTAAACCCGGTGGCTGTAGCGTGCGTGGTTCTCGCTGTGGTCGGCTTCTTTGCAGCGCCGCGCGCACACTGAGGTCCGAGGGTCCCGTTCGCCAGAGGGGAGACGGATCGGGTAGACGGCCTCGTGCTGGCCTCGCACCTGACCAGCGAGGAACGCGCCGAGCTCGTCCGGCTGCGTCGCGAGAACCGCGTGCTCAAGATGGAAAAGGAGATCCTGGGAAAAGCCGCAGCCTTCTTCGCTAACGAGAGCAACTACCGCTCGCGCTGGCCTTCGCCTTCATCGAGGCGGAGAAGGCCAACTACCCGGTCATCGTGTTGTGCCAGGCGCTCGCAGTCTCGACGAGCGGCTACTACGACTGGCGGGAACGCCTCGAGCGCCCCGCCCGGCGCACGGTGTTCGACGAGCTCCCGACCGAGCAGATCCGTGAGATCCACACCCAGTCACGCGGCACCTATGGCAGCCCGCGTGTGCATGCCGAGCTCGTCTTGGGTGAGGGCATCCACGTCGGCAAAAAGCGAGTCGAGCGCCTCATGCGACAAGCCGGGCTCGAAGGTATCCATCGACGGAAGAATCACTTCACCACCAGGCGCGACCCCAAAGCAGCGCTCTGCGATGACCTCGTGAACCACCAGTTGACAGTCGATAGACCTGATGCTCTCCGGGTCGGCGATGTCACCGAGCACCCGACAGCAGAAGGCAAGGTCTACCTGGCGACTGTGATCGACGCCTTCTCGCGCCGCGTCGTCGGCTGGTCGATCGCGGATCATCTCCGCGCCGAGCTCGTCGTCGACGCCCTGCAGATGGCCATCTGGCGACGCAACGGACGTGAGGGCGGCACGGTTATGCACACCGACCACGGGTCGCAAACCGGGCTCAACTGGCCTTCGGGAGACGGTTGCGTGCCGCCGGCATCCTCGGCTCGATGGGTTCGGTCGGTGATGCCCTCGACTGTGAGGATCCTCTTGCGGCGGGTGTCCAGCTGGAAGGCTCGTCGTCATCGTTGCTCTGACGGTCTGACCCTTGCTATGACCGACCGTGGTGTCTTCGCGTTGACCTGTCGGCCGTCAGCGGCAGCGATGGAGGGCCTGCCGGCCCGGCGGGCAGTGACCTCATAGGAGCCTGATCGACCAAGGTCCCATCACAGTCCTGTCCTCCCCGCCCGGCCAGCAGACGTGAACCATCAACCCGGGAGGATCAACAGCTCATGACCAGCATCGCGCTCGGTTACGCCGATGTCATCGTCGGTGTCGACACGCACAAGGACCAACACGTCGCGGTTGCTATTGACGGGGTCGGTGGTCTCCTCGACGACCCGCTCGAGGTGCCGGCCAACAACGACGGCTACGGCAGCTCGTGGAGTGGGCCTCCAGCCTCGGCAAGATTCACGGATTCGGCGTGGAGGGCTGCGGCTCTTACGGTCAGGGACTCGCACGGTTCCTGCGTCGTCACGAGCTGCTCGTCCGCGAGGTCGCACGTCCATCACGCAAGGGAGAACGACGCTTGTCCGGCAAGAGCGACGCCATCGATGCCGAACACGCCGCCCGCCAGATGCTCACCGGAACCGGCATGGCCACACCTAAAGCCGCTGACGGTGAGATCGAAGCCATCCGACTGCTCAAGATCACCCGGGATACAGCAGTGAAAGCCCAGACCACGACCATGATCACGATCAAAGCCGTGGTCGTGACCGTCGACCATGACCTGCGAGACCAGCTCGCCGAGCTCACCAACGACAAACTGATCGTCGCCTGCAGCCAGCTCGACACGACCGGCCGGATCGGGGACCCCGATGTCGCCGCCCGTCACAGTCTCGCCGCGCTCGCCACTCGCTGGCTCAGCCTGCACGAAGAGATCAAGACCCACACTGGCCAACTCGAAGCTCTCACCAAACGGCTCGCGCCACAAATGATCGACCGGTTCGGCGTCGGGTTCGACACTGCCGCCGAACTGCTCGCCGCCGCCGGGGACAACACTGACCGGGTCCACTCCGAGGCCGCGTTCGCCAAGCTCTGTGGCGCCTGCCCCATCCCGGCCGGGTCCGGAAAGACCAGCGGACGACACCGCCTCAACCGCGGCGGAAACCGCCAGGCCAACGCTGCGCTCTACCGTGTCGTCATCGTCCGCATGCGCTGGCATCCGCCCACGATCGCCTACGTGAATCGACGCACGGAGCAAGGCCTCTCAAAGCAGGACATCATCCGCTGCCTCAAGCGCTTTGTCGCCCGCGAGCTCTACCACCTACTGCCCGAACCGACCTGAGCCACAACGCGACTCGCCGGCTTCACAAGCCCGTCCGCTCCCCTTGACAAGCTATAGGAGCATCAACGCCATGGCCGAGAGCATCTTCGGCACCTTGCAGCTCGAGCTGTTGGACCGCCGGCGCTGGGAGACCAGAGCAGAGCTCGCCTCGGCGATCTTTGAGTACATCGAAGCCTTCTACAACTCGAGAAGGCGCCACTCCTCGATCGGCAACCTCAGCCCCGTCGAGTTCGAAACACGACACACCAGCACCGCAGTTGCGGCATGATCAACTCAGCCAACCCGTCCGGAGAACCGGGGGAAGCTCAGGGCTACGTCTCAGGTGGATAGAGACTAGTGGTGGTGGCTCAACTCAGAGAGCGAGTCGCATCGCCACCCGAGGGCCGAAGTCGTCGTCGCCAATGGCGCGCTCGTGCTCACGGATGGCGTGTAGCCCAGGCGTGAGGGCGTCCAGCGTGATGAAGCCGAGCGACTCGTAGAACGGTCCATTCCAGGGAACATCCCGATACGTGGTCAGCGTGAGCGCATCGAACCGTTCTGTTCGTGCCCATTTGCAGGCGGCTTCTACGAGAGCACGCCCGAGACCTTGGCGACCGTGGTCCGGATGTACTGCGAGCTGCCAGATGTGGGGGTTCCCGTCTACCAGCTCGACACACACGAATCCCACGGGTGGGTCGCCGACGACAAGAACCAGCACCGCCTGGCCGAAGTGGTCCTCCGCGTCGTCGTTCGTGAAAGGTCCTATCCCTACGGATGAAAACAGTCGGTCTGCCTCGAACTCGATCCTGCGCAGTCCGGTGTACTCCTCAGGACGCGCTTGCCGGATGGTAGGTCCTGAGTGCTCCTCGATCACGCTCCGAGTATCACATGAGGCCGGGTGCCCTCGAAGGTCAGCCTGGGGTGCATAACGACGCTCGGCGCACAGGAGGCTGCGCATGCTAAATCGGCGGTATGGCACTCGTGAGAACCGCGGCCCTCGAGCGTGTGTCGGGTACGCCGATCTACGGTGAGCCTCTCATCATCGCTGGGACCCGGTCGGCCAGCCCTGGATCTCAGCTCGACCTGGAGGTGCGCCATGACCACCACGATGCTGCCAACTGCCATCGTCGTCTCAGAGCCCGCGTTCAGCGTTGCCGAGCGACTCGCTCTCGCCGGATTTCTTGCCGGATACAGCGGGCTCACCCGCGAGGCCTACACGCTCGATCTGCGCCAGTTCGCCGCCTGGTGCGAGGAGCACCGAATCCGCCTCTTCGAGGCGAGGCACTCTGACATCGAGCATTTCGGCCGCGACCTCGAGGAGCGTGGGAGGGCTCGCGCGACGGTTGCTCGGGCCAGGCGCTACCTCACTGGCCCCGGAACGCGACTAGTTTACTCATGAGAGACTGAGACCGTGCGAGCTTTCGCCATCTTGACTGTCAGCGTGCTGATCGTCATAGGTGCCGGTGTTGGGTGGCTTGCGGCCACGACGTCACCTACAAGCGTTATTCCGTGCACCTCGACGCAGGTCTGCTTCGACGCAGCCGCAGCCTGGGGCATCAAGGATCAGTTGATGGCCCCGAGTAGCCCGACACTTTCGTTCCAGTTTGGACACCTTGTCGTGAACTCTCCAGCCGACTGGCTCATGAGTATGAACTACGTCGAACCCGGCACCAGCTGGTACTTGTTCTGGCCACTGACCCCAGCCCATCTCCATGGCTGCCACGACACCGCCACCGGGATGGCGCATGCGGTCTTTGACGATGGACTGAAGGTGTGCATCTTCCCAAGTCTTGATACGGCAGCCTTCCAGTGGCACGGCATCCTCTACATCCCGTCCGTAAACGCGTGGCCCGTCGGTACGCCGCTCTCTGCGAGAGAGCGGTGGCTGTTACGAGAGATTGGTCGGCATCGAACCTCCTAACCCTCATGGCCAACGGCCGGCACGGACCGGACGCAGGATCGACCCGTCTCCACTCACACCCCGCCCCGACCCCGGACCTGTGCCTACCGAAGCCTCGGGCGTCCGGTTTTGGGCGTCGACCAGCCGTTTCTCCACCTAGCGCCAGAAGCGATAGTGGACGCAGGGAGACTCGAACACCGAACCAGCGGATACACAAGGTCTCCCCAGCGCCCCTCGTCACCTTCGTAACCGGTGCGGTTAAGCCCACGCCTCCTCAGGCGGGTACCGTGAGCCCATGACCGAGCTTGCTGCTTTCATTCGGGGCCTGCCCAAAGTCGAGCTGCACCTGCACATCGAGGGCACGCTGGAACCGGAGCTGAGGTTTGCGCTCGCTGAGCGCAACGGAGTCCGGCTTGACTACACCGACGTCGCCGAGCTCCGTGCGTCTTACCGCTTCGACGACCTGTCTTCTTTCCTGGTCAGCTACTACGAGGGAATGGATGTGCTCGTGACAGCGGACGACTTCCACGACTTGGCATGGGCATACCTACGACGGGCCCACGACGAGAATGTTCGCTACGCCGAGATGTTCTTCGATCCCCAGGCGCATACCTCTCGCGGTGTCGCCTTCGACACGATCATCGGTGGTCTGCGGCGGGCGATCGTCGCCGCGCGCCAACAACTAGACCTGCGCGCCCAGCTGATCATGTGCTTTCTGCGCGACTTCTCGGCCGAGTACGCGATGGCGACCTTGGTGGAGTCCCTGCCCTACCGGGAGTGGATTGCCGGCGTCGGCTTGGATTCCGACGAGCGGGACAACCCCCCGACCAAGTTCGCCAAGGTATTCGCGCGCGCCCGATCGGAGGGCTACCAGATCACCATGCACTGTGACGTGGACCAGCAGAACGCAGTCGAGCACATTCGCCAGTGTCTCGAGGTCATCGGAGTGGACCGGATCGACCACGGGGTGAACATTCTCGAGAGCGAGGAACTGACCAGCGAACTCGCCCGTCGCGGGCTGGGGCTCACCATTTGTCCGATATCGAACCGGTGGGTGACCGGCGACCTCAAGACAGCCCAGATCGAGCGCCTGCTCGAACTCGGCATTCGGGTCACCGTGAACTCCGACGATCCCGCATACTTCGGGGGCTACGTCACAGACAACCTCGTCGCCTTGCAGGAGGCGGCAGGTCTGGGACTGGTCGAGCTGGTACAGCTGCAACGCAACGCCATCGAGATCTCATGGCTGCCGTCGGGCGCCAAGGATCGTCTGCTTGCCGACCTCGAACGCTACGCCGAGCTGGCGGTCGGCCCGGCGGCGACGAGCATCCACGGGTAAGGTCGCGATCCCCGCGGCCGAGGCTACTCGTCCCTGCCGCCCTCGTCTTTCGACTGGCCTTGATCGCTCATCGGTCGCTGTCCGCTCGAAATCATCCTTGCGTAAGGAAGCAACCACTCTGTGGTTACGAGGATGCCAGCCTCATCAAACTCGTTCCACAACGCCATCAGTACTTTGGATACTGACTCGCCGTGGTGAGCGTTGAAGACCGTCTCCATCGTCCTGGGGACAGCGTCACGTTGGGACTCCAACTGTTCCAGCCAAGCCCTGGCCAGGCCTTCGGCGTCTGTCACTTCTCGACCCCCGTTCGCTCTGACGCAGCAGATCTTGCCTTTTCCGTCACGTCTTCATCTGAGGTCACTGGCTCCAGTCTACGAGGATGGGCGCTCGCTGCCTGGACAGAACTTGAGGAGCGAGCGCATAACTTGAAGGGCGGGGTCCAGGTAGACCCAGGTCGACGGACTCGTCGGCGACGTGCTGACGAAGTACGTCCAGGTCCTCGCCATCGTAGAGGACGTTGCCGCTGGGCCCACCATCAGCGTACGGCGACCGCGCGACGCGAGCGTGGACTCAAACCCGGCAGACAGGCCGCACGCCCGAAGCCCACCACCGAGGGTGGCAAAGGGCCTTCGCCCGACCAACCTCCGCCAGGCTCCTATGCTCGGAGCTATGGCGGAGCTCAAGCGGCGGCTGATCGGCGTGAAGAAGCGGCAATAGATTCTTCAGCGCGATAACTACGCATGCCGGTCTGTGGGCGAAACCTAATAACTCACCGGGATTACCCCTGGAAGTTGATCACATCGTGCCCTTCTCAGAAGGCGGCACCGACGATGTTTCGAACCTCCAAACCTCTGCCTTTTGTACAACCGCGGGAAAGGAAGCACCGAAGCTCTGAACAAGGCCCTCGATAGTGATCTGCGCAACCTTTTGGATCACATCAACCCCGATATCACCAAGACCATTGCGGCAACAGGCTATGCGATAGTTGTCGCAAACTCGGAAGAGTTCGCTGAACTGGCGCAAAGGAATAACTACTTCGATGGCACGAAATCGACGTCTTGCCAAACACGATCTCTGGGTACCATGCTGGCTTCGCCCTAGGGATACACATCCTGAACGACAACGGGGCATCCAAGACACACTTCCAGATAGCACAGCGCAGGTAGTGGTCCGTCGGTCAAATGAATGGCGGAGCTCCAGCAGGGAGTGCCTCGTGCCAAGCCCGAAGGCGCTTGGGGAGAAACATCCATCTGCGTGGCTACCGGCTCACGACGCGACGGCGTTCGGTGGCGACATTCCGTTCCCCGGTGACTTCCGTCAGGAATTCACTCCCGAAGGGCGGTTAAAGGATTGTCGTGCATCGTCGTAACGCGGGGCGACGGCTCCGTCCTATGGCAAGCCGACCTACAAGGGAAGGGCAAGATTTCTTAAGAGTTTTCGTGTGACTCCCGGCCAGCACGCCCCATCGCGAACGCACCGAAAGCGGCGAGCAGAACACCTGGTCCTATCGCAAGTCCCATCCAGTAGTCCAGGGTCAAAGACGGCGACGCGGCATGGAAGTAGCTGCCGACGAGCACGGGCCAGACGACTGGGACCGACGCGAACCACGCCCCACAGAGGAAGGTCAAGAACCCTGCGCCGACGAGCCGGCGAGCATCGAGCGTGCCGGTCAGGCGGCGCGCGGTCACGACAATGCCGAGACAAGCGAGCAGGCCGACCGCGCCTGGCAGGACCGCCCCGACCCCATGGACGAGATTCCAGGTCCACGAGGCCGTCCCATCTGCTGAGATGCCAAAACTCGGGCCGATAAAGGGAACGATCCCTGCCCACGCCGACAACAAGAGCGCGAGGAAACCCCCGAGAATTAAGCTGAGCGGTGCGCTTCCGGGCGAGGTCGTCACGACCGGGACACTGTCGGGGCCCACAGGCGGCGAAACACCGTCTCCTCCGACCGGAGCTAGATGGAGCGGTCCGGACTCGCTAATAGGTGTGTCCATTGGACACCTCCTTGATCGTGTCGCAATTTTACCGGCCCCACTCTGCGTGGGAGTCGTCGCGCGCGAGGTTCGGTCAGGAGCGGCAAGAGCAGACGCAACCCGACCGTAATATTGACGTCGTTTGGTGCGCCGGTCGACAGCGACTGCGTCCCGTTTAGCGAATAGCCGACGAAGCCGAGGTCTGGCCCGAGGGTGCCGAGGCCGAGCGGACCGTGACTCGCGAAGGCCGCGGCGCAGATCGCCGGCCGGTCTGGACGAGAGTCTCGTGCGTCCCGCCGGGGAGCTGGAGCGGACCCCACAGGAATCCGGCCTCCACGGCCCCTACGCTCGGCGCAAATGCGCCGCCGCGTCGAAGTCCGCTTCTATGCCGAGTTGAACGACTTCCTGCCACCGGACCGGCGGGGCCGGCCGCTCACGCTCGAGGTGGCCGCCGGCACCACTGTCAAGGACCTGGCGGAGTCG